>Ga0302319_10003356_pt1 | contig 33633 bp, 21 predicted proteins | sample Bog_T0_2_FD_203319 | JGI IMG/M metagenome (GOLD analysis project Ga0302319, IMG submission 203319) | Peat permafrost microbial communities from Stordalen Mire near Abisko, Sweden - Bog_T0_2 | ecosystem: Environmental > Terrestrial > Soil > Wetlands > Peat | place: Sweden: Abisko, Stordalen Mire... | reverse complement strand
TCCCACCGTCCTGTCGAAGCTGAACCTGCGCACCAATGATTCCGCGCACCTCACCGTCACCGCCCAGTTGAAGAACGCGACTGACCAGCCGGTAAAAGGCAAGCTGAAAGCCCAGATCGAAGCCGTCGCCATCGAGCAGGAAGTCGAACTCGCCGCCCATCAAACCAAAGACGTCACCTTCACTGCCGACCAATTTCCCCAACTCGTCTTCTCCAACCCGCGCCTCTGGTGGCCGGCGCAAATGGGCAAGCCGAATTTGTATCCGCTGACCATGGAATTCGAGGTAAACGGCAAGGTCAGCGATCATTCCCACACCGAGTTCGGTATTCGCGAAGTCACTTCCGAAATCAATGCCACCGGCGGACGCGTCTTCCACGTCAACGGTAAGAACATCCTCATCCGCGGCGGCGGCTGGACCACCGACATGATGCTTCGCGAGAACTCGCAGCGCCTGCACGACGAATTCCGTTATGTCAGTGACATGGGCCTCAACACCATCCGCCTCGAAGGCAAGCTCGAAACCCAGGAGTTCTTCGATCTCGCCGACCGTGATGGAATCCTGGTCATGGCCGGCTGGTGCTGCTGCGATTTCTGGGAACGCTGGACCCGTTGGAAGCCGCAGGATTTCGAAATCGCCCAGCAATCCCTCCGCGATCAGATCTACCGCCTCCGCAGTCATCCCAGCCTGCTCCTGTGGGCCAACGGCAGCGACAACCCGCCCCCGCCCGACGTCGAGCAGATGTATCTCGACATCGAAAAGCAGCTCCTGTGGCCGAATCCCGTAGTCTCTTCCGCCACCGGACGGAAAACTTCCGTCAGCGGAAACAGCGGCGTCAAGATGACTGGCCCTTATGAGTATATAGCTCCAAGCTATTGGGAACTGGACACTCCGGCGGGACAACCCGACCGCAAGGCGTGCAACCCCGGCGGTTGCGGTGGCGCCTACGGCTTCAATACCGAGACCAGCATGGGCCCCGCCGTCCCGCCCATCGAAAGCATCCGCGCTATGGTCGGCAAAGACCATCTGTGGCCGATCGACGACGTATGGAACTATCACGCCGGCGGTGGAGAATTCAAAACCATTCAGGTCTTCAGCACCGCGCTTACGAATCGCTACGGCAAGTCCGGCAACGTGGAAGACTTCGCCGCCAAGTCGCAAATGCAGACTTACGAAGGCGTACGCGCCATGTACGAGGCCTATAGCCGCAACAAATATCAGGCGACCGGAGTGATTCAGTGGATGCTGAACAACGCCTGGCCCTCCATGATCTGGCATCTCTACGACTATTACCTGCGCCCCGGTGGCGGCTACTTTGGCGCTAAGCGCGCCCTGGAAGCGCTCCACCCTCTCTACGGCTACGACGACCACTCCATCTGGCTGGTCAGCAGTCGGTATGAAGACGTCAGAGGCTTGAAACTCACCACCAAAATCTACAACCTCGACATGACCGAGAAATTCTCCCACGAGGATTCTCTCAATGCCGACGCCGACAGCACCGCCAAAATATTGACCCTGCCCGCAGTCGACGGCCTCAGTCCCGTCTACTTTGTCGCCCTGCGGCTCACCGATTCAACCGGCAAACTGGTCGGCTCCAACTTCTACTGGCTCTCCACCAAGCCCGAAACCCTCGACTGGGCCAAGACCAACTGGTGGATGACCCCAACCGATTCCTTCGCCGACTTCACTGCCCTGGCGCAGCTTCCCAAGCTAAAGCTTAAAGTTATCGACCATACAGAGCGCAAAGGCGAAGACTCCGTCACCCACGTGACTATAGAAAATCCAAACAAGAGTCTGGCATTCTTCGTGCGCCTGAAAGTGAACAAGGGCGTCAAGGGCGAAGAGATCCTTCCCGTCGTCTGGGAGGACAACTACATCTCTCTGCTCCCCGGCGAAAAGCGCGAAATCACCGCCACCTACCGCACGAGCGAATTAGGGGCATCCAAACCCACCGTGGAAGTGACCGGCTGGAACGTGGAGTAAAGGAATTTAGTGATTGAGCAATTTGCCTTAATTGTCATTCCGAGCAAGCGTTTCTGCGCAGCGAGGAATCTGGGCGAGCCGCGCGAAGCGTCGCGTTCCTTGCGACGCAATAATCGCGCGTTCGGCTCGCTTCCTTATCAGACTTAGCCATCACCAAATTACCCGATTACCCAATTACAAATTGCTCTCGTCTTTTTCCACAGCTTATTTCGCCCGCACTGTGACGAACAACCTTGCCTTCGACAAAACGTTTTGTTTAACTCGAAGATGTAAGGCCTGGATGTTGTGCCGCGCGATTCTAGATCAACGCCCGGCCCCCACAACCTTCCCATGCGAGTAAGGGACAGGGGGACATCTAATCAGGGCGCTCAGATTAGGCTACCCTGGATAGCCCAGGGCTCGGTGCCCGGTGTTGGTGGTGATCACTACCATTGAATCGATAAGACGATTTGGTAATTGAGTAATTTGGCAATTGAGTAATTTGAAGGGGGAAAACTGCCAGGCTATACAGGTTTCGGGTTGTTAAATTACCAAATTACCCGATTACCAAATTACAAAATGCCGTTACACATGTTGTGATACCGACAGCACGTTCCCGTCGGGATCCTTGAACCACGCCACCTTGTCTCCGGTCGGCGCGGTCCATATCCCCAGTTCGTCCTGCTCGAAAAACCCAAATCTCTCAAAGTGGACGCCCTTCCCCTGCAGTCCCGCCACCATCTTCTCGATCCCGCTCACCTGCCATCCCAGAATGGTGAACGGCGCCGGCTTGTACTCAGGGGCCACCTTCGCTACCCGCACCATGATGCCATTCGCGTCCAGCACCAGCGCGAATCCGTCATCCTTCACAAACCGCAGCCCCAACACGCCTTCATAAAAAGCTCGCGCCTTCTCCGGATCTTTCGTCGGCACAAAAGCCACAATGTCAATCGAACCCAGCATCCATCCCTCCGCTGGCGAACATCGAACTGAAGATTCGTAACTTCAAATTACCAAATCACCCAATTTCCAAATTACCAAATGTTCTCTCTACTCTTCCGGCGGCAAGTCGAAATCGACCAGATTGCCTCGAAAGCCCTTGGTCTTCCACGCGCCTACGGCAATTCCCACTGCCATCCAGATTGCCCCAAAGACGAGCGCCTTCGGGCTCAAGCTGATCCACAGAAAAAAACAGATTACGAAGCCCAGAACCGGCGGGAGCAGATTGCTCAACTTCTTTTCCGGTTCATGCAAATAGTAGCGAACAAACGCCGCGGCATTCACGCCCATGAAGGCGATCAGCGCGCCAAAGTTGAGCAGGTTCGCACCCAGATCATAGCCAGTAGTCGCACCGGCCAGCGCCGGAAGCAGAAATGCACCCGCTAAGGCAAGCGCGCCTACAAACAGAACGTTGTTGCGCGGAACATGCCGCTTAGGATCGACCGCGCCAAAGAAAGACTTCGGCAAAGCGTTGCTGCGTCCCATGCCATACAACAGGCGCGCCGCACCCAGCTGCGCGCCCATGCCGGAGCCAAAGTTCGCCACCACCAGCGTGAACCCCACAATGGCAAACAGCGGCGCCCAGGCGCGTCCCGCCACGAAAGTGAATGCCGTGTCCGTGTTCGGATACGGTTCCGAGGCCGGCCAAATTAACTGCGCCGCATACACCTGAAAGGCCGACAGAATGCCGATCACTACACAAACCAGCACCGTCGCCAGCAGAATGTTTCGCCGCGGATTCTCGGCTTCTTCCGACAGCGTCGAGATGCCATCAAAACCAATGTAGGTGAGCACGGCAACCGAGGTGCCACCCAGCACCGCTCTCGTATTCCAACTCGCGGGATCGTAAAAAGGACGCGTAAAGAACGCCGAACCATCATGAGGGTGGCCAAAAATATAGCGCGCCGCCGCCACAAAAAAGATCGCAATCACCACTCCCATTCCCGCAGCCAGCGCCGTATTCACTCGCGCCGAAGTTTTCACGCCCTGCACATTCAATGCCGTGAACATCAACGCGAAAATAACCGCCCACGCGGCATACGAGACACCCGGTGCGAACACATGCGCCTGCTGGCTGATCCAGATAATGCAGATCATCGGATTCAGAAGGTAATCCATGACCATGCTCCAGCCCGTGACATAACCGAGCGCGGGGTTGATCTCCTGCCCAACGTAAGTAAAGGCCGAACCCGCGCTGGGATACGCCCGCGCCATCTTGCCATAGCTGATCGCCGTGAAAAGCATCGCCACCATGGCGATCAAGATCGTGGTGACCACGTGGCCACGACCGCGATTGCTGAGCACTCCGAATACCGACATGGGCGCGACCGGCTGAATCACGATCACCCCATAAAGGATCAGGTCCCAAAGCGTGAGCGTGCGGCGCAGCCGCGGGGCGGACGATACCGAGACAGCGGAAGGAGTTTCCATGAGTGCGCCTATTGGATTATGAGGAGAGCGAAATTGTCAATATTAAAACGATTTTATATGGGACATTTTGCAGCGCCTTATGAAATCCCGGACTACTTCGACAATCCATAGTCGAACCAGTACCCGCGTTGCTCGTTGCCGGACATGTGCCGCGTGTTGTATTCGAGAAGATAGTTTACGTGCGCATCGTCGAGCGGGAACGACTCGCCCGGCTTGTAAGGATAGTCGCCCATCCTGAGGAACGGCAGCGGCGCCACGAAGTTGCCTTCGGCGGCGTAGAAGTCCATGTCTTTCTCATAGCCGTTGGCGGCGAAGAAGTAATCGCGCACCCAGCCCTCAGGCAGCGCCGGCAATTTCGCTGGATCGAAATCCAGATGCACTTCATCCCCCGATCCAAATACGACCAGGCGATCGTCCAACTCCGTCAGCAACGGCAACACGTCGCCGTAGCGCGTGTAGGTTCCCGCCGGACGCGTGTAGGGCCCAGTCGCGCTCACCTTTTCGTAGATGTACTGCACGTTTCCCGGCGGCGTGCCTTCGATCTTCAGCGGAAATCCGTGAAAGCCGAGATCGGCCCGAACCAGCGGAACCGGCGTCACGCAAACGTAGCGCCGGCATCCTGCCGGCTGTCCCGAGGGCGTCTCGCCCTCGCCGTCTGAAAGCCGCCGAGATGGCGGCGCTACATCTTGCGCGGTCCGGCTCACCAGAATGCTGTCCCAATAAACCTGCAGATTGGTGGTGATGCGAATCTTCTGCGTTCCCCTCGGCAGCTTGCCCGTGAGGTCGGCGGTCATGGTGCGCGGACCGCCGGCGGGGAAACCCATGTCGTCGATCACCCGCACCCACTTGCCCTTCACATCAAGCGCTTCCACATAAGGAGCGATCGCCTGCACGCCCGCTTGCGACGCGGCGTACATGCTGTTCGCCGAAAAGTACTCGACCTCGCCATGCAACAACAGCCACAGCGGCCCACCGCCGTAAGCCTCTCCCAGATCGAGCGTGAGGCTGTGCGGCTTGGCGAATCCCTGAAATTGCGTCAGAGCAAAATCGCCGAAGTAACGATGCGCCAGCAGCTCGGGCAACACGTCGTGCCCATGCTCATCCCACGCGCCCGCTGGTGGAAGCGCATCTTTACTTTTGCTCACCACCACCTTGAACTCCGGATATGGCGGGTTCGACGCGAAATACTCGTTGGGATAAACCTCGAGATCGGCGGGATGATCGACCGCCAGCACCCGCACCTGATCAAGGTAAACGGCTTCCTCCAGCGGCTCCATGAAGCGGAAACTGAGAGTCGTCGTCGGTCGTTGGTCGTCGGTCGTTGGTAAAGTCTTTTCCCGAATCATGCTCCGATCGATCTTGATGTACTCGACCGGCCGCGGAACATCGCGCTGGCCGGGTCCAATCCAGTGTCCCACTACGCCCGCGCCCAGCATGTCGGCGACGAACTCGTAGCGCTCGCCATTCCACACAAACAGCGTGGGACAGGAACTGCCGCGCCGGTCCATCTCGGTAAAGTTCTGCTGCCTGTCGCCGGCTACGTTGATTTCATCCTGCAACACGCCCGTCGGCCAAGTCATGCGCACGATGTCGGCTTCTTTGGAATCGCCGAGGCCGACCACAATGTCGGTTGAGTTCTGCCCCAGGTATCCGTTCGAACCCGCGATCTCAAACTTCTGCCGATTCCCGCCCGCGAACACTTCCACCTTGGTCCCGATAGCGCTCTTGTTATCGTTCAATCCCTTGAGCGAAAGGCGCAGCCAGTGATTCTGATTGCCGCCTTCATTGCGCAGCAGCACGGCAGGCCCGTGATTCTGCGTGATGAGCAAATCGGTCGCACCGTCGCCATCGTAATCGCCAGTGATGATCGCGCGCGGCTCTTTGAGTTGAATCTTGTCGAGGCCAACGTCGGCGGTGACGTCTTTGAACCCGTCAGCGCCGAGATTACGGAACAGCTTAATCTCGCCCTTACCATCTTTTGTCTCGCCGACTGCGACCAGGTCGACCCAGCCGTCATTGTCGTAGTCGATGGCAGCCACACCGAAAGCGCGGGTCCAGTTCGTCGCGGGAAGTTGGACGCGATCGAAAGTCTTGCCATGATTGTTGCGCCATAGCGTAAGGCCGGGCGCTCCCATGTGCGTGAAGGCCAGGTCCATCCATCCGTCGTGGTCGAAATCAAGAACGGCAACGCCCAGAGCTGCGCCAGGCATGGGACCGGACCACGGTGTGCGCTTAGAGAATTTTCCCTCGCGAGGATTTTCGAAGATTGTCGGCTTGGACTCCGTAACTATGAGGTCGACTGCACGGTCGTTGTTGTAGTCGGTTCCGATGGCCCCCAAAGTGCCAATCGGATCCTTTTCATCCACCAGCCCCAGCGAGGTTGCAACCTCTGTAAATGTTCCGTTGCCGTTATTACGGAACATCTGCGGCCAGCTAAATGATCCATCGTCAGAAGGAGGAAAATACCAATTCACTTTTCCATTTTTCGGCGCTGCATCTACATGCCGGCTCACGAAGAGATCGAGATCGCCGTCGTGATCATAGTCAATAAAAGTAAGGCCGACGTTGTAATTCCAGTTCGGAATGCCAGATGCCTTGCCGACATCTTTGAATGTCCCATCCTTTTGATTATGAAGCAGCATCACCCGGCCAAGTAAACTCACAGCCAAATCGGTTGCTCCGTCGCTGTCGTAGTCGCCCGCCGTACACCCGATCGCGTGCAGAGTCGGATCGAGCCCAGCTTTCTTCGTGACATCTTCGAATTTTCCGGCCCCCAAGTTGTGATAGAGAGCTAGCCCACCTAACGGGCCGCCGTTTGTGACGAAGATATCAGGACGGCCGTCGCCATCGTAGTCAAGAAAGCATGCGCCTGGCATGAGAAAACCGAAAATGTCCTCCGGAGGCGGTCCGTCAGTCCCCGCGATTCCCGCCTCCGCCGTCACATCCACAAACCGCACCTTGATCTGCGCGGGAGCTTTCAGCACCGCCGACGGCGACTCAACTGCGCGCGAGTACTGGCCCTGCTCGCCGTAGGCCAGACTCATGGGCGCGCCGATTTTGTTTTGCGTGATGTACTGGAATTTCTTCAGATGCTCGCGGGCGTGGTCGACGTCAGTCGATTGCTGGTAGGCGCGCGACAATCCGAACTCGGCGGAGGCATGCAGCGGGTTGAGTTGCAGCGCGTGCTGGAAGGCGTCGATGGCTTGGGGAAACTGTTTCGACTGCACGTCGGCGGTGCCCAGGAAATACCAGGTGTCGGCGTCGTTCGCATCCAGTTCGACGACGTGGTGGAACGCGTCAATCGCAGACTGAGCGTCGCCCGTGTTCTTCGCCAGCAGGCCAAGGTTGTACCACGCGTTCGGATTCTTCGGATCTTGCTTGAGAGCATCTTGCAACACGGCTTTGGCTTCGTCGATCTTCTGCAGGTTCAGGAAGGCAATGCCTTCATTCAGCCGCGCCATCGTCAGCTTGGGATCAAGTTCGGCGGCTTGCTGGAACGACTTGAGTGCTTTCTCGAAAAGCTGCTGGTTCATGTAGGCGGCGCCGAGGTTGTTGAGGCGCGCCGCCTCCACCGGATTCGCTTTCGATGGAGTTTGCGGGGCGGACGCGAACAGGCCAAACGCTGCCAGGAATATGCCGGCGAGAGCAACTGAAATTCGCGGAGTCATTCGACTACGATTTAACCACAGCGGGCACAGGGAACACAGGGTAAACCGAAATCTGCTTTCGTGGCAGTACGAGAAACAGCAGGTTCCTCGTCGCATCCGCTCCTCGGAATGACAAGTTATTTTGCTGCAGTGGTCCTGCTATACGCGCGGTTCCCCACAACTCCCTTTCCTTCCTCGACCGTTACCGTCTGTCCGGCGTTGATGTTGGAAAGTTTGTCGACCTGGCCGCTGGGCCATTGAATCTCAACGCTGTCGGCTTTCGCTTGTGCGCTCAGGCCAAAGGTGAGGACTAGTTCGCTTTGCGAAAGATAACTCGATCCGGAGCGCAGCATCTTCGACTGCTTGTCATCTCCTGCCGTGACCCGCACCACTGCGCCGATGCCGTCGCGATTCGACTTTGTCCCTACCAACTTCAGGCGCAGGCTGTGATTCGATGCGCCCTCGTTGTGGAACAGAACAGCGGGGCCGGCGTTGGTGGTGACGAGGACATCGAGGAAGCCGTCGTTATCGATATCGGCGTAAGCCGCGCCCCGCGCCACTCTTGGCGCGGCAAAGGCCGGCCCCATCTGCATCGTCACTTCCTGAAACTTGCCTCCGCCCAGGTTGTGGAAGAGATGCGAAGGCTCGGCGTAGGTCACGCGCTTCTGCACGCGCTCGATCGCGTCTTCGATATGGCCGTCGGCGACGAAAATATCCGGCCAGCCGTCGTTATCGTAATCGAAAAAAAAGCAGCCGAAGCCGAGCGTGACCAGCGTGGCGCGGCCTACTTCGGACTGCGGAGCCTCGTCCACGAACAAGCTGTTGCCTTCGTTGTGATAGAGCGACGCCATCTGATTGGCGAAGTTAGTGATGAGAACGCTGGGGTGCCCGCTGCGGTCGTAGTCGGCGGCATCGACGCCCATGCCGGCGCGGGCCACGCCATCTTCGCTGAAGCCGATTCCAGCGGCCACGCCGCGCTCTTCGAAGGTGCCGTCTTTCTTGTTCAGATAAAGCTTGTTGGGCTGCGTGTCGTTGGCGATCAGAATGTCGGGCCAGCCGTCGGCGTTGTAATCGAGGATCGTGATGCCGAGGCTTTTTGAAGTTGGATCGCCCAGGCCGGCTTTCTGCGTAGCGTCTTCAAACTTGCCGCCACCCAGGTTATGCCACAGCTGCACCGAGGTTCCTTTGTACGATTCCGGCGTGCAATAAGATTTGTGCGCGCCGTCGAGAGTGCAGTACAGGTCGGTCTGCTCGGTCCATTGCACGTAGTTCGCGACGACGAGATCGAGTTTGCCGTCGCGGTCGTAGTCGACCCACGCGGCGCTGGTCGAGAACTCGTTCGGCCCCCACATGCCGGCGGACTTGGTAACGTCGGTGAAGGTGCCGTTGCCGTTGTTGTGGAAGAGATGGCTTTGGCCGAGAGCGGTGATGAAGATGTCATCGAAGCCGTCGTTGTCATAGTCGCCGACGGATACTCCCATGCCGAACATGGAAACCGCCAATCCCGCCTTGCGGGTTACATCGGTAAAGGTTCCGTCGTGGTTGTTATGGTATAGCTTTGGAGTCGTCGCCCCACCATGAACGTGCCCGGGAAAGTCTTCGCCGTTGACCAAAAGAATGTCGGGATAGCCGTCGTTATCGTAATCAATGAAGGCGCAGCCGGGACCCATGGTTTCAGGAAGCCACTTTTTTCCGAAAGCGCCATTGTTGTGCGTGAAACGGATTCCTGACTGCGCGGTGACATCGCGGAAACGGATCTGCTGGGCGTGGGCGGCGATCGCCAGAGATAGAACCCACCACAGAGACACAGAGGCACGGAGGAAAAACGAACAATAAGGCTGCTTCTTCTCTCTGTGCCTCTGTGACTCTGCGGTGAAATGCACTTTTGTGGTTTTCACTATTTTGAGCCTCCGGCAGAGGCGGTCTCGCTTGGCCGTTTCGCATGCAGCGACGGCAGCGGAACCGAAACGTGTTCGTGGACCGCTTGCCGCTCGTTGTTGTCTTCGGGATGCAACTGGCGATACGGTCCGGTGATCGCTTGCGAAGACTCGTCGGCCTTGAATCGCAGGTAGCGCGCCTGATGCTCCTTCGCGAGCTTGTCGTTCCCCAGCCCTCCGTAGCATAGCATCAAGTTATAGTGAGCCTGCAGATCTTCTGGGTCGATCGCCAGCACCGATTCGAGGACCTTCACGGCATCCGCGTACTTCCTCTGCAGGAAAAGAATGCGTCCCAGATCGTTGATCGCAACACGGTCGCGCGGATATTGAGCGAGAACGATGTGCAGACGTGCGGCGGCGCCATCGTAGTTTCCGCCCGCGCGCAGCACGCGGGCATAGAAAAAGTTGGCTCGCGCCAAGTTCGGAGACAGGGCCAGCGCTTTCTCGAGCACAGCGCGGGCGCGTTCCATATCGCCTTCCTGCACGGCGCAGCGGCCAAGGTTGACCCAGCCATCGGGATTGTTTGGATCCGCCTCGGTCACCTCTTGGAATGCGGCGGCCGCGCCTTTCAGGTCGCCCTGCAGGAACAGACCGATTCCGTAGTCGTTCCAGCGCTGCCATTCCTCTTTGAGAGCGATTGTCTTTGGCTGGGGAGCAGGCGCGTTATGCGCGACCACCGGGAGCGTCACTTCGTTTTCCGCCACGGTCTCGATAGGCAGGTCGGGAATCTTCTCCTGCTTTGCCGAAACGCCGCTCAGCGATGCCGTGAACACCGTCGGACGATCGTCGTAATCGGGGGAAACCGTGTTTTGCGACGCCGGATCGGGCTGCCCGGCGAAAGCTTCGTGCGTGCCGTACCACGAAAACTTCCTGTAGCACAGGCGTGCATGCAACGTAATCTTGTCACCGGCGTTTTCAGGAATCAACATTCTGTAGTGCACAGTGTCTGCCGCGCCGGGCGGGATGAGCCGCACATACACGACGGCTCGCGTGGCCCAGGCGTTGCGCTTGTTGATGGGATTGCCGTGCGCGTCGATCTGCAGCGAGCGATAAAAGTGCGCGCCTTTTTCCACCGGGCCTTTGCCATCGCCTTCCACCATGCCACTCCAGAAGATGGTCTGGCCTTTGTCGTCCGTGCCCTTCAGTTCGAGCCAGGTATCGTAAGCATCGACGGTGCCGCCGGGGAAGAAGTGTCCAACCTTCTTGGTGCGTACGACAACATCCACGCGCACGGTATCGCCGCGGCGCAGCGCGGGCTGCACGCGGTTCAACGGAGCGGTAACCGGGGCAACTTCTCCGCCTGTTTCCGAAGTGATTTTGGTTTCCGCTTCTTCGCCCACCGCGAACGTGGTGGCCAGATCCGATTGACTCACCGCGCCGGTCTTCGCCTGTACCTGCGCCTGCGCGGGAGATAGCGCAAAGATATCCACCGTAAGGGCGCCGCTCTTCAGGAAGGCCTCGGTAAGTTTCAGTTGAGCAGCATCTTCATTCGCGGTGGGCAGCGCGGTGTTGGCGCCGGGGAAGCGATGCGAGTGTACAACCCCGTTGATGTTGCCCGCGTCTTTCGAGGACTCCATGGGCATATGGCAATCGGCGCACTGCTGGGGCTTGGGCGGATAGTAGAAGGAGCGCGCCCCTTGGCCAGAGACTCCGCTGGCCTGCCAGTTGTCATATTCGTTGAAGCCGCGGACCCAGCGGTAATGATTCACTGGCACGTCGAGGTGAACCTTGTGGCATGTAGAACAGAATTCCGCGGTCTGCGTTTTCATGAAGGGCTTGAGGAATACGCGGCGATGCGGTTCGGGGTTCAAGCGGATCAGGAAATCGTGCAGGGCGCGCGCCACGGGATTCTGCGTGGCGGCGAGTTCGTGAAGCTTGGGATACTCCAGATAAAAGTCCGCCTGGCCCATGGTGCTCTTCACGTCGGCGATGGAGTGGCACATCATGCAACCGAGGCCGGCTTGCGATTCAGGACGATGCACGATCTGCTTGATCGGAGTATCCATGAGCCCGCTGTAGAGGACAGCCGGATCGTGGCATCCACCGCACCATTTCGAAGGCTTGGTGCCAACCGTATCCTGCATGTACTCGATCGACTTGCGGTACCACTGATTGTTGAACGAAGAAAAATGATGCGCGGAACTGAACCACTGGTTGTAGATATCTTCATGGCAGCGCTTGCAGGAGTCAGACTCCATGAAGAACTTGCTGGGAATTTTCTGCTTGCCGTAGACCTGCGCGGAACTGGGAAAGAACGAGCCTTCGGGCCCATCGCCCTCGCCATTCATGTTGTCGGGCGGCATGGAGGGGTTCTGGATGCGGGAGCGGATCTGCCAACCTTCGCGCACGTAGCGCGCGCCATAGCTGATGCCGGCGAGCACGACCAGGCAGATAACTGCACGAAGAAGAGCAGTACCGGCATTCGAGGCTAACCATCCACGCTCTCCCAGCTTGTCAGCGATCAGAATACCGACTCCGAGGAGCGAGATCACGATATGGAGATAGAGCCATTTCCACTCGGTGCGTGGCGTGCCGGTCTTGATGAGAATGAGTCCCAGGACAGCGCCTGCGGCGACCAGTAGCCAGCCGACGCGCGCAAACAAGCTTCCATTCCGCAGGAGGCGAAAGAGCGCGAGGATCAGCAGAATTGCAGCAATCACGCCGGTCAGCGCATGCAACAGCACCACTCCGGCATAGAAGATGTTGGGCTGCGGGAAGGTGTACAAGTAGGCGGCGGAGATCACCAGAAATGGGAGCAGCCAGGACAAGACCCGGCCAACGAAGCCGTTGGATCGTGAGGTATCTGTCATCGGAATCAGTCAGGCGCTAACTGCAGCGGACTCAGTCCCACAGTGACTGAAACCGCGTGCCATTCAACTTACCTAGGTGGGTGCGAGCGTGGAATAATGCAAAAATACTATTGGAAAGATTCGTCGCTACGAATTCGGTGGGATCTTCCACGCGCCACACTGCTTCTCCAGCGCGGCGGCGACGGACAACACCTGCTCTTCTTCCCACGGGCGTCCGACGATCTGCACGCCGATGGGCAGACCTTCCGGCGAGCGGCCCACGGGAACCACCGCGGCGGGATTGCCCAACAGGTTGAAGAATTCCGTATAGCTCCAGGCATCGAGATAGTTGACGGTTTTGCCTTCAACCTGCCAACTGCGCTCGCCGTGCCGGAATGCGGGGACAGCCGCGACAGGACACAACAGGATGGGATAGCGCTGCATCTGCGCAAAGAATTGTGCGCGCGCGGCATCGCGGCGAACCCAGGCATCGAGCAAGGTCTCGCCGGTGAGTGCGGGCTCAGCGGCTGACCAGTCCAAAAACTGCTTCAGGATCGGGCTGAGGTCGGCTTCCCTTCCCTTGAACATCGGCCGCAACAACATTCCACCCGCAGTCACAAAGAACTTGTGCCACAGGCGGCGCGCTTCTTCGAGTCCTGCGGGCTGGAAGGGTTCCACTTGAAATCCCGCGCGGAGCAAGGCTTCTGCCGCGGTGTGAACGGCGGCGCGGATTTCTGGCGTGACCGGCGTGCGGCCGTCGTCTTCGAAATAGCCGATTCTCAGCTTCCTGATTTCATCGTCACTTAGCCACTGCATCGGAACCGGCGCTGAGCAAGTGTCGGCGACGTCGGGGCCTTGCATCACTTCGAACAAGACTTTGAGATCGGCAACGGTGCGCGCCATGGGGCCGACGACGCCGATCAACGCAAACGGCCCCGCGGATACGGGAAAGTGCCCGGTCGCGGGGATTCGTCCCGGGGTCGGCTTCAAGCCGCAGATGCCGCTGAAGTGAGCGGGCACGCGAATCGAGCCTCCGCCGTCGCTGCCCACGCCGCCTGCGGACATGCCCGCGGCAATCGCCGCCGCCTCGCCGCCGCTGGAGCCGCCGGGCGTGCGTTCCAAGTCCCACGGGCTGTTGGTGCGGCCATAGAGGAGGTTATCGGTTTCCCACGCCATGAGAAGTTCAGGAGTGTTGGTGACGCCCAGAACAATTGCACCGGCATTCTTCAGGCGCGCCACCAGCGGCGCATCTTGCCGCGCCACAAATCCCCTACGCAGGCGCGTTCCGGCTTCACAACGCAGGCCGGCCACGCTGATGGAACTCTTGATACTGATAGGAACGCCGTGGAGAGGGCCGAGCGGAGTTTTCTGCGTCTTCTCATGAATTACAGCGTTCTCGGCGTCGAGAGCGGCACGGCGTGCTCGCTCCGCATCCAGTTGCACAAATGCGTTTAGCTTTGGATTCAGTTTTTCGATCTGCGCTAAATGGGCTTCTACGAGTTCGACCGGAGAGATTTTCTTCTTCCGGATTTGCTCGGCCATGGAAACCGCTGGAAGAAAGGTGAGGGCGCTCATGAATTTCCTCGCAGGGCGCGATCGAGGCTTCGCTTCTCATCGGCGGTGAGGGAACGGTGATCGCCCTTCACGAGATCGCCCAACTGTAGCGGGCCAATGGCGACACGCAGCAATCGCAACACTTCGACGCCCATGCTCTCCATCATGCGCCGGATCTGGCGGTTCCTGCCTTCGTCGAGAACAATCTCGAGCCAGCAATTTTTCTGGCCTGCGCGCAAGCGACGCGCCTGCTTCGCGCGCAACATTTCCCCATCGTTCGCTTGCACTCCATGAACCAGCGTCTGCACGAACTTCTCATCGGCGACGGTCCCGACCTGCACATGATAAGTTTTGTCCAAATGGGTTTCTGGTGCGGCGATGCGCGCGCCCCATTCGGAGTCGTTGGTCAGCAGGAGCAAACCTTCGCTGGCTTTGTCGAGGCGGCCGACCGGCGCTACCCAGGGCGTGTTTTCTCCGGGCAGTGGAGTTCTACCTGTTGAACTGTTGTTCATTATGGTGTACACCGTGGAGCGGTCTTTTTCGTCCGATGCCGTGGTCACCATGCCGCGCGGCTTATTCATCATGAGGTAGATTTTGTCTTGCGCCGTAACCAGTTTCCCGTCGACGGCAATTTGATTCTGCTTCCCAGGGACGGGCGTCTCCGGATCGCAGCGGATTCTTCCGTCAAGGCTGACGCGGCCAGCGCTGATCAACTCCGCAGCATGAGAACGCGAGCAGTAGCCTAGCTTCGACAAAGTGCGCGCCAGGCCGATCTTCCGGGGAGCGTCGTTCTTTCTCACTTGCTCATGCTAAATGAGAAGGCGGCATTCGGACTTCAGACTTTGGGCTTTGGGCTTTGGGCTTTGGGCTTTGGGCTTCGGGCTTCGCAGGATAACGCAAGAACGTAGAACGGACTCTGCCAGGCTTTCGAAGATGACTGAAGCCCGACAGCCGAAGCCCGAAGCCCGTATGCCGCTTCACCGATGCACGATTTAGCGGCGCTTGGTAGGATGTTTATCGCCGATTGAGTATTAAGGAGAGAACTTTATGGTCCACCAACATCCTCCGCGCTTTCTGAAGATTGTGGACGACGCCAAGACGCGAGTGCGGGAAACCAACGTCGCGGAAGTGAAAAAGAAGATAGACAGCGGAGAAAAATTTCTTCTGGTGGACGTGCGCGAAGAGAGCGAATTCGCCAAGGACCACTTGCCGGGCGCGATTCACCTGGGGAAAGGCATCATCGAGCGCGACATCGAGGCCCGCGTGCCCGATCTCGATGCGGAGATTGTGCTTTACTGCGGCGGCGGATTCCGCTCGGCGCTGGCAGCCGACAATCTGCAGAAGATGGGCTACACCAACGTCATCTCCATGGATGGCGGCATTCGCGACTGGCGGGAGAAAGCATATCCCCTGACCGACTAGTGATACAGGGAACAAATCATTTGCAAAGACTGGTTACATCACTCACGATGGTCGTGGCTCCCTCGAAATTTGAGGGCAATTCATGAGGCGCTCCTTGGATGCACGCTACCGTCTTAGAGGACCTTATGGCGTTGTACCACTCAAGACCAAGTGGAACAGCCTCGCTGAGATCCTCGCTGCCGTAAAGGGCCCTCACGAAAGTCTTGTAGCTGGGCGCCGAAAAGTCATCGGAAAGAACGCTATCGTGGTGGAAGTTGGGATTGCCATCTCTCCCATTGCTCTCAATGTCCCTGACGCAGGAGTCCGAAGAGTAGGCGGGATCGACGAACTCCAGGGCCGTTTCAATGCCGTAGTCTTCGGAAATTCTGTCGCCTGTGGGACAGCTCACGATGTTAATCGGCGCGGCCGAACCCGCACAACCGTGATCAATTCGTCCATACGGAGGGCCGGAGGTGGGTTCCACCATGGTGAAGAACGGTCCCGGCCCCGAATTATTTCCCATGCCGTATTGCGTGATGGCATAGGCGACAGCCGCTCCGCCTCCACTGTTTCCTGTGGCGCAGACGGGGTGCCTAGTATCGCTTTGGAGGAGAATCGTCCAAACGGCATGAACCAGGGTGGCGTAACGGCAAGCGAGACTCCGGGGACCGTCGACGGAGGGCCCGGTCAGCCAGCCGGAGGGTTCCTGAATAACATTTTCCGGATCCTCGAAGTCTGTCTGGACAGTCCGGAAATTGGCCGAATTTATCGACTGGACTACCATCAACCCGCAATTCGAGCCAGGACATCTGGGACTACCGAGATAGGCCGGGTCGTAGTCGTAGAAGGGGGATCCTCCGCCACCTGTGGTGAAGAACACTGTGCCCTTCAGGAGGTTCAGGTTGGGGGGCTCGTTGATCTTGATGGCCACCGCGAATTCGCCCGTTGCCTCAGGACAATCTGAGATCACGGCGCGATAACAGGTTCCGTTCGGCAAACCTGTGTCCTGGCAGGTATCGAGGGTGAGTGTCGCCGTGCCGAGCGAGTTTTGAGCGGCGAGTGCGGGCGTGACGGTCGCGGGAATAGAGGCCGCAATTAGACATGCCAGAACTAATGGAAAGGAAAAATCAAACCGGCCGCGGGCGGGCACGAAGATCCGCGCCAGACAAACTGCGACAAACTGGAAGGGAGCAGTCCGGCGTTGCGGGGCCGGTAAACTGGAAATCTCTGTGATTGACAAGTTATTCTCCTAGGTTCGGCCCAAGCACTGGAATGCCCTTTATAAGCTTGGCATTGCAGGTGGGATTGGTCAACAGCCCAGATGGGCCGTGCGCAAGTTCTTGCGCCCTTCCTTCCCCTGATGGCACATTTGCTTGACAGGCGGCTATGAGGTTATTGTGATATCCGACCTTGCCCGGACGTGACATCGCCGGATTACTTTAGCAAGAGTACGTCTCCACCATTTTAGTAGGAATGTCTCTAGCCCATTTATGTCTACCCACTTATGAATGGTCGCATCTTCTTCTGGTCGCTCACGTCGGCACTCGCCGGATTTCTTTTCGGTTTCGACACGGTGGTTATTTCCGGCGCTGAAAAAACAATTCAGGCGCTTTGGGGACTGAGTCCCGGACTGCACGGCATCGCGATGGCCTCGGCGCTTTATGGCACCGTCGTCGGCGCACTGCTGGGCAGCTGGCCGGCCGACCGCTTCGGACGCAAAGCCACGTTGCTTTGGATCGGCATACTTTATTTTGTGGGGGCCGTGGGTTCGGGATGGGCGCCGAACGTCACCATATTTATCATCGCGCGAGTGATTGGCGGGTTGGGCATTGGGATCTCGACCGTGGTGGCGCCGATGTACATCTCGGAGATTGCGCCGCCTAAGCATCGCGGGCAGCTTGCCGGGATGTTCCAGTTCAACATTGTTTTTGGCATCCTGATCGCTTACGTATCGAACGCGATGTTGTCGGGCATTGGCGCGGATGCCTGGCGATGGATGTTGGGAGTGGCGGCGTTTCCGTCGTTGCTTTATACGGCGTTCTGCTTTGGACTCCCCGAAAGTCCACGTTGGCTGCTAAGCCGGAAGGGCGACCGCGAGGCCGCAATCGAGGTACTGCAACGCATCGAACCCAAAACCCCGAAGGCCCAGATCGCGGCTGAGGCCGATGAGATTATGGCGGCAACCACGTCGGAACAAAAATCCTCATCTGGACATTTCTGGACGATGCGGCTGCGCAAACCAATCCTGCTCGCCATCCTGATTGCGTTCTTCAATCAAATGTCGGGCATCAACGCGATTTTGTACTTCGCGCCCCGCATTTTTGAGCTGACCGGCCTAGGCGCAAAAGCCGCGCTGCTGCAATCGATCGGCATCGGCATCACCAATCTGATTTTCACTTTTGTTGGACTCTGGCTGATTGACCGGCTGGGCCGGCGTACTCTTCTTTATATCGGCTCGTTCGGCTACATCGCTTCGCTGGGCCTGGTGGCATGGGCCTTCTTTACCGGCCACTTCCTGATTGTGCCGGTTTGTATCTTCGCTTTCATCGCCGCGCACGCGATCGGGCAGGGAGCGGTGATCTGGGTTTTCATCTCCGAAATATTTCCCAATCGCCACCGCGCGGAGGGCCAGAGCCTGGGCTGCGGCACGCATTGGATCTTCGCCGCCTTGCTCACCACTTTCTTTCCGAAGATGGTCTCCGCCTTCCCCATCGGCTACGTCTTCTCGTTTTTCTGCGGCATGATGGTGCTCCAACTTCTGTGGGTGAAGACGATGGTTCCGGAGACGAAAGGCGCGACGCTGGAGCAGATCCAGAGGCAGATGGGGATTGAGTGAAGGTGAGCTGGTTTGGGTGGTCCCGGTCAGTGAGTGTAATCGCTGTTTACAGCAACAAGCTACAGTGTGCTAACGTGACCCTGATGAAAACTCTGACTGCGGTTGTTTTGCTTACACTGTCAACAGTCCTCTCTAGCTACGCGCAAGGCAATACGCCACCCGCGACAGAAGACCAATCGGCAGCAGCCCGGACGGCTGCAGGATGCGGCCCGAGGAACGCAGAATATGATGTAAAAATAGACAATAAGCAACACCCCGTGTCTCAGCCCGAACCTGGCAAGGCGCTGGTTTATTTCTTGCATGTCGAGAGCCAGGACGGAGGCGTTATCAATAAAGGCTGGGTCACCAGTAGGGTGGGTATGGATGGGGCTTGGGTTGGAGCGAACCACGGAAAGTCCTATTTTTTTCTTTCGGTGGATCCCGGCGAGCACGCTGCATGTACGGATTGGCAGTCGAGCCTCAAGACCTATTCCAGGCAAAGCGCAGCCCTGAATTTCCGTGCGGAAGCGGGGAAGATTTATTACATTCGCACGACCGTCATCGAAATCACGGCCCTCCAACGAACACCCGCGATGAAGATCGAGCTGATCGATGACGCCGAGGGGCAACTTCTGATCTCGTCTTCGGCACTCAGCACCGCCCGTCGAAAGAGGTGATTGGTGTTTGCGAACCGCCTCGTCTGAGTTGAGGAATTAACCCGCCGCGTTGTTTGGTGAAAAATCGCCATCTCGCTCATTGACCGGGGTTTGAGTGCAATCGCATGGTCTCCGCCAATAACTCCTGACGGTCAGACCCAGAGTCCGGTCTCCTGGCGCAATCTGGCGATGTCTTTGGATGGCGCGCTGCCGAAGAAGCGGCTGTATTCCCGGCTGAACTGCGAAGCGCTTAGATAGCCCACGCGCTGGCTCGCGCTCTTTACGATTAGGATTGCGCGGGCAGGTTCAGGAGCACGGCAACGTCGAGTTTCGAATAGTACTTCTTCACATCGCTCGCTCCGTACTTCTTGCGGAATCTCTCGACCACGGTCGATACCTGTTTGGGGTCGGTGACGGGAGCAGCGTTTAACGCGGCTTCTGCGCCGCCCGCCTCGACATGAAGCGACGGGTTGTTGAGCACGTTCTTGTACCACTGCGTATCTGAGCCCTTGACCGGCAGGAGGTACAGCGTGTCGTCCTCCGATGCGAACCAGACTGGGATTGAGATGGCGCGTCCTGACTTTCTTCCGGTCACCGTGATGTTGAGTTCACTCGATCGGGCAAGGCGTTCTTTGAGCGAGTCGCTCTGCGTTGGCTTTTTGTTCATGCAAATGTCCTTTATTTCCCGGCGCGGTATTGCTCGTCGGTGACCTGTTCCATCCGAGCGAAAGTAGTTTTTTTCAAGTTCGGCTCCTGGGCACTCATTTCTCCCTCCGCAGTCTGACGTTCAGAGGCCGGTCATTCGCTCGAGTTTTTCCGGATACCGAGCGCCTTCCACCTTGATCTTTGAGGCGGCGCTATCGATGTCGCGGAGATCCTCAGCCGTCAGTTCGACGGTCAGTGCACCAATATTCTCTTCGAGGCGGTTCGGCTTCGTCGTGCCCGGGATCGGAGCGATCCACGGCTTTTGGGCGAGGAGCCACGCGAGTGCGATCTGAGCGGGAGTGGCGTTCTTCCGCTTCGCAATGCTGCCGAGCAGGTCAATGAGTGCCTGGTTCGCCTTGAGGGCTTCCGGCGTAAAGCGAGGGAGAGTGCTGCGGAAGTCGGTGCTGTCGAATGTCTTGTTTTCGTCCATCTTTCCGGTCAGGAAGCCTTTGCCCAGAGGGCTATACGGCACGAAGCCGATTCCGAGTTCCTCCAGCGTCGGCAGTACTTCCGCTTCGGGTCCTCTGGTCCACAGCGAGTATTCGCTCTGGACCGCAGTGACGGGCTGAACCGCATGAGCGCGACGAATCGTCTTAGCGGCTGCTTCCGACATGCCGAAGTGCTTCACCTTGCCGGCCTGGATCAGTTCCTTCACGGCGCCGGCGACATCTTCGATGGGCACGTTGGGGTCGACGCGATGCTGATAGAGCAGGTCGATGGTCTGAACTTTGAGCCGCTTGAGGGAGCCTTCGACTGCCTGCTTGATGTGCTCGGGCTTGCTATTCACGCCCGCCGCTCCCGGCTTATTATCTTTGCCGCTGAGATCGAATCCAAACTTGGTGGCGATTACCACTTTGCCGCGGTACGGAGCCAGCGCTTCACCCACAAGTTCCTCGTTCGTAAACGGGCCGTACACCTCCGCGGTGTCAAAAAACGTGATGCCGAGGTCCACTGCGGCGTGGAGCAGTTTCGTCATCTCCTGCTTGTCTTTGGGTGGGCCGTAGGAAAAGCTCATTCCCATGCAGCCGAGGCCGAGGGCTGAGACTTCCAAGTTGCCTTTTCCAAGTTTTCGCTTTTGCATTGTTTTCTCCTACGCTACGAAATTATGTCTGCCTTCAAAAGGACACCGCAAGATTAAGAATACCTTCCTGAGCCTTGGCCCGCTTGCCTATTTCGATGAAGTACTTGCCAGATTCTCCGGTTCCCATCATGCTGCTCGAAGTGCACTTGGCCGATCGTTGGAAATGGAAACACTTTGAGAAGTACTCGGAATAACCGACACGACTTCAGGGCCGTGGCAAGAAAGGCAGTGCGACTTTCTGCTGAATACCCGCGCCTTCGACTACGGTATAAATGAAATCTGCCGGCACGTTGCGCAAAACTTCTGTCTCGCCGTTCGGCCAGCGGATGCTGACTTCGTTCATCTTGTCGTTGGCCGCTAATCCGAAGTGGAGGCGGAGATCATTCTGCGAGAGATAGCTGGCGCCGCCGCGCACTTCGTCGAACTGCACCAGTGTGCCAGCCTTCACGGTGACGCGAGCGCCGATTGCGGCCTTGTTGCTTTTCGTTCCAATCAGCTTGAACAAGACGCGATGATTCCCATCGTCATTTCGATTAAGCAGCAGCGAGGGCGGCTCACCCACATTCAGGACGACGATATCGACATTGCCATCGTTATTGATGTCGCCAAAGGCCGCGCCCCGCCGCGATTGCGGGGGCATGTCGGCGAGCGCGGAAGAAACATCGTCAAAAGTTCCGTCGCGATGATTGCGGAAGAGCAGCATGGGCTGGCGATAGGGCGTGCCACCGGAAATCGCATCTGCCTGGGGATAGACGTGGCCACAGTCCACGAATAAATCGAGCCAGCCGTCATTGTCCATGTCGAAAAACGAGGTGCCCCAACACACGTAAGGATAGGTCGGCCGCATCAACTTGGCGCGCACACTGACGTCGGCGAAGTTGTCTTTGCCGAGGTTGTGATAGAGGGTCGCGCCCTGCTCGGTGAAGTTGGTCACGATCATCGACAAGCGGCCTTCGTGAAGATAGTCTCCCCAGCCCACACCCATGGAGCCTTGCGCCATGCCGTCGCCGCTGAGCGCGACTCCGTCGAGCAGGCTGACCTCTTCGAAGGTTCCATCGTGTTTGTTGCGGTAGAGGAAATTCGGTCCGGCATCGTTGGCTACGTAAAGGTCGGGCCAGCCGTCGTTATCGTAGTCGCCCCAGGTTGAGCCCAAGCCGTAATAATGATGAGGATCGTCGACGCCAGCTTTCTTGGAAACCTCCTCGAAGGTGCCATCGCCCTTGTTGTGAAACAGCAAATCGGATTCGCCGGGCATGCCCCAGGGACCGCACTGCACGAGCACTGATTTGAAGCGGCAGAATCGGGGATCGTTGCCGAACTGCGGCAGATTATCGATATCGACGTGGACATAGCGCGAGACGAAAAGATCGACCCGGCCGTCGCGATCGTAATCGGCCCAGGCCGCACCGGTGCTGAACCCTCCCGCCCCCACGCCCGCTTTCTCGGTGACGTCTTCAAACTTGCAGTTGCCCAGATTGTGATAGAGCGCGTTGCCGCCAAAGCCGGTGACGTAAATATCCTGCAGGCCGTCGTTATCGTAATCGGCAACGGCCACGCCCATGCCCCAGCCTTTGCGGGTGAGGCCGGCGGACTTGGTGATGTCGGTGAAGTGGAGGTCGTTGCTCTTGGAATCGCTGCTCTTCGGATCGCTGCTCTTAACATCGTTGCTCTTGAGATCGTCACTCTTAACATCAGTGTCCTGATGATAGAGCGTGATCATCGGGTCGCCGCCCTGGTGGTAGCGCTGCACGGTGGAGCCGTTGACGGTGATGATGTCGAGCTTGCCATCGTTGTCGCAGTCGATCAGCCCAACCCCGCCGCTCATGGATTCCACGATGTATTGCTTGTCGGCAGAAGAAATGTGCGAGACGGTGAGGCCTGCCTTCTGGGCGACGTCTTCGAACCGCGGGAGGGACGCGGGAGGACTCGGCTCCCGGGTTGGCGGTACTGATGCAGTCACGGCGGACCTGGCAGGAGCAGCCTGAGCCAAGAGGGTTGCGGGTTGCAGCAGTTCCGTACACAGGAAAAGCGTCCACACGCAAAGCAAGGTTCGCATAGGCAGGCACCGATTATACAGCGCAGGTTGCGGCCGCCTGGGGAGTCAGGCAGGAGAGGGTGTCCGCTAATGGAAAGTGCTCGAACCGACGATGGAGAGATGAAGAGGTTGAACCGGCGATTCCCGGCAACATGAGATCTTACTCATCCGAGGAATGGGCCATCCGAGGGGAACAGTCGTGCAGGGATCAGCAAGGGATTCTTTGCCAGAGCGGGATCATTCCCAAGTTGAGAAGGAGCGGTAGCGATGAATGAGGGCGATAGCGAGATCGTCAAAGACTTTCTGGTGGAGAGCTACGAGAACCTGGACCGGCTGGACCGCGATCTGGTGGGATTGGAGAAGAATCCTAAGGATAAGGAAGCGCTGGCAGGTGTATTTCGCACGATTCACACCATCAAGGGCACGTGCGGATTCCTGGGTTTCAACAAGCTGGAAAAAGTTGCGCACGTGGGAGAGAACCTGCTGACTCGCCTGCGGGACGGGCAGCTCACGCTCAATCCGGAACGCACGACGGCGCTGCTGGGCATGGTGGATGCGGTCCGGCAGATGCTCAAGGAAATTCAATCGACGGGACAGGATGGCGAGGTCGACTATCCAGATCTAAGAGAGAGGCTTACCCGGCTGCAAACCCCCGCCGCAGGCGACGCCGGGAGTGCACCGGCTGCGGCTGTGCTATTGCCTCCGCCGGGTCCGGTTGAGTCGAAACTTGAGTCGAGGCTTGAGTCGAAACCAGCGGAGAAGCTGGAGACGCCGGCGCCTCCGCAGGAAAAGGATTCCGTTCCTGCAGCGGTAGAGGCTGCCCTGCCCCAGGTGGTACCGGCTGCAGAGTCACGAAAGAAGGGCGACGACTCGAAGCGAAAACCTACACGCGGAAAGATTGGGGGCGTGCTGGTCGATAGCGGTGCGGTGAAGGCCGAGGACATCTCTCTGGCTTTGCAAGAACAGGAAAAAGGCGATGCGCGGCGAATTGGTGAAATTCTGGTGGGCTCGGGCGCAGCCAAGCACGACGACATATTGGCCGCCCAGCAGGTTCTGGACGCCAAACTGCGCGACACTCCGCAAGAAACGATCCGAGTGGGCATCAACGTTTTGGACAAGCTGATGACGCTGGTCGGGGAACTGGTGCTGGCGCGCAACCAGCTTCTGCAAATTTCCAACACGGTGGAAGACGCCAGCCTGCAGGCGGTCTCGCAGCGCATGAATCTCATCGCCACCGAACTGCAAGGCGAAGTCATGAAGACCCGCATGCAGCCTATCGGAAACATCTGGGGGCAGTTTCCCCGGACGGTGCGCGACGTGGCACTCGGCTGCGGCAAGGAAGTGAACATCGAGATGGAGGGCAAGGAGACCGAACTCGACAAAACCATCATCGAGGCGATTAAAGATCCTCTTACCCATTTGGTACGCAACTCCGTGGACCATGGCATCGAGCTTCCCGAAGACCGCGCGAAGGCGGGCAAAGATCGAACCGGGCGGCTGATTCTGCGCGCTTTTCATGAAGGCGGGCAGGTGAATATCGAGATTACCGACGATGGCGCCGGCTTGAACGTGGACCGCATCCGCAAGAAAGCGCTGGAGCGCGCTGTGATCACGTCCGAGCAAGCGGCCCGCATGAGCGAACGGGAAATCTTCAATTTGATTTTCCTTCCTGGCTTCTCCACGGCTGAGAAAGTGACCAACGTATCCGGCCGCGGCGTGGGCATGGATGTGGTGAAGACGAACGTAGAAAAGATCGGGGGCACGGTGGACGTGCAATCCGCGCTGGGCAAGGGCACGACGGTGCGAGTGAAGATTCCCTTGACCCTGGCAATCATCCCGGCGCTGGTGGTGACCTGCGGCGGCGACCGCTACGCGATTCCGCAGGTAAGCCTGCTCGAACTGGTACGGCTGGAGGCCGACGAGGTGGCGAAGGGCATCGAGTTGGTGCATGGCGCACCCGTTCACCGGCTGCGTGGACGCTTGCTGCCTCTGATCTATCTCAGCCGGGAATTGAAACTCGCGGCCGATGTGCGGCCCGCTGCGGAAACAGACGGAGCGGTCAACATCGTGGTGCTGCAGGCCGATGACCGCCAGTTCGGCCTGGCGGTGGATCAGATCAACGACACCGAAGAAATCGTAGTCAAGCCGCTGCGCAAACAGCTCAAGACGGTGAAGACCTTTGCCGGATCGAGCATCATGGGGGACGGCAAAGTGGCGCTCATCCTGGACGTGCTCGGGCTGGCGCAGCGGGCCAGCGTGGTCAGCGAAACCCGGGACCGCGCCCTGACTGCAAAAGCCACGGAATCGGCGGCGAAGACAGACAAACAAACGTTCCTGTTATTCGCCGGGCCGGGGGATTCGCGCATGGCGATTCCGCTGAGCGCGCTGGCGCGCCTCGAGGAATTTCCGGTGGCGCAAGTGGAAATGTCAGGCAGCCAGTGGGTGACGCAGTATCGCGGCCAGATCCTGACCTTGATTCGCCTGAATGTGGTGATGGAGGAGCGCCGCAATCGATTGCGCGCGCTGCAAGCTCCGCCCACGGCCGATTCCGGACCGATTCAGGTGCTGGTTCTGCAACACGAGGGACGCTCTTTCGGCCTGGTGGTGGACAAGATTCTCGACATAGTCGAAGACCGGGCGGACGTGAAATCGGCGGCCACCCGGGCATCCGTCCTCTATTCCGTCCTGATCGGGGACCGGGTGACGGAACTGCTCGATATTCCGGCCATTCTGCGCGGTGCGGACTTGAACGCTACGCAGCCGGGCCTGGCTGCAAGATCAGCGGAGGTTGCGAACTAAGCCATGGCGAACACTTCACAGTTTTGCACGTTCTATCTGGACAAGCTGCTGTTCGGCGTGGAATTGAAAGGCGTTCAGGAAGTGATTCGTTCGCTGGACATGACGAAAGTTCCGCTGGCGCCTGGAGTGGTCAGCGGCCTGATTAATCTGCGGGGACAAATTGTCACGGCAGTCGATTTGCGCCGCAGGCTCGAACTGGAGCCGCGGACGGCGGGCATGTTAGCCATGAACGTCGTCGTCCGTTCCGACGACGGCGCGGTCAGCCTGCTAGTGGATGAAATCGGCGATGTGGTCGAGGTCGCGGAAGATACTTTCGAGCCGCCGCCGGAAACCTTGCGCGGTTCGGTGCGGACCATCATCCTCGGGGTGCATAAGCTGAACGACCGGCTCATGCATGTGCTGGACATTGAAAAAGCATGCCAGATGACGGATGTGGCGGAAACCGCGGCGGCCGGGCGATAGCGGGCTCGGGCGACGCGGCCAACGTTCTTGACTTCAGAGATTCGGAAAGCTTGGGGAGAAGAACAATGAAACTCACACTGGGAAAGAAACTCGGACTGGGCTTTGGAGTGATCCTGACGTTGATGGTCGTCAGCGGCGTACTGAGCTACGTGAAGTTGACCGACGTCAAGCAGATTCAGGATTTTGCCTTCGATTTACGCGTTCCATCGGTCGAAGCCATTCGAGAGTTGCAGAGGGATCTGAATCAGGCGGGAAACAAAGGCCGTCAGGCAATCCTCGGGGGAGAGGACCCAACGCGGAGAGAGCATGCGAAGAAGCTTGCCGATGATACTTGGATCGCGGTCGACAAAGACGTCGCCCGGCTGGACGAACTGGCTCCCAGATGGACGCTTCAGGCGAACCGCGACCGCCTGGCCGAGATCAAAAAGACCATGCCCGCCTTCCGGGAAGTCCAAGACGCTATGATCGCTCACGCCGCCAGCGGCGAACGGGATGCGGTTGTGAAAGCGGGGAACGACTATGCGGACCAGGCTACACCGCTCAACAACGCAATGAGGACATCCCTTGGAGATACCGCGGACTCCCTCGACAAACTTCTGAAGGAGAACCATGAAGAACTGAATTCGGCGACGCGATCGATGAATCTGACCATGGCGCTGACCACTTTTGTGGCACTGGGCATCGGAATCCTCGTGGCCATTTTCCTGAGCCGCAGCATCTCTGGCGCAACGCAGGCGGTTCTGGTTCAAGCCGCAGCCATCGCCGATGGGGACTTGACCCGCGACGACTTGAAGATTCAGAGCCAGGACGAACTTGGCGACCTGACTACGGCGATCAATAAAATGAGCGGCAGCCTGAAGCGCATGATCCTCGCCATCACGGAGAATTCGCTGCACGTGTCGGCGGCGAGCGAGGAACTATCCAGCACCAGCCAGCAGATTACGGCCAATTCCGAGGAGACTTCGGCTCAGGCGAAAGTCGTTTCCAACGCCACACAGCAGGTCAGCCAGAATCTGCAGACCGTCGCCACCGGCGCCGAGGAGATGGGCGCCAGCATCAAGGAGATTGCCAAGAACGCCAGCGAAGCGGCCAGGATCGCCACCTCCGCCGTCCACGTCGCCGAGACCACGACGGTCACCGTGTCGAAGCTCGGCGAATCTTCGAACGAGATTGGGCAGGTCATTAAGGTGATCACCTCGATCGCGCAACAGACCAATCTGCTGGCTTTGAATGCCACGATCGAAGCCGCCCGCGCCGGTGAGGCCGGCAAGGGGTTCGCAGTCGTGGCCAATGAAGTGAAGGAACTGGCAAAAGAAACTGCGAAGGCCACGGAAGACATCAGCCGGAAGATTGAAGCCATTCAGACCGACACCAAGGCGGCGGTGGAAGCGATTGCATCGATCAGCGAAGTCATTAACCAGGTCAACGGAATCTCCAGCACGATAGCGACGGCGGTGGAAGAGCAGAATGCAACGACCAATGAGATGTCGCGCAACGTGAGCGAAGCGGCGCACGGCAGCGGCGAGATCACGGGCAACATCGCGGGCGTGGCGCAGGCGGCGGAGAGCACGTCGCGCGGAGCCGGCGATACGCAGAAGGCGGCCGAGCAGCTGGTGGAGACCTCGGCCGAACTGCGTCGACTGGTTGAGCAGTTCAAGGTCAAGGCCGACGGCGGCAGCCAAGGGGCTGGGGCCAGAAGCATGGCGGCGCACGCCTAAACGGAGTGATCTCTTCAAAACGACGAGGGGGAACTTGAAACTGAGAAGGCAGATCCGCGCCGGATTTGGGCTCCAATCACGGGGAAGTCTCGGAGAAGGAAAAAGGGGATGAACAGACTGAGCTTGAAGATGAAATTGGGATTGGGGTTTGGCAGTCTGCTGCTGATTCTTGTGGCGATGGGGTTTGTGGCCAACGGCGCCGTCAGCCGACTCGCGGACATATCTGGCCGGGTCACTGGCATGATGACAAAAAAGGACAGAGGTTCTCAGATTGAGGCCGAGATCGAAAAACAGACAACCGGTATCCGGGGTTTCCTGCTCACAGGGAAAGAGGATCTCCTGAAGATCGACGATCAGGGCAAACAGGAATTCAATGAGAATATGGACCGCCTGCAGGAGACTGTTAAGACCGAAGAAGGCAAGCGTCTCCATACCGAAATCCGGCACACATTTGATGAATACCGCGCCATCGCCGACCGGGAGATCGAACTGCGGAGGGCGGGAAAAACAAACGAGGCAGTAGAACTCGCCTTCAGCCCGCCGACGGCTGAGGCTCGTACTCATTTACGCAACGCCGTCGCGGACTTCAACGCTTTGGAAGACAAGCTAAAGGACGGGATCTTGGCCGAGCAAACCACGGCCGAATCGCGCGCCCGCTCCGTGATATGGATGCTAGCCGTAGCGGGCATTGCGATTGGGTTAGCCGTCGCCATGCTTATCACACGTTCCATCACCGGCGCCATGTCGAAGATGGCGGCCATGATCCAAGTGATCTCGGGAAACGATCTGACCGTCAATGACCTCGAAATCACCTCGCAGGACGAGATCGGCCAGGCGAGCGTGGCGTTGAACCGCATGAAGAACAACCTTCATGGAGTGATCCAGTCCATCGCCGGTTCGTCGCTTCAGATCGGCAGCGCCAGCGAAGAGCTGTCGAGCACCAGCCAGCAGATCACCCCCAATTCCGAGGAGACTTCGGCTCAGGCGAAAGTGGTTTCGAACGCCACACAACAAGTCAGCCAGAATCTTCAGACCGTTGCCACTGGCGCCGAAGAGATGGGTGCCAGCATCAAGGAGATTGCCAAGAACGCCAGCGAAGCGGCCCGGATCGCCACCTCCGCCGTCCACGTCGCCGAGACCACGACGGTCACCGTTTCCAAGCTGGGCGAATCTTCCAACGAGATTGGGCAGGTCATCAAGGTCATCACATCCATCGCGCAGCAGACGAATTTGCTGGCTTTGAATGCCACCATTGAAGCTGCGCGCGCTGGAGAAGCTGGCAAAGGGTTCGCCGTGGTGGCCAACGAAGTGAAAGAACTGGCGAAGGAAACTGCGAAGGCAACGGAAGACATCAGCCGGAAGATCGAAGCCATTCAGACCGACACCAAGGCGGCGGTGGAAGCGATTGCCTCGATCAGCGAGGTGATCAACCAGGTGAATGGCATCTCCAGCACGATAGCGACGGCAGTGGAAGAGCAGAATGCGACGACCAACGAGATGTCGCGCAATGTAAGCGAAGCGGCGCATGGCAGCGGAGAGATCACGAGCAATATTGCGGGCGTGGCGCAGGCGGCGGAGAGCACGTCGCGCGGAGCCGGCGATACGCAGAAAGCGGCACAGCAGCTGGTGGAGACCTCGGCCGAACTGCGGCGACTGGTCGAGCAGTTCAAGATTAATGCCGATAGCGGCAGCCAAAGGTCTGGGACCAGAAGCATGGCGGCGCACGCCTGAGAGCGGGTGATGCAGGCTCGTGACGGGTGCCTCAACGGGTGGTGTTTCTACCAACGGAAAGCCAGGCAGCCCACACTGGCTGTGTGGCCATGGGAGGGGCGGCATCCGTTCGCTAAAGAGACTTCTCCTTTCCGCCGATTTGAAACGTAGATCGCCGCTTTCGATCGAAGCGCGACATATTGGAATGTCCTAGCGGCAGTGATCGCCATCGCGCAGATAGAAGGCGCGTGCGGTCCACCTCGTAAGGAAGATGTCAATGCTGAAGACGGCGAGCATCACGGTAAGGATTGTGGCAGCGATTCTCGCCACGTTGGTCGTGACCTCCGCGGCCAGCTTCTGGATCACGCAGCACCGCGTGAACCAGCAGGCGGAGGAAGCGTTTCGCGACAAGGTGCGCCAGATCGTCGGCATGGCCAGCGCCACCCGCGCTTGGTTCTCTGAGAACATCGATCTGATGGTGCCGGACCGAGACTTTAAGCATGTGCAGCAGGTGCCGGTAGTGGTGGCCTGGAACGTCGCCCAAAAGTACGCGGAAGCGCAAAAAATGACGTTCCGCACTCCATCTCTGACCCCGCGCAATCCCAAGAACCAGCCCGATGATTTCGAACGCCGCGCTCTCGAAAACTTCCAAAAAGACGCGTCGCTGAAGGAGTATTCCGAACGACGAGTGGAGAACGGAGAGGATGTGATGCGCTACGCCCAGCCGGTGCGTCTCACCTCGGATTGCCTGGTGTGTCACGGGGGCCCCGTCGGACAGAAAGATCCCTTTGGCTATACCAAGGAAGGCATGAAGGCCGGCGACTTGCGCGGCGCCTTTGCCATCCGCGCCTCCACGCAGGGACTGATTGAAACCTCGCGCGCCAATTCGATAGCCGTTTTCCTCATCAGTTTCTTCACGCTGCTAGCCGCCGCGGGCGTGTTGTTTGCGCTGATGCGAAAGCTCTCCCACTCACTCCAGCGCTTGACCCGAATGATTCAGGATATCGCCGAGGGCGAGGGCGATGTCACCAGGCGGTTGGAGATCGCCGGGGGTTTTGGCAACGACGAACTGGGCGAAGTGAGCCGCCTCTTCAACGTATTCATGGACAAAATGCAGGAACTCCTGCGGGGGGTGGTGGCCCATACCCATAAGCTGACAACGGCCAGCGAGCAACTGCTCGCCGCCAACCAGCAGATCACTACCAATTCCGGGGAAACCGCGATCCAGGCCAACGCCGTTTCCCGCGTCACCCAGCAGGTCAGCCAGAATCTGCAGAGCCTTTCCGCCGGCGCCGGGGAGATGACTTCGACCATTCAGAGCATCGCAGCCAACACCAATGAAGCCGCCAAAGTGGCCTCCACCGCCGTCAACGCAGCCCAGGCGGCCAACGCCACCGTGACTAAGCTGGGCCAGTCCAGCGCGGAGATCGGCTTAGTCATCAAGGTCATTACTTCCATCGCGCAGCAGACCAACCTGCTCGCTCTGAACGCCACCATCGAAGCCGCCCGTGCCGGAGAAGCCGGCAAGGGTTTTGCCGTAGTGGCCAACGAAGTAAAGGAACTCGCCAAGCAGACCGCCAAAGCCACCGAAGACATTGGTCACAAAATCACCGCCATTCAGGCGGACACCAAGGGTGCGGCGACGGCGATCGGCACGGTCAGCGGCGTGATCAACCAGATCAACGACATTTCGGCGACCATCGCGGCCGCGGTCGAGGAGCAGAGTGCGACCACCAATGAGATGACGCGCAACGCCAGCGAAGCCGCCACGGGAGCGGGAGACATCTCGGCCACCATCGGGGCAGTAGCCGAGTCCGCCAATGGTACTTCGACGCGCGCACAGGAGTCACAAAAAGCGGCGCAGGACTTGGCCGAAATCGCGGCGCAGTTGAGCAAACTCATGGCGCAGTTCAAAATCGAGCGCCGTGATCCCCGGATCGATATGGCGTTGCCCGTCCGGCTGACCGCCGCCGCGGACGGCGGACCGCCTCTCGAGCAGGAAGTGATCACGGTCAACGTCAGCTGGCAGGGAGCTCATCTGAAAGGCATCCGGGGAAAACTCCGGCCGGGCAGCAAAATTTCTCTCGCCCGCGGGAACAAGCAGGAAGCATTTCAGGTGGAGTGGGCAGGAGAAGAACATACCGCTCGGGCGGGCCAGATCGGGGTCTCCGCGATCAATTCCGAAAGCTCGTTTTGGGATGACGTGCTGGGGGCGCAATCAGCGTCCGAGAAGGCCAGCGAACCGGGAACCCGTTCCCAACCGGCTCCGTTTAAGCCAAAAGCAAGAGCACACGGAGCCTAGAGGTGGAGCGCATGTGGGCTAATCGATGCTTCGAAGAAATTGGCGGGGCGGCAGCGAATAGACAGGCATGACTCAGCGATGACTCGAATCCGCATTCTCGTAGTGGACGATTCAGTGGTGGTACGCAAGCTGCTTTGCGAGACCTTGTCCGGAGATCCCGAGCTCGAGGTGGTGGGTTCGGCGAGCAACGGCCGGATTGCGCTAGCGAAGATTGCGCAGCTCCACCCTGACCTGATCACCCTCGACGTTGAAATGCCGGTGATGAACGGGCTGGAGACGCTGGCGGAACTGCGCAAGCTTTATCCCAAACTGCCGGTCGTCATGTTCAGCACGCTCACCGAGCGTGGAGCGTCGGCGACTCTGGACGCTTTGTCGCTGGGCGCATCGGATTACGCCACGAAACCCAGCAACACCGGCAGCCCGGCCGCGGCGATCGCCGCGATTCGCGCCGAACTGCTCCCGAAGATCAAGGCATTGTGCGCTGGACCGGTCACGAGGCTTAAGTCATTGCCTCCGCCTCGTCCGCCGATACCGGTGCGCCGACCGGCCCACCGGCGCATTGAGATTGTGGCGATCGGCACATCCACCGGCGGTCCTAATGCGCTGGGGGAAGTGCTGCCGCGAATTCCTCGGGGCTTTCCGGTTCCCATCGTCGTGGTGCAGCATATGCCGCCGATCTTTACGCGCTTGCTGGCGGAACGGCTGGCGGCGCACTCGGCGATTCCAGTGCAGGAGGGGAGCGCGGGAGTGGTGCTCTGCGCCGGACAAGCGTGGATCGCACCGGGAAACTTTCACATGACGGTAAAAGGCGCGGGCGTAGGCGCGCGTCTGGAACTGAATCAAGACCGACCCGAGAACTCCTGCCGTCCAGCGGTCGACGTGCTGTTTCGCTCGGTCGCTCAAGTGTATGGGGCGAGCGCTCTGGGCGTGGTGATGACCGGCATGGGCTCAGACGGAGTGATTGGAGCACAACTGATTCGTGAGAGGGGCGGTGAAGTCATCATTCAAGACGAAGCTTCCGCCGTGGTGTGGGGGATGCCCGGCCTGGTGTACGGCGCAGGGCAGGCCGATGCCGTCTATCCCCTGGATCAACTGGGACAGGAAATCACGCGACGCGTGATGCAGAGCCATGCACCTCGCGTCGCCTCAACCGAGGACCATTCGGCCGCCCTGGAGTATCGAGCAAAATGAACATCGGGACCCAAACCGCAATGACGACACCGTTTTCTTCAAAGGGTGCCGAACCCATCGACCCCATCTTCCGGCAAATTCGGGACCTGGTGTACAAGGTGTGCGGGATTTTCCAGCTTGAGGAGAAACTCTATCTGATGGCGGACGCCTGCGGGCGGCGGATGAAACAGTTGGCAGTCCGCACTCCGCGCGAGTATTGGGATCTGCTTACCGTGCATACGAACCGGGAAGCAGAACTCCGGCAGTTGCTCAACGAAGTGACGATTGGAGAAACCTGCCTGTTCCGAAGCCCGCCTCAGCTCGACGCGCTGCGGAAAGTAATTCTGCCCGAACTGGTCCAGGACAAAAGCAAGCAGGTAGTAAAGAGGCTGCGCATCTGGAGTGCGGGCTGTTCCACGGGAGAGGAGTCCTACACGCTGGCCATGAACATGATGGAGGAAA
>Ga0302319_10003354_pt1 | contig 33643 bp, 38 predicted proteins | sample Bog_T0_2_FD_203319 | JGI IMG/M metagenome (GOLD analysis project Ga0302319, IMG submission 203319) | Peat permafrost microbial communities from Stordalen Mire near Abisko, Sweden - Bog_T0_2 | ecosystem: Environmental > Terrestrial > Soil > Wetlands > Peat | place: Sweden: Abisko, Stordalen Mire... | reverse complement strand
ATAAATCGGGCGAGTTGCTGCGGATCCGCCTTCTGCAGCACGTCCAGATGCACATACTCGCCCCCCATCATCATGATCAGGCGGTCCACGATCTTCTTGCCCGCTTCGGGCCCGAATGCGGTGGTCAGCATCTTCTTGGCATAGTCGATGCCGCCGCGCACGGCGAAATCGTGCGCCATGCTCATCTGGTAGAACTCTTCCAGAGTCGCCTCCGCCTGGTCCGACGTCAGCGAATCGATTCGCGTAATTTCACGCGCCACCTGCTGAACTTCGGCCTCACTGAGTTCGCGAAGGATTGACGCGCTAAGATCGTCGCCCAGCAGGAGCAACAGCGTTGCCGCTTTGCGGATTCCGGTGGTCTCCCCGGAAGCGGGTGCCGGCGCGGGTGTCATGATCGTTTTCCTCCATCAACCAGCCACGCACGCAACACTCCGGCTGCGACCGCCGGATCCTTTTGCGTGGTATCGCGTACGTGACGAATCAAGACTTCGGTTGCCTTTGTCGCCACAGGAAGCTTGATACGGCTCATGATTTCCGATTCCAGCCGGGCCTGCTCCGCTTCGCCTTCCTTGATCTGGCGCTCGATGTCGTCGGCGGTAGCCAGCTTAGGCGCCGTGTCACCCGGTGCCTCCATTCCGCCCGCAATTGCCGCCGCAGCGGCATCCGCTGCGGCGGCTACCGGCGTCTTGCGCTTCAGCATTACGAACACCGCGCCTGCAACCAGCAGAATGACGACTAACGCGCCACCACCCAGAATTGTCATTTGTTGCTTATCGGCCAGGAGCGACTTCGGCCTGGACGGAGGTAAGGGGGCCATCGGCGGTTCCGCATTGGTTGTGCCCTCAAACGTCAGAGTCTCGACAACGATCTGATCCCCTCGCTGCTCGTTGAAGCCGACGATGCCCGCAACAACGTCGTGTACCGCCTTCATGAGTTCGGGCGAGGGCGCGATGTCAATCCTTTTTGCTTTGGGGCCCGCACCTTCCCATCGGACGGTATGGTCGACGAGGACCACGGTGGATATTTTACGGACCGTGCCTTTGGGGTTGACGATGTGCCGCAAGGTTCGACTGGGCTGGTACGCGATATTCTCAGTTCTTCTCGTAATGCCTGAAGTCGCTCCGGCTGGCCGGGGAGGAGGAGACGGCAGATTTGAAGCGGTGCCGGGAGTGCCCCCCGCGATTCCCGTACCGGTAGATTCTTCGGTGATCTGCGATGTCAGAGTTGCGGCCTTCGCGGAATCGTATATTTCGTCGCTTTGATCCACCGCGGTAAAGTCGCAATCGATATTGACGCCGGCTCGGAATTTTCCTGCACCCAGTACCGGTTCGAGCGCGTTTCCAAGTTTCGCCTGAAGCCCGGCTTCCAGTTGTTCCCGGTAGTCGAGATTCACTTCCGCAGCTTTCGCATCCCCGTCGGTGGCCCGTGGGCGATTCAACAGACGCCCGGTGTCGTCGATGATCGAGACTGCTTCGGGCCCGAGACCATCCACTGCGCTTGCCACCAGATTCGCGATGGCATTAACGCTCGACTGTTGAATTCGCGCGGCGTTCCTCAACTTCAGAACGACGGTAGCCTTTGCCGGTTGCCGGGAATCGAGGAAAACCGATTCCTTGCCCGCCGTGATGTGGATTCTTGCCTGGTCTACCTCTGACAAAGTGGCAACCGTACGTTCCAATTCGCCTTCCAGAGCCCTCTGATAGTTAACCTGTTCGGTGAAGTCGCTCGCGCCCAGGTTCGTCCGGTCGAATAACTCGAATCCGATCCGGCCCGATCTTGGCATTCCCGATCCGGCTAACGCGAGGCGTGCTTCGGCCAACCTGTCGGATGGGACCATCACGGCAGCGCCGGTCTCATCGAGGCGGTATTCGATACCCGCTTCCTTTATCTTTTGTGTTACCGCTGATGCGTCTTCCGGTGTCAGGGAAGAATAGAGAGTCCGAAAATCCGCGTCATGCCTCCAGCGGACCACACCGACGCCGAGGGCCGCAAGGATCACGGGCACCAGCACCAGCGAGATGCGCTGCCCCATGCTGAGCGAATTCCAGAGTCGCGTGAGCTGATTCATGCCTTTGTGAGTAATTCCGCTCTAAGCGATTACATCGGCATTTTCATGATTTCCTGATACGCCGAGACGAACTTATTCCGCACTTGCTGAAATAATTCGAGCGACAACTCGGCGCTCTGGGCCGCCAGCGCAACGGTGTGGACGTCTCCATTGCCGTGGACCAGCAGGTCGGAAGCTGCCACCTGCGCCTGCGATTGCGTGGTTTCCACGTTGGCGATGGCTGCTCCAATCGCATCGGCAAATCCACCGCCGCCCGACCCACGCGTGGCAACGGAGGCCGATTCCATTCCCGGAGCCGGGATCGACTGAAGCAGTACATTCATTTGAACAGCTCCAGAGACCGGCCAATCATGTCTTTCACGGTGGAAATCGCAGCCACATTGGCCTCATACCCGCGATATGCTCCCATGAGATCTACCATTTCCCCTGCCGGGTCAATTTTGGGAAATGCGACATAACCATCCTCATCGGCCTCGGGACTTCCGGGCAAGTAGCGGCGCTCAGGGTCGCTTTGATCGACCGAGATGCTGGAAACCATCACTCCCTGCGATCCGCCCGTGGCAATTTCGGCCAGAGTGCCCGCAAAGGAACCTGGAACCGGCGCCGTACTGAAGACAGCGTCCTTTCGGCGATAAGGTCCCCCAGCCGGGGTGTTCGTCGTATCGGCGTTGGCCAGGTTTTCCGAAATGATTTCCGCCCGGATCCGCTGCGCTTCAAGTCCGGATGCGCTTACCGCAATAGCGCCGAAGAGACTCACGAGGACCGCCCTTCTTCGATAGCTGAGCGTATACCTTTAATCCTGCTCTTAAGGAGCTGAGTCGCAAGATTGAAACGAATATCGTTCTCCGCCAGTAACCGCGACTCTCGATCGATGCTGACGTTGTTGCCGTCGTTACGAGTGGCGAGGCCAGCCGCGCTCTCATCAACCTGTTGCACTACCGGAGTCAGCGATGACCCGCTGAACCGGGAGAGTACCGAACTAAAGTCTCCCGGCATTTCCACATCGCGCGTCTTGTACCCGGGCGTATCGGCATTTGCAATGTTAGAGGCCACAACCTCCTGGCGTCTTGCCAGGTAGGTCAGATAGGCGCCAAAATCCATACCGCCGCTCACCAGAGACATGCCCATCCCGGTGCAACCAGACGGCCATGGGTAACTCATTGAGAATGCGGCGAGAACCTGCGCGCCAGCTGTCAATAATTTGTCGGTTCGCCATATCCCTGGCGTTCCGGAACCGTTCGCGACCTGGCGAAACTGGCAGCGGCGTTCAGGCGCACCCACGAAGCGGCAAGCCCGGAGCGGGCCACGCGGGCCGCCACAAGCACCCCCTGAAGCCGCCTGAGACGTTCGCGAAGGCCTTCCTCGGTGAGAATGATGCGGTCCTGCACTACCTTGCCGGAGAGCTCCAGGACGGCATTCCAGTCGCCCTGCCGTATGCGGGCTTCCATTTGTGCCAATACGTCTTCTTCGTGCATGCCGCGCTCATCCAGCTGTCGAACTGGCGTTCGGATTATTGTTGTTTCCGGTGATGGAGTAGAAGAGTCCGTTGACATAGGAAACCTGACTTTCGAGCGAAGCAATGGCCGCGTCGGCCTGAACCATCTGGGCGGTGATGTTGGACTGCAATTGCGAGACCCTGGCCTGCTCGTCGGTGATCTTGGTATTCTGCGCGGTGATCTCGTTGGCAACCGAGGCTTCCTCGTTCTTCAGGGTGCCCACGGTGGGGTCTTCCACGCTGTTCAGCAGGTTGGTCGCAGCCTGGAGAAAGCCGCCCGTCGACGTACCGCCGAGAGTCGAAACCAAACCGGCGAAATTGGCATTGGCGGCGGCAGTAAAAGCTCCCGTGTCAACCGAAAGCTGACCTGTGGAGTCCACCGTGATGCCGAAATTGGCCAGCGCCGTGTCCGGACTCCCGTTACTGTAGCCGGAGAGCGACTGCAGCACATTCGACAGAGTACTGATGATGCTGTCGCCTTCGAGCGGGCCTCCGTTCTGGCCATGATACTGGCTCAACGCCGTTGCCGCGGCATTGTACGAACCGGCAAACGAACTGAATGCCGAGGCCAGCGCCGTGGGATCGTTCGCCACGGTAACTGTCGTCGGCTGACCGGAGGTATTCTGGCTCAGAAGATCGACCGTGAGACCGGGAGCGAGCGTTACGGTCCGGGAATCGCTTGTTAACTCCGTACTGAGTCCGGCAACGGTGTAGCTTGCAAGAGAGCCGGCAACCGACTGCTGAATTACACTGGTGTCGGTGGAATCGGTAAGATCGAGCGTCTGGCCACCTAACTGGGATGCCGTGAGCGACAGCCGGTAATCGGGCGCCGCCGTCGAGCCCACGTTGACCACGGTCGCCTGAACCTGGCCGCTGGCCTGGGTGTTGATGGCCGTGGCCAGATCGTCGAGCGAAGTGGAAGCGGGCGCAATGGTCGTCAGAGTGCCATTCACATCCAATGTCAACGTCGTGGAAGAACTGATACCCTGCGAAGTCGGGTCCGTCACCGCAGTGCTGCCCGCGTTGCTCAGCGCAGTGGAATTGGCCCCGAGGCTGTCCACCTCAATCGAGTAAGTGCCGGGACTGGCTCCGCTCTGAACACTGATACTGACCGTGCCGTCGGACGCCGAAGACGTGAGCGAACTGGAGGTCAGCGCGGTTTGCAGAGAGTTCACCGAAGATTGCAGGGCCGAGAAGACCGAATCGAGACCCTGGAGGGCACTTTGTTGGTTGTTGAAGGTGGTCAAAGTCGCCTGCAGCGAATCGAGCGGCAGTGACGCTATCCCAACAGCACGCGTAATGACCTGCTGGAGGCTGGCAGCAAACTGGCTTTGCCCGCTGAACGTCGGTGCGGTACTGGCGGCGGTGGTAGAAGAAGTCGACATTGAATTATTTTTCGGGCCGGAGCCGAACCTCAGCCCCGGCCCGTGTTTCTACTAAAAGTTCTTCAGAAGCGCCAACACGGCCTGGGGAGCCGAGTTGGCCTGAGACAGCGCCGCCAATGACGTCTGCTGCAATACCTGGGCCTTCGTCAGGTTTGCAGCAGCCGCAGCCACGTCGGCGTCGCGAATCGAAGACTCGGCGGCCGAGACGTTGGTGATTTGCGATTGCCCCAGATTGGTTGCGTACTGCAGTTTATTCTCGCCCGCGCCTACGGTGCCCTGGACAAGACCCAGAGTACCTATGGCATTAGTCAGCGCCGTCAGCGCCGCAAGAGCGTTGCCTGTCGACGAGGCGCTCGCCGATGCAGCAGTGACGGCCTGCGAGCCCAACGCGCTGAACGCACCGGTCCCCGTGCTCGCCAGCGAAATCTCGTTGACGCTGAAAGTATTGGAACTCTGCAGATTGATACCAGTCCCGGCGGTGTCCTTGACCGCGAATACTCCGCTTCCGGCGAGCTGCGAGTTGATCGCCGTGAGTGCGTCCGCCTGATTGTCGCCCGTCACCGACGTTAGATTGACGTTATAGGAATTGCTGCCGGTCTGCACCGTGAACGTTTCCGTTCCGGTGGCGACTGCCGGCGCCGCGAGACCGATCGAATAGTTGGAGCTATTCACTGCCGTTCCGGTACCTGTGGTTGTCACCCCTCCGGCTGCACCTGTAGTGGTTACCGTGAAAGCTGTGGAACCTCCGAACTGCAGGGTGCCGCTGCTTCCGATCGACGCCGTAATCCCGTACGCCTGAAGCTGGCTGTTGAGACTGGAAACCACCTGGGTGCCGTTCAAACCTCCGCTGCCCCCGGTTGCCCCCACCGTCACATCCTGATTCCCGGTGCCTGTATTTATGTGGAAAGTAAAGTTCTGTGTGGCGCTGGTCAGGAACGTGGCCGCCGTATTATCCAGGCGCACGGAATTGCCGGAGATTCCGGTACCCCCGCCCGCCACGCTCGTAGTGCCAATGCCCAGTGCCGTAGCATCCACGGCATTATTGCTGCCGCTCAGATTGACGGAGATCTGCGAATTGGCCTGCGTGATTCCGCCACCCGTGAATACGGTCAGATTTGTGTTATTCACGCCGCCCGTATTCAGGCCGATATTTGCCGCCTGGCGATTGATTTCCGTCAACAGCCCCTGATACTCGCTGTTTACGGTAGCGCGATTCCCTTGAAAGGTCTGCGATGCCGATTCCGATGCGAGTGTCTGAAGACGGCCCAGAATCTGGGAAATGTTACTCAAGCCGCCATCGGCGATCTGCAGCGTGCTTACGCCGTCCGAAGCGTTCTGCACGCCGGCGGTCAGCTGAGTGATTTCCCCCGCATACTGATTGGCGACTGCCAGTCCTGCCGGATCATCGGCCGAAGAGTTGATCTTATAACCGGAAGAGAGCTGCTGAATCGCCGTGTTCTGGAACTTTTGGTTCTGGCTGATGTAGAACTGCGCGTTCAGCGACGCGGCGTTGGTTTGAATGGATATCGACATGTTTTGATCCCTGGTCCAATACGTGCCCGGCTTCTTGCCGGGAGCGGGTTCTCGCCTTCGTGCAATACCCGCTGTATTGCTCCGATTTACATATCGTCCCCTTTTGGCGCTCCTTGAGCGCAAATGGAACCTGAATCGCCCACTTTGCCCGGGGAGTCGCCCGGCGGTTTCCCCGCAACCCCATGAAGCGCCTCCCGGGTGGTGAAGCCGGAATCGGTCGTTCCCAGCAACCCCAGCAATTCTCCCACCACCTCCGGCCCTCCGCTGGCGATCAGGTCCGAAGCCAGTTGGTTTTCCTGTGCCACCGCCAGCGTTTCCTTTCTGGTAACGGTAATGTGTGTCGGGGCGCGCACTCCCAGCTTGACCCGGCTGCGGGAGACTTCGATTACTTCAATCTCCACTTCACTTCCCACCAGAATTGCCTCTCCCACGCGGCGCCGGAGTATCAGCACACTGCCTCCCAGCCCCCGAATTGGCTCAGACGCCAATACCCAGCGGCTGGTGAAATAGCCTGAACTCCCCGCCCGTTATGAAGGTTGATCACAATCGGGGCATCGAGGTTAGTCTGGACAGTCTTTCCAAATGGAACCAGCAATGCGAGGCAGAGCACGTCGGTACCGAGCGCCGGAGACGCATCGTTTGCGGGAAGGAATCGGTCCAGTTCGAGTGTCGATCGGTCGTCTTCGGAGAGACAAAGCTCGAATTGAGGCTGAACGGCCAGCACGGGAAGCGCAAGAAAGCAGACATCGCCTTTCTCTACGCTTTGCAGATAGATGAGCGGCCGCTGGGATGGAATCTCCACCGGCACGATGCGCTGAAATCGCTCGAAGCCCGGCAAACCGGACGGAAAATGAAGTTCACAGCCATTCTCCCAGAGGATTTCACCCAGCCAGGGAGACACGATGCCCGTACTCGTCTCAGCCATTGTGCCTGCCTTTCAAAATAACTGCGGGATCGGAAAATCGAACTCCCGAATCGCCCGTTTTTCGAATTACAACGGCCGTAGGATGTCGTTTCGTCCTGAGGACATATCGAGAGCTCAGCGATGCCACGAAATGCGGCCACTTGCGGGCGCACTCGGCTTCGTCTCGGGTTATGCTCGCTATGCGAGCCCACCCTTTTGTGTCGGTTGTCACCACCGCGGCCGGAACGTCATGTCGCATTCCAGCGCACTCCGGAGTTGTGGTCCCGCGGTCCTCTGAAGACGGCCGCTCCGGAGTGGGACAGGGAGGTGCCGTTTCGGCTTCCCAGAATCTGCGCGCGATCCGCGGTAGAGTCGGGCCTGGCGTCAAATCACAGCCCGGGCGGGGTGGCATCTCAACCCCATCCCGTCCACGCGCAGGAGACGGGCCTGACTCCTCCACTGCACCCCGCAAGCTCCAATAATGGAGAATTACATTCTTTCGCCGGCAAAGAGATTGAATCGCTCCGATGTCGTCCCGCGTTGGACTTGCCTCAACTATCAGAGCGAGATGCCTCTCACCTGAGTGCGCGGTCGAACCGAGGACTCGCTCAACAGCCTCGGAAACTCCTGCGGCAGGAAAGGACGTCGCCGTCAACGATGCCTCCAAAATCCCTCCATCCGCTTCGTAACCGGGAGTCCGGGACTCCTCCGACGGGTACTTCCCGGCGACGGATGTCTTGTAGGGATGAATGGCCCAGGCCTGGTCGGGGGGCTTGAACGAGAGACTCCCGACCAGAGCGCCGACAAGCGATGCGCAGCCGGCCGGATAAACAATTCCCAGATGCACGTCGCCCCCGCTAACGAAGGCTTCGACGGAATAGTCCAGAAGAAATTCGTCTCCGTCGGAAACAAAGAAGTCAATCGGCGAGACGCCAGGCACAGGCTCACCGTCGGGACCCACTATACGCAACCAAAATTCACGATCGTCGGCTTCGGTGGCCGCTGGGTTAAGCGGAGCCGAAACGAAACTCACATCCACGTCATAGCGGCATGCGGCATGAGCCTCCGACTCCGGTCGCGGCAACGGGTGCAACCGCGCCAGGCTGTTGATTGCGGTCTTTCTGATCTCTGCATGCTCCCTCCGCATCGCTTCCAGCAGGCGGCCGCCAAAACGCGCGTCGCGCGTCTGGCCCATTACCCAGGCCGCAGTGACTTTCTTTTTCTCGTCGGACGACTCCAGCATCCCAGCCAAATCCACCAATGACCGGACCTTGCCTTCGTTGTAGTAGGCGAGGCAGGCGTTACCTTTTACGCGGTTGCTGGGGTCCCGGGCGGCTGCTTCCATCAGGGCCGTGGCCCTCGATTTGTCAACGCTCCAGAGCATCTCGACTATATTGGCCCGCACACGGGGGTCGGCAGCGCAGAAACGCTCCAGACCGGCGGGATCTTCAAATCGGTAGCGTGCGATCAGCCCTGCGCACCTGGTCCTGATCTGGACGTCACCCGACTGGTGAATGCGCGCTATTGAACGCCAGTTTCCCAGATGATCCACACACTCCTGAGCGATATCCAGGACGCGGAGAGTACTCGCGGGATTGCGCGCCAAAGCTGGCCGGAGCAGAACGGCCGCCAGCAGGGAGTTGATAAAGTTGGTATCCATCCTGAGCATGTGACGCGTAAGCTGTATTGCCTGATCGAACGTCGTCACTGCGGGATCGACGATTGCGGGAAGTAACACATCGTTGTGGAGCAGCAGGATCATCGCGTAGCGAAAACCCCGGTTGCTCGTATCGACGCTCTTTGTCTCCACCAATGCACGGAGAAATGCCCCACTATCGGCATTGAGGGCCTCTCGAAGTTCTCGGCCGGCCCGCACCGGATTTCGTTCGAAGTCGCGGAGCGCCGCAAGCGGCGACTGCAGATCAAGCGCTCTCATACCAGTGCGCCCTCGTCTTTTCCAATACCTGAAATGCTACCCGGTTACCTCTGTGGACAATCTCGCCGCGGTACTTCGGCAGTCCGCTCAACAGAAGGTCCAAAGCCCGCGTCACCGGAAACTCGAGTCCCACGACATCGCCCTCTTCCAGGTCGATGAGGTCGCGCAGCAATAGTCGTGGGCCGCTGAGCAGCGCCTCGGATTTGAGTTCCGCCGCCTGCAGAAGCTTCATCACCCGCTCCTGCTCCAGATCGGTCGGAGCGGCCTTGCGCAGCAACCATTGCTGGTCGAACTTCTGGCGCATCATCTTGATGATGATGGAGGGCATTGCGATGTTCATCATGCCGATCGCCTCCCCCACGCGAATTTCGATCGCCACCGCCACCACCGCTTCCGTTGGCGCCAGGATCTGGAGAAATTGCGGTTCGGTCTCAATCCGTTCGATGCTGAAACCGATCGGAGTGACGAATTTCCAGGCTTCGTGGAGGTCCCGCAGGACCATTTCAAAAAAGCCCCCGAGGAGAACCTGTTCGATCTCGGTCACTTCACGTTGCGAAGTGAACTGGAGCTTGCCGTCACCGCCGAGCAGGATCTCCAGCACCGGAAAGATCAGTGAGGAATTCAACTCAAGGATCGCGTTGCCGTCATAAGGTCTCAGCCCGAGCGAGGCCAGACAAGTCGGCGAGGGTAGACACTCAAGAAACTCGGAGTAAGAGAGCTGTTCTACGCTGACCAGATTGACGATGACATAGGACCGCAGATAAGCCGAAAGGCTGGAGGCCAGAGCGCGCACGAAATTATCGTGCAGCTGGTGAATGGCCCGCAGCTGAGACTTCGAGATGCGATCCGGGCGCCGGAAGTCGAATGCCGCCGCCCGTCTGCCGCCCGAGCGCTCCGGCCTCACGTCCCGTACGTTCTGGAATACGTCGTCGATTTCCTGTTGACTGAGTTGGCTGGCCATAAGTGATAACCGTCAGGCGAGATAATCGAAAAGACTTTTTTGCGGCGTGGCTGCCTGAGCGGCCATCGCAGCCTGCTGGCTGGTCGATTCCTGCGCCAAATCCGTAGCATCCTGGGCGACATTCGCATCCCGAATCCCGGAGATTCCCGTCTGAATTGTCGTGATCTGGCCGGCAACTCGGTTCTGCTCGCTCGATATTCTCTGTTCCGAGGAGCCATAGTATGCCTGTTGCTGGTTGAGCCACGTCGAAGCGCTGTCGAGCGAACTCAATGCATTGGCAATTCCCGGCTGATCGTTGTTCGTGAGCGCCGTCTGCAGGTTCTGAAGCGCGGCCAAAGTATTCGGTGCGGTCGGAGTGCCATTGCTTGAGGGATCGAATATCGTCCCTGCCGTCAGGGACTGGTACACCGGTACGCCTCCGGGATCCACGATTTGCCTCGTGGAGACCGCCGCTGTAAGGGCGTCGGCACCCGTTGGGCTCGAAGCATCATATTGGTAGGGCGGTGACTGGTCCTGATCTCCCCCGAAGATATACCGGCTTCCCACCTGCGTATTTGCGAGCGAGACAATTTGTTGTTGAATCGATTGAACCTGCAGAGCGAGACTCTGCCGCTGGCTTTGGGTTGCCGTGGAGTTCGCCCCCTGAGTCGCGAGTGATTGGGCGCTTTGCACGAGGCTAATAGCCGAACCAAGGGCAGAATCTGCAGCGGAAGCCTCCGCCTGAACGTTTCCGAGGGCAGACTGATAACTCTGTGCCGCGGAGAGCGAGGACCCAAGATCGACAAGTTGCTGTGTCCCGACCGGATCGTCAGCCGCGCTCGAGACTTTGTAGCCCGACGCTAACTGAGTCTGTGTCTGCAGTTCGCGGTTCTGAAGATTTGCAAGCCCGTTCAGAAACCAGTCGGCGCCAATCGTTGCGGAGTTGACCGTCATTTTGCCATCCTTTCCTTAGGCGCCTCGCGCACGGTTAAGAATCCTGTATCCCCACCAAATTGACCGCGTCCAGCGTGAGATTGTCGATGACGCTGACGAGTTTGGCCGAAGCCTCCCATGCCCGCTGATAACCCGTAATATTCACGGCTTCCTGATCGAGTGAAACACCTTCGACTGCGGTCTGGTTAGCTGTTGCGGATGTCAGACTCGTCTGGTCCGATGTCGACTGCGCAGTGAAATCGGAGAGTTTCTGGCCCACGCTCTGCGCGATCAACGAAAAGTAGTCCTGTGGCGCGAGTCCCCCGATTTGGTACGCCGGGTTGCTCGATCCGGCCAGTCCAGCCAGCTGGTTCGCTACTCCGTTCGATTGCGCCGCGCTTCCTGTGGTGGCAACGGCAACCTGGTCCGGGGTAACGGACGAACTCACTGCCAGGGAACGGGCGACATTCGAACTGTTCGTCGTGTCATAGGTAAAGATCGGGACGCCCGGGGTGCCGCTCGTCGTCGCCCCGGAAGTCAACAGACTATTCACAGTCGAGGCAAATCCCTGTGCCAGCGTGTTCAGGCTGCCAGCCTGGCTATTGCCTCCGAGTATGGGCGCAATCGTGTTGTTGTAGGTGTCGACAAGTCCGCCGAGTGTGCCCGATAACGATGCTCCCGAGGTGGCTGACAGCGATGCCCCCCCGCCTGTCGACGTTATCTGGCTGCCCGGTGCGGCTGCCAGATTCGCCTGGAGCGAGTACGCCTGATCCCCGAGAACCAGCGGGATCGAGCCGCCGGCAAGAACATTCAATGTCCCGTCGGCATTTTTATTTACGGTTACGCCGACGAGCGACGACAATTGCGTCAGGGCCGAACGCTGCGACGCGTCTACCCCTGGATTCAATTCCGTTTGACCCCGAACTTCCACGTTGTACTGAGCAATCTGGCCAGCCAGATTATTGATCTGCGAAACCGTGCTTTGCGCGCTGCTCTGGAGGCTCTGGCTCTGGGTATCGAGGCTTTCGGCCACCGTATTGAAGGCAACCGCCACGTTTCCTGCCGCCGAAAGCGCGCCTTGGGTTACGGAGGGGTCGCTCGGCGTAACCGCAAGGCTGGCGAATGCAGTGCTGAATTGCTGAAGAGCAGCAAGGATGCCGGTTGAACCCGTGATATCGAACTGCTGATTCACCAGTCCGAGTTGCTGCGTCTGTGTCTGGCTGTCGGAAGCCTGAGAAGTGGCCGCCTGAACGATCGCGTCCGCCTGCGCACTGCCGGCAGATTGCAGCACCACGGTATCCGTGCCCCCACCGGCGCCAAATCCTACAGGCTGGATCACGGCCCTCACGGCGGCGTAACCCGGCGTGGCGGAATTGGATACATTATTTTGCTCCGCGCCCAGTGCCTGACTGTACGCGCCCAAAGCGGCGGAGACTCCTTGCAATGATGAGAGCAGGCTTGTCATTTGCTTGGGTTCTCTTGTGCGTCTTGCTTTTTATCGGCACTCGGTCACGAATCAGGCCGCTGCCAGAGCGCTGGATACGATCGACTGGCTGATTGCTGCGCCCGGGATCCGGTAGGTTCCGTTCTGCACTGCAGCTGTCAGCTGTCCAAGCCGGACGGCACGATCGGAGAAGGATGCAGACCAGGCGTTCGACGCACCCGAAACGGCAACCTGATCCGAACCCGGACCCTGGACGCTGCTGTCGGTACCCGCGGCACCGGATTCTGATAGTTGCGCAGTGGCGCCAGATCTTCCTGCGCCTGTCAGGGGCCCATTCTGGCTGGCCGCCTCGGCCGACCCGATCGATCCGTTTGTATCAAGTTGAAGCCGCATGCTGTCACATCCCCCTTGGCTGTCTCTCAGACAATCTATCGGCAGCCACCCACCTCAGGTTTAGCCCGTCTGCACTTTTTCGACGCAACAATGTTCTGCAATCCGGAGCAAATAATGACTAAAGGACCGCTCAGTTTCGCCGATAGACAGTAAGACACTCACAAGCTTATGCACTTTTTCTGGCTCCCTTCCGCAGGTTCCGAGAATGACTCCGCGTTGCCGCCAGGGCTGCGCTCAATGGCGGCAGGCAAGGTCTCCGTGGTCACCTCGCTCGATGAGGTTCCCGGCGACAGCGCGCTCGTCATACTCGAAATTCGCTGTGAAGACGACTCAGACCGGGCGATCCAACTACTCGAACAGACCCCCCGTTCCTTGCCCGTTTGGATTTACGATCCATCAGCCACGGTCGGAACGTCGGTATCCTGGATGAAAGCCGGTGCCGCCCATGTCGTGAGCGACGCTGCGGAACTGGAGTCCGCGCTGGACCTCACTTTTCCGGATTCCGCCGACTCTGGTAACATTTCGTCATTCGAGAATCCCGACCTGTCTCGGGACGAATTCTCCCTCAGGGCTTCGGCGGGATCGATATTCACCGGAACGCCCCTGCCTTCCAATGGTTCTGCCGGCTGGGGTTCTGCCACTTGGGGTTCTGCAAAAATGATCGGCGCAAGCCGGTCTATGCGTGAGATTCATACCGCGATCCGGATGGTCGGCAACCGTCAATGCAGCGTGCTGATCCAGGGCGAGACCGGAACCGGCAAGGAAGTCGTAGCACGAGAAATCCACTCAACCGGCAACAGGAGTCGCGGGCCGTGGGTGGCCGTCAATTGCAGTGCAATTCCGGAACCGCTGCTGGAGGCCGAGTTGTTCGGCTATCTGAAGGGAGCTTTTACCGGTGCCCAGCACTCTCGCGCCGGCAAGTTCGAGGCCGCAAATCACGGTACTATTTTCCTCGACGAGATAGGGGATATGCCTGTCGGCATTCAGGCAAAGCTTCTGCGCGTCCTGCAAGAGCGAGAAATTGAACGCCTGGGTGGCAACGATCGTATTCGTCTGGATATCAGAGTCATCGCGGCAACCAACGTAGACCTGGAGGCGCGAATCAAAGACGGCCGATTCCGTCAGGATCTTTTTTACCGGCTCAATGTGTTCCAGATCTCCCTGCCGTCGCTGCGCGAACGCCCCGACGACATCCCCATGCTTGCCCGACACTTTGTACGCAAAATATGCAATCACGAACGGATCCCGATCAAGATGATGGACCGGTCGGCTCTCGACAGACTGAGGACACAAAGTTGGCCCGGGAACGTACGCGAACTGGAGAACGCCATCGAGACCGCTGTAATCGTGAGTGGCGACAGGCCTGTCATCTTTGCGGCTGACCTTCGTCCCGCGCGGTCTGCCCCTCTCGTACCGGCAAGAACGAAAGCGCTGTCGCTTCCTCCGGAAGGTCTCGACTACCAAAGCGCGCTCGAGGACTTTGAAGTTGCCCTGCTCACCCAGGCGCTGACTCGTGTGCGCGGCAACAAAACAGCGGCGGCCGACTTGCTGGGCCTCAAACGGACAACTCTGGCGGCCAAGATGAAGGCTCTCGAGTCGCGCTTCCCGCTGCTTGCCGCCTGAGCCGGTCGCCAGTCCTGACGGGGCCTGCGCCGGCGGGGAAGAGGCCAGCTCCCTTCGGGCTGAGCGCCTGCTGCCGGAGTGATGTCAGTTTCGCGGAGCAAGCAAAGTTCCCATCTTTGCCAGCAGTCGCACTTCGGATTTCGCTAATCCCAGTTCCGCAGCGGCTGTATCGGCCGACATCCCCGTACGAAGCATTCCCAGCGCCCGCGCCCGGACTGGCATACCAAGCCTCCCATCCCGCAACAGCTCGACGTGAGCCTGAGAGATCCTTTCCGCAGCCTGCCTGTCTTCCGCGGCTTGGGCGCTCTGCCGCAGACAAGCTGCGCGCATAACTTCTACTTCGCTACGCAGCTTCGCGGCCTCCAGCCTTTGAGCGGAACCGTCGCGCCAATGAAGAACCAGACTGGATACGCCGACCGACAATCCAGTCAGTGCCGCGCCACCGATGATCGCCAGTTCGCCGAAGTGTGGGACGCCCGATCCCATGGTCATTTCGCAGCCATCCCCAAATGCGACGAAGCTTCGCTCATTCCGGATCGCAACCGATCTTCCCGGCTGGCCAGATGGATCACCCTCACACCATAGTTGCCGTCCACGACGACCACTTCGCCACGAGCGATCACACAGTTGTTCACTATCACTTCCACGGGTTCCGACACAAGCCGATCCAGTTCGATTACCGAACCCGTGTTGAGCTTCAGCACCTCCCGGATCTGAAGTGAAGTTCGGCCAAACGAAACGCTTACAGGAAGGGCCACGTCCAGCAGCAAGTCCAGCGTCTTAGAGGTTACGGTTTCATGAACGGGCGCGGCACTGGCTACCGGTACCGTGGCCGCCGTGCGAACCGAGCAGGCCTGCGCGAGTTCCGCCGTCCAGGCGACCCGCACCCGCCATTTCTTTTGGTCGCCGCGAATTTCGAGCGTCGCGCCGTCCAGTTGCTCACCAGGCCCGACGGGATCTCCCGCCCCAGACTGGGCCTGGATGTCGCGCCCAAGTTCTGCCGTCATCGCCTGGGCGATCCCGCCCATCGTCTGCCCGGCAATCTCACTCCATGTCGAGCGACAATCGTCTTCCGTGACAGCTTCCACGCCGGCGCCACCGAGGATCATTTCACCTGCTGCTTCCCAAAGATCCTTGCCGGCTATTAACCACAGGACCGCGCCGTCAGCCACCGAAAATGGCTGCTTCCAGACCATGGGAGATTCCGGCTTCCCGGTGTCGGCCTGATCGAGCGGGAAGACCTCAAACCCCGCGCCCGTGAGCCCGTTCAGCGCGTTCGCGAGGGCTGCGCGACAGTAGCCCGTAATACGGGGCCGAGCCGCATTCTCGTCCGGACCTGCGATACCGGCACTCATCAGTCGCCTCCCCCGCGAATGCCCGGCCACCTCTGTGCAATCGCATTTCGGAGCCGCAGAATCGCCTGGGACTTGATTTGGGAAACACGCGAGAAGTGAATTCCCATAATGTCCGCGATCTCGCGCAAAGTCAGTTCCTCATAAAAATACAAACTCAGCACAGTTCTCTCCGCCGCTGGAATTCGGTCAATCGCCCCGGCAATCAATCGTTCCAATTCGACTTTTTCCAATTGCAGCGCCGGCGAGTCTTCCTCGGGTGTCGAGACATATTTCAATAGGATCGGCGTCTCCCGCTCGTCGCGCAGGAACTCCAACTCACCGATGTCCAGAGCCGCCACCTCGCTGAGCCGGGCCCGATACTCTTCCACTGGCATTCCCAGTTCGGCGGCGATCTCGGCTTCCTCCGGCGCTCTCCCCCAGCGCTGCTCCGCTTTGGCCAGGCCGGCCTCAAGAGTTCGCGCCAGCTTACGCTTCATACGCGGAGCCCAGTCGCTGGCCCGAAGACTGTCGAGAATCGCGCCTCGAATGCGATACTCCGCATAAGTACGCAACTTGACGTTTTGCGCCTTATCGAAGTTGTCGATGGCGTGGATGAGCCCAACGACACCGGCGGAAAGCAGATCGTCGAGCGTAACCGATTCCGGCAGCCGTTCGTGAATTTTGCGTGCGATCAGGCGAACCTGCGGCAAGTGCTCAATGATCAGCCGCTCACGCTCCTCCCCTGATACTGTCTCCGCCTGATAGTAATGTGCCGGTACCGCCACGTTTTTCCTTCCGAACCGCCCTTCAGCAGCCCGTCTACCGAATCTGTTGGCCAGCCTGCCGGGCAGCCTGGTTCTCTTCCCCGGAACTGGATATACAACTTCGTCTCGCCGGGCTCACGCCGCCCGGGCTGCCAGAGCATTCGCCTTTTCGGACGGCCCGGACCCCCACGAGCGTGCGCACGCGGCCCGCGCCAGCTTCCACGCATCGGCGGCTTCCAGTCCCTCGGGAATCTGCGTGCCCGTGCCGAGGAACGACACCCCGATCCCACTTCGGATCAACGTATCGACAGCCGCACCCATTCCGCACGCTTCATCCATCCCGGTAAACAGAAGACGGGACGGATGAAAACCGGCGAAGCGCGACACCATATATTGCATATCGGTAGATCGAGCCTCGGCCCTTAGGACCAGATGCGTCTCAATGTCCGCACGACGGCCAAAGAACCGGACCGCAGCCTCCATCTCCGAGCCTTCGCCCGGCGACAGTCCCGGCGTGTCAACGAGTACCAGACCACGCCATCTTTCTCCCTGAAGCGCAAGGTGCAGACTTTCAAAGGATTCTACTGAATGGAACGGCACTCCCAGAATCGCCGCGTACCGGGCGACCTGCTCTGCAGCGCCAACCCCATGTGCTCCAGCCGCGAAGATCTTCACCGGTATCCGGTTCGCGATACCGTACCGAACCGCAACCTTGACCATGCTGCTCGTCTTTCCCCTGCCCGGCGGGCCGATAAATGCCAGTATCCTCGTTTCTTCAGGCTGAATCGCCTTAAACGCCACTGCCGGAATCCTCGCCGCCAGTTCGCGGAGTATTCCCCCTTTCAAACGACCGCCGTTACCCGCTGCCTCGCTCGCTACTCTTCGCGCGATCTCCTCGCTGAAGCCCGCCTGTCGCAGCGTTTCCGTATCGTCTTCCAGCTCTCGGGTTTCTCTCGGGGCAACCTTCGCGTCAGCCACCACGACGCTCGCCGCTTCCGCTGTTCTTACCTCCCCGCGGTTTCCGCCGAGTGTCTTGCTCAATGCGGAAATCTCAGCCCTGATGTCGTCCAGACCCGAGTCCCTTTTCGATTCCTTCTCGCGCCTCAATACCGGAACAACCCGCCCCATCGACTCAAAGTAGTTCGGCGTGTCGCTGACACCGCCTTGCCTCCACGCGTCGCCCAGCCCGTCCGTCTCCAGTCGCGCCATTCCCGCAGGCTGCCGTTCCTCAAAGGCGAACGTAACCTCCAGTGGCCCGAAATGCCTGACCGATTCCGGCGCCGGCCGCGACGTTACCAGCATCGCGTCCGGACCCAGTTCGCGCCTCGCAACATCCATTGCGGCCTGTACGCTGGTGGCAAAATATGTTTTCATTTCCATAGACGGATCTCCTTACTGAATCACTCCCAGTGACTGAACCCTTACGCCGGCCGGTATCTCGCTGTGGCCGAGAAAAAACAAATTGGGGATCGACGACTCCACGGCCTGCCGCAAAAAATAGCGGCACGATGAAGCGGCAATCACAACAACGGGGGACTCCAGCTGGCCTACGGCACGCTGAATCCGTTCCAGCAGATCTTTCATCACGTTGGGAGCCAGAGCCAACGAGCTGTTGGACTCCCCATGCTCCACTCCGCTTTCCACAATACGTTCGATCGGCTGATCGAGAAACCAGGCCGCCAGGTCGCCATTTGCGTTGAGATAAGGCTTGACGACCACCCGCCGTATTGCCTGGCGAACGTATTCGGTCAACAATACCGGATTGCGTGTAGTCGGCGCAGCTTCGCCCAAAGCTTCCAGAATCGAGACGGAGTCGCGGATCGACACTCGCTCTCGCAATAGATTCTGGAATACGCGTTGCACCGCGGCCAGTGTCAAAAGCTTCGGCACCAGGTCTTCCACCACCTTCGGATTGTCCGCCGTCACCCGGTCCAGCATTCGTTTCGCTTCCTGTCTCGAAAACAACTCGTACGAACTCCGCTTGATCAGTTCCGAAAGGTGCGTCGCAATCACGCTCAGCGGGTCGATCACCGTGTAACCCAGCGAACGAGTCTTATCGGAAAGCGATCCCGGAACCCACCACGCGGGCACCCCAAATGCCGGATCCCGGGTAGGTTTTCCTTCCGGCGGGGTGCCCGTGGCAGTCAGCGCGATCGCAAGTTCCGATCCCGGCGGCAGTTCGAACCGTCCCATTTCAATCCCCTTCAGACTGATCGAATACTCCCGCGCCCGCAACGACAGATTATCGGCCACGCGAACCGACGGAATGATGAAGCCCAGATCCATCGCCAGTTGCTTGCGGATGCCGCCGATTCGACGCAGCAGAGGCGAGTTCATCCCGCCCGCCAGATACGAAATCAGCCCTACGCCGACCTCCACCGCCAGCGGTTCAATCCGCAGCAGATCCTCCAGGTTTTCGCGAGTCGCTTTGGGCTGCGCCGAGGCGGCTTCCGCCGAGGGCCGGGCTTCTTTTTTCTTCAGCTTCCAGGCCACCGTTCCAATCCCCGCCCCCATCAGCAGGAAGGGGAGCCTCGGCAGTCCGGGAAACGCCGCCAGCGCTACCAGCACTCCGCTCGAAAGCATCAGTGGCTGTGCCGCCCCGAAAACCTGCTTCTGAAACTCCACGCCCAGACGATTGTCCGAGCTAGCGCGGGTAATGATCATCGCACCCGAGATCGAAATCATCAGCGCCGGAATCACCGTCACCAGGCCGTCGCCGATCGTCAGCACCGTATAGGTTTGCAGCGCCTTGTCGATATCCATGCCGTGCTGCACGATCCCGATCAGCAGCCCGGCAATGATATTGATCGCCGTAATCAGCACGCCCGCCACCGCGTCACGCTGCGTGAAACGGCTTGCCCCATCCATGGCGCCAAAAAACTCGGCCTCGGCCGCAAGCTGTTTTCGCCTGCGCCGCGCTTCCGTTTCGTCGATCAGTCCCGCGTTCAGATCCGAATCGATCGACATCTGCTTGCCCGGCAGCGCATCCAGCGTGAATCGCGCCGTGACTTCCGATATGCGCACCGCTCCGTGGTTGATGACCACGTACTGAATCGCAATCAGCACCAGAAAAATCACCGTGCCGACGATGTAATTCCCGCCCACCACAAAATTGCCAAACGCCTGAATCACGTCTCCCGCCGCAGTCGTCCCGCCGTGCCCGTTGAGCAGAATCAGACGCGAACTCGACACGTTCAGCGCCAGCCGGAACAGGGTCAGCAATAACAGCGTAGTCGGGAAGACGTTGAACTCCACCGGCCGGGTAATGTACATCGCGACCATCATTACGACCACCGACATCATCACATCGGTCACGATCAGAAAGTCCAGCAGAAAGCTGGGAATCGGCGTGATCAGCGCGATGATAATCCCCAATACCGCCGCCGGAACGATCATTTCCGCGGCCGCCCCGGGAGGCAACCCAAACCGCGGACGCTTTGCCGCCGTCGCCGCCGCCGTCATCCTCTGGCCGCCTTACCCATAATCCGGAATATGTAGGCCAGGATTTCCGCCACTGCGCGATACAGATGCGCGGGTATGTCCTGGCCCACATCGACCGATTTGTAGAGCGCCTGCGCCAGCGGCGGATTCTCGATGATCGGAACCTGGTTCTGAATGGCCCGCTGCCTGATCCGCGCCGCCAGATAGTTCTTCCCCTTGGCTACCACTTTCGGCGCCGTCATCACACCCTGGTCGTACCGGAGCGCCACAGCATAGTGCGTGGGGTTTACGATCACAGCCGTCGCCGAAGCGACGTCTTTCATCATCGTGCGCCGCCGCAGATCGCGCTGAATGCGCCGAACCCGCGCCTTGGTCTGCGGGTTACCGTCGTTTTCCTTCGATTCGTCGCGGATTTCCTGTTTGCTCATGCGCAGTCGTTTGCTGTAACGATTCCGCTCCCGTATCAACATCGCCGCGCCCAGCAACACCAGCACAAACGACGCTCTCCGCAGCGCATCGTTGATCAGCCCGCCCGCCGCGATCGCTCCCGATGCGACCGGCATCGAGGGAAGCTGCAACAGTCGCGGCAACCGGTCCCGCACCAGCGTCCAGGTCAGCCAGAACATCACCGGCATCATGACGACTGCCTGAGTGAAGTGCGCCATATTGGTCCCCGGCAGGTCCTTCATCCGGTTCGCTGGATTCAGTCGCGTAAAATTCGGCGCCAGCTTCGCCAGACTGAACCCCATTCCGTTTGATGCAAGCTGAAAGAACACAGTCAATGCCAGCAGCGCTCCGCCGAGAATGGCCAGCGGTAGCAACGCCGTTCGCGCCAGTACCGTGAACAGCGCCAGCACATCCGCGCTGGTTAGTGAACCCGCGTCTTCGAAGGCCCGCCGCAGCCCGATTTTCATCGTCGACTCGATGCCGGCCAGCCATTCGGAAAAATGCGCCGCGGCCAGCAGTACGAATCCCAGAAACTGAAATGCCGCCACAAACTCCCGCGTGGCGGGAAAATCGCCCTTCTCACGCGCCTTCTTCAGGCGCTGCGGAGTAGCTTTCTCAGTTTGCCGGGAGGTATCCGCCATCTAGTGAGCGCTCCGCATCAGAGTTTCGAGAAGCCGTACTCCCGTCGCCATCGCCGACTCAAGAAAACCGGGCTGAAATACGATCGTCACCGAAAGCAGCAACAACGACGCGGCCAGCTTCAGTGGCATCGTCAGGCTGACCAGATGCAACTGCGCCTGCATTCTCCCCAACACCGCCAGCGAGACATCGGCCAAAAGCAGCAGCGCCACCACCGGCGATGCCAGCCGCAAACCCGCGCCGAAGATCGTCGCCGAGAATCTCACAATCGGTTCCGCCCAACCGCGCGTTATCGTAAACGACTCGGGCGGACACAAACGAAAACTGTCTGCCAACACCCGCACCAGCATCCGGTCGCCGCCCGCCGCGAAAAACAACAGACCCGCGGTTAATTGCGCCGTCGTTATAAGCACAGTCGAATCCGCGCCGCTGGTCGGATCGATCGTCGAGGCATAGCCAAGCCCTGCCTGCAGGCTGACGATCTGCGCCGCCACCTGGAACAACTCGAGAACGATCGCCACCGTGAGTCCGATCGCAAGACCCAGCGCCATCTCACCTGCAAGCCCCGCAATCATCTGGCCAGCCGAGGGCGCATCGGCGAGCGCCACGCCGGCGGATACCCTCCACTCCGGCCACAACACAACCGTAAACGCCAAAGCGAGCACGATTTTCGCGGTCTCCGGCGCAGCCCGAAAGGCCGCGAGCGGCAGGAATGCAAATACCCCGGAAACACGCGCCAGCGTGAACAGGAAACCCAGCAGGGTCGCGTAACTGAACAGGGCCTCAGTGTGCATAGTGGCTCAGATTTCCCAGGATCTCGGCAGCGTAGGACATGGTTTTATGGATCATCCACGGCATCAGCAACAGTGCTCCGCCGAGAAACGCCACCAGTCGCGGGATGGCGCTGAAAGCCGAGTCCTGGATCGAGGTGACAATCTGTACCAGGCTTACCAGGATGCCGGTCGCGAGGCCGATTGCCAGCAGCGGAGCGCAGACCCAGAATGCCGCCATAAACATTTGCCCCACGATATGCGCAGCTGCGTCGGGAGTCACGTCGCGAAACCTTTCATCAGTGACCCGATCGTCAGATTCCAGCCGTCCACCAGAACAAAAAGCAGTATCTTGAATGGCGCCGAGACCATCACCGGCGGCAATTGCACCATCCCGATCGAAAGCGTGACGGAGGCCACGACAATATCCACGAGCAGGAACGGTAAGAAGAGAACAGCGCCGATCTGAAATCCCGCCCGCATCTCCGACAACATATAGGCCGGTGCGATTACCGTCAAATCCAGATCGCTCGGCGTGCGCGGTGTCGGCGAGTGCGTAATATCGAGGAATAAGCGAACGTCCTTCTCCCGGACGAAATGTCCGAGATAGGTCTTCAAAGGTTTGCTGCCGGCATCCCAGGCTTCCGACGCCGTCAGATCGCCCCGTTCCATCGGCGCCCAGGCCTCTTTATAGATCTGCGAGGCCAAAGGAGCCGTCAGCACCGTCGTCAGGAACATTGCCAGCGCCAGCAAGACCTGATTCGACGGTGCCGTCTGCGTACCCATTGCCTGCCGCAGAAAGTGCAGGACGATGGAGATGCGCAGAAACGGAGTAATCGACATGATGATCGCGGGCAGGAGCGTCAGCAGCGTCATCAGGATGATGATCTGCATCGGCGTCCCCAGATCCTTGGGGAACGTGGGCAGCATCTGCGGTGGCATTGACTGCGAAGCTATGGGTGCCTGCCGCGTGGCCGCGTGCCCGAATACCTGCGACGTTGCGATTGACAAAGCCCACCGGAGCCATCTATTCATTTCCCGTCGCTCCGCGCCGGGCATCGGGCCCGGCATAGCACGCCCTTAATTCGTCTGCGCTGACATCCAGAAACTGGCAACTCCCGGGAGAGGTCCCGACCAGGACGAGCCTCCCGCCAACTCGAATCAGGTGTACCGCGTGTTGCGGCCCCAGCGAAACCCGTTCGATCGCCTGCAATTGACGCAGGTTCCCGGCAGCGCTGCCGAACGACGGCATCCCCCCCGACAAGGTGGCGACGCCTTTTCTGCGCAGCAGCCAAAGCGCGCCGGCCAGCAGGCCCAGCACCAGGAGGATTGCCAGTACGGGTTGGAGTGTTTCGGTCATGGCAGGTCAAAAGTCGGGATTGAAGTCCGTAATGCGAACGCCCATAATGTTTTCGATAATGACGATCTCGCCGAATGCAAGCAGTTTCGAACCCGCGTAGATGTCGATGTTCTCGCCAGCCGAACGACGCATTTCCAGGATGCTCCCCTCGTCGAGTTCCAGGATCTCCCGGAGCTTCATCCACCGCTGGTCGAGTTGCACTTCGATCTCGAGCGGAACCTCGCCGATGTGTGCGACCTGTTCCTGAGGTGTCATCCTGGAGCCGGTTGTGGGAGCCAATGCGGCAGATGCGCTCATTGCCCTTTACGCTCCGTTCCGGTCGGCGTCATCCCTGAATCAGGCCTACTGTCGCCTGCGTGATATTGTCTTCCGTCGTGATTACCTTCGAATTCGCCTGATAGCCCCGTTCGTACGTCAGCAGATTCGTAAATTCGGTAGCGATATCCACCGTCGACGCTTCGAGAGCCCCGCCCGTAATCTGGCCGCGAGATCCCGTTCCCGACGTTCCGATGATCGGCGTGGCAGTGGCCGCTGTCACGCCGAATGTGTTATTGCCCAGGTTGGACATCGAATCCGGATTCAGCACGGAAGCAAGGGCGATCTGCGCCACCACGACCGAGGTGCCGTTCGAGTAAGTAGCGCTGATCTGCCCGTTCGCACCAATGCTGGTTCCGGTAAGCTGTCCTGACGCGGTCCCGTCCTGCGTGCTCGCAAGGTTTGCCGATGCTTCGCTGTACTGCGTGATCGAGGGCGTCCCCGAGGCGTTATACAGATTCCAGTTCAGGTTCAGGTCCGACGCTCCGTCCGCCAGCCCTGTAACGGGAATGGCAACCGGCCCGGCGCTCGCCGCAGGGCTTGTCAGCGTCCCCGTGCCGTCGAACGTCAGCGTCCCCGTTGCCACCGAAGTGCTCGTCCCCGTCCCGCTCGTCAGGTCGCTCGACGGGACTGTGACATTGTAAGACCAGTTGTTGGCCGATGTTTCCGTGTATGTGATGGTGAGTGTGTGGCTCGTGCCCTGGGCGTCAAACACCTGAATCGGCGAACTGAACGTCCCGTTGGCCGACCCCACGGTGGCATTTGCTGTCAGATTCGCGCTCAGGGTGAAGTTCTTAGTCGCCAGCGGCTGTTCGGAACCGCTCACCGGCAGAGTGATGTTCGACGTGGCGCCGGTGGTATTGAGCACCCCGCCCACCGCGTTCCATCCCTGCACGTTCTCGCCGCTCGCGCCCAGTAGATTCCCCTGCGCGTCTACGGTGAAGTTGCCGGCCCTCGTGTAGCTGGTCTGGCCGGCAGGGGTACCGAGCACGAAGAAACCTGTGCCCTGAATCGCCGCATCGAAGGGCTGGCTGGTCGTCTGTATGGATCCCTGGTTGAATTGCGTCGACGCCTGCGCCACCACCGAACCTGCCACACTGGTGGTCGCCTGACCATTGATATTGCCGCTCAAAAGGTCGTTAAAGGACACCTGATTGTCCTTGTAGCCGGACGTATTCAGGTTCGCAAGATTGCCACTGACGGTATCGATCGCGAGTGAATTCGCGTTGAGGCCGGATAGCGCGTTGGAAAAGGCTGTGGACATTAGTTTGTGGCTCCTGGGGAAGTAATCTGATTGGCTTCGGTTGCTGCGTTCGATGGCGGCAGCAGTGCCGGAGGGCTCGCCGCCGGCTGGGTACTGGCCGCCGTAGCGGCTGAAGATGCTCCGGTGGTCGACGTCGCCGCGTTGCTGAGGTTCGTCGTGTCCGTATGAATCCCAATCAGTTGTTCCAGCTGGCTGTATTGGGTAAGTTGCGTAACAAACTGATTGCTGTCGACAGGATCCAGGGGATCCTGGTTCTGCAACTGTGAAACCAGCAGGGTGAGAAACGTCGACTCGCTTGCGAGCGGATCCGCCTGCACGGGCGTTGCTGTACTGCCGGTTTGCGCCGAGGCGGACGACGTTAATGGATTGACGCCTGTGCTCATAAGGATCTACCTCTTTCTATATCGGCAAGATGCCGGGCGACTGTAGGATGCCATCGAAGTTTTCATTGGCCGCGCCCGCCGCCGAGCTGCGACGCAGGGGAACCGCCGGTTCCTGCTGTTGCCGACCATCCTGCTGTTGCCGACCGGACGTCCACGTTTTCGCGTCGTATCCAGCTTCCGAAAGAACGCTGGCAAGGTCGGTGACTCCCGCTCGAAGGTTCTTCGTAACAGAAGGATCGGTCGAATGAACGGAAACGTGTACTTCGCCTGCGCGTTCGGTAAGCCTCAGACGAACGTCCCGCGTACCATCCGGCGCGAACTCAAGTGAAAGCGAGCGAACGGGTCTTGCCGGAGCCTCCTCGGCCGTTGCTGGCGTCGTTGACGGCTTCGGTGCCTCAGCGGGCCGGGAATCTCCGTGGCTGGCTGCCGCGCCCGAGGACTGTGACATCTCGGCTTTCAGATCAAGACGCTGCAGTCCGTTATTCTGGGTGCCTCCGGCAACTGTCGGGAGATCGTTTTGGGGGCTTCCCGAGGTCGTGTCACCGGCCGCTCCCCGATGCCTTGCACCGCCTCCGGGGGAAATCTGAGCGGCCATGCCCACAGCAAGTTGCACGACATTGGAAGCCGGCATAGCGTTGTCTGGAAGCGTGGGTATAGCCTGACTTGCCAGGCCTGACGTTCCCACCCCTGAGGAAACCGCTACCCTTCCGAAATCTTCTCTGTCCGCATGTTCGTCGTTCTCGGCCGCGGAGCTGTCCGCGCCTTCCGTCTGCGCCGCACTCTGCGCTGCGCCCTGCGCTGGCGTTACCGTGCCGGGGATTTCATTGGCGGGTTGGTTTGACTGCGCCTGCCCCGTGTGGATCACAACGGTCAGAGCCGCTTCGCGCGCCTGCGCTGTTGCCTCCGTCTGCGGTGCCCGGAAAGCTGCGGGCTGGGCCGCAGCTTCTGAATTCTGGTAAAGCTTCGGGCGCATTGCCGGTAAAGGCGTTGTCACATCGATTGCGGCGGTGACGGCTTCCTGAGAATGGTGTGCGGCCTGCGATGTCTCCACCTTCACGCCGGCGGAGTTGGATAATCCGGCGAGCAGGGACGCCAGCGTGACAGGCTCCTTCTGCGCTGGCTTCGGAGTCGATACCCCCGGCATCGCCAGCCCCAAGGTCCCGGCATCCGTCGCCGAACTCTCCGTGCGGCGAGACTGGGCGAGTACCGATTGGTTCGCAAGGGCGGTTGCGACCTGCGGTGGGATCGGCTCCGTTGCCGGCAATGAGGCGAGTTGGTGAATCAGATCCGCGAAAACCGGAGGCATCGAGGCGTCGCCGCTCGCTCCGTCCTGCGTGTTTTCGCTGCCGCTGACCTGTGGGCCGCCCGTCTGTATTTCCCAATGGGAAGGCGTCGGGCTGTTACTCGTCCGCAGGAGGTGATTGACGATCGATCGGGCCGTCCCGAGGGAACTGCCCGATGGCGGGCCGGGCTGTGTGCCTCCGGACCCGGCGTTGCTGCGGTGAGAAGCATTGCCGCCCGATTGAGCGCCGCCCGCCCCGCTCTCCGTCGAGACGCTTCGGTTATTCATCGCGAGCGGTGCGGAAAGGGCAACCGGCAAACTTGCGGCGGGAGAACAGATCACGCGCTGTAAAGATGCAGCCGAAGGGCCAACGGCCCGGTACCACGATTTCAATCTGTTACGCGGATTGACACCGACAGAATCCTGGCGACAACTGCGGAATCGCCATTATCCTGGCGCATCGCGCAGCACGACTCATGATCTTTATCGTCGCAATTTTCCTGATTTTGAGCGAGTTACGTCGCCTCGCCGGTTCGGTCTCCCGAATGCAATAATTTCGCCGGAAGGTACTCACCCAATCTTATGGACAGCATCTCAATCTCCGTCGCGGGCGGCATGCGCGCTCGCATGCAATCGCTCGATCTGCTCGCCAACAATCTGGCCAACACCGAAACCGGCGGATATAAGGCGGATCGCGAGTTCTACAGTATCTACAGTAGTGCCGAAGCGACAGCCGACTCCCGGGACAACCTCACCACTCTTCCCGTGGTCGAGAAACAATGGACGGATCTGTCGGCCGGCGATCTGCGTGCTACGGGCAATACGTTCGATCTCGCCGTCAATGGCGAAGGCTTCTTCGCCATCCAGACCGCGCGCGGCGTCCGCTATACACGCAACGGCAATTTTCGTTTATCTGCTACGGGAACGTTGACCACCGCCGACGGGAACAGCGTGCAATCCCGCGCGGGAACACCCATCGTTCTCGATCCAGGCCTTCCCGTCGACGTTCTGCCGGATGGCACCGTACAACAGGCTGGTAACGCGGTCGGACAAATTCAGCTCACGTCGTTCGACCCGGGCAGTCTTTCCAAACAAGGTTCGAACTATTTCGTCGCGGCGCCAAATGCAATTCCCGCCCCTGTAACGGGAACGATTGTTCAGGGCAAGCTCGAACAGTCGAACGTCGGTGCCGCCGAGTCGGCCGTAAGGCTCGTTTCCATCACCCGGCAGTTCGAGATGTTACAGAAGGCAGCCGCCATCGGCAATGATCTCGGTAAGAAAGCCATTGAAGAAGTTGCCCGGGTCGTCTCGTAACCCGTGCAAGACCGGATTTTAAATCCCGGAAGCGGAATAGCCCATTAAGGACAAATCCTCAAAGAAGAACCGTCAAGGAACAGAATATGATTCGTGCACTCTACAGCGCAGCCAGCGGCATGACCGCCCAGCAACTCAACATCGACAACATTGCGAACAATCTTGCTAACGCCAATACCACCGGATACAAGTCGCGGCGCGCCCAGTTTCAGGATTTGCTGTACCAGAATATGATTGCGCCCGGATCGTCCTCCGGACAAAACACCACGGTCCCGGCAGGCTTGCAGTTGGGACTTGGCACTCGCGCCGTCTCAAACGAGATCAACTTTCAGCAGGGAAGCTTCACCAGCACGAGTAACCCTCTGGATCTCGTGATACAGGGCAAGGGTTTCTTCCAGATCAAGCAGCCGAATGGTGACATCGCCTACACACGCAACGGCTCGTTTCAGCTCGATAGCACCGGGAGCCTGGTGACATCGGACGGCAATCCTCTGCAGCCTCAGATCACACTTCCGCCCACCGCTCAATCCGTCAACATTGCGCTCGATGGAACCGTGACCTATGTATTGCCGGGCCAGACCCAGGCGCAGAATGCCGGTCAGATTACTATCGCGAACTTTCAAAATCCCGCGGGTCTCAACTCGCTCGGCGGAAGTCTCTTCTCGCCGACCGACGCTTCCGGTAACGCCATCATCGGCGCGCCCGGTGGTTCCGAGGGGCAGGGCACGATTCTTCAGGGTTACACCGAACAGTCCAATGTCAGCGTCGTCGATGAATTCATCAACATGATTACCAGCCAGCGCGCCTATGAGGCCAACTCAAAGGTGGTGAAGGCTGCCGACGAGATGTATCAGCAAGCCAACAACATGAAGCAATAACGTCTACGGCGGAAGACTACATGAAAAACCTGTTCCTATTCACACTTTTGTCGTTTCCGGCACTGGGCTCGTGCTTTCCCGTCGCGGGCGACCGCATCCTTGGCAGCGATCTAGCTACCGCCATCCCCGACTTCGCGGCGTTACCCCCCACGCTGCAATTTGGCTATGCACCTGCGCCGGGAACGGTTCGCACGTTTGCCCCGCCCGAACTGTTGCGACTGGCACGGATCAACGGGATCTCCCTCGCCTCGGACGCCTCCCTTCGTGACGTTTGCTTCGAAGTTCCCCTACATGTCCCCGACGATACCGAGTTCCTCGATTCCCTGCGGCGCTCCGTTCCCCGGGTTGCCACACTAAATCTTCTCGACCGGGCGCGTACCCCCATTCCTTCGGGACGAATGGAGTTCCCTTCTGCAGGTCTCGAGCCGGAGGCCTCAGGCAGTCAAAAGGGTCGGCTTTGGCGCGGCTTCGTTCAGTACACGGATTCCCGTCGCGTCGCGATATGGGTCCGCGTGGCAATATCCGTTACTTATTCCGCCGTAGTCGCCCGAAGGGACCTGGCACCCGATATTCCTGTTGACGCTGCAGCCGTGCAATCGGAAACCCGCACCGGACCGTTCGACCACGCGCCTTCGGCGGCACAACCGGAAGATGTGATCGGCCGCATCCTCCGCCGGCCCCTGAAGAGGGGCGATGAGATACCCCTCGCTGACGTGGAGGATCCCCCCGTCGTGCGACGGGGAGATGTCGTCAAGGTGGAGGTTCAGTCCGGGCAGGCAGTTCTGAGATTCGACGCTGTTGCACAATCCCCGGCGCGCGCTGGCGAATTAACAGACCTGCGTAATCCCGTAACGGGTAAGATCCTGGAAGGGCGCATCACAGTCCCGAAGGATGGGGGAGAGGTAACAGCGATAGTGGTCGTCGGGACGAAGCCCTCTTCTCCGGCTTCTCCGGGACTGACCGGAAAAGGAGCGGCGCTATGAAGGACTGCCTTTCCTGCTTGATGTTTCTCTGCCTGCTGATTACCTCGCTGACCATCTCCCCATCGAACGCCGGCATCCTTCCGGGTTCGAAGAAGAAATCCACCAAGGCTCCCGAGCCGACGCTGCTCGAACAGTACCTCAAGAGTGCCGGAGCCGGCACTGATCGTGAGGCCGTGGAATCCCTTCCAGGCGCTATCTGGTCTCCCTCGGCTCGTCTCAATGAATTGGGCCGGGACCTGCGCGCCAGTCGCGTCGACGATGTAGTCACCATTGTCGTCACCGAATCCGTGAATGCCGTTGCCTCCGGCGTGAGCACGTCCGAGCGAGCCTCGTCCGCCAGCCAGTCGATCAGCCAGTTGGCCGGTATCAAGTCCCCCACGGGGGCGTTGGCCAATCTTCTCGGAACCACCGGAGATCAGAAACTGAGCGGCACGGGCACCACCTCGCGTGCTGCGACTCTCACTGCAACGCTCACCGGCCGTGTCGTGAAAGTGCTTCCCGGGGGTTTGCTGCTGATCGAAGGCGACAAGAGCATTCAGGTCAACTCCGAACAGCAGAAGATCACCGTTCGCGGCGTAGTGCGTACCGCCGATATCTCCACCGCCAACAGCGTCGCCTCTACCCAGGTAGCGGACATGGAAGTGCGAGTCAACGGTCAGGGCGTAGTCGGAGACGCGGTCCGTCGTCCCAATGCGCTTTATCGATTGATCCTCGGGCTTCTCCCCTTCTAACCATGCCTCTCCCTTCCTTGCGACTTGCCCCCCTCAGTTGTTGCGCCATCCTTCTGCTGGCGTTCTCCCCCGCCAGGTCGGCGCCCGTGCGGCTCAAAGATCTGGTATCCATCGAAGGCGTTCGCGAAAATCAACTCGTCGGCTATGGCGTGGTGGTGGGCCTCGCGGGTACCGGAGACAAGCAGACAACTATCTTCACCACCCAGAGCCTGGCCAACATTCTGGAGCGCATGGGAGTGTCTGTGGCCTCGGGCTCTATCCGTGTTGCCAATGCCGCATCGGTCATCGTGACGGCAACGCTGCCACCCTTCGCACAGCCCGGCACGAAGATCGACGCCACTGCCTCCGCCATCGGAGACGCCCGCAACCTGCAGGGCGGGATTCTCCTGATGACATCTCTGCAGGGCGCGAACGGCCAGACCTACGCCGTCGCGCAGGGCCCCGTCGTGACCGGGGGATTCGTCGCGGGACGGGGCAATGCCACCCAGACCGTCAATCACCCGACGGTGGGCCGACTACCTGAAGGCGCGACCATAGAACGCGCCGCCCCCTCCATCGAGCCGTCCTCTGCGGTTCGCCTCCAGTTGCGCGATTCCGACTTCGCAACGTCGTCCCGAATCGCCGACGCCATCAACCAGCATTTCGGTATGAAGACTCCGATCGCTCGCGCAGAAAACCCCGCCGTCGTGGCCGTCGCACCCCCGGCCGAGTGGAAGGATCGCATCGCCGAGTTCATCGCAGCGGTGGAAGATCTGAAAGTCGAGGTTGACCGCTCCGCCCGGATCATAGTGAACGAACGCACCGGCACCATCGTCATGGGTAATGACGTCCGGGTCTCTCCGGTCGCCATCCTGCATGGCAATCTGACCGTGGAAATCCAGACGACACTGCTGGTTTCACAACCGAACGCCGCTTCGTCAGGAACTACTCAGGTGGTGCCCGATACTAAGGTGAATGCCAGGGACGAACCTGCCCACAACGTGGTCCTCAAGGAAGGCGCCACAGTGGAAGAACTGGTCCGCGCTTTGACGGCGATCGGGTCTTCCGCGCGGGACATTATCGCAATTCTCCAGAATCTCCGCGCCGCGAATGCGCTGAATGCGGACATCGAGGTGATCTGATGGCAACGAGCTTTTCTACCGCTCTCTCTTCCGGCGCAACTGCTGCCGCCGCCGCTCTGGACCAGGCCGGGGCGCAGGCCGGAACTCCGAAGGGCAAGATCGTAAAGGCTGCCCAGGATTTCGAGGCACTCTTGCTCGGTCAGGTCCTGAAATCCGTTCACCAGGAAGGGGGCTGGCTCGGATCCGGTTCGGACGATGCCTCCGATGCGGCGGTCGGACTGGGCGAAGAGCAACTGGCTCGCGTGATGGCTGCGACCGGCGGCCTTGGACTTTCGAAGCTAATCGAGGCCGGTCTCCGAAACGAGGAGGCTTCCGCCTCAACTATCCAGATGCCACCCGGCGATCAGGCAAACACGACCTCATAGTTCGAATCGTCCTGCGCCTCGCCGCTGTGAGATTCCCGACTCCTGTATTCGGCCGGATCGCGCGGTTGCGGCACCTGCTGCCAGGCATCCGCGAGCGTCGAAAGCAGCCGCCCGGTCTCTTCGAGCGGAGCGTCCTTCTGCTTGAGATTGGCCTCGATCAGCCGCTGCTGCATATAGCAGTAGAGTTGGCGCAGATTCCGAGCCAGATCCGGCGCCTTGTCGGCGTCCAGCGAGACCATGAGTTCCGTCAGAATCGCGTAGGTTTTGTTGATCGACTGTGCTCGCTCGCGGATTCGGCCCTCACGCAGATGCTCGCGGGCGTCCGCCACGCAGGCAATGGCTCTCTGGTACATCAGGAGAACCAATTCAATCGGGCTGGCAGAAAGAATGACTTGTTCAAAGTAGGGGTTCATTGGTATGTTGCTCTTTTTGATATTCCTGCGCCATCTGCAATGCATACTCGGACGGCCACTGCACTACCACCGTGCCGCTCTGCTTATCGATAACCTGAATGACTAACTGCTTCGTTGCGGAATCCGTCGAATAGGCGATTTCGCGCGAGGGACCCGCAAGCCCCGACTGGTTAAGCACATTCACCGCTGCAACCAGGGCATGTGTGCGTGCCCTCTTCGCCGCCGGGGTCTCCCCGTTCGCGATCCCATTCTGTGGCTCCGGCTGGGTGATGGCCCGGAGCGCCGTTACGAATACCTGACCCATTGCTGCTGGCCTCAGATGTCTTATCGGCCACGCGGGCAACCTGTTGAGCCTGCCGACCGGCGCCCAACAACGAAAAAAGCCGCTGCCCGATGGGGGCAGCGGCTCTCTTTCTGAACTATTCGGATCCGACTCTTACCGGCCCGGCACACCCATCCATGTGCGCGTCCAAAGATCGCACATCGCAATAAACAACAGCAGGATGAGCCAGTATAGCCCCGCCAGCACGATCATCTTCGTCAGCTTCGTCCCATACTTCACGTGCATGAAGAACAGAATCACCAGCGACGCCTTGAAGATGGCGATCGACAAAGCGACGAAAATATTCAGCCGTCCGAGGTCGACGGTCGATACCCAGGCTGTCACCCAGGTCATCGCGATCAGAGTCGCAAAGACCGCAAAATAGACCCGCTTGGGGACAATGTGGTGTTCGCTGTGGTCGGACATATTACTTCAACCCCGTATGAGAACGATCAATCAGATAGAGCAGGGGGAACAGGAAGATCCACACAATATCGACGAAGTGCCAGTACAGTCCGAACATCTCGACCGGCGTATACCACTTCGTCGTAAACTCTCCCTTTTGCGCCTTCACAATAAGAATTACGAGAATCACAAAACCGATCAGCATGTGAGTCGCATGCAATCCCGTCATACCGAAGTACAGCGAGAAGAACAACGGCGCATGACCCGCATCGTCACAACCTTCGCACTCGAAATGCGCGCCCGGAACTTCGTGATGCACCCACTTATCGTGATACTCGTAAGCTTTAACTCCCAAAAACGCTCCACCCAGCATCAGCGTAAGAACCAGGAAAATCACCAGCAGGGTCTTCTTACCCAGCGAGGCAGCATGAACGGCTAACGCCATGGTGAGCGAACTG
>Ga0302319_10003349_pt1 | contig 33658 bp, 26 predicted proteins | sample Bog_T0_2_FD_203319 | JGI IMG/M metagenome (GOLD analysis project Ga0302319, IMG submission 203319) | Peat permafrost microbial communities from Stordalen Mire near Abisko, Sweden - Bog_T0_2 | ecosystem: Environmental > Terrestrial > Soil > Wetlands > Peat | place: Sweden: Abisko, Stordalen Mire... | reverse complement strand
CGGGCCGCTCACGCCGTTGATGAAGGGCAGGCTGCAGGCGGGAACGGTGGTCCCCGGGGGTGCGCAGAGCAACTGTTGCTGATTGTTGGCTCCGACGAAGCATGCCTGCGCGTCGAGCTGCGCCACCTGGTTTTGCGACAGACACGACTGCGGCCCGGCAAGGGTGATCGAGGTCACCTGGGAGTGTACATAGATTTCGACCGGGTTAGAAGTGACTGACTGGGCAGAGGCCGTGACATAAACCGTGGCATAGGGCAGTCCACCAGTGGAAGGCATGGGATTCGGCTTGTAGCAGATGGTGTAATTGGCGATGCCACCGCCGGTGTTCCGGTTCCATGTACCGGCGCACATGTTGCCGCTGGGCGAGATATCCAACAACTGGTTGTTGCTGGTGCCATAGCTGTAAGAGCTGACGCCGGCGGCGGTACCCTTGCAAGTTTTGGCGGTGGGGGAATTGATCTGGCGCGTCTGCCCAAATGCAATCGAGATGCCGAGGGTTTGCGGGGTCAGCGTGATGGATTCAACGTCGGTGATCTTGAGCCCGTAGCCCAAGCCATTGCAATAATTCGCGTCCGGGTTGCGGGTGCAACCGGATATGGAAATACCGGCCGGAATGGCCAGGCCCAACAAACAAACAAGCGTCAAAAACCGCCGCATGAATCCTCCCCGCCCCGCTTCGTCGAACCGCGGAACGGTCTCTCCGAATCCGTCAAGAAAAAATGGTTTAAGAGCGGTCCCGCGACATGCCCCAGGCTGGCCTGCCACCGATGGAATCCGCTCAATTGACCGGCTCCCGGCAGTACGACGCGCCCAAGCAGCCAATCGACAAAACAGCTCTCGAATACTCCAAACAAAAGTGTATCAGGGCGGAGCGGTCCTCGGTTGAAGGCAGCCGCCAGGAGCCAAGGCAATCGCATGAATGAAAAATCGTACAACGCAACCATGTCGCACTGCCCCTACGGGGCAGTTTCATCTCTTGATCTCGCTTTCCCAGGACTGCGCTTCGCTTGTCCTGGGCTATTTTCGACTCGTCCCTCCGGGACGACGGGGTATCGCAGCCCGATCACGAGGAGAAAACAAACCCGTTTTGTAAACGCAAACATTCATGCGAATGCCCTTCGCCAGGACCAGTTGCCGCTTTGGCGCCCGCCCGGTTTCTCCAGCCCTCTACGATAGACTCCGCCGGGCGCGATTGGAGAGCACGCAGGGCCTGTCAACGAGGCGCTACTGGCCTGGCGGCATGTAGCGCTCAAACCAGCCTACGGCGCGGTCCATCACGTCGCGCCTGTGGGCCGGATCGACAAACCCGTGACCCTCATTCGGGTAGATGACCAGTTGCGTGGGCACGTGCTGGTCGCGCAGCGCGTGCCAGAATTCGTAGGACTGCGGCGCGGGGCACTCGCCATCCCGGTCGCCCACCACGGCCAGCGTGGGCGTGCGCACATCTTTGATGAAGTCTATGGCCGAGCTTTTGGCGTAGACGGCGGGATCGTCATAAACGGAGGCGCCGAAATAGGGGATCATCCACTGGTCAATCGAATTCTCGCCATAGTAGCTCTCCCAATTGGAGATGCCTGCGCCCGCAACCGCTGCCTTGAACCGGTGCGTCTGGGTAACGGCAAACATGGTCATGAATCCGCCGTAACTCCAGCCGGTGAGTCCAACGCGGTTGGGGTCGACGGGATACTTCGCCTCGACTGCGTCTACGCCGGCCAGAATGTCTTTGAGGTCGCCGTAGCCGAAGTCCTTGCGGTTGGCCTGGGTAAAAGCCTCGCCCTGGCCGTAGCTGCCGCGGGGATTGGGCTGCAACACAAAGTAGCCGAGCGCGGAAAAGGCTGTGGCGCTGAGTCCGCCGCCTCCGCCCCAGTGCGCGACCACCGCAGAGGCCGGGCCGCCATGCACCTCGACGATCAACGGATATTTTTTCGCCGGATCGTAGTTGACGGGCAACATGAGCCAACCCTGCACGTTGAACTTGTCGCTGGTCCACGATAGCGATACTGATTTGCCCCAGGCGGGGTCCACGCCGTCATTAAAGTGCGACAGCTGGGTGAGAGAAAAGGACATGGACCTGCAGGTTGGGCAGCCAGAGCGCCTGGAAAGAAATATCTCCGGAGCGTGGTCGAAGCTGCTGGCGTGAAAGACAAAAAGCGAGCGGTCGGAGGTTGAGGAGAGGCTGAGCTCAACGCGGCCGTCACCTACGCTGTCTGGAATGCTGAAGACGGGCGAGCCGAAGCTGGTTGCGGGGCTCGCGTCGCTCAAAACGACGTGGGCAGCGCCGCCCCCGATATTGAGCTGCACCAGTTGGGTGTTGCCGCCGGCCAGCTCGCTGACGTAAATGTCTTCGTTGCCGTCCCATTCAATCCAGGCCGGCGAGGTGGGCCGGTCGGGGGTCAGATCCCGTGGCTGGCCTCCGTTTGCGGACACGATCCAGACGTCGCCGCCGGTGGACCCCTGGTCGCTCATCAAACCGCCAATGAAGGCGATGGCCTGCCCGTCAGGCGACCAGCGCGGCACGGCGATCTGCAGTCCATGAAGCGGTCCGGCAACGTCGGCTGGTGCGAGAATTGCCCTGGGTGCGGCATCGAGCGCTTGCGTGTAAAGTTTGGCGACCCACCAGTTGTTCTCTCCCGGCGGATCGGCAGCCACATAGGCCAGAGACTTCGAATCCGGCGACCAGTCGAACTCGTACACGTGAAGATTAGCTGGACTCACGAAACTGAAAAGCGGAAGGACGACTTTGGTCTTGTGTTCATCTGCGGGTTGACTCGATGTGCCGGGGGGCGCGGTCACAGCCTGCATTTCCCGCCGGTATTGATCTGTTTCCCAGTCTGGCGGAACGGTGATCTTCGCTACTCGTTGAACCTCGATGCCGTCTTCGCCGATTACTCCGGCGGGGGGCTTCATGGCTGCCAGCGCACCGGCCTGGCGCGTGGCGCCCTCCACATAGAGGAAGGCCAATTGTGTTCCGTCCGGCGAGAAGGCCGGCGCCTCCACATAGCCGCTCAACCTGGTGAGCCACCAGGCCGCCTTCCCGTCCAGCCGCGAAAGATAGAAGTCGCCCTGCTCACCCGGCTTTGCGCAATCGGAGAAGAATGCCAGCATCTTCGAATCGGGCGACCACACCATCTCGCCTTCGCGGCAATGCTGTTCCGGCTTGGCTGCCGCCGTGATGCGTTCACCTTTGGCCAGGTTGTCTATGGGACTGACGCGTATTTCTGCTCCCTCTTTCGTGGACTGGATCCACGCCAGGCGCTTGCCGTCTGGTGAAACAGCGACCTGGCCGACGGAGTGGCCGCGGTTGAGGCCTTTGAGGGTTTCTTCGATATGAGCGCGATCGGGCGGCTTGGAGGTTGTGGCGTCCTGCGCCAAAGCATAGGGGACGGTAAGGCTTGAGTAGAGGACCAGGACGGCGCAGGCGGCAATTGTGGCTCGAATGGGGTTGAGCGGAGTGTGAAAAAACATATCGAAATGCTATCAGGCGGGTTGAGTGAGGGAGGTCCGCCGGGGCTTAGGTAGTTGCCGCCGCATGAATCGCCAGCAGTTTTTCTAACAGCGGCTTGAGAAGCTTGAGGTCGAGAGCATTGGCGCCGTCGGATTTGGCGTGGGCGGGATCGTCGTGAACCTCGAGGAAGAGACCGTCGATGCCGGCGGCCACAGCCGCGCGGGCGAGGAGCGGAATGAACTCCGGCTGGCCGCCGCTGACGCCATTGGCGGCTGATGGCTGCTGCACGGAGTGGGTGCCGTCAAAGACCACCGGGGCCAGGTTGCGCATGATGGGAAGCGAACGGTAATCGACCACCAGCGTGTTGTAACCGAAGCTGGAGCCGCGCTCGGTGAGAAAGACGCGCTCGTTACCCGTGGAGCGAACCTTTTCGACGGTGTGAGTCATATCCCAGGGTGCGACGAACTGGCCCTTCTTGATGTTGACGGCGCGGCCGGTTTTGCCCGCGGCCACCAGCAGGTCGGTCTGGCGGCAGAGGAAGGCGGGAATCTGCAGTACGTCGACAGCTTCGGCGGCTATCTCGCAGTGGCTGGGCTCGTGGACATCAGTGAGGACAGGCAGGCCGGTGTCTTTGGCCAGGCGGCCCAGGATGCGCGTGCCCTCGATGAGGCCTGGACCGCGAAAGCTCTTCGCGCTGGTGCGATTGGCCTTGTCGTAGCTGGCTTTGAAGATGTAGGGGAGCCCCAGGTCCGACGTGATGCGCTGGATGGCATCGGCCATGGTGCGGACGTGGGCCTCGGACTCGATGACGCAGGGGCCGGCGATGAGAAAAAGCCGGCCTGCGCCTACGTGTACCGGGCCTATTTCAAAGGAGTTGCTCACGAAGCCAATTCTAACGCGCCGCCAGATGCGCAGCGAAGGGAGACTCGGGAATCTCCGACTCCTCTGCGTGGCTTCTGGACCACTCCCACAGCGCCCTTTCCAGCGCGTGTAACCTGGACGGGCCGGGCAGATCGTCTTGCGCCTTCACCATCCCGCAGTCGGCCAGGTGCCGGCAGAAAGCCACGTACTCGACGTAAAACTCGACGTTATGCCGCGCGTGCCCGAGCGCCTCCAGGGCGCGAAAATCGAGCACGGTGTAGCGCTCCGGATCGATTGAGGTGAGAATGGCGGAGGCGATAGGCAGGTCAATGCCGCGCAACTCGGTCAATGCGTTGATGGCGTCACGCGTCGAGGTCTCCGGCGAAGCTGCTACCGCCAGAACCCTCCTGATCATCGCTTCGCTATTCCCGATCAGGTAGTGCACAACGCGTTCCGATTTCCAGCGAACGATGGTTTCCAGGTTTGCCAGCGAGTGCTCGCCGGCGCGAATGGCTGCCCCTGCTTCAAAGGCTGCCTTCTCAAGTTGCTGTTCCTTTTCTCCGGACTTTTCCCAGTACTCCTCAGCCAGTAGCTGAAGGTCAGACTCCGCGGGTTGAAGCTCAAAATACGCCATGTCGTTCAGTACTCCGTTCACAAAACAGAGGGTAAGATAGGCCCGCTACAAGGCTTTGTCAATGATCGAATGCACAGTCTTCAACCCGGCTCATCCGCTTCCTCCGGTTGTGGAAAAAAGGGGCCTTATAGATACATAAATATGCTAATATGCTTTTATGCGCACTAGCGTCGATCTTCCCGACTCCATCTACCGTGAACTGAAGATTGCCGCCGCCAGCGAGGGGACGACCATCCGGGAAATCATCCTGGAGGGTGTTCTCACACGGCTGAGGGGCGCGGCGGCGACGTCGAAGCTAGAGAGCGGGCCGAGGTTTCCCACGATCCCATCCCGGCACCCTGGTTCCCTGAAACTGGGCGAGGAAGGTGTTTACGAGTACATTCCTTTTCCCTGATGTGAATGTGTGGTTCGCGTTGGCGCATGAGATTCACCCGCACCATAGCGCTGCCAGGGCCTGGGGCGAATCTCTCGACGCCGGTGCTGCGGTCTATTTCTGCCGAATCACGCAACTCGGACTGCTGCGCCTCCTCACCAACGAAAGTGCAATGGGCGAAGACATTCTGACACAGTCAGAAGCCTGGAGAGCTTTCGATGCATTTCTTGCCAATCCGGGGAATCGAATGATGGAAGAGCCAAGGGGAATCGATCCGGTATTTCGGCAGTACACTGACCGGAACCAGGCCTCGACGAAGCAGTGGGCTGATGGTTATCTGGCCGCCTTCGCGGAGACGGCGGGGCTGACGCTGGTCACTTTCGACAAGGCGCTGGCGGGGAAGGTCGAGGGGGCGGTGCTGCTGAGCTAGCCTGAAGCAATCTCTTATCTAGTTGTATCCTACTAATCGTCTCGTGCAGACTCAGCCTTGAGCGACATGACAATGCTGTCTGAGCTTTTTCGCCATCCAAGAACCTTGGCAATATGCCGCGCCGCCAAGCGGAAGCATCCCGCACCAAAGCCACAAGGAACCCTTCCGGCCCTCTTGAGTAACCCATGCTGGCAATGTAGGCGCGAGATGGAGCCGCTCGAAAACTCCGCAAACAATCAGTACCAGCACCAATGCATGCGGAATCATTAACTTCAAAATGTAGGCAAGGGCGCGGGAATCGCCTAAGACATCGTCGAGATCGTTGAAGGCATTTCCAAGCGCGTAGCAAAAAACGAAAACCGTGTAAGCACCTGCGACCGATACATATGTGCCCCATGAACAGTCGGGAAACGAGACGAACAAAATGAACCACGACGAAATGGTAACGACATGCGCCCAGCGCCCCGGCCACCAAGTGGTCTTCTGGTCTTCAGAAGACTCTCGCCGGTCATCAGACTGCTTGACGACCGGGTATTCATCGAACATCGAACTGGCTCACTTTCGCGACGCCTACGAAACGGTCGCTTCTGAGGCCGTCCTGATTGCGTTACGGTGCGCGCGAGTCGCGTAACTCGCGGTAATAAACTCTCTGAACAGCGGATGCGGCTCCAGTGGCTTGGACTTGAACTCGGGGTGGAACTGGCAGCCCAGGAAAAAGGGGTGGCCGGGTATCTCGACTATCTCGACATAGGTCGAATCTGGCGTAGTTCCGCTTAGCCGCAGGCCGCCGCCGGTAAGCAACGCCTCGTACTCGCGATTGAACTCGTAGCGGTGGCGATGGCGCTCGCTGATCTCCGTAGCGTCGCCGTAGGCCTTCGCGGCCAGCGAACCCTCCTGCAAAATGCAGGTCCACGCGCCAAGGCGCATGGTGCCGCCCATCTCTTCCACGCCGAGCAGCTCGCGCAGTTTGTAGATAATGCGGTGCTGGCTGGAGGGGTCGAATTCGCTGGAGTTGGCGTCCTTGAGACCGCAGACGTTACGGGCAAATTCAATGCAGGCCGTTTGCATGCCAAGGCAAATGCCGAAATAAGGCACCTGGTGTTCGCGGGCGTAGCGGATGGCGTTTAACATGCCCTCAATGCCGCGCTTGCCAAAGCCGCCGGGAACGAGAATGCCGTCGAATCCTTCTAACTGCTGCTCATAACTCCGGTCCTCGGGAGTTTTCGATTCCAGGCCCTCAGCTTCAATCCAAGTTACATTGAGTTTGAGGTTCTTGGAGACCGCTCCGTGTACCAGCGCTTCCTTGAGCGACTTATAACTATCTTCGTACTCGACGTACTTGCCGACGATGGCGATAGAGACGTCGTCTTTGGGGTGGTAGCAGCGGTCTACCAGGTCCTTCCATGCGGCCAGGTCGGCCTCTGGCGCTTCCTTGTGCAGGTACTTCAGAATCAGCGCGTCCAGTCCCTCTTCGGCAAAGCGGAGCGGGACTTCGTAGATGGAGGGCACGGTGGTGGCGCCGATGACGGCGCGTTCTTCCACGTTGCAGAAGGCGGCAATCTTCTGCTTGATCTCGCGGCTCAGGTTACGGTCAGAGCGGCACAGCAGAATGTCAGCCTGGATGCCGATGGACAGCAACTCCTTGACGGAGTGCTGCGTGGGTTTGGTTTTGAGTTCCTGGGCGGCGACGATCCATGGAACCAGCGTGAGGTGAACGAAGACCGTGTTTTCGCGGCCCAGTTCCTGGCGCATCTGACGGATGGCCTCAAGAAACGGCAGCGACTCGATGTCGCCCACCGTCCCGCCGATTTCGACGATGGTTACGTCCGCGCCGTTGGCTGAAACCTTGCGCATGGCGTTCTTGATTTCGTTGGTGACGTGGGGAATGACCTGGACCGTCTTTCCAAGGTAGTCGCCGCGGCGCTCCTTGAGGATGATTTGCTCGTAGATGCGGCCCGTGGTCAGGTTGTTGTCACGCGAGAGAGGCGCGTGGGTAAAGCGCTCGTAGTGGCCGAGGTCGAGGTCGGTCTCCGCGCCGTCGTCGGTGACGAACACTTCGCCGTGCTGGAAGGGCGACATGGTTCCCGGATCGACGTTGAGGTAGGGGTCGAACTTCATCAGGTTCACGCGCAGACCGCGGCTTTCAAGCAGGCAGCCGATGGAAGCAGCCGCCAGACCCTTGCCTAAACTGGACACAACTCCGCCCGTCACAAAGACATACTTTGCCGACATCGATGCAACCTCACTTTTGATTGTTTGGGATTGGACGTACCTGGTGGGCACAATCAAGTATGGCAGAGATGGAGACGGCGCGGAAGGGTAAAATTTCCACATTGGCGTTGTAGCTGGTGATGCTGGTCACAATCTGCGCAAATTAATAAGGTTGCGGGTAGGCCGCGACGGAAATGCCGGCACTCTGGCCTGCGTCTGAAGGAGTCGACGCCGCTGCAAGCCGCGGCTCCCGCCGGATAGATAAGCTGGAAGGCGAGAGGCTGCGGGACGGGAAAGCCCATGATGGACAGAATCGCAATTCTCAAGACGGACATCACGACCCTCGATTTGGATGCGATTGTCAACGCGGCAAACAGCTCGCTGTTGGGCGGCGGCGGGGTTGACGGGGCGATTCATCGTGCTGCCGGGCCGGAGCTTCTGGACGAGTGCCGACTGCTGGGCGGTTGCAAGACTGGCCAGGCGAAACTTACCAAGGGCTATCGTCTTCCTGCGAGGAATGTAATTCACACCGTTGGTCCGGTGTGGAATGGCGGAGACAAGAGTGAACGGGAGTTACTGACGAGCTGCTACGTTTCCTGTTTTGAGATTGCGCGGAAGAACGGCCTGCAGACCCTTGCCTTCCCAGCGATCAGTTGCGGCGTCTACCGGTTCCCTGTTGATCTGGCCGTCGAGATCGCGGTGCGGGAGACGGTGAAGGAATTCAATGAAAACGATGGGATCGAGAGGGTGATCTTCGCTTGTTTCGGGGATGAGGTTTTTGCGTCTTATCAGCGGGCTGTGCAAGCGGTCTCGTAGTCTACGTCTTCCCGATTTAAAGCGGGTGATATGTCCCCCTTGCCCCACGGAATCTCCACTGACACCGAACATTCCTTTGTTGCGACAGAGACTTTGAGGGTTCCAGTGTCCTTGCCAATGACAGAAGGAAGGTCGACTGTAACCGCATGCCCATGAGCGTCAACATGAAAGGCTTCAGCCATTGACTCATTCTCAGAAGTGGAATTGTATGGAACATCGGTACTCGGCGGAAGACCATCTACGTAGAGCAAAACAGCCTGACCCTCTTCCAAAGCCAGGCGAGCTTCCAACCGGCAATTCCTATCCTTGCTTTCAATCGGATGTGGAACGACGGTTCCGGTAAAGAGAAGCGTCTTCTTCGGGTTGGAAAGAACCAACCGCACTGGCTCACCTCGAGCCGAATGCAAGCCGGCTTCAATCTCATCGTCGCTCTCGACAGTGTCCTTGTTCTCCTGGTCGGGACGCGGCTTATGCGTCATCAGCAGCCCCTTGGCATTGACGTACACCTCGCCGGCGATGATCTTGAGGTCCGATGCCTTTGTCCCAATTTTCCAAACCCCAAGAGAATACTTCTCGTCCTCGGGTGCTCCAGAAACATAGATTCGATATCGCACGACATGTCCAATTCCCATGTCAGCCTCATCAATTTTGGAGAATCGGAAATTTAACCCGTCAGGATTGGTCGTTGACGCTGCGCCCGCGTCCCACCATACCTGAGTATTGAGCATGTCGGTGATAGCCTGCGGCAGCTTTTGTCCGGAATCCTGGGCAACACAGGCGGGCGCGCTGTATGCAAGGCAGAGAAGCAGCAGACTTGGAAACGAAAGAAGGCGGGCAGGAGGCATGGAAGCAGTTTGCTCCCTTTGCCACCTGCCCGTAAAGTTTTCGCTTTAGAAATTAAACGTGACTTTCGCCGTCAGCGCGCGCGGAGTTACATAGTGCGTGCCGCTGAACGTAGACAGGAAGTTATACAGTGCGTACTTGTTGGTGACATTGATGGCGGTCAGGTCGAGGTTGGTCTTGAAGCGGTCGGCGTGAAAGATGTTCTCTTTGCCGACGGACGCGTCGAAGAGGTCGCGCGGCTGGATGCGCGAAGGGTTGTGGTCGTTGTCGCCAGTGCCGGGAGCGGGAATGCTGAGCAGGCTCGAAGTGAACTCCGACGCGAGGCAGGCTGCGGGCAAAGGATTGCCGGGAGTGGCTTTCACGCCATTGCAACTGAGTCCGGCCTGGAATTCCTCGTCCGCCGTGAGGCTGCTCAAATTGACTTCCTGTTGGTCGCTCGGGCTAAGGATGGATGTAGCGGCGCAGGCGCTGTTGGGATCGTTCGAGAGCAGGTTGTAGCAAGGTGCGGCGCCGGCCACCTGGCCCGAGTCGTAGCGCCAGTTGAAGCCGCCCCACAGGCCGTTCATATACTTGCCGCGGGAAAACGTGTATTGGACGTGGGTGGTCTGGTTGAACTTCTCGTCGTGGTCGATGCGGAAGGGCAGGCCCGTCTGGCCCACGGTGGCTCCCGCTCCTGCCACCTGCGGCGGGAAGAATCGGGCAGCAACGGAAGACGCGATCACATAGGCGCTGACGTTGTGGTACTGCGGGATATCCACGTGCAGGGCGTAGCCGGGAATCTTGGAGCTATGCCAATCGATGGGAAAAGTGATGGGAGTGTTGCCCAGGACGCTGAAGTCGAAAGCGTTGTGGGTGTACTTCCAGATGTACTCGCCGCTCACGACCACGCGCTTGCCGAACGCCTGTTGCAGGCCGGCGTGGAACTCGTTGCGGAAGCCCGGAGCCAGCGTTGGCGCCACTCCTGGAGAGCAGGCAAGCAGCGGAGCAAGCACTGTATTCGAGCATCCAGTGCTGGAGAGAATCAGATTTTCATTGAATGGGGTTTCCAGGGTGCGCGCGTAGGAGATGCGGAGCACGGTAGCGGAGGGTTTGAGGTTGTACGCGATGCCCAGGCGAGGTTCGGTCTGCGTTGCCGCCGTGAGGCCGTTGTAGATGTCGCCGCGAATGCCGAGGTTGAAGAGCCAGTTACCGGCCTTGATCTGGTCTTCGACGTAGAGGGCCAGCTCCTTTACGTCCGTGTGGCCGATGAAGTTGTAGAGGCCGCCGTCGCGGGTAAGGTCGTAAGGCGCCAAGACCGCGAGATATGCGGGGTTAGGGCCTGACGCTTCGCCGAGAGCGGGGCATTGCGACGGAGCGGAGTATCCGGGTAACGGGCTGCCATCGGCGCCGAGACAAGGTGCACTGAACGAGTATGTCGAATCCACGATGCCCAGGCTGTCGTTTTCATTCAGGAAGGTTTGCCCGTATTGCGCACCGGCCTTGAAGGTGTGAATGCCCTTGGAGTAGGAGAAATCCGAGTGAATGGCGGCGTTGGCCAGAGTGCGGTTCTGGGAAATCGACGAAGTTTGCAGGTTAGCGGGTCCAAGGTCGGCCAGGGGGTTGCCGCTGGGATAGTAGTTATAGTCATCCTTGCGGTAAAAGGCGCCCAGGTTGAAGACCGAGTTATCGCCGATGACTCGCGTGTAGGTGGGCGAAATATTGATGGTCCCGATTTTGGAGTGCTGATCCGTGTTGCCCACGTTGGCGAAGATGGGGCTGGCGGTTGAGCCATCGCCGATGACATTCTGGACGTTCAGGTTGTCGTAGGAGTTGGGCGTCTGGAACCAGGAGCGGCTGTAGTTGAGGTCCAGATGAATGGAATCAGTCGATGAGAACGTATAGTCCACGCGATCAAAGACATTCTGCTCGTTGCCTTTGTCGTGGAATACCGCAAACTCGGGCGGATCGAGAAAGCGTCCGGAGTTGAGGCCGTCGGTCTCGACAAAATTTCCCCACTTTTTGCCGCCATAGGCCAAGTCAATGCCGGCGGTGGCGGAGCCGAATGCTCCGTAGGAACTGCTGACACTGCCGGTGGGCCGGGCGACGCCCTGCCCGGAGCGCGTGGTGGCCACAATGACGAGACTGGTCTTGTCGCCATACTCGGCGGGAGGTGCACCGGAGATGACCTCGATGGACTGAATGGAGTTGGCCGGAATCTGGTTCGAAAAGACTTTGCTCTGCTGGTCGGTGATGGACTGACCGTCGACAGAGAAAGAGTTTTCCGCGTGGTCGCCGAGGCCGTGGAAGAGACCGTTCGAGTCGGCTGAAACGCCGGGGGTAGACTCCGTGACCAGCGAACTGAGGGAAGAAGACTCGCTCTCCAGCGGCACCTTCACAAACATGTCGCGATCCACGTCAGTGTGGAAGGTCGGGTCGGTCTCAACCAGGTCGCCGCCGGCTTCGACGGTCACGGTGGAGTCGGCGGTGGCAATTTGCAGAACGAGCTTGAGAGTTGTTCCTACCACGGAGTGAATATCGATGGCTTTACGCAGCGAGGCGAAGCCGTTGGCGACAACGGCGATCTGATAGTTGTTGAACGAAACGTTGTCGAAAATGAACTGGCCGCTGCTGTCGGAGATGACGCTGCGGTCCACGCCGCTGGCCGGGTTGGTCAAATGAACTGTAGCACCGGGAACAACAGCGCCGGAGGGGTCAGTGACCGTGCCGCGAATGGCTCCGGCGTTGCCGCCTTGCGCAGAAGCCGAATGCACCGCAAAGATGAAGATGAATGCGGAAAGAATGCGAAAAATGGTGCCGCGATTGAACGGCATAAGGTGCCTCCAAATGATGGCTGGATAATGCGGGAGATTGGCCGCGGGGGATTGTGACGCGGCATCCTCTGTGCATTCGGGGCTCTTGCCGATCCTGGTGAGTCAGCTTGTGACGAGTCGCGGGAGCATCGCCCGTCGGAATGGGCTCTGCGCGAACGGAATCAGGCTGAAACTGGAAGATCGGGAGAAAGCCCTAGCAGCTTACCGGAGGGGGGCGTGTAAAGAGCTGGGGATGCCAATAACGGGTGACCGCTCGCGTCTCAAGAATCGGAGCGCGGGTCTCGATCTGGACCAGAATTACTGCGGCAGCGGTAACCGCTACGGGCGCGGCCGAGTGCATCACGATGCAGAGCGGGCAATGATCGGCATCGGTTTCCACCGGATGCACGTGCGCCACCTGGACAAAAGCCAGCAACGCAAGCAGAACCAGGCAGACCAAGGTCACTGCCGGCAAAGCACCCGGCTTTGCGCGGCGTTTATCCCGGAAATGCGACTGGAACTTCGTCAACCAACTACCCCTGTATTAAGAATACACACTATTGGATGCACAGATGCGGGCCAAGGTTAGCGGTTACGCCGAGTTTTCGTTTCTGCGGGAGGGCCAACGTTGGCTCACCCCGCTCGTCTAAACTGTCCAGCTATGTCTGGTTTCAGTCCTTTGCGGCGCTTGTTTTCAGTGTGCCTGGCCGTGGTGCTGGCAGCGGGGGCCTATGCGCCGGCGCAGACGCAGACGCCGCTCCCCCTCAAGCCCGACCTGCCCGGCATGGCCACCAACCATCGCCTGATCCTGAAGGACGGGACTTATCAGCTGGTGCGGAAGTACGAGATTGTGGGCAACCGGGTGCGCTACATCTCTCTCGAGCGCGGGGGTGACTGGGAGGAGTTGCCGCTGGAACTGGTGGACTGGGACGCGACGCGCAAGTGGGAGCGGGACCATGCCAACGCGGGAGAAGCGCCTTCGCCGGCCATGAAAGAGGCTGCGGACATCGATAAGGAAGAAGCTGCCGAGCGCGACCAGCAGAAAGCGCGCATGCCCGAGGTGGCGAAGGGCCTGGAGCTACCGGATGAGGATGGTGTGTTCGCCCTGGATACGTTTCAAGGCAGCCCGGAACTGGTGGAGCTATTGCCTATGGAACTGAACGCGAATACGAAGACCAAACACGGGCTGAGCACACTGAACCCAATGGCCGGCGCCAAGGCCAGCCTTGAATTGGACGGGGCGCACGCCAAGATTCACCTGCATGTGAACGATCCAGCCATCTATCTCTCACTCAACGCGCGCGACGACGCCGAGGCGGTCATCTCCCACGCCATGACCGTGAATACCAGCGGCGCCAAAGATGTCGCCAGCCGCAAGCATGGTGCGCACTCGGCTACGTCGGGGTTTGCTATTGTGCGCGTGGACGAGCGCAAGGCTTTACGCATTGTGGGCGCAATCCATATGAGCCCCAGCGGGACGGTCACCCAGGACGAGGACGTGATTCCGGCCAAGGTGGAGGTTCTGCCGGGCAAACATTGGCTGCGCATTCAGCCGGAGAAGAACCTGCTGATCGGCGAGTATGCGCTGGTGGAGATCATCTCCGCGTCGGACATCAATCAATCGGTCTGGGATTTCCGCGTGGACCCGCAGTTGGGGGATAACGAGGGTTCGATCGGGCCGATTTTCAAGCCATGAGGCGGATCAGGCGTCAGGCGATTTGGCGCGCGAGAACTTTTCGCGCCGCTTCTCCCACTCCGTGGAATTGAAGAAACGCGGTCCCACTTCGATGAGGCGGGGAATCATATTGAAGACGGCGACCCGGCTCCAGGAATGGCCGTTGCGCTGGCGAAAGCCCTTCTCATTCAGGTCGCTGACGATGCTGGAGTACCCGAAGTCCTGCACCAGCAATTCCATCATGAGCATCAGGGCCTGGTGTTCGGTGGGCTCAACCTCCAGGCGCTTGCAGTCGTCGGAGACTCGCAGGCCGTAGGGAATATCTTCGTTGAACGCGCCCTCGGTGGGAGCTTCCGCATCGGGCAACTCGCGCCGCCATTCGATGGAGACCATCTGCCATCCGGTCTTGGTGCGCTGCTGGATGATGTCGGGACTAAACGGCCCTGAGATTACGTCGCGAACCCGTTCAAAATACGCCATTGCAGGCCTCCATGCATAGTACGCATGGAAAGTCTACAGGCAATTCGCCAGCCAAAGCGACGAGGTGCCACGTATATCTCAAGTGGAGCACCGGCAATGGGATAACCGCGGGAGATAGGCACAGGCCTTCGTTGTGCGCTGTGCGCTTTTGCAAACCTATGTCCGCATCCGAACAGGTTGCACGCCAGAATGGGCCCTGCGCGACATCAGAGCGGGGACAAGGATGAAGAAGCTCGGCAAAATGGCCGATAGTTACCATCATTGGACTCCACGGCTAAAGTGCGCATGGTGTTGCTTCTGCTGCTTGCGGCCGGGACGCTGCACGCCCAGGAATACAGTTTCCGGAGTTTCGGAAATTCGGATGGACTCGACAACCTGGCAGTGCGACAAATCTACGAGGACCGTGCGGGTTTCATCTGGGTGAGCACGGAAAACGGGATTTTCCGATACGACGGAGAGCGGTTCGAAGCTTTTGGGGTGGCGCAAGGACTCCCGTCGACATCGGGCGCTGCCCTGGGCGATGCTCCGGATGGAACTCTTCTGGCCGGAGGTGACTTCGGGCTCTACCACCTCTCCGGAAACCGATTCGAGAAGGTCCCATCTACTTTCAAGTCAATCAGTTGGGCGCAGGGCATCCAGTCGGACGGGAAGGGGCACACTTACCTCGGGACAGACGCGGGCCTTGTGGTGCTCTCCCAGGAGCCGGGGCAAAAGCAGTTCGTAACGCGGACAATTGCCCAGGCGCCAGGAACCACTGAGCCGGGGGCATACGGTGTCCTGGTGGATGGTGACGTCCGCTGGTACGGATGCGGGTTGCAACTTTGCCGCATGGACGGTAGTGGAACGCGGGTGTTGGGACGCGAGAGCGGGCTTGCCGACCGCGCCGTGCTTTCGATCAAGAAGGACGGTGCGGGCAATCTTTGGGTGCGCGCCAAGGATTCCGAGGTATTTGAACAGCTGGCTGGCCAGAGCCGATTCCGCAGGCTGGACTTGCCGATTCCAGGTATCGCAATGGTTGGCGTACCGGCAGTCGACGCCGAGGGGCGGATTCTGCTGCCATCTCCCGATGGATTGTTGATCCACGACGAAAAGGGTTGGCAAAAGATTGGCCGCCAGGCTGGTCTCCGGGGAGATGTTTACGCGGTGCTCGAGGACCGGCAGCACTCACTCTGGATTGGGTTGGCGGGCCGGGGCCTGGTCCAATGGAGAGGGTACCGGGAGTGGGAGACCTACTCAACGGCGAGCGGGTTGGCAAGCGATGTAGTGTACGAGATTCTGCCCGAAGCCGATGGAACCCTGTGGGTAGGCACCGAGGGCGGGTTGCTGCGCGGGGAGCGCAAGAACTTCGGCATCACCTGGAAGAAGGTTGCAGGGCTGGACCGATATCCCGTTCACGCGGTTCGCAGGGCTCCCGACGGGGACCTGTGGCTTGGAACTGAAACCCGCGGCGCGGCTCGCTTTGACCCGCGAACCGGCAGCGTGCAGTGGTTTGGCGAGGAGCAGGGCCTGGTGGGCAAGGCTGCGTATACGCTGCGCTTCGATCGCGAGCAAAGACTCTGGGCTGCCACCGATTCCGGTCTGTTCCTGGCCATACCCCCTTACCGAAGCTTCTCGCGGATCACCCAGCTACCCGCCGGGCGCGTTTGGGCGGTGACGGAAGGAACCGACGGCGCCATCTGGGCGGGCGGAACTCACGGGCTTTACGCTCTTCAGGCTGGCCACTGGAGGAATTGGACCCGTGGCGATGGCTTGAGCAATCAGGAAGTGCTCTCACTGGGCGCGGGCACCGGGGGGACCATATGGGTGGGGTATCGCCACGGCGGCGGAATCGATCGTGTGCACCTCGGGACCGGGGGACTGGCAATTGAGAGGGCCGTGCAAAGACCGGGGACGGACGGACTGGTGTACTTTCTCGATTTCGATGCCGGCGGGCGGTTGTGGGCAGGCACAGAGCGGGGCGTGGATACGTGGGACGGTTCCCGCTGGAGCCACTACGACATGACCGACGGATTGGGGTGGAACGACTGCGATCTGGGTGCATTTGCCCAGGAACAGGACGGCACGGTCTGGATCGGCACCAGCGGCGGGCTGTCTCGATTCACGCCGCAGTCTCATCCGGCATCCCAGGGGCCACTGCAGGTGGTCTTCACCAGGCTTCAACTGGGACAAACCGAGGTATCGGACCGGAGTCCGCAGCCCGCGGGCATCCATGCGCACTCACTTCTGGCACGCTATTCCGCATTGAATGCTCCCAGGGAAAACGGAGTTCTGTTTCGCTATCGGCTGGTGGGAGCGAACCCTGCCTGGACCGAGACGACCGAGAGGGAGCTGCAGTTTGCACAACTGGCGCCGGGAACCTATCGGCTGGAGGTTGAAGGGCGAGACACCGATGGAGAATGGAGCGAGCAGGGCGCAGGGTACTCATTCGATATCTCGGCTCCGTGGTATGCGACCTGGTGGTTTATCAGCCTGAGCATACTTATTCCTGTGTCGGGAGCCGGAGGTGTTTTCAGGCTGCGGACTCTGGCTGCGCAAAGAAGGGAGCGCGAACTCCAGCAGTTGAAAGTGGCTCACGACGAGATCAGGACCCTGGCTTTCTACGATCCGTTAACTGGATTACCCAACCGGCGCCTGCTGCTGAATCGGCTGCAGCAGACGCTGACCGCACGCACTCGAAGCAGCCGCAAGCGGGCGGTGCTCTTTGTCGATCTGGATGATTTCAAGAGGCTGAACGACACGCTGGGCCATCAGACAGGCGACCTTCTTCTTCAGGAAGTTGCGCGGCGGCTCATCCGCTGTATACGCGAAGTGGATACCGTGGCGCGCCTGGGTGGAGATGAATTTGTGGTGATGCTTGAAGACCTGAGCGCGGTGCCGGAGGAGGCTGCGACCCAGGCCCGGATGGTGAGCGAAAAGATTCTGGAGGCAATCGCCGCGCCCTGCCTCCTATCGGGCCACCAGTGCCGCAGCACGGCGAGCATTGGGATCACCGTTTTCGGAGAACAGCGAGACGGCGCGAGCAAGGCCCTGCAACAGGCCGATATTGCCCTGTACAACGCCAAGGCGGCCGGCCGGAACGGGCTGAGCTTCTTCATTCCCGCTCAGCAAGTCGCGGTGAATGCCCGCGCCCAGGTGGAGGAAGATCTGGTCGCGGCGATCCGGGAGAACCAGTTCCTGCTCTACTATCAGCCACAGGTGCAGAATGGCCGCACCATTGGAGCCGAAGCGCTGATCCGCTGGATGCATCCAAAGCGAGGTCTTCTGGCGCCGGGTGAGTTTATTTCTGTGGCTGAAGAAACAGGCCTGATCCTGCCCATAGGGAACTGGGTACTGGAGTCAGCCTGCACGCAGCTTGCGGCCTGGGCTGACCGAGGGGTGTTGCCGCAACTCACGATCTCAGTCAATATCAGCGCGCGGCAGTTTCGCCAGCCGGACTTTGTGGCACAGGTCTTGACGACGCTGCGGATGACTGGAGCCAATCCCAAGAGTCTCGATCTGGAACTAACTGAGAGTATGCTGCTGGATGACGTCGAAGACATCATTACCAAAATGACCGAACTCAAGTCGCATGGTTTGCGTTTCTCGCTGGACGACTTTGGGACCGGCTATTCATCGTTGTCTTACCTGAAGCGGCTGCCTCTGGATCGGTTGAAGATCGACCGGTCGTTCGTGCGCGATGTTCTCAGAGATTCCAGCGACGCCGCCATTGCACAAACCATCATCTCCCTGAGCCGTACTATGGGTTTGTCTGTGATGGCCGAAGGGGTTGAAACCGAGGAACAGCGGGAGTTCCTGGCCCGTCTTGACTGCAATTCGTATCAGGGTTTTCTGTTCAGCAAGCCGCTTCCGATCGAGGAGTTTCAGATCTTGCTTGGAGTGCCGGACAGCGTTATCGATCCCGTCTCCTCGGCTGCCTGATGTTGAGCCGGAAAGTATCTATTCCCGCACGCTGATGCCGAGCGCTTTCATCTTGCGATAAAGGTGGCTGCGCTCCAGGCCAAGCAACTCGGCGGCGTGGCTTATGTTGTTGCGGGCTTCTTCAATCTTCTTGAGGATGTACTCACGCTCGTAGGCGTCGCGAGCCTGTTGCAGCGTGGAAAACTCTTCTGTCGAACGGGTGCCGGCTTTATGCGTCAGCGGCGGCAGATGCTTGCGTTCGATGCGCAGGGCACGGGGATTGAGGATCAGCACGCGCTCGACGACGTTTTTCAGCTCGCGCACGTTGCCCGGCCAATGGTATTGCGACAGTGCGGCGAGCGCCTCTTCGCCGATCTCCATGCGGGGGCGGCCATATTGCCGGCCGAATTCAGTCAGGAACTCGCGGGCCAACAGGGGAATGTCCTGCTTGCGCTCGCGCAGCGGTGGCACGGCGAAGGGAACGACGTTCAGCCTGTAGAAAAGGTCCTCGCGGAAGTTGCCCTTGGCAATTTCCTCTTCAAGATCCTTGTTGGTTGAGGCGATCAGGCGGACGTCCACGTGCAAGGGCTGCGTGCCGCCGACAGGCGTAAAGAGCTGATCGTCAAGAGCGGAGAGCACCTTGGCCTGCGTCTTCAGGCTCATGTCGCCCACTTCGTCCAGGAAGAGCGTTCCCCCGTCGGCGCGTTCCAGGGTGCCGCGTTGCTCCGTGGGGCCACCGGGCTGGGCGCTGTAACGGTAGCCGAAAAGCTCGGCCTCGATGTGCGCCTCGGGGATGGCAGCGCAGTTCAACTCGACAAAGACCCGGTCGCGGCGAAGGCTCTCCGCATGAATAGCGCGTGCAATCAGTTCTTTGCCGGTGCCCGATTCGCCGTAGATGAGCACGCGGCCGTTGGTGGGAGCCATGAGCCGAATCTGCTGGCGAAGCGCCTTTGCCGGGACGCTTTCGCCGGTAAGCACAGAGCCGACGCTGAACTGGCGCTTGAATTCCAGATTCTCCGTGCGCAGCCGGCGGGCTTCTACCGCGTTCTTGAGCACAATGAGGGTGCGATCGAGCGAGAGCGGCTTTTCAAGAAAGTCGTATGCGCCCAGTTTGGTGGCCTTGACGGCGGCTTCAATGGTGCCGTGGCCGCTGATGATGACCACTTCCGGTCGCATCTCGACGGCCAACTGGTGCATATCAGCCAGCACGTCGAGCCCGTCGCGGTCAGGAAGCCAGATGTCGAGCAGCACCACGTCGTAAGGCGCGTCCTGAATCAGCACCATGGCCTCTGCGCCGCTGGCTGCGCTGGCAACGCCGTAGCCCTCTTCGCGCAGAATCTCTTCCAGCGAGTTGCGAATTTCAGCCTCGTCGTCCACAACGAGAATGTGATTCATGAATGCAATCCCTTGAAGGACGTTGCGCCGTTGCCCTCGAGCGTAGCCGGAGCGAGCTGCACGGAGTCCATCAGGGGCAGCCGCAGAAGGAAGCGCGCGCCCTTGGGGCTGTTCGCTTCAGCGCGCAAAGAACCGCCATGTTCCTGGACAATCTTGGCCGCAATGGAGAGCCCTAACCCGGTGCCGCGATGCTTGGTGGAATAGAAGGGCAGAAACAGCCGCTCACGAATTTCGTCGGTCAGGCCGTGGCCGGTGTCGGAAACCGAGACCTCGACGGAGCCGCCATCCTCGCTGAGAGAGCTGCTGAGCCCAAGGACGCGCAACAGGCTCCCCTGCATGGCTTCGGCAGCGTTGTCGATCAGGTTGGCCAGCGCGCGACGGATGGCCTGGGGATCGGCGAGCACAGTCGGCAATCCCGGCTCCAGATCCCACTGCACGGTAATCCCATCTAAACGGCCGGCAAATAAGGCCAGCGCCTCTTCGGCAACTTTATTCATGTCGCAGGCGCGGGGCTGCGGCGCGGGAAACTGGGCCAGCGCGGAAAACTGGTCGACCAGTGTGCGCAACGTGCCCACGCAGCCCAGGATGACTTCGCTGCACTTGCGAATCACGTTGGGCGAGTCCAGCTGGCCGCGATCAAGGTGCTTGCCAATGCGCTCCGCGGAGAGTGCGATGGGAGTGAGCGGATTCTTGATCTCGTGCGCCACGCGCTGCGCCACTTCTTTCCACGCCAACTGTCTCTGCGCGCGCAACAGCTCGGTGGTGTCTTCCACCACCAGCACGGTGCCTGGCCGGCCGTGCGCCAGCTCAAGCCGTGCACTGGTAATGGCCAGATGGACGGTGCGGCCGCGCGCATGAAATTCGATCTCAGTGGAAGCCGCGCCCATCCGCTGGCCGCGGCGGATGACGCCAATCAGATCCTCGGCACATTCGGCAGGAAGCAGCGTTTCAATTCTCTCTCCGGCGAGGCCAGCGTCCTCTCGCCGCCCCATCAGCGCGGCAAAGGCACGGTTGGACTGGAGCACCAGACCTGCGCCATCCAGGGTCACCACGCCGGACGGGATGGTCTCAACAATGGTCTCCAGCTCCCGGCGGCGCTCCTCGATGGACAGGTTGGCCGCGGTCAATTGCGCCGACGAACTTTCCGCCAACTGGCGGCTGGCATCCAGATCCGCCGCCATGTGGTTGAAGGCGCGAACCAGGTCACCCATTTCCCCCGAGGCAATCAGAGCCACGCGATGGTCGTACTGGCCCGCCGCGATCTCGTCCATGGCGACAGCCAGCGCCTCAACAGGACGGGTGATCTGTTTGGAGAGAAACAGCGCCAGCCAGACACTGGAGAAGAAGACAAACACGGTAATCAGCAGCAACATGAGGAAGAAGGTGGTGCGGACGCGGTTGCGCGCGCGGAAAAGCTGCCAATAATCGGCGGCGCCGGAGCGAATGCGCACCGCAGTCTGGCTTAGTCCCTGGGGCATGGGGAGAGCCACCACCACCACGTTGCCGGAGGCGGTAGCCGATACGCCCAGCGCGAACTCCTGCCCTGCCACGTCGACCATTGGCTCATCTCTGCGCTGAGCCAGCATTAGCAGGCTGGCCGAGAGCGGCCCATGCAGTGGAACGGCAGATCCCTCCTCGCCCTGGTCCAGCCAGGGAAGCAGGTTGGCCCGGCTGGATTCCGACGGCGCCTGAAAGGCGGCCAGCACTTTTGAATCCTTGGCGTAGACCACCGCAAAGCCGCCGGCCAGCGTGATGCGCCGCGAAACAAGCTCGTCCTGAAGTGTGGCTTGATCCCGATCCGGCGCTCCGGAAGCCGCAATCGACTCGGCCTCGACGCGCGCGTTGTTCGTCACGTATTGAGCCAGCTCCAGCACCACGCGGGTGGAATCCTCGCGCAACTCCGATGTGGGCTGGGAGAACCACCGGTCGATGGAACGGTTCATGAGCTGGAAGCTGAACAGAAACATGAATACTGCCGGGGTGAGGGCGATTAAAGCGGCGCCCAGCACCATGCGCGTGCGCAGCCGCGCGCCCAGGGCGGTGCTGCTCTGGTCGGCATAGAGCTTCAGGATGTTCCTGAGCAGCAGCATGAGCAACGCCATGAGCAGCAGGAACACGATCACCGTGGCGGCCGTAAAGGCCAGCGTCTCTCCGGATGTTTCAGGGTTAAGAAAGCGGACATTGGACGTGTTGAACGCCTGGAGCGCACCCAGCAAGCCGAAAAACAGCAGCGCTCCGCCCCCGAGCAGAACAACTAAACGCCGCCGTGGATCGCCGAGAAACGACATGCGGCGATTATAGAACCGCCGCTTGTCAGCGGTCAGTTGCCAGTTGCCACGAAATGGAGACTCTATAACGGTGTTGTTGCTGGCAATCGCCTGCTTCGGCCGCTCTCAAATCTGCGAGCAGGCGAGCGGGCTCAGGAGCAGGTTGGTTATGTTGGTCACAAGCTGGTCGGCACTGTACCGCGGGCTGGAAGAGAGCTTCTTCCATGCCGGGTCGTTGCGGAATACGTCCCACCTCGCGTCCAGGTCGGCCGTGTCGCTGAAGCTGAGCATGTAAGTCAGGCTGGGCGTGCGCGAGCCGATAAGCGTATCGCCGAAGAAGACCGGGTGACATCCGGCATTGACGAAGATTTCGAATTCGCCGGCATGAAACATCTCCACCTTGCGGACATGGTCCCCATTGCTGGGGCTCTCGTAAGTGCGCAGCTGAAATATCCGCTTGGCTTTGGTCGCGGAGGATGGGGGAGGCGTCAACTTTGGCCAACCTTGAAAGGCTGCCAGCAAAGAGGTCTCGATACGCTGAAACGCGGGCGCGGCCGAAGTCGCAGCCCAGAACGGTTCCGCAACTTTCAGGAAGTCGGCGTCCTCGGCAAGACGCAGATCCAGCTCGGCAAGAGTCTCCACCGAGACACCGGGGATCAGCAGGTAATACGCCGGCGTCTCGGGACCAATGTCCAGGCGGAAGGCGCCAACGGGGCCGAGTTCCAGACGGGTCAGTGCCGGGATGAGCGCATTGCCGATGTAGTCTTCGGTGAGCCTGGTCTGCGGCCCGCTTTCCAGGGCGTAGCGGCGCACCAGGTAGAACTCGCGCTTCAGAGGCGCCGGCGCATGGGCCGCAGGAGTCTGACCAGCGGCATTTCCGGCAAGTGCGACGGCTGAAGTGGCAATCGAAGCGGCTAGAAACTGACGGCGTTCCATGGCGTCCCCCCGCGCGAAAGAGATTATAGCTGACAGGTTACTTCGCGATGGATTAAGGGTCCAGCTCCGGTAATGGCATGCTGGCAAACCAGAGGGTCGAGCGGCGATCGTCGGCCGGGTGAAGACCGCCCGCCACCTTTGCAGAAGGGAATTCGGCCGGGTTCGCGATATTAAACTAGAATGAGATTGCGAAATCCGAGCGCCGCCGCACGTCGCGGGTTCTCGTTCACCTGAAGTACGCCTGGGGACTACTTCAGACGAAGCGCAGGCTTTTGCAACAAGGACTTCCAACCGCAATTTCTTTCCGAGCTACAGGTTCGACTGAAACGCCGGAGTTTACCGAACAAGCCAGTCAGCTGCCGGAAGCCATCGCAAGTCTGCATCATCAGGTTCAGGAGCGGAGCCCGTAGTTGGATATTCAAACACTCCATGTTGAGCATGCCGTATTGCTCAGTCTTTTCATGCTGCTGACGGTGATCAACCTGCGCATGCATCGTGGGGCTGCGGGCCTTGCCTGGTTTGCGGGCTTCGGCTCCTGCATCTGCGCGGGCGCCATCCTCATTGCCCTGCGGGCTTATCTCCCGGATGTGATTTCGATCTTTCTGGGCAACTTGATGTTTTCTGCCGGTTATCTCTGCTTGCATCGCTCGATGACCGGTTTTTTCAACAGTGGCGCCGGCCAGTGGCGCATCCAGGCGGCCCTGGTTGTGGCGCAAGGCTTTTCCCAGTTCGAATTTGCCCTGGTGCACCCCGATACCACTTTGCGCCTGATCGCCCTTAGCATCATCCTGGCCGCGCAACTGGCGATGACGGCGGTTTTCGTGGTCAGACATACGCCAGCGTTCATGCGAGCCGCAGGGTGGTTGATGGGCGTCCTCCTGGCATTACTAAGCGCAGGCAACCTTGTCCGTCTCGTCAGCCTGCTGATTCAAGGGGCCCCGTCAAATTACCTGCGCGGGGGGTCGATGCTGGCATGGACAGTACTGAATACCACGGTACTTCAAGGCGGCACACTGGTCGCATTTGTCTGGATGACCGCTGCACGCCTTCATCACGATCTGGAAGTGCAGGCGCTGACCGATCCGCTAACCGGGCTGTTGAATCGCCGGGCAATCGAGTTATTGGCAAAACGCACCATCGCCGCCAGCCAGAGAACCGGGCAAGCGGTCTCGGCGATCCTCTTCGACCTGGACGACTTCAAAAATATCAACGACTCATTCGGGCATCTTTGCGGTGACAACATGCTCATCGCGATAGCGCGTTGTATCGAGCAGAATTTACGCCCCGGAGACATGTTTGCGCGCCTGGGCGGCGATGAGTTCGCAGCGCTGCTGGAGAACACAGACCTTGAAGCCGCCAATACAATCGCGCAGCGGATGCGCATGGCGATTGAGGAACTCCGCATCCAGTACGAGCGGCAGGAAGTGGGCGCCACGGCCAGCTTTGGCGTCGCGCAGCTGCGAAATGCGTCAGATGGCTGGAAAGATCTGCTGCTGTACTGCGACCGGGCGCTCTACGCAGTAAAGGGTGGGGGCGGCAACCTGGTGATTGCCCAGCCATAGCTGGCGTATCCCCCTCCGCGGCCGCCGCATTTGAACGATGCGTTCCCGCTAAGCAAGCACGCTCGCTGAGGCGGTCCACGGCCTGTGCTGGCTTTCGGCCACGCCGCGATGCGTGAGCGTGCCCAGCCAGGTATTCAATCCCTCCGCCAGGCCGCCATCCTGCTTCAGAGCCTCACGCGCACCCATGTTGGCCAGGCGCATCAGGTACGGGAACGTTGAGTTGGTCAAGGCCAGTGTAGAGGTGTGCGGCACCGCCCCCGGCATGTTGGTCACGCAGTAGTGCACCACGCCATCCACCACATAGCTTGGGTTGGAGTGCGAGGTTGGCCGCGCCGTTTCCACGCAGCCGCCCTGATCGATGGCCACGTCCACAATGACCGAGCCCTTCTTCATCTGGGCCACCATGCCGCGGGTCACGATCCTGGGCGCGGTGGCGCCAGGAATGAGCACGCCGCCGATCACCAGGTCAGCTTCGCGGGTGGCATGCGCCACGTTGTAGCTGTTTGAGGCCAGCGTGTAAAGACGGCCGCCAAAGATGTCTTCAAGCTCGCGGAGACGGTTGAGATTCACGTCGATGAGTGTTGTCTTGGCGCCAAAGCCGAGAGCGATGCGGGCGGCGTTGGTGCCCACGATGCCTCCACCGATAATGCAGACCTGAGCCGGCGGTACTCCGGGCACACCACCCAGCAGAATGCCGCGGCCGCCGCGTTCCTTTTCAAGATAAGTGGCCCCCACCTGCACGCTCATCCGGCCCGCCACTTCGCTCATGGGTGTCAGCAGTGGCAGCGTGCCCTGGCGGTCGCGGACGGTTTCATACGCAATGCCGATCACCTTGGACTCGATGAGCTTGTCAGTCAGGCTGCGCACCGGCGCCAGGTGCAGATACGTGAACAGAACCAGCCCTTCGCGAAAGAAGACATACTCGTCCTCAATTGGCTCCTTGACCTTGACCACCATCTCCGACTTGCCCCAGACGTAGCCCGCCTCGCCCACAATCTCCGCACCGGCGTTCTGGTACTCGTCGTCGGGAAAGCCGGACTGCGCGCCTGCCTGCGTTTCAACCAGCACGGTGTGGCCGGCTTCTGAAAGCGCTTTGACGCCCGCCGGAGTAATGCCCACCCGGGCTTCATTGTCTTTCACTTCCCTGGGAACACCGATGATCATGGTTCGCTCCTGATTGGGTTGGATGCGGGCCGGGACGCTGAGTGCGCGGAAGCCAGACCGCGAAAGGTGGAGGGTTTAACCCGGCGCCGGAAGTGCGTCCGGTTGATCCTGCCAACCATCGTACGGCGCAGGTGTCTTCCAATGCATGCAAAGTTCGTGATAGAAGAGCCACATGGGAACGAAACGTGATCAAAATGGCAGTTTGACGCAAGAAACGGGCGCAGGATGGCCCAAGAGCGGTTCAGATGCCGCGAGAGCCGCCTCACTGGACGAACTGGACGTGGCGATTCTGCGGTTTCTGGAAGGCAACGGCCGGGCCACCAACTACGAAGTCGGCGAGGCGGCAGGGCTGTCGCCTTCGGCAGCTTCGCGGCGCATCCAGGCGCTGGAGACGGCGGGAGCCATCCGCGGCTACCGCGCCCAGATTGACGATCACCTGCTGGGCAAACGGATGACGGTCTTCATCCGCGTGACGCTGGACCGCCAATCGCGCCGGTGCTCGCAGCCTTTGAAAGCGCCATCCGCCGCTCGCACAACATGGTGAGCTGCCACTTGATGGCCGGACAATACGACTACATGCTCGTTGTCCGCGTCGCGGATATGGACGACTACGGCCGCCTCCACCAGAACGAGTTATCCCGCCTGCCGGGAGTAACGCGCCTGGAAACCAGCTTTGCGCTCAGGGATGTGCTGGAAGGTAAAAGCTAGAGACGGATGGCTGAAGAGAATCATGCGTGGTTGGCGGTTCCTGGTTCCAGGCAGTGACCTAAGATATCCCGCGCAACAGTTTCGAGTGCACGAGCATAGCTCCGCGTGGTCCAATGTTACTAATTCCAATGTTGGGGATCGAGAGCAAACGAATAGGGTGAGGACCGATGACATATTGGGACGAGATAGATCCCAAAGCTCCACCAGATCCAGATGCGGAGCAGTTGCCTCTCCGCTACGAAATCATTGAATCGGAACGGCAAAGCCCATCCGACAAGATTGCGGAGGAGAACCTGCGCTTCCCCCGGGTTGCGAGCCCGGAACCGGAGCCGGAGCCCGAAGAGCAGGTTGCCGTCGTTGAGCCTCTTGTGTTCAAGCCGCAGTTTCATGAAGTTTGGATTCCCCGCATTCGTCTTTTCTTTTCGAGCCCTACACGGACCTTTGCCACGCTGGGAGTGGCATTGGGGGTTCTGTTTGGAGTATTAATAGCGGCCATTACCTGGCACATCTACAATCCAACCGGGCTGTACGATTTGGGGCCCGTTACTTCGAGCGCCGTGGGATTGCGGGGCCGTCTCTATCTCAAGTGGGACCGAAAACTTCAATACCGCCTCGACTTCGCGCCCAGCGATCCTGATCAGGTTCCGGGATTTTCGCTTGCCGCCGGCAATCCTCCGCGGCCGTCGTCCATAACGATCCAACTCGAGGACGCTCAGGGCTTTGTACTGTGCACCAAGGAAATCCTGTTCAAGTACGACGCCAGGAAGGCCGCGCCCTTGGCGCCGCCCAATTCCGGCCCGACGTCAGGAAAGGCAGACGCAGCCAATGCGCCCGGAGCGCAGACGGCAGCGGCAAGCGACTTCACGGAGGCGGACGCCCAGGAAGCTTCGAGAGAGCAAGGCAAAGACATCTTCCAAAATCAAATCGGGCCGGATGGACTTATCGAATCCGCCAGCGCGGAAGGAAGTATTCCATGCTCGGCGAGTGCCTATGAAAATACCGCTCTTTGGGGTATCACACCCAATTTTCCCTCCGTCGCCGAGCAGGATGGATTGTTGAAGCGGGAGGCCGCGGTGCAGACGAACCAATCCATCACGCCCGTCGACAAGGCTGCTGCCCGCAAGAGGCTCGCTGCGCGAGGTACGCCCAAGGCTCCTCCGCCTTTCTACATCGAGGGAGACGATTCGATTGTCGAGTTTGACGGATCCACGGGAGTGATTGAAACCGTCGCGGGCAAGTCGTTCTTTATCGGCAAGGCCAGCCCCGAAGCAAATGCGATTAAGACGCATGACTTGCCGATTGGGATCCACTACAGGTGCGACCAGAGCTCAACCTGCACGCTTACCAGTGGAGTTCTAGGCGTGTTGCACACAAGGTTGAGGAAATAGTCTGGTGTGGCTGTCTTGAGAGCGTGACCGTGCGAATTATCGTGGCCCCGGAGCACGCGGGGCGCCTTTTCATGGACGGCAAGGGCAGGACGCAGCGTCAGACTTGTTGATTCGCGGATGCACTGGCGAAATGGGAATCGGACCCTGCCGCTACTGGTGACGGAAGTTGTGCGTGGCAAAAGATTAGGGTATGCAACGCGTGCGGGGCGTGGTCCAATTTCTTAGAACCCAAGCATTGAGATTTCGGACATGCCGGAGAGGGTGCTGCCTGATGATGGACGAGCAAGATCCGAACCACAAGATAGCGGATGGGATCGAAGACCATGGCGGCGATATCGCGGATACGGACCAGCATGCCCCCCTCACCGCGGAGCCCGAAGCGGAGCGTCCTGAGCCGCTCGGTGAGATAGAGGTCGCAGAACCGCAACCCAACATCAGCGAAGTTCCGGTTGAGGAGCCGCACGCCATCCTCAGCACGGAACCCGAAGCGGGGCAGCGTGAGCCTCTTGGTGAGACAGCGGAAGCGGAGACGCAACCCGCTACCAGCGAAGTTCCGGATGAGGAACCGCACTCGGCTCTTAGCGCCGAGCCGGAAGTCGAGCCGCTTGCCCCCTCCGGTGAACCCGAGGAGGCAAGCCAGGAAGAGACTGTCGATGAGTCCGCGAACGCAAGCTCGGAAGGCCCGGGCGGCCCATTGCCCTTTACGGAACAGAACTATCCCTTCAGTGCGCAGCCGGAGACCGGAGAACAAGAACCCCCAGTCGAGACTCCGAGCGAAGGTTGGCAACCTGTCGCCGCTGAGGCTGCGGAGGCGGAACCGCACTATACTTTCAGTGCGGGGCTGGAAGCGGAGTTGCATAAGCCCGTGAGCGAAACAGCCGCTGGGAATTGGCATCCTGTGGCGGGCGGCGGAGCCGATGCCGACCCGCAGGAACCCGCCGGCGTAACGTTAGATCCCGAACAACGCGAGTTCCTGGCGAAGCTGGACGCGGCCCATCGCGAGCCCATTGGTCTGACTGCAGGCGCTAGCCCGTATGTTCCCGCATTCGAACCTCCCCAGGCGGTTGCAACTCCTCCCATAGTTCCGCCGCCGCCCGCCGAAGCGCCTCCACTTGTCGAGCCGCCCCAGCCCGATCAAGCTCCAAAACCCGTGTCGAACACAGCCATCGTCCTGATCATGATTGGAATGATCGTGGGCGTTCTATTTGGGATCGCAATAGCAGCAATAACCCTGCATCGGCCCAAACCCGCGCCGGCTCCCGAAGCGTCTGCGGCACCCGAGCCGGCTGTGTCGCATGAGACGAAAGACCTGGGATCGGTAAATGCCAGTGACGTTGGAGTAACCGGCCATCTGACGACAAAATGGGATGGAAATCTCAAGTACAACTTGGTTATCGCACCGGACGATCCAGCACGACAGGCGGAGTTTGCGCTGATGGTAAGCCATCCGCCCCGGCCGCTTGCCGTCAACCTGGAAATGAAAAACTCCTACGGCTTCGTCCTGTGCAGCCAGAGCATTCTGTTGAAATACGATCCGCGGCAGGCGGCGCCGTCCGCGGCTTCTGCGAAGGGCCAGGCCGCAAAGGGCCGTGCGGCAAAGGGCGCCCAAGTTCAGCAGAATCAAGCAGCTCCCGTTGCGCCGTTGGACGCCAAGGAAGTTGCGAGGGAGAACGGCAAGGACATCTTCAACGTTCAAACCGGGCCGGACGGACAGATTGCCTCTCTAAGCTCGCAAGGGCTCATTCCGTGCCCGGCGGAAGCGTACGCGAACTTTGCCTACTGGAGTTTCACACCGGATTTTCCTTCCCTCGCCGAGCAGGATCAATGGATGCAGGACAAGACGGGTGCCCCGGAGCCCGCTGCTGGCGTGCGCAAGCGGGCGAAGAAGGTTGTTACGGAGAAGCCCGCGTATTTCTCGGTAGCCGGAGACGATGCAATCGTGGGCTATGACCCAGCCACGGGAAACATAGAAACCGGCGCGGGAAAGATCTTCCTCCTCGACAAGACGGGCGCGGAGGCCCGGGCAATCAGCGGACGCGATTTCCCCGTAAATTTCCACTACTCGTGCGATCAGGCTGCGGTTTGCACCCTTACGCACGGCGGAGTGGTGCTGGCGCACGCGAGGATGAAGAAATAGATCGAGTGGCTCCATGAGAGCGGCAGTAATCAGTCGAAGTCGGAGGGCCAGCGGCGTGCGCCATGGTAGACCCGGAGAATGCGAATCCGCCTGGCGACAATCTGGTAAACGAGGATATAAGGAGTTCTGCCAACTGTTCGTTCTCGGGTCACGGGAACGCGCCCGGTTCGTCCGCTGCGCGGAAATCGTGACAGCAAGTTCGCTTCCATATGAATCCGGGCTTCAGTAGAGTCCGCCGCCCGTTCGTTGTCCGCCGCGATATAGGCCGCCAACTCGTCCAGATCCCCCATGGCAGCCTTACTCCAAACCAGTTTCACGCCGTGGCTTTCATCTTTCGTGCCCTGAGAATCGCGTTATGGAACCGCTTCATGGCCTCTTCATGCGGAATATCGCCAGAGGTGTCTGCGTGAGCCTCTTCCACGCCCGCTCGGAACCATTCCTCGTAGCCAGGCTCAGGTTCACCTGCTTGCTTCTGCCACGCAGCAAACCGCTCCTCATCCTGCCCTCCACTCTCGTCGCTGAGAAGGTTTTGGACCAGCCATTCCAAATCGCTGGGAGGCAACTGGCGGGCGTCTTCGAGGATTTCGGCGGCGGTGCGGCTCATGGGGAGATTGTAGCGCGGGCGCGCCTGCCACGGCCCCTGATGAATCCCCCTGATTCAGTAAAATTAGGTCAACGCCGTTTCCGCGCGCCCAATCGAAGATCGCTATCCCTCACTCCGCATTGTCGATCTGCGCCCTTTGCAGCTTGTCGGAGTAATCGATGTAGACGGCCTTCCAGGTGCTGAAGAAGTCGATGGCGCCCAGGCCTTCCCGGTGGCCGTTGCCCGTCTGCTTCACGCCGCCAAAGGGCAAATGCACCTCCGCGCCGATGGTGGGGGCGTTGATGTAGGTGATCCCGGCTTCCAGGTCGCGGATGGCCGTGAAGGCGCGGTTCACATCCTTGGTATAAAGCGCTGTAGACAGGCCGTAGTCAATCGAGTTGGCAATCTCGATGGCCTGCTCGAAGGTGTCGAATTCGAGCAGCGAAACCACCGGGCCGAACACCTCCTCGCGAGCGATGCGCATGGTAGGCGTGACGCCGCCCACAACCGTTGGCTCAAAGAAGGTACCTTTCGCGTAATCGCCTTCCGTGAGCGGGTTGCCACCGGCTAGCAACTTCGCGCCTTCGGCTAATGCGATTGCCACATATTTCTTGGATGTGACAATCTGGCTCAAGTTCACCTGCGGGCCCACTTCCACACCGTCCTGGAGCCCGTTGCCTACGATGAGCTTCCTGGCGCGAGCCACGAATTCGGCGGTGAATTTCCCCGCAATGCCCTTCTGCAGCAGGATGCGGCTGGTGGCCGTGCAGCGCTGCCCGGTGGTGCCGAACGATCCCCATAGAGCGCCTTCGAGCGCCAGCTCGAGGTTGGCGTCGTCGAGCACAATCTGTGCATTCTTGCCGCCCATTTCGAGCGAAACCGGCTTGAACAGTGCTGCGGCGCGTTGAGCTACCTGCGAACCTACCTCGCTTGAACCGGTAAAGCTGATGGCGCGCACGTCAGGATGCTCAACCAGCGCGGAACCCGCTGCCGAGCCGCTGCCGCTGATGATGTTGACCACCCCCGGCGGCAGGCCGGCATCAATGAGCGCCTGGACGAGGTTATAGACGGAGAGCGGTGTATCCGTGGCCGGCTTGATGACGCAGGTGTTGCCGCAGACCAGCGCCGGGAAAAGCTTCCAACTGGGGATGGCCATGGGGAAGTTCCACGGCGTGATCAGCCCAACCACGCCCACCGGCATGCGCACGCTCATGGCGAACTTGTTCTGCAACTCGCTGGGGGTGGTCTGGCCAAAGAGTCGGCGCCCCTCGCCGGCCACGTAGAAAGCCTCGTCAATGGCCTCCTGCACGTCGCCGCGCGTCTCAGCGAGAACCTTGCCCATTTCGCGCGTCATGTCGTGCGCATAGTTTTCCTTGCGGACGGACAGCAAGTACCCTGCGCGGTGCAGAATCTCAGCCCGCTTGGGAGCAGGAACCAGGCGCCATGTGGCAAAGGCCTTCTTCGCTGCTGCCACAGCCAGGGACACATCCTCCGGACCGGATGCGGGAAACTCGCCTACGATGTCGGCATGATCGGCCGGATTCAGGTTCAGGATGGACTTGCCGCTGGCGGCAGGCAGCCACTCGCCGCCAATCAGATTGTGAAACGCGCGATGCGCCATGAAAAACCTCGAAAAACGGGGATCAGGATTCAGGGTCAGCTACCCGGCAACCGAGACCTGCACCCGGGAATCTTTGCAGCGGTCAGGAACTCCTGGCTCTCTGAGGCGAGCCCTGGGACACGCGGAATTCCGGGGGGACTGCAAACAACTGAGTTTACCGCACCAGCCGCGAGGGTCGTGCGACGTTTCCTGCGCTTCCGATACGGCCTTGGCCTGCTGGCCGTACAATAAGCCTTGAGGTAGAAGCAACCTTCCAATGTCATTGAACGGCTATCCTTCGCGCTCATCGCGCTCGCACGGCCTTCGTTCGCTCTTCAGCATGTTTTCCAGCGATCTGGCCATCGATCTCGGCACGGCAAATACCCTGGTCTTCGCAGCCGGCAAGGGCATCGTTGTCAACGAGCCCTCCATTGTGGCCATCAACAAAAACACCGGCGAGGTTGAAGCCGTAGGCAAGGAGGCCAAGGAAATGCTGGGCCGAACGCCCGGCAACATCGTGGCCATCAAGCCCATGAAGGACGGCGTCATCGCCGACTTCAAAGTCACTGAAAAGATGTTGAATTACTTCATCCAGAAGGCCCACAACCGCAAGATGCTGGTGCATCCGCGCATCGTCATCGGTGTTCCATCCGAGATTACGCAGGTGGAAAAGCGTGCGGTCGAAGATTCCGCCTATCGCGCCAAGGCCAGCGAAGTTTACCTGGTGGAACAGGCCATGGTGGCGGCCATCGGCGCGGGTTTGCCCATCACCGAGCCAGGCGGCAACATGGTGGTCGACATCGGCGGCGGCACCACGGATATCGCGGTGATCTCGCTTTCGGGCATCGTTTATTCGCGCTCGGTGCGCATGGCCGGCAACCAGATGGACGAGGCCATTACCAATTATCTGAAGCGCAAGTACAACCTGCTGATTGGCGAGCGGACTGCCGAGCACATCAAAATCGAGATCGGGTCGGCCTTTCCGCTGGACAAGCCGCTCACCATGGAGATCAAGGGACGCAACCTGATTGAGGGCGTGCCCAAGAGCATCAACATCGACGACAGCGAAATTCGCGAGGCCCTGGGCGAGTGCATCGCAGTCATTATGAACGCCATCCGCGTGGCGCTGGAACGTACGCCGCCGGAGCTTTCGGCGGACATCAGCGACCGCGGCATCGTGCTCACCGGCGGTGGCGCGCTCATCAAGAATCTCGATAAGCGCATTCGCGAAGAAACCGGTTTGCCGGTTTCAGTAGCGGACGATCCGCTGGCCTCGGTGGTGCTGGGCACCGGCAAGATGCTCTCCGACTTCCGCCTACTGCGCAAGATCAAGATTGACTAACAAAGGGACTAAGGGACTGAGGGACCCGCGCTGCAGTGACTATCTGCAGCGAACGTCCGAGCCCAGCAAGCCGGAGCCACAAACCTTTCCCAACCGCAGATATTCCTAGTCCCTATTCCCTT
>Ga0302319_10003348_pt1 | contig 33658 bp, 31 predicted proteins | sample Bog_T0_2_FD_203319 | JGI IMG/M metagenome (GOLD analysis project Ga0302319, IMG submission 203319) | Peat permafrost microbial communities from Stordalen Mire near Abisko, Sweden - Bog_T0_2 | ecosystem: Environmental > Terrestrial > Soil > Wetlands > Peat | place: Sweden: Abisko, Stordalen Mire... | reverse complement strand
CGATGGCAACGCCGAACCGGGCTCCGACGGCTACCGCCGGTGTGCGTGGTGTGCCCACGCTGTGACGGTGCCCGCATGAAGCTGGAGCGTGCAGTCATCGAAGAACTCATGGTCCGACCCGCAGAATCCGCCGGCCTGGCCAGTCGAAGCACTCAATCGACGACAGCTGACTGGATGGGTGCGACGAAGAAGAAGTACAAGAAGGTGGCGGAGGAGGACCTCGGGACATTCGTGGACGAGCTCACCGAGGCGCAGAGCCTGTTCTGGGCGAACGACACACATGCGCTCTTGATCGTTCTCCAGGCCATGGATGCTGCCGGCAAGGACGGGACGATCCGGCATGTCATGTCGGGGGTCAACCCTCAGGGGTGCAAGGTGGATGCCTTCAAGCAGCCCTCGAGTCAAGAGCTCGGCCACGACTTCTTGTGGCGCTCGGCCACGGTGCTTCCCGAACGGGGGATGATCGGGATATTCAACCGGTCTTATTACGAGGAAGTCCTGGTGGTCCGAGTACACCCCGAACTCCTGGGTCGGGGTAAGGCCGTGTCGAAGAACGGATCGACGGAGAAGGTATGGCGCGATCGCTACGAAGACATCAACGGATTCGAGCGTCATCTTCACCGCAGCGGCACACGGGTAGTGAAGATATTCCTACACGTATCTCGAGAGGAACAGAAGAAGCGGTTCCTTGAGCGGCTCGACCAGCCGGCCAAGAACTGGAAGTTCTCGGCCAACGATCTCACCGAACGTGCGTACTGGGGCGAGTATCAGAGCGCGTACGAGGAGGCATTGACGGCCACCTCCACCCCCTGGGCGCCGTGGTTCGTGGTTCCAGCGGACCACAAGTACGCAGCACGCGCCCTGGTCGGTGGCATCGTCGTCAACGCCATCGATGCGTTGGACCTCGAGCCCCCCGAGCTCGACCCTCAGGCGCTTGAGGCGTTGGCTCGGGCCAAGGAAGAGCTGCTGGCCGAATGAGTGGTTTCTCGGAAGCCTCCCTCGCCGAGCAGATCTTCCAGCTCGAGCATCAGATTCTTCGCTTGCGAAACGAACTCCTTGGGTACGTCCCGAATTCCCGGTTGACGACCGATGAGGATCCGGCGATGCCGGCCGACCAACGCGGGAGATACTGATGCGCCTGGTGATCGCCGTGGGTGGCAACGCGTTACTCGAAAGGGGCGAGGTGCCGCTGGCCGAGATCCAGGAGAAGCACGTGAATGTCGCCGTCAAGGCGCTCGCCCCCCTCGCTGATGACCATGATCTCGTGATCACCCATGGAAACGGCCCCCAGGTGGGCCTGCTCGCCAACGAGAGCGCACTCGATCCCGATCTCCCGTCTCCCTACCCCTTGGACGTGCTGGGCGCCCAGACCCAGGGGATGATCGGCTACTTCTTCCTGCAGTCGATCAAGAACGCCCTTCCCGACCGCGAGGTCGTGAGCCTGATCAGTCAGACCGAGGTGGCGGGCGACGATCCGGCGTTCACGCATCCGACCAAATTCGTCGGCCCTGTCTATTCCGAGCAGGAGGCTCACCGGCTGGCCGTGTTGCGGGACTGGCAGGTGAGGGCCGACGGTGCCTCCTGGCGACGCGTCGTGGCCTCGCCCGAACCACTAAAGATGCTCGATCTCGGGGCGATCCGCCTGTTGCTTGGTGACGGTGTCATCGTGATCTGTGCCGGCGGCGGCGGCATTCCGGTGATCCGAGGGGCGGACGGTCATCTGCGTGGTGCCGAGGCGGTGATCGACAAGGACCTGAGCGCTTCGCTGTTGGCCCGAGACCTCGGTGCCGACGCCCTGGTGATCCTCACCGACGTGGCCAACGTCGACACCGGCTTCGGCACGGACACGGTCCGGCCCATCGGACGTACCACCGCCGCCGCGTTGCGGCTCCTGTCCTTTCCTGAAGGTTCGATGGGGCCGAAGGTCGAGGCGGCCTGCCGTTTCGTCGAGGCCACAGGGAAACCGGCGATGATCGGACGTCTCGACGAAGTGGCCGAACTCGTCCAGGGGACGTGTGGCACGGTCATCGAGCCGGTGGATACGGCCGACATCTACGCAGATTCCACTCAGCACCGCCACAGCCGTCCGGATTCGCGATGTACGTGACAGCACTGGCCCTGCCATGTGTGATCACCCTCGTGATCTTTGACGTCAGTGGTACGTGATCGGCGATCCCTGGGCAAGGTCAGCGGTTCGTGCCGCGAGGCCACGTCGTTCCGGCTGCACGAGGCCATGAATTCGCGGCCCGGCGGCGGGCTTTGACATCCACACGGGAGCAACGGCCCTGGCGCAGGGCGGCCCGCCAAGTGGGCGTGGACCCTACGCCTGGTGTGGTCCCTCCTGACCGCCTGGACCTGGCCCACGCCGCCACCTTGGGGCCCGCCGAGGTGCTCACGCAGTTGGCCAGCGACCCGGACGGGCTCTCGACCGTCGAGGCGGCCGACAGGCTCCGCCAGTTCGGACCGAACACCTTGGGCACTCGCCGGGTGAGCGCCGGCACCGTCCTCCTCCGGCAGATCCGCAATCCGATCCTGATCCTCCTCGTCGGTGCGGCCCTCCTCTCGGCACTCACGGGCGGGGGGGCCAACGCAGCCATCATCATGGTGATCGTGGCCCTGAGCGTGGGCCTGGGCTTCTTCAACGAGTACCGGGCTGAGGCGGCCATGGCCACCCTGCGGAGCCAGATCCACCATGACGCCGAGGTCCTCCGCGACGGTCGGTCCTGCCAAGTGCTGGTGGACAACCTGGTGCCGGGCGACGTCGTGGCACTCCGCGTCGGGGCCATCGTGCCGGCCGACCTGCGCCTGCTGGCGGTCGACGAGCTCGAATGCGACGAGGGAGTGCTCACCGGAGAGTCCATGCCGGCGTCCAAGTCTGCCGAAGCGGTCACCGGCAGCACGGACCCCGACCGGCCGGGCTGCGCCTTCATGGGGACGGTCGTCCACCAGGGATCGGGTAGCGGCGTTGTGGTCCTCACCGGGAGCGCCACGGCGTTCGGGCGGATCGCCGCCGGGCTGGGCGAGAAGCAGAGCCAGACGGCGTTCGAGGTCGGGCTCTCCCGGTTCTCGCAGTTCCTGTTCGGCGTGGCCGCCGTGCTGACCGCCTTCATCTTCATCGTCAACGTGGCGCTGTCGCGGCCTCTGATCGAGGCGCTGCTCTTCTCTCTGGCCATCGCCGTGGGCATCGCCCCCGAAATGATGCCGGCCATCGTGACCGTGAGCTTGTCATCAGGCGCCAAAGCTCTGGTGGCCAAGCGCGTCATGGTCAAGCGGCTGGTTGCCATTGAGGATTTGGGCAACATCGAGATCCTCTTCACCGACAAGACCGGGACCCTCACCGAGGGAGTAATCACCTTCGGGCAAAGTCTGGACCCTGCCGGAAAGGACAGCGCCCGCCCCTTGGTGTTGGGGCTGGTCTGCAACGAGGCGGCGGTCACCGAGCAGGGGCCGGTCGGGGGGAACGCCCTGGACCAGGCCCTGTGGAGGGCTCCGGGCGTCATCGGCGGCCTGCAGGCAGCGGAGGCCGGCACCTACCAGCGCCTCGGAATCCTCCCCTTCGACCACGAGCGCCAGCTGGCCTCTGTACTGGTGAAGGACCCGGCCGGCCAGGAGATGGTCATCGCCAAGGGTGCCCCTGAGGTCATCCTCGAACGCTGCGTGGGCGTGCCCGACGCTGCCCGGACGACGCTCGAGGCGCTCTTCTCCGAGGGTGCACGCGTGGTGGCCGTGGCCACCCTTCTGGCTCAGGGTGTGATCACGATCACCGGCGCCCAGGAGCACGCGATGACCTTGCAGGGGTTCTTGATCTTTGCCGACCGGCCAAAGGCCGACGCCGGGGTCTCCATCGCGCAACTGGAACGCCTCGGGGTCACCGTAAAGATCATCACCGGCGACAACGGCCTGGTGGCGGCCAAGGTGTGCTCGGACATCGGGCTCGCCTCCGCGGGTGTGCTCACCGGGACCGATCTCGAGGGACTCGACGACGATCAACTCGAAGGAGCCATCCCGACGACGACCATCTTCAGCCGGATCGGTCCGGATCAGAAGTCACGCATCATCAAGGTGGCCCGGCGGACTGGCAGGGACGTGGCGTTCCTGGGTGACGGGGTGAACGACGCCGTGGCCCTACACCATGCCGACGTCGGGATCTCGGTCGACTCGGGCACCGACGTGGCCAAGGACGCGGCCGACGTGGTCCTGCTCGACAAGGACCTCGGGGTCCTGGCCGACGGGGTGATGGAAGGGCGTCGCATCTTCGCCAACACCATGAAGTACGTCCTCATGGCGACGTCGTCGAATTTCGGCAACATGTTCAGCGCGGCCGGCGCCTCGGTCTTCTTGTCGTTCCTCCCGATGCTGCCCTCCCAGATCCTCCTCAACAACCTGCTCTACAACACCGGGCAACTGGCCATCCCGACCGACCGGGTGGACCCCGAGGCGCTGGCTCGACCAGCTGCGTGGGACATGGCCTTCATCCGACGGTTCATGTCGGTCTTCGGCCCGGTGAGCTCCATCTTCGACTTCATCACGTTCTGGGTGATGCTCTCGTTGCTCCACGCCGGTCACAGTGAGTTCCAGACGGGCTGGTTCGTGGAGTCCATCGCCACCCAGACTTTGGTGGTCTACGTCATCCGGACCCGACGCGTACCCTTCTTCAAGAGCCGCCCGAGCCTCCCCATGCTGCTGATCCCGACCGGCGCAGCGTTGATCGGCGCCATCCTGCCTTACACCCCTTTGTCCCATCTCCTGGGCTTTACGCCGCTGCCAGCCAAGTTCTTCCTGCTGCTCTTCGCCATGGTGGTCGTCTACCTCTTCCTGGTGGAGCTGGCCAAGACCCGCTTCTACCGGGTTCCTCGTGCCGACAGCATCCGACCGACGTCCACGCACGCCGAGCGACTCCATCGGAGTATCCGCCGTCGGGCCTCACGGTTCATCCACCACGAGGCCCCCGGCGTGCCCAATCGAGTCGCCAGCCCTTCGAAGTGAGTGGACAGCATGAAGCCGGCCCGCTCAGCGCAATCAGTCAGTCCCTTTAGTCCTCATTGCGAAAGGTCAGCGAATAGCCCCGACCGGGTCGGTTGACGAGGTCGCAGGGGATCTCGAGTCGAGCCAGGATCTTCCTGACCCGTGAGACGTAATTGCGGACCTCTTCTGGGAACAAACCCGAATCCGACCAGGCATAACCCATGATTTGGGATGAGGTGTAGTAGCGGTGCGGATGATCGAGGAGGAATTGGAGCAACTCGAACTCACGATTCGTGAGAACGGCTTCTTTCCCCTTGTGGCGCAGGATCCGGCCGGCGGGATCGAGCCACAACCCCTGCAGTTGCCATACCCGCTGATACCAGAGGTCCAGCCGATCGTAGTAGCCGGCCATCTGGTTCTCAATGAAGGTGACATCGACTTCGGCCGCCTTTTGTGCCACCGGGTGCATCTTCGGCAGCTCTCGCTTCACTCTGTCCAGGAGGCCGATTTTGAACCGGATCAGATCGTCGTAGATGCTCATCCAATGGCGGGCATCTTCCCAGTGCAGGGTCTCGATGTTCTCGCCCTCGATCGGACCCTGGACCGGTCCCAGCAGGTGCCTGGATTCCACAGATCCCACTATACGGACGCCTGACGAGCGTGCTGTTGCTGAACTTCTTACGCCCGTCGGAGTAGGACTGCGGTGTGAACCTGGGCGAAGAGGGATCTGATCGGCCTGACATTGTGGCCGCCATACGGGGCGGGGACGACTCGCTTGGCATGCAGGACGAAATGGACCCGACCAGCGCATCCATGGAACAAGCCCTGTTCTGGAGAAACATCTACACCGAGATCCTCGAAATGGAAGAGTCGGTTCTGGCCCGCATTCGCCAGCTCATGGCGCAGCAATCCCCTCAGGCTCGTCGAGAAGTCGAGCTGACGAACGTCCCGGTGGTGGTGGCCCAGGTCGAGCGATTCCGCTTCAGGCGCGGACTCTGGGCGACCCAGGTTGAAGCCCATGAAAGGGACGGGCTGAGCTCGTGACCCAGAGCACACGTGACCGGCGCGATGCGGGTGACGTCGGTCGCCGTATCGCTGAGCGACAAGACGCTCTCAATCTCACCGTTGCCCAAGTGGCCGAGCGCGCCGGCATGGCCCCCGACTACGTCGAATACCTCGAGCGCACGCCCACAGCCGAACCGTCGTCGTCGGCTCTCCTACGGATCGCCCTGGCGCTCGAGATCTCTTTGTCAGATCTCCTCGGTGGGGAGCGGGGCCGGGCGGAGGGACGGGGTGACGCGGCGCCTGAACCGCACCTGGCCGACCTCAATCAGACGGAGTGTGAGAACTGCGTCGCCGGGGGAGGTGTCGGGAGAGTGGTCTTTCGTTCGGCCGGGAGGCCGGTGGCCCTTCCTGTCAACTTCAAGACCTTGGCCGGCGACATCATCTTCCGCTCCGCGGATGATGGAGAAGTGAGCACGATCGCCTTCGAAGAGCCAGTCAGCTTCGAAGTCGACCGTATCGATGACGCCATGCGAGGGGGGTGGAGCGTGCTGGCTAGCGGGACGGTTCACCCGGTTGGCGCTCCAGAGCAGCTTGCAGCAGTCGAAGCTCTCGGTATTGAGCCGTGGGCGGGCGGAGAACGGGACACCTACTTTCGTCTGTCTGTCACAAGGCTCACCGGCAAGAGGATCAATGTCGCGTCGGCGCAGTCGTGAATGAGCTAGCCAACTCACATTGTCCGAGTACCCGACACGAATCCCTACAGAAACAACCTGAGTGCGACGAATATACAGAAGTGCCCATTTTCTGCGATCAATTCGGTCGCCAAGGGGTATGGAGAGCCAGATGATTCTGTGCCAGACAAACGAAAGGTGGCCGCTGCGGTCGGAGTCGTCGCCGCATTGGCGATAGGCGCCGGCGCCTACGCATTCACGGCCTCGAACACCGTTCCAGCAACAACGGCCGGAGCGGGATCAGGCGTCGTCACCGGCTACACGGTGACCAATCTGCATTACAACCTTGACGCCACGACGCCAGCGAACATCGACTCCTTGACGTTCACCATCGCTCCCGCTGTCCCGAGCGGCGGCTCTGGAAAGGTCGTCATATCGGCAGCGCTGAGCACGGGCGGTCCAACGAATTACACGTGCACGACAGATACCACCAATGGCACCACCGTCACCTGTGCGACGCTCAGTCCACAATTGACCGCTGCCCTGCTCATGGGCGTCACGGTCGTCGCTGCTCAGTAGCCCACTGACAGCGCGAGACCGAGACCGACATGAACCAGAGTCATGAGCGACTCCACGTTCCGTTGATCGACGATGCCCGCGTTGTTCCGAGGGCGCAATCACATGAGATCGTACCGAGCACGGATAGCAGTGTGTGTTGGAGCTGCAGTCGTCATCGTGGGCCTGTGGATCAATTTCTCTCCGACCAAGCTCGGTGGGTCCACGACCTACGCCATCACCGATGGCATCAGTATGCAGCCGTTGCTGCACGCGGGAGATCTGGCGATTATCAGAGTGCAACCTTCGTACCGTGTCGGCGAAGTGGTGCTCTATCAGAGCCAGATTCTGCACAAGCCGGTCCTGCATCGCATCATCTTGATTCAGAACGGGAACTACTTCTTCAAAGGGGATCACAATGGATTCGTCGATCCAGGGTATGCAACACGGAGCGAGCTCATCGGAGAGCTCTGGTTCTTCGTTCCATCGATCGGAACGCCGCTCACCTGGTTCGCCGAGCCACTGCACTCCGGGCTCCTTGCGGGGGCAGCCGCATTGCTCCTTGTTCTTGTCGGCCTCCATGCACCCACCCGTAACCGACGAAAGCGTCGGGGTTCATCACATGCCGCGGCACCTATGACCTACCGCGTCTCGGAAGGCGAAGCCGGCTCGCCGTCGCGAGAGCGGCGTTCTTCGGGTGAGACCGGTGATCCGCGAGCTGCATCCGGAACCCATGGTCCAGGTCATGACCGGCGGTCCGGCATTGAGATGACGACCCAACAGGTGGCGACTCGTCATGCACCGCCCTATTTCGAGGGACCGCTGTGGTTTCTCGCAATTCTCGGTGTGTCGATCGGATTGGCGATGCTCCTCCTCGGGCTAGGGTTCAGCCGACCCTCGCAGCGCGCGGTGCCGCTGACGAGCGCCTACCGCCAATCCGGGGTGTTCTCCTACTCGGCGCAAGTGAAGGCGCCGACCGAGGCCTACCCGTCGGGCACCGTGACGACGGGTCAGCCGATCTACTCGAATCTGGTGAGCACCGTGACGTTACGCTTCGACTACCGGTTCGCGTCGTCGCTTCCTCATCACGTCAAGGGCACCATCGCGCTGCACGGGCTGGTCCTGTCCAACACCGACACTTGGCAGGAGTTCTCGACGATCAAGACCGCCGCCTCGTTCGACGGTGATCGCTCGTCTCTGGTGAGCACCGTGGCTCTGAGCGGGCTCTATGGGCTCATCAACACCGTCTCCGCCGATTCTGGTGTGACGGGGACCACGTACTCCGCCGATATACAGCCGGTCGTCCAGATCGTCGGGACGGTCGATGGGCAGCCGATCCATGAAACCTTCGCCCCGGTGCTGCCCTTCGATGTCGGCCCTACATCAATTGTCCTCGCTCCTGCTGTTGCCGCGCCGCTGCCGGGTGCAACCTATATCGCCCCTTCGGCCAGTTCCGTGCTCTCGGCGACCTTGAATCCCGGCAAACCCGGAAGCGTTCCACAGCTCGTTGCCAACGTGATTTCTGTGGCCAGATATCAGATAGAGGTTCCGACCCTGCGGATCATGGGGTTCATATTCGCTGGACTTGCGGTCATCATGGCGCTGTTGCACGAAATCCTCAGACGCCGAAAGACGATGCGAAGCAGTGAAGAGGTGGTGGCCGCCCGCATGCACACGCTGTTGGTGCCCGTCACGTCACTACGTCTCCCGGACGATTCGTCCCAGATCGAAATCCCCGATTTCGCCCACTTGGCGGGACTCGCCCAGTTCCTGGAGAGGCCCATTTTGTACGACTGGAGCGACGACAGGCGCACCTATACGGTCGTCGACGAGGCAATGCACTACGTCTACCGACCGCTCGACGGAGGGACGCATCCCGATTTGCTGCGGGCCACCGTGTAGTGCGCTCCTTTCCTCATCGTCGAGCGCGGACGTCCAAGTTGCTCCTGTGCGGCGCCATCGTCCTCTTCGTGGGTGTGGTTATCACACTGTCTGCGACGTTCACGGCAAGCAACAACGTCCCCCAGAGCAGCAGCGGAGCATCCAAGCAACCTCGCCAGATGTCACAACTGGTTCCGGGGGGCTGCAGCTCATTGGCCCTCGTCTCACTTGTCACCGGATCGGGGACCTTCTCGAACAGCCAGTCCGGCATGCTCATTCTCGGGAGCGCCGGATCCGACACCATCACCGATACCGGAGGTGGCAGTTGCATCATCGCGGGAGGTGGCGCCAACACCGTCATCGGCATAACCGGAGACATTTGCATAAGTGGTCCGACTCTCTCGGTGGCGAGTCCGTGCCCCACCGGTAGCACGACGACGACAACCACCACGACGGCGACAACCACCACGACGACGACCATCCCCCCAGGGAATGGTGTGACCGCCGTGCCGGCAAGTGACAACTACAGCAACTATGGAGGGCAGGAGCGTCTCGCCTTGTCAAACAAATTTTCGATCACGGCCATGACCATTACCATCAACGTCGCGCAGACGACGGGGGTCACGTTCAACAGCCAATCGAACAGCTTCCCGGGCGGCGCCTTGAATCAGTCCTCGACCACATCGGGCGGCATCATCACCTACTCCTTCGTGCTCGGCGCCGGGCAGGTCATTCCAGCCGGATACTCCAACGGGATCGTCTACGCCCAGTTCGGGGGCACGGGGTCGCCCCATTCAATGTCTGGTGACACGTGGAGCGTCACCAGTACATCCAACGGGATTGTTTCCAATCTCACCGGCACCTTCTGACGGGAGATCGGATCGGGGAGAACAACCGCTATGCGAGGCCCCGGGCTTCTTCGACACGGTGTTTCCACGCGATGGCCAATCCGAGGACTGCGACGTAGCCGGCCAATATCAGCCAATCGGTGAGCGCCAGGGTACGGCTGTCGAGAAAGGCCAGGGCCAGTACGACCTGGTGATAGTTCGGCATGAGATGCGCGATGAACTGCAGCGAGCCCGGCATTTCGTCAACCGGGTTGAACAGGCCCCCGAAGTAGCCGAGGACGAACATGAGTCCGGTGACGACGGGAAACGCGGCCTCGGGCGTCACGAGGAAGCCGATGAAGACACCGAGAACAGCGAACGGGAGGGAAGTGACCCACAGCAGGACTGTGAGTCCTATCCATGTTCCGGCAGACAGCCGGACGTCACCGAAGCCGGCACCGACCGCTTCCACCAAGATGATGACCGGGAGCACCACGAGCATGCTGGCGATGACCTTGGTGGCGACGTACGACCACGCCGGAATCGGGGTGATCCGTAGTTGGCGGGCCCATCCGGAGGCCCGTTCCATCGAGAGTCGGGTGCCGCCGGCGTTGAGGGCTGCCACCAGTGCCCCGAAGGAGCACATCGAGACCATCAGGTAGACGCGCCAGGGCACCGAGCCGTCGACCACTTTGCCTGCCGTGTTGTCGCCGAGAAAGAGGATGTAGAAGATCACCGGGAAGCCGACGGTGATGGCGAGAAACTTCCAGCTCCGCAGCAGACGCCCCACCTCGAATCGGCAGAAAGCCAGGAGTGGCGTGAGGCGGTTCCGCCGGCCGTCGCGTGCGGGGTCGACGACACCTTGCGTACTGCCATCCGGCACGTTCGGGGGAGCGACCGAAAGGTCGGTCATCTGTCGCCTGGCGGCGGAGCGTCTGCAAGGGCGGCGGCGGGCGTCACCGCATCGGCGCCACGACACCCGGTGAGGGCCACGAAGGCCTGTTCGAGCCCGGCTCCGGTTATCTCGAGGTCACGGAACGGGACGCCACGCCCAACCAGGTCGCGGATGGTGGCATCGGCATCTAGCGAGTCGATGGAGACGCCCGTACCGCAGACATTGACCTCCGTGACGCCGTCGAGATCGGAGAGCTCGGGACGATCCGGCCGGTCGGTCACGAACCGGAGCCGCCGGGTGGCCACCGCGGCCTTGAGGGTGGCGGCGGGGCCGTCGGCCACGACTTTGCCGTGGTTCAGCACGACGACGCGGTCGGCGATCTCGTCCGCCTCCGCCAGATGGTGGGTGGCAAAAAGGACCGTGCGGCCCTCGTTCCCGAAGTCCCGCATCATCCGCCAGAAGCCCTGGCGGGACTCCACGTCCATGGCGGAGGTCGGCTCATCGAGAAAGACGACCTCGGGGTCGCCTGCGATCGCGATGGCGAAGCGGACTCGCTGGGCCTGGCCACCCGAGAGCCGATCGGTCCGACGGCGGAGGAGCGAACCGATGTCGGCGCGCTCGACGAGCTGGTCATACGGCGCAGGCCGTCGGTAAAACCTCCGGACCAGGCCGAGGGCCTCGTCGACGCGCACCCCAGGCGGGAGGCCGATGCCGGAGCCGGACTGGAGCATCGCACCCACTCGGCCGTCGGCCACGGCCTGGCGTGGGTCGCTGCCGAGAACCTGGATCCGGCCTTCCTGGGGTTGGAGGAGACCGAGGAGCGCTGAGATGGTGGTGGTCTTGCCGGCCCCGTTCGGTCCGAGGAGTGCGAGCACCTCGCCCTGGGCCACCTGCAGATTCAGCCGGTCGAGGGCGGTGCGGGCCCCGTAGCGGTGGGAGACGTCCTGGAAGGAAAGAGCGATCGGGCGTGGCGGCAAGAGTGCCTCTGCCGCGGGTAGTGCTGCTACTAGGGAAGACAAGACGTTCTCCGACTGCTGAGGCCGTGCTCGCGCTGTGTGGGGTGCATCGTACTGCCGGTAACGCCGAGCCGGTATTCGCCAAATGGATATTGAGAAAGATGGAACAACTCCTGCCTGCGGCGTTTTCGCATGTCAGTTTTCTTCGAATGCCGGTCGGAGACTAGTTCCGCAGGTCGAAGACAATCCGTGCCTCAATTTCACCCTGCACCACTTCGGTGATCGATTCGTTGACCTGCTCGAGACGCCGGGTCTCTCGTACTATCTCCGTGCGTCCGTCGGCATGCAATTCGAAGGTCTCCTTGAGGTCCACTCGGGTCCCGACCAGAGACCCAACGATTTTGATGCCACGGAGGACTGTTTCGAAAATGGGCAGCCGCATGGTGTTGTCGGCCGGCAAGCCGACCCCGACCAGGGTCCCATTGGGGCGAAGGCAGGCGAAGGCCTGCTCGTAGGCTCTCGGGGAGGCGGCGAGCACGATGGCGACGTCGGCGCCTCCGAGAGCCTGTAACTCGGCCGCCGGATCCTGGCGAGCAGAGTTCACGGTGTAGGAGGCGCCGAGCCTCTTGGCTACCTCGAGTTTGGCGTCAATGAGGTCGACGGCTGCCACAGTGGCGCCGGCGATGCGGGCGTACTGCACCGCCAGGTGGCCGAGGCCGCCGATGCCGAACACGGCGACCAGGTCCGAAGACCGGGCGCCGGAAACCTTGACGGCCTTGTAGGTCGTGACCCCGGCGCAGGTGAGCGGGGCGGCGTCGAGCGGGTCCACCGCATCGGGAACCCGTCCGACGAAGGAAGACTCGGCAACGACGTAGTCGGCGAACCCGCCATTGACCGTGTAGCCCGTATAGCGGGCGTTGGGGCACAGGGTCTCCCAACCCGATGCGCAAAGCTCACAGGCGCCGCAGGCCCATCCGAGCCATGGTACGGCGACACGGTCGCCTTCAGAGAGCCCTTTCACGCCTGTTCCGAGGCGCTCCACCAGGCCGACGCCTTCGTGGCCTGGAATGAACGGTGGCTGTGGCCTGACCGGCCAGTCACCATGGGCGGCGTGGATGTCGGTGTGGCACAGCCCGCAGGCCTCGACCTTGACGACCACCTGCCCTGACTCAGGCTCAGGCTTCGCCACGTCTTCGACGCGCAGGGGTTGATCGAAGGCATGAACAACGGCAGCTCGCATGGCTCTCTCCTTCAGGTGCTGTGTGATTCCGAATAGCTACGTCGTGCGGCAATCGATCAGATGGAAGGGACTTCGTCGTTACCGAAGACCCGTGACCGGATGATGAAGTGCTTGTCCTTGCCGGCCCCGAGGGAGAACCCCTCCGGATCACCCTCACCCACATCAAGGATGAGTTGGGTGTGTTTCCAGGCCTCGTACTGGCGGTGGTCGATGTAGAACGGGCACTGCCCGACACGGCCCAGGAGCACGTCGTGGTCGCTCACGACGAACTCCCCGTCGTTGAAACAGATCGGAAGGCTGCCATCGCAACACCCGCCCGATTGGAAGAACATGACAGGACCGACCTCGCGGACCAATTCGTGAATGGCATCCAGCGCGGCGGGGGATGCAATGACGCCCGGTACCTGCGATGGCTCGTCCATGAATCCTCTAGAAGAACCCGAGAGGCTTCGTGCCGTAGCTGACCAAGAGGTTCTTGGTCTGCGAGTAATGCTCGAGCATCATCTGGTGGTTCTCACGGCCGACTCCGGAGATCTTGTAGCCACCAAAAGCGGCACCGGCCGGGTAGAGGTGGTAGCAGTTGGTCCACACCCGACCCGCCTTGATGGCACGCCCCATGCGATAGGCCAGGTTTCCGTTGCGGGTCCACACGCCGGCACCGAGTCCGTACAGCGTGTCGTTGGCGAGCCTGACAGCGTCCGCCTCGTCGGTAAATGTCGTGACCGCGAGCACCGGCCCAAAGATCTCCTCTTGGAAGACGCGCATTGCGTTGTGGCCCTTAAGCACGGTCGGCTCGTAGTAGTAGCCGCCTTCGAGCTCACCACCCAGATGAGCCCTCTTTCCTCCGATGAGACACGTGGCACCTTCCTGCGACCCGATCTCGACATAGGACGCGATCTTCTCCATCTGCTGAACCGAGACTTGGGGGCCGATCATGGTCGAAGGGTCAAGAGGGTTTCCTTGTCGGATGGCGGCAATCCTCGCCAGGCAACGCTCCATGAAGCGGTCGTAGATCGACTCCTGGATGAGCGCCCTCGACGGACAGGTGCACACCTCACCCTTGTTGAAGGCGTAGAGAACGAGCCCTTCGATGGCCTTGTCCAGGTACTCGTCATCCTGGTCCATCACATCGGCGAAGAAGATGTTGGGGGATTTGCCACCGAGCTCCACGGTGGAGGGGATGAGGTTCTGCGCGGCGTACTGCATGATCAGCCGTCCCGTCGTCGTTTCTCCCGTGAAGCCGATTTTGGCAATACGGGGACTCGAGGCTAGGGCCTTGCCGATTTCACCTCCCGGCCCGGTGACGATGTTCACAACCCCAGGCGGGACCACGTCTTGGATGACCTCGGCCAGCTTGAGGATCGACCACGGGGTGGGCGATGCCGGCTTGAGGACGGTGCAGTTTCCAGCAGCGAGGGCGGGTGCGATCTTCCATGCCGCCATCAGCAGCGGAAAATTGAAGGGGATGATCTGGCCGACGACGCCGAGCGGCTCGTGGAAGTGGTACGCGACCGTGTCCTTGTCGATCTCGGTGGAGCGTCCCTCGAGCGATCGGGTGGCCCCGGCGAAGTAGCGGAAGTGATCGACAGCCAAGGGAAGGTCGGCGGCCAGGGTCTCACGCACGGGCTTGCCGTTCTCCCACGTCTCGGCCACGGCCAACATTTCGAGGTTCGCTTCAATCGCGTCAGCGATGGCGTTGAGCACAGCAGCCCGATCGGCCAGCGAGCTTTCACCCCACGCGTCCTTGGCGGCATGGGCGGCGTCGAGCGCCAGCTCGACGTCTTCGGCGGTGGAGCGGGCCACCTCGCAGAAGGGTTGGCCGTTGACCGGGCTCACGTTCGCCATGTACTGACCCTTGACCGGAGCGATCCATTCGCCGCCGATGAAGTTGTCGTAGCGCGGCTTGACTTGGACCAGGCTGCCCGGTCGGCCTGGGGCTATGAACACTTCGGGGGAGGCTGCGCTCGTTGCGGTAGTCGGTTCTTCTGTCAGGGTCACCACTGCCTCCTTGGTACGGATCAAATGCACGATGAAAGTGCCCTGAAACCGTCCTGGCGGTGGGAATCAGGTCACCAACATCGCTTGAGAACGACCGTACGGCGACGGCGCGATTGCATCTAGGGAGGAAAGTCCCAGAGGCGGCGGGACATTCGGCATGACCGGCGGTACGCGACGGTTGCCAGGGGACAGCCAGCGCCGAGGAGACGTGGCTGAACAGGGAGGTGTCGCCTATGGAAATGTTCGGCGCTGTGAGCTCCCGGGTTTCGGGTGGCCGCCGTCTCCTCGACCACGACCCGTGGCGGGCGAGCAATTGCTCGTCCGGACCTTCCGCACCGGTTCGAGACATGTCCGCCCGATGTCGACTTCGATATAGTCGTCCCGACCTGGAAGGTAACGCGAATGGCCAACGAGATCATTGCTGCATTGCAGGCTGCCGAATTGTTCCGGGATCTTCCGCAGAAGCAGCTGAAGAGAATCCGCGACGCTGGAAAAGAGATGTCGTTCCCGGCCGGCGCAGACGTTGTCGCCGAGGGCGAAGGTGGCGGACGGTTTTTCCTCATCCTGGAAGGAACAGCGGAAGTCTTGTCCCATGGTGTGCACCGGGCCGACTTGGGCCCGGGTGACTCCGTTGGTGAGATCGCTCTTCTCGATGGTGGAACCCGATCGGCGACAGTAAGGGCAACCAGTGATCTCCGGACGTTCTCGCTGGCGAGTTGGAACTTCAAATCGTTCCTGGGCGAAACAGAGGTGATGAGCGCAGTGATAGGCGTGCTCTGCCGACGACTGCGGAGTGCCGAGGCATCAGACGTCCAGTAGGCACTGGTGAATCGCGCCCCGGACCGCGTCGTTGGCGTGTTCCCTGAAATTGTGGTCCATGCAGAGATGGGCCCGGCTCACTAAGGTGCGGAAGGTGAGGCCACGAAGGGTCATCAGAGCTGCATGTGCCGCACTGATGGTCAGCGGGTTCGTCCTGTTCTTCGCCTCCTGGCAGCTCGCCTCGTCGGGAGCGGCGCAACCGGCAACCAGTGCAAACGGCGCGGTGGACTACAGCGTGACAATGGCCGCCCGCGCCTGTCCCGCCTACACGGACGTGTTCGCCAACCGAGCCCGGAACAACATCATGGAATCGCTTCAGGATCTCGGTCCGGACACGCCCTATACGAACTTTGTGGCCGTCGACCCGTCGGTGGAGGACGGCATGGCGCCGCAGACCTCCTGCAAACCACTGCCCAATTGGACGTTCGCCTTCGGGAGCGGCATCGCGAGTAACGCGAACGGGACCAACCTGAGCTACGTCACCGGGACCTCGAGCGTCAACAACCGACAGGTGACGACCCAGGCGTCAACGCCGCTCCTCGACACCAATGGCAACCCCACCGGCCAGCAGATCGCCGGAGCAACGACGTTCACCCTCACCTCCGCCGAACTGTCCCTGGCGAGCCGGGGGAACCTGTGGGTGATGGGTGGGACGCCATCGCAGCCACTCAACGGTCTGGGTGATCAGTACGGCTTCGCAGCGTTGCGGTGCGCCATGGACAATGTCAACGGGGACAATGTGGAGTGGATCGGGTTTCCCTCTGGCATGTCACACGTGTTCTGTTACGCGTTCTACGTCCAGCTGCCGCCGACGGCCGGGACCATTGTGATCAAGAAGAGCCTGAACCAGGCACTGCCGGCTGCGCAGACCTTCGACTTCGCCGGGTCGGTCTCCTACAACCCAGGTGGCGCATTCTCCGTGACCGTCCCGGCGAACGCGACCAGCGCAGAGCAGACCTTCGTCAGGGGAGAGACCGGCACCAATGCGCCCTGGACGGCGGCCGAAACGATCCCCGACGGGTTCCAGCTCGTGGGTTTGACCTGTGTCTCACAATCGGGGGACAGTGCCGTCACCTATTCGGGCAACGATCCGAACTCGACCGTTCCCGGAGGCAACGACCAGGTCAATATCTCGCTGGCGGCCGGCGACACGGTGACGTGTACCTTCACCAACGGCCTCGCGCCGCCTCCGACGGGGTCCGGTGAGATCAACAAGGAGGTGTTGACCGCCGACGGTCGTCCCATGCCGTCCGGGGTCCTGCCACAGGCATTCAGCTACACGGCCACGAGCCCGACAAACACGGTCTCCACGGTGAGCCTGACCGTGCAGCCCGGTAACCAGAACGCGGGCACAGGGACGATCCCCAACCTTGTTGCCGGCCAGTGGACGATCACCGAGAACCTGCCGGCGCCCGCACCGGGCTGGCAGTGGGCCTGGGTGGGAACGATCTGCGTGACGACCGGCGGAGGGACGCAGGACGCCACAGGGACCACCGTGACCGTCACCGTCCCCGTCGGGGGTGGTGCGTCGTGCACCTTCACCAATCAATTGGAGGCGATCGGCGGACTGGTGGTGCGGTTTACGACGCTCGGGGGGACGGGCACATTCGGTGCTCGCTTCAATTCGGAGTACGGCGAGGAACTGGACCAGTCGGTCACCACGACCACGGCAGGGACCCCGGCGGCGGCAACCGGTGACAGCACCAATCCACTGCTCGGGACCTGGCTGGTGCAGCCTCTCGCGCCTGACCCCGCATCGGGCGGCCACTGGGTGCTGGCGGCCGCCCCGACGTGCGACGCCAGCCAGCCTGTGACGCCGGCCGGGCCGGATCAGCTCCAAGTCGAGCTCGGCACCGCGGCCGCACCGGTGCTCACCTGCGACTTCGTCTACCAACTGGTGGCACCGAGCACGCTCGACCTCGTCAAGATCGTTCAGGGGGATGCCGCAGCGCAGCAGGGGAATGCCACGATCTCGGCGTCATGTGACGATGGCGCCACGGCGACCTTGACCGTCACGCCGGGGCAGGCAACACCGGCGGGTCTTTCGACGGGCCTGGCGATCCCCTTCCCCGCGGTCTGCCAGATTTCGGAAACCGCGACTGGCGCGGCGCCGGGCGCTTCTGTGACGACGACGTCCGCGATCACGACCAACGGGACAGCCGTGCCGGGGAATCTGGCCATGCTGACCGTCGGGAGTGACACGTCCTCGGCTGCGACCGTGGTCACCTTCACCAACACCTACGCCGCGGCGAAGAGCAACGGAGCGACGCAATTGGCGGCCTCCGGCTTCACCCGGAGCGATCAGGATCTCGCTGGGGCGGGGGTCCTGTTCGTGCTGATCGGGACAATGCTGTTGCTCGCCAGCCGCCCGCGGGGACGACACGCCCGCCGCTGAGACGCTGCGGGCATCACCGAGCAAGGCTTGGGTGTACGAGATCATCGACCGCGACGAGGGTGATTGCGCACCTCCAACGGCTTTGCGATGCCGCGCGAGAACCCTTGGAGGATCGAACCCACGCGGCCAGACGCTGCCAGGCCTCGTTCAATGAGCGGTCACGCCGTCAGGTGCTCACGGAGTGGTTTCGGTTCGCCCTACTCGGGTATGGCTGACTCCCAGTCAGCCCCTTTGGGGCCGCTGAGTCGAGGACCGGCACCTCTATCCGCGCCAACAGGCGCCCGCTCTCGGTGAGGCGGGACCGGGCGGCGACGACATGGCAGTACTCCACAAGTGCCTGGCGGTCGTGCTCGCCGACGGGCGCGACTGTTCCACCGATCCGCCAACCGTGCGTCGGCTGGTGATCGAAATGACACGAGGCAACCGTGAGATGCAGCCGGACAGGTCGCGTCCCTCCGTCGACCTTCGGCAGGTCGGCCACCAGGTCGACCAGCTTGCCGATCTCAAGACTGCGCGGGCTGAGGAGCCCCGCCCCAGTCGGGGTCAGATCCACTATTCGCACCATGGTGTCGTCGACGAACCCACCCATGTCGGTCGGCGTCCGATAGTGGCGACGCAGCTGCCGGCGTCGGCTGACCTTGCCCAGGGCCGCAGTCACGAGAGCAAGCTCCCAGACTCCCAACGCCATTCCGATCACGAATGGCGGGCCACCCAGATGCGGCAGCGGAACGACACCGCCCGCGGCAAGCCCGCGCAAGACCAGGGCGGAAAGCAGAACCACTCCGATGCCCACCACCATGTGGAGTTGGCGAATGGCACGCCATCCTCCGTCGTCGATTCCGTCCTTCGGGGTGACCTTGAACGTCGACGGAGTGGGGGCGATGACGACCCGAGCTGCCCTGGCGAAGATCTCGAGCGTGAGAAGGAGCGAATACGTCCCGTCCCAGAGGGTGGCTCGTCCTCGGCACAGCAGCGTTGAGGCAGCAAGGTCGATAGCGATCCAAGGCAGCCAGAAGATGAGGAAACCTGAAAGCGTGGCGTGCATGGGGAGCTGGCCGCTCAGAAGCATGACAGTCAGCACGGTGAGGAGGCCCAAGCGCTGGAGCGGAACGAAATACGCCAGCAGTGACGATGCGTAGCTCAGCCTCTGGGCCGGCGACAGATTGGGGGTGCGCAGCGGGTTCTCTGCGGTGCGGAACACCGCGAGATTCCCACGAGCCCAACGGTCACGTTGGAGCAGGTAGGACGACAGATCGTGCGGGGCGAGACCCTGGACCAACGTCTCCCCGTGGTAGCGGGACCTCCAACCTCGGGCGTGCAGCTTGATGGTGGTGTGGAAGTCCTCGGCGATGGTCTCGGTGGCGACGCCGCCAACTTCCAAAAGGGCTTCTCGTCGAATGACGGCGGCCGACCCACACCAGAACACGCTGTTGTGGCGGTCTTTGCCGGGCAGGATCACCTCGAAGAACATGCTCTGGTCGTGGCGCCCGGTCTCGAAGTGCTGGAACGAGTCGTGGTTGCCGAAGTCGTGTGGGGTTTGGACCACGGCCATTTTGGGGTCGTCGAAGTAGCCCACTGTCGCGTCCAGGATGTCGGGTTGCGGGACATGGTCCGCATCGAGGACGAGGAGCAACTCGGCGTCCACGATCTCGAGAGCATGGTTGATGTTGCCCGCCTTGGCGTGGCGATTGTCGTCGCGGGTGAGATACCGAGCGCCCGTTCGTTCCGCCAGAGCGCGGACGGGCTCCCTCCGGCCGTCGTCGAGCACCCAGGTCACGTGCGGGTAGGTGATCCCGGCACAGCCCAGGAGTGTGGCCTCCAGCACGTCCAATCCCTCGTCGTAAGTGCAGACAAGAACGTCCACACTGTGCCGGCGACCAATCGGCGGTCGTTTCGGAGGCGGTATCCGCCACGCCAAGAAGCAGAACGAGACCAGCATCATCCACCCGAAGAGCTCACACGCGTACAACAGGAGGAACAACGCCGGCTCTGTCCTCTCCCACGTGTCGATGGCGCGCCATCCGAGATACACCGCACCCCAGACGAGCGCGAGCATCGCAACGCTCCGGATCACCAGTTCGTTGCGGATCAGACCCGTCAGCACGTGATGGCGGCGGCCGTCTCTGCTCATCGGAAATAAATCGGCCAATTCTGCAGAACTCTTGAGAGTGGTGGGCCGGCGGTTCGGATTCTCCATCTGCAACGGCCTGGCATCGCTGCCAGGGCGAGTTTCGGCCTCATGAACATCTCGCCGTCGGCTCCCCAGGGGCCAGAATTCACCCGCCGGAAACGATGTGGACTCCAGCGGTCGCTACCGTGCCGTAGTCAATGGCAAAGACAGCGACGAAGCCACCCGCAGCCGGCGCAAGGGCACCCGAGGGCGATGCCGCCTTGTTGAGCGGAGCCGAACCGTCGCCGCGGTCGGTGAGGGCTGATGCTTCCCCTCGGACCCTCTCGAAGGTCGAGTACGAGAAGGAGTTGGCCCGCCTGCAGACCGAGCTGGTCCGGCTGCAGGAATGGGTTATCCACGAGGGCTTGCGGGTCATGGTGATCTTCGAAGGCCGTGACACGGCCGGCAAGGGTGGGACCATCAAGCGAATCCTGGAGAGACTGAACTCCCGCTACTGCCGAGTTGTCGCCCTCGGGACCCCTACGGAGCGCGAACGCTCCCAGTGGTACTTCCAGAGGTACATTTCGCACCTTCCCTCCGCCGGGGAGATCGTCCTGTTCGATCGCAGCTGGTACAACCGGGCGGGGGTCGAGCGGGTGATGGGATTCTGCACCGAGGAGGAGCACACGGAGTTCTTCCGGACCTGTCCCCAAATCGAGAGAGCACTCGTCCGCTCGGGGATCATCCTGGTGAAGTACTGGCTGTCCCTCAGCGACGAAGAGCAGGAGCGCAGGTTCACTGACCGCATCAACAACCCCGGCAAACGGTGGAAGCTGAGTCCCATGGATCTCGAGGCTCGCGCCCGCTGGGTGGACTACGCGGAAGCGAAAGACGAGATGTTCTCGTACACCGACATAAGGGAGGCGCCATGGTACGTCGTCGACGCCGACGACAAGAAGGCGGCCCGACTCAACGTCATAAGCCACTTGCTCGAAATGGTCCCGCACGGCGAGGTTCCCCACGAAGAGGTGGCACTCCCACCCCGTCAACGGCGCGCCTACCAGCGGCCTCCCATCGACGGCCAGAACTGGGTCCCGGCGCGCTTCGTCGTCAGGTGACCGACTACCGGCGAGGCCCTGCGGAGCGATAGAGGATGCGCAAGTTCATAGTCATGGGAATCCAGGGGAGCGGAAAGGGGACGCAGGCCAAGCTGCTCGCGGACGATTTTGCCATGGAGCACATCAGCGTCGGCGATGTTCTCCGGTGGAACGTGCAGCACCACACCAAGCTCGGTGCGCACGTCAGGCGGACCGTAGCCAGTGGCCAGCTGGTGGGTGACGACCTGGTCGAGCAGATTGTCGGCGATCGGTTGGCCGCGCACGACTGGAATTTCGGGTTCATCATTGACGGGTTTCCGCGAAATGCCCGTCAGGCCGAGTTCTTCCTCGAGAGCTATGACATCGACGGGGTGATCAACCTCGACCTACCGGACGACGAGGTGAGGCGTCGGGTCCTTTCCCGGAGAGTGTGCTCGCAGTGTGGCTTGGACTACAACCTCATCGCCCACCGTCCAGAGGTCGATGACATCTGCGACGTCTGCCACGGGTCGTTGAAAACGAGGGACGACGACAACCCAGAGGCACTGGCGGCGCGGTTGACGGATTACCACCAACAAACCAAGCCGCTCCTCGAAATCTTCCAGCGCAAGGAGTTCGTCGTCACCATCGACGCCACGGGGACGGTCGACGAGGTGCAAGCGACGATCCGCGAGAAGTTCCCTCAATTCTCCGGCTGAGGCGACGACGCCAGCAGCACCAGGAGACGCATCCGTGTCTCTTCGTGTCCGATCTGTGTCCAGCCAGGAGTTGGCACCTCCAACAGCGTTCCGCACTGCACGTGTGCAGCCGGACCGCTCTTGGAGGTGGGGGGTTTCGAACCCCCGTCCTCCGGAGCCGCAGTAGGCCTTCTCCGAGCGCAGCCGACATCAGGTTGTCGAGGGTGGCACTTCTGCCGGCGGGCAGTGCCACCCCGTAACCAACGAAAGTTTCCTCAATGATCAGTTGGTGTGAGCCATTGAGTAAGCCCTACTGAATGACGCCCAAGATCCGATCCGTAGGGCGGGGACCGGCTGGACGTCGCTACTTAAGCAGCGATCGCGAGCTGAGGCTCGGCGTTTGTTTTTGGTTCCGGCTCTTTAACGTGGTTCCGGAGACCACGGCTCGCTTCTCCTACCTTGACGACCGAAGTCGAATCCAATCACCCCCATGTCTGGGACTCCACTGATCACTGTGATCAGACCAGATATTCTAGGGCGTCGGGGGCCCGCTGCTGACGCCAGGCAGAGGGGGGGGTCACGCACCACTCCAGCGGCCCACCTCTTTGGAAGCTCGGGCCGCCTCACGTTCGGCGTCCCTGGCCATGATCACGTTGCGCTTGTCGTAGAGCCGGCGCCCCTTGGCCAGGGCCAGCTCCACCTTCGCCCTCCCGTCGCGGAAGTAGAGCTTGGCCGGAATGAGGGTCAGCGACTGCTGCTGGGTCTTGCCCATCAGCTCGTCGATCTGGGACCGGTGCACGAGAAGCTTGCGCTTCCGGTCGGGGTCGTGGGCCCCGACGCCTGTGGCGAAACTCCAGGGAGGGATGTGGAGCTGGAAGAGCCAGAGCTCCCCGTCGTCCACCCGGGCGTAGGCCTCACTGAGCTGGGCCTTGCCCTCACGGAGGGACTTGACCTCGGAGCCCTGGAGGACGATGCCGGCCTCGAACGTCTCGAGGAATTCGTACTCGCGCCGGGCGCGCCGGTTGGTGGCGACGGTGCGGTCGCCGCTGCGGTCCTCGCGGGCGGCCGCCCGCTTGGCGATCTGCTTCTTCGCCCTGGCCATGAGGGGTACGAGGGTACCCTTCATGGGTGCTCCGTCTGTCCCGCACCATCTACGTGGAGATGGTGGCCCACTGCCTGGCCGGTCTGCCCGACGAGGCGTGCGGCCTCCTGGTCGGGTCCTACGGGGGCGACGAGGCCTCCCACCTCTTTCTCACCGCCAACGCCGCGGCCTCGGCCATGGTCTACGAGATCGACCCCAAGGAGATGCTGCGGGTCGACCGGGCGGCGCAGGAGGCCGGCGCCGACATCATGGGCGTGTTCCACTCCCACACCCATACCGACGCCTATCCCTCGCCGACCGACGTGGCCCAGGCCACCGATCCCGGCTGGCACTACGTGCTCGTCTCGCTGCGTGATACCCACCCCGTCGTGCGCAGCTACCTGATCAGCGGGGGCACCGTCACCGAGGAGCCGGTCGAGGTTCCCGGGCTTGAGATTCCCGGCCTCGACGTGGCCGGGTAGGGGCCCGGCCGGGCTCCTTGTAGAATCGTTACCGAATCAGTCAACAATCAGCCGGCCAGCCCGCGGGGGAGGGCCGGTGCGTCGTCCGACACTCAGCGAGGAGGCCCTGTGGCCGTCGAAGTCCGCCTACCGACCGTCCTGCGCAGCCAAGCAGGCGGATCCTCCGTCGTCAGCGTGGACGGGGCCACCATCGGCGAGGTCCTGTCCAAGCTCGTCGCCGAGTACCCGGGGATGTCCGGCCAGGTCCTCACGGACGAGGGCACCCTGCACAAGTTCGTGAACATTTACGTCAACGACGACGACGTGCGCTACCTGCAGGGCCTCGACACGCCGGTCCCGGACGGGGCCGAGGTGTCGATCCTGCCCGCCGTGGCCGGGGGCTGAGGCTCTCCGGAGCCCACAGCCATGGCGTTGTATCCCACGGTCCTCGACCTCATCGGCAACACCCCGATGATCGACATCAGCGCGCTCAGCCCCAACCCGGCGGCCGGCATCTTCATGAAGCTGGAGGGGCAGAATCCCGGCGGGTCGGTGAAGGACCGGGTGGCGCTCTCGCTCATCGAAGACGCCGAGCAGAAGGGCGTCCTGGTCCCGGGCAAGCCCGATCAGGTGCTCATGGAGCCCACCTCGGGCAACACGGGCATCGGCCTCGCCATGGTGTGCAAGGTCAAGGGCTACACCCTCAAGGTGGTCATGCCGACCAACGTGTCGGTGGAGCGGCGCCAGCTGCTCGAGCTGTGGGGGGCGGAGATCATTGAGTCGCCGGGCAGCGAGGGATCCAACGGCGCGGTGCGTATGGCCCGGGGCCTGGCCGAGGAGCATCCCGAGTGGGTCTTCCTCTACCAGTACGCCAACCCGGCCAACCCGAAAACGCACTACGAGCACACGGGGCCCGAGATCCTGCGTGACTGCCCGAGCATCACGCACTTCGTGGCGGGGCTCGGGACGTCAGGGACCCTGCTGGGTGTCGGGCGCTTCCTACGCGAGAAGCTCGGCGAATCCGTGCAGGTCTGGGCCGTCGAGCCCCCGGCCGGCGAAATGGTCGACGGGCTGCGCAACCTCGACGACGGGTACATCCCACCCATTTTCGAGAACCTCGGTGGCGCCCAGCTCTTGGACCGCAAGACCGTGGTACGGCCGCGGGAGTCGATCGAGTGGACGCGGCGGCTCACCGAGGTGGGGATCTTCGCCGGCATTTCGACGGGGGCGGCCCTGGCCGGGGCGGTCAAGTGTGCCGCCGCGCTCCCGGAGGGCCAGGCGGCGTCCATTGTGGTCATTTCGGCCGACGGCGGCTGGAAATACCTCTCGACCGGGGCGTGGACAGGCGATATCGACGAGGTCACCGAGCGGGCCAAGGAGATCATCTACTTCTGACGCCTCGGTCCCGTGATGCGGTGCAATCCGGCGCTCAAGGAGGAGCGGGTTCGCGCCGACCCTGGAGAGGGAAGGAGCGCGGGCAGAACGGGCACGATGCGTTGCCGGTATCCCCGCGGCACCGTCATGACGATGCAGATTGACGAAGTTGCCCCGAAAGAGCGCAGCAAGGAGCTCCTGGCCCGGAAGCGTGAGCAGCGCTCCGAGGTGACGTTGTTCTCGGCCCAGGCCGGTCGCAAACCCCTGGTTGCCTTTGCTGCAATTCCGGCGAGCACCGAACTCCCTTCGACCTGGGATTCGGCTACCTCCTGATCCTCGGGCACCCCTTTCCCGGCTCAAGTGCGGCGAAATTCCCGCCGACAATGGACACACAAGGAGAGCGGGCGGAATCCGGCGACATGAGCGGCTGCCGTATGCCCCCGGCGCGACCACTATGAGAATTCGACGCAAGGAAGACAACACAGCGGAGCCCGCGGGCGACACCCTCACCATTGCGCGTGAGGGCGAGGCGCAGCTGGGACCCTTCTCGGAGACCGACGACCTCGGCCAGGCGATGCCGGCCTTCGAGGCCCCTCCGGTCGACACCACGCCCACCAAGGGCCGATTGGGGCACGTGCTCGTGTCACGTGGCGTCGTGACGGAGAGCCAGGTCGCTGCCGCGCTCAAGGCACAGACCGACTCGGGCAAGCGACTCGGCGAGGTTCTCGTCGACATCGGGGCCCTGGACGAGCGGGGGCTGGCCGACGCCCTGGCTGATTTCTTCGGCATGCCGGTGACCGATCTCCGGCGAGACACGCCCACGCCGGCGGCGCTGGGGTTGGTGCCGGCGGCGACGGCCCGGGAGAACCTCGCCATCCCGCTCCGGGTCGACGACGACGGTCTGCATGTGGCGGTGGCTCAGCCGAGCGACGATCTGCGTTTCTTGCTGTCCGAGGTCAGTGGCCACTCGGTCCGGTTGTCGGTCGCACCGATGACCGACATCCGGTGGGCCATCGACCACAGCTACCAGGCCCTCGACAGCGTCGGCCAACTCGTGCAGGCCTTCGAAGCCGTGGAGACCACACGCAGGCGCCCCGCTGTCGACACGCAGGAAGCAACGGTTGTCTCCGAGAACGCCCCGGTCGTGCAGGTGGTCGACAACATTCTGACCCAGGCGGTGCGCGACCGGGCTTCCGATGTCCACATTGAGCCCTCCCAGGACGTGATCTACGTGCGCTTCCGCATTGACGGTGCGCTCAAAGACGTGTTGGAGCTCCCGACCGCCATGGGCGTGGGCCTGGTCAGCCGGATCAAAATTCTGGCGGAGATCAACATTGTGGAGAAGCGCCGCTCACAGGACGGCCAGTTCACGACCACCATCGACGGGAAGGACACCGACGTCCGCGTAGCCACCGTGGCCACCATTTGGGGCGAGAAGGTCGTCATGCGGATTCTGGACAAGAACCGTTCGGTGCTCCGTCTGCACGACCTCGGCATGCCGACCGACACGCACGAGATGTACTCGAAGTTGGTCCGGGCCCCCTTCGGCATGGTGCTGTGTGCCGGCCCGACCGGGAGCGGGAAGACGACCACGCTCTATGCCACCCTCTCCGAGGTCAGCGACCGCGCCAAGAACGTCATGACAATTGAGGATCCGGTCGAGTTCGTCTTTCCCAAAATCAACCAGATCCAGACCAACGAGCAAGCCGGACTGACCTTCGCCAGCGGGTTGAAGTCCATCCTGCGCCAGGACCCCGACGTCATTCTCGTCGGCGAAATCCGTGACGTCGAGACCGCCCGCATTGCCGTCCAGTCGGCCCTCACCGGTCACTTCGTGCTCTCGTCGCTGCACGGCAACGACTCGGTCTCGGCACTGCACCGCTTCCTCGACATGGGGATCGAGTCGTTCCTCATCGCCTCCTCGGTCATTGCGGTCGTCGGTCAGCGCCTGGTGCGGCGCATCTGCCCGTCGTGCAAGACCTCGTACACGCCGACGAGGGAAGAGCTCGTCTTCTACGAGGAGAGCGGGGGCCCGCCCAAGACCGACTTCTCCATCGGCGCAGGGTGCAACTACTGCGGCCACACGGGCTACCTCGATCGGATCGGCATTTACGAGCTGCTCCAGATGACGCCGGAGATCAAGCGCCTTATTGTCGGCTGGGCCACCCAGGACGAGTTGCGCCGGCAGGCGCAGAAGCAGGGCATGCGCACACTCCGTGACGAAGCGCTCAACCTGGTTCTCGAGGACACCACGACGATTTCGGAAGTCATCCGCAGCGTCTACGGGATGTAGCGGCGAGCGAGGCACGCCGTCGCCGGCGCGTCCCGTCCCCATGAGGCCGTTCAGCGGGCGGCCAGCGCGCCGAGCTTGGTCACCGTGTTCCAGTTCCGGGTCGTGCTGACCACGCCGAGGCGGCGCTCCAGGAAGGTTCCGGTGTACTTGGTGTTGGCGTAGCCGTCCGGCGTGTGCACGTAGACCTCTTTGCCATCGACGACGAGTTCGTCGCGGCCGCTCGGCGGGAGACGCAGCCCGTCGAGGGCGGCCCTCGACGGGGACGTGGCCAGGAACGTCACGTGGTGGCGGCCCGGGTCCGCACCGGCCTTGGCGTAGGGGCTGGACGAAGCGACGCGTCCGAAGTCGGCCACGCTGCGCAGAAGGACGGCGGGTGAGCCTCCGAAGTCCTCGTCGAGGCGTTCCTCAATGGCGGAGCTGATGCCGGTCTGGCTCTTCGATCCGGTGGTGAACAGGACGTTCCCGGTCTGTATGTACGTCGTGACATCGGTGTAGCCGAGGGCGTCGAAGGACGCCCGCAACTGGTCCATGGCGATGCGCCCATGGCCGGCGACGTTGACGCTGCGGAGCAGGGCGACATAACGGGGCACGGGCGCAACCTAATGGGAGGCGGTCGGCGACCCGCCGGCGGGGGAGGGCGTGCGGTGCAGGCGGAAGCGGTCCAGGTCGACCACCGGGCGCCGACCCTCGGCCAGGTCGGCCAGCAACTCTCCGAGCAGGGGCCCGAACTTGAAGCCGTGCCCGCTCGTGCCGCACCCGACGACGACCCGCCCCACCCGGTCGAGCACGAAGTCGGTGTCGGTGGAGTTGTCGTAGACACAGCGCTCCGTCGCCACCGGCCGCGGGGCGAGTGACGGGAGCAGGCGCTCGACGGCTGCGGTGAGCGGCGCCAGGAGAGCGGGGTCGTCGCCGGCGAGCGGGGCCGGGTCGGCCGGATCGAAAGCCTCGAGGGGCGAGCCCGGCGTGTGGCAGGCCACCTTGTAGGTGCCCGCGTGCGGGCCACCGTCGGGAACAGGCAAGCCATAGACCATGGCGTCTCCCCATTCGATGAACACCGGCGGGACGACGTCGCCGTCCCGCCGGGCGGCGAAATAGGCCACCTGGGGCAGCGACGGTGCGCTCCCCGCCGCGGGAGTGACCTCCAAGAGGCCGAGCGAGGCCGGGCCGGCGCAGTCGACGACGACGTCGGCCTGCAGGGAGGTCCCATCGGCGGTCGTCACGGTGGCGGAATCAGTCGATTGGCGCAGCGACGTCACGACGCTGCGCGTCCGCAGCTCGAAGGTGCCTGCCTGCTGAAAGGCCTGCAGACAGGCGTCGGCGGCCAACACGCCCGAGTCCGGCTCGACGAGCATGGGACCCGCCGCGACCAGCCCGGGAAATCGCCGTGCGGCCGCCGTAGCCGAAAGTTGCTCGACGGGCGCCCCGGCGGCGGCCAGTGCATCGGCAATGGCGCGCAGGGTCACTTCGTCTCCCAATGTCGCCTGTCCGGTGACATGGAGCAGTGGCCGTCCCGTGGCCGCCTCCAGGTCGCGCCAGCCCGCCCGCGCCAGCACGGCCATCTCGGCGTAGTGCGGCTCGGGATAGCCGAGGCGAAAGATGCGGGCGTCGCCCTTGGAGCCCGAGCGCTCGTGCCCAGGCCCAGCGGCCGCCTCGAGGACCACCACGTTCCAGCCCCGCCGGCTCAGGGCCCAGGCGCTGGACAGTCCGAGCAGCCCGGCTCCGACCACAATGCAGCGGCGGTCCTCCGGCACGCTTCCGATCATACGAACCCCTGCCGGCAGACCCCGTACGGGAAGGGCGCGGCAGTACGCTCGGCGGCAGTGACGAACGGGATGGGCGCGTCGACGCACGCGGTGCACGACGCCATCCCGAGCAAGGCCGACCAGGTCGGCGTGGAGTCGGCCGCGGTCGGCCACGGGCAGGCCGGACCCGGTCGCTCCCTACGAGGCCTGCGGGCCGCCGGCTTTCACATCGTGGCTCTCGCCTGCTTCACCGGTCCCGCCATAGTGCTGTGGTGGCACGTCTGGTCGGCCCACCCATCGTCGTCCCTGACCTGCGGGTGCGGTGATCCGGCGCAGCAGGTCTGGTTCACGGCGTGGCCCGCCTGGGCCATCACCCATCTGCACAGCGTCTTCTTCTCTGGCGTCGTCAACGTTCCGCATGGCGCCAACCTGCTCTCGAACACCTCGGGGCCACTCGTCGGCGTCGTGCTCGCTCCCGTCACGTTGCTCTTCGGCCCTGTCACCGCCACCAACGTCGCGCTGACCCTGGCACCGGGTCTCAGTGCCTGGGCCTGCTTCGCGGCCATCCGGCCCCTGGTCGGCTGGAAAGCGGGTGCCATCCCGGCCGCGCTGGTGTACGGCTATTCGGCGGCCCTGGTGACATCGCTCACTCTCGGCCACGTGTCGGTCACTGTGCTGGTGATCCCGCCGTTCTTGTTCACCACGTTGCACGAGATCGTGATCCGCCAGGAGCACTCGGTCCGGCGAGACGGTGTCCTGCTGGCCGCGCTGCTGGTGGTGCAGTTCTTCATTTCGCCCGAGATACTCGTGATGTGCCTGTTGCTCGGAGCCGTCGGGCTCGTGGCGGTCATGGTGGTCGGCTGGCGTCAGCTCCGGCCGCGCGCCGGACACGCCCTCCCGGCGCTCGGTCTCGCCGCTGCGCTGACCGTGGTGGTGCTGGCCTACCCCACCTGGTTCGGGCTGGCCGGGCCGCAGGCCGTGACGGGCGTGCTCTTCGTGCTCGCTCCCATTTCGGGTGTGCCACTGGCGGGCCTTCTCGTGCCCGGGTCCTACGGGGTACCCGCCGGCGAGTACATCCGCTTCGGCGGGTACCTGGGCCGCACCGGGCCACCGCCGGACTACGTGGGCTGGGGCGTGGCGCTGGCCGGGGTGGGGTCTGTCATCGTCGGGCGCCGCCGCCCCCTCACCTGGCTCCTGCTGCTGCTGGCGGCCGCCACCTTCTGGCTGGCCTTGGGTGCCTATCTCATCAGCGGACCGACCTGGCTGGGGCACCCGTGGCTGCCCTGGCGCGCGCTCTCGACGCTGCCGGTGCTGAAGGAGATCCTGCCCGACCAGTTCGTGCCGCTGGTGACACTGTTCCTGGCCTTCCTGCTCGCGGTCGGCCTCGACGCGTTGCACGGGGCGTCCCGACGACCCTCATCGTGGATGGCGAGACACCGCGGCGTGCTGACGGGTATGGCCACTCTCGGCGTCGCCGTGGTGGCGCTGGCGCCGGTGTTCAGGACCTTCGATGCGCCGCTGCGGGTGGTGCGGGTCCATACGCCGCCCTACCTGCGTGACGCCGCCACACGCCCGCCGGACGGTGACGTCGTGCTCACCGTTCCCTTCGCCGTCTCGGGCTCGGCGCAACCGATGCTGTGGCAGGCCATGCAGGGCATGCGCTTCCGGCTGGCCGGCGCCGCGCTCAAGACGCCCGACGCGCTGGGAGGCCCGGTCGGGGAGGGTGCACCGGGGTCGGCACGGCGGATCCTGACCGAGCTGACCATCGCCGGTCCTGCGTTGCCGGCTGGTACGGCCGCCCAGCTGGCGGCCGTTCGGCAAGCGCTGCAGTCCTGGCAGGTGAATCAGGTGGTCATCACCGGGGCCAGTCGCGATCCGGTCTACGCGTCGGGATTCTTCACGGCGGCGCTCGGCGTGCCTCCGGTCTTCGAGCGCGGCGCCTGGGTATGGAGGGTGCAGCCGGGGGAGGCATCGGCCCCGCCCGTCACGGGGATCTCCCTCTCGACCTGTCGGACCTACGCGGCCTTGGCCGGCGAGCGCCAGCGGCCACTGACGATGGCCCGGTGCGTCATGTTCGCGGGTGGCCGCGCCACGTAGGCCGTCCGACCCTTCTCGTGCCGGCGGCGCTGGGTCTCCTCCGCCGGGCCCATGGTCGTAGGCTTGGTCCGTGCAGCCCATCCTTCATCTCTCCGTACCGGTGCGCGACATGGGGGAGGCGCGGGAGTTCTACGTGCACACGCTGGGATGTCAGGCCGCCCGGACGCGCGCCGATTTCACGGACGTGTGGTTCTTCGGCTTGCAGCTCACGCTGCAGGAACGGCCGGACGAGCTGGCCCCGTTGCGCGCCGGAGGTTCGCGTCACTTCGGTGTCACCCTGGGGCGCGACGACTTCGACTCGGTCGTGTCGCGCCTGGCCTCGAGCGGCACAGAGTGGGTGGTGCCCGTCTCGACGGACGACGAGGGACAACCAACCGAGCAGACCAAGGCCAAGATCGCCGACCCCAGCGGCAACGTGATTGAGTTCAAGACCTACCGCGACGTCGACGCCGCGCTGGAGATCTCGGCACACTCCTATCCGGAGGCCTTCGCCCACGGGAACTGACGGCGCGGTACCAGGGTGCCTGTTGGGCAGCGCAAGCCTCGCGAGGGCGCCGGCACCCAGAAAGGAGGGTGTGGTGCATGTCTGAGAATCATGGGCAGGGCCCGCCCTCCACCACACGTGCCGCCGGCCGGAGGGGCGCGCTGTTCGGTGCTCTGGGGGCAGCCGTGCTGCTCGCACTCGGACTCAGCGTGCCCGTGGGGGCGGCCACGCAGTTGGGGAGCAAGAATGCAGGACTTACCGGCACGGCGGGGGCGCCGGCACCAACCGAGCACCCGCATGCGATGCAGGCGCTCTCGCAGGCCAACATCGTGGTCTCGGATTTGGGAACTGGTGCCTCATCGGCTCAGACGTTTCGCACCGTCACGCCGGTCGCGGCGCCGGGCCATCCGGACTGCAACACCACGAACGTGTCGCCGATGTGTTTCGCCTTCGGAACGGGTGCCGGGACACCCCAAGGGGGCGAGCTCGACGTGCAGCCCGGTGGGGGGTCGCCGTATCTGTTCGGTTTCTTTCCGGGAGGGACCGGGTCCAACTTGGGTATCCAGATCGGTGGGGCCACGTGCTCGACCTCGTCCGCCGGATCGGCCGGCTTCAAGCTCGACCAGTACGTGCTGAGCGCGAGCGCGTACACCGTGGCGGTCCAGTTCCACTGCACCGTCCTCTTCCTCGGCATCAGCGGCACCCTCGCCTACAGCATTCTGCCGACCGACCCCAACGACGGCTATTACCTCTTCGACCAGCACGGGGGGCTCACCAGCTTCGGCAACGACAACTACCTGGCGTACCTCGACGGGGCGTACTACTACAAGCTCAACGCCCCCATCGTGGGCATGAGGACCACGCCCGACGGCGGCGGCTACTGGATGGTCGGCGCCGACGGTGGGGTCTTCTCGAGCGGTGACGCCGGGTTCTACGGCTCGACCGGGGGGCTCCATCTGAATAAACCGGTCGTGGGCATGGCTGCCACCCCCGACGGAGGGGGGTACTGGTTCGTGGCCTCCGATGGCGGCATCTTCGCCTACGGCGACGCCCAGTTCTACGGATCCATGGGAGGCAAACCCCTCAACAAGCCAATCGTGGGGATGGCCGCCACCCCGAGTGGGAACGGATATTGGCTGGTTGCCTCCGACGGAGGGATCTTCGCCTACGGCGACGCACCGTTCTTCGGTTCCACCGGGAACATGCGGCTCAACCAGCCCATCGTCGGCATGTCAGTGACGCCGAGTGGCCGTGGATACTGGTTCGTGGCCGCTGACGGTGGGGTCTTCTCCTACGGCGACGCCCAGTTCTTCGGTTCGACGACCAACGTCCACTTGACCGGGTCCGTCGTCGGCATGACCGCGACGTACAGCGGCAGCGGCTACTGGATCGCAGTGTCCGACGGTGGCGTGTTCCAGTACGGCGACGCCGCCTTCTTCCCCGGCAGCCTGGGTCGCCAGGGGATCTCGGGCGTGGCCGGGATCTCGCTGCCGGCGGGTTCCGTACTTTCCTGACCGCGGCGCCCCCGATGGCTACCTTCTCGACTCGTACTGCAGCGCTACTGCCCCCGAGCCGAATTCCTGCCGGTTCACGAGCTTCAGGTCGACATGCTTCGAGAGCCCGGCGAACAACGTCGGTCCGTGGCCCGCGAGCCTGGGATGCACCACGAACTCATAGTCATCGATCAATCCCAGCTCCGTCAACGCCGTTGGGAGCTTCACACCTCCCACGAGCAGACCCTGGCCCGACTCCTGCTTGAGCTGCTGCACAGCCCTGGCCAGATTCCCGCGCACAAGTTCCGCGTTCCAGTCGACGTGATCCATGGTGCTCGAAACGACGTACTTCTTTGCCGCATTGATTGTCAGGGCGAAAGGTTCCATCCAATCCGCCCGCGCTCCCGCCGGTGCTGGTGGCCGCCACGCTGACTCCATCATTTCGTAGGTGATCCGGCCAAAGAGGAGGGCATCGGCCTGGTTGAGGTTCTCGACGGCGTGGCGATGAAGATCCTCGTCCGGCGGGATTGCGCCATGATCGC
>Ga0302319_10003347_pt1 | contig 33659 bp, 29 predicted proteins | sample Bog_T0_2_FD_203319 | JGI IMG/M metagenome (GOLD analysis project Ga0302319, IMG submission 203319) | Peat permafrost microbial communities from Stordalen Mire near Abisko, Sweden - Bog_T0_2 | ecosystem: Environmental > Terrestrial > Soil > Wetlands > Peat | place: Sweden: Abisko, Stordalen Mire... | reverse complement strand
GGCGTCGAGCAATTCGCGAAATTCCGGCAGGCGCTCGTTGGCGCCGTCGCCAACCACGAAAGGCAGGTCGGAGAACCCGGAATCGCCCAGCTCGTCGATCACTGCGCCGTCGGCGGCGATGGTCTTGATCTCGCCGTCCCGCTGCCAGAGGGCGGCCGGCGTGCGCTCGACGATCTCGATGACGATCTGGTTGGGAAACAGCTTGCGTACGCTCGCCTGCTTGACGAGCGGCGTCTTCTCGAGCTGCAGGCGCGCGGCCTCGGCGTCGAAGAACGGGGTCGAACTGTTCGGCGTGACGCCGGCGATGGCGAGCACTTCGGCGGGGGTGAGCCGCGATTGGCCGGTCATCGTGATCACTTTGACGCCGAGCCCCAGGTTACGGGCGACGAAATCGCCGACGCCGCCCTCGGAGACGACGAATTCCTGATAATGGCCGCCGCGCACGAAGCCGACGCTGGCGACGGCGCCGAGCAGAACCGCAGCGAGGACGATTCCGAGCCCGCGAGGCGCGGGCCGGTCGAAGCGCAGACCGAAAGCATAGCCGTTTCGCCGCGCGCGTTCGCCGCGCAGCAGCACGGGAGCCGATCCGCGGGGCGCCGCGCCGACGCCGGCCAGCGCCGGCTCAGCGAAACGCCGCAAACGGAAAGCTTGGCTCAACGATCGCAAGACGCGTCCTCCACCATCCATTCCACCAGTTCGCCAAACGACATGCCCATATGGGCCGCCATTTCCGGCGCCAGAGACGTCTCGGTCATGCCCGGCTGGGTATTGACTTCGAGACAGATCAAATCGCCGTCCTCGCCCTTCGTTTCGTCGTAGCGAAAGTCGGCCCGACTGACGCCCCGACATCCCAAGGCGCGATGCGCCCTCAGGGCTAAGTGTTGAACTTCTTGGTAAATTATTGGTTTAAGCCGAGCCGGAAGAACGTGATTCGAGCCGCCTTTCGCGTATTTGGCGTCGTAACCGTAGAACGCTTCGGAAACCGGAACGATTTCGATGATGTCGGTGACACGGTCGCCGATGACGGCGCAGGTCAATTCCTTGCCCGCGACGTAGCGTTCGGCGAGCAGCTTATCGCCATAGGGCCAGTCCTCGCGGCCGACTTCCTGGGGCGGATGCGAACGGTCTTCCTTGACGATGACGACGCCGAACGACGATCCCTCGTCGATCGGCTTGAGAACGTAGGGCGGCGCCATGGCGTGACGCCGCGCCGCGTCGTGACGCTCGATCACTACGCCTTCCGCTACGGGAATCCCGGCCGCCGCAAGAACGACCTTGGCCAGATCTTTCTGCATGGCCAGGGCAGACGCCAGCACGCCGGAATGGGTATAGGGAATGCGCAGCAGTTCGAGCAGGCCCTGGATCGTTCCGTCCTCGCCGAACCGGCCATGGAGCGCATTGAAGGCGACATCCGGGCGCAGCTTCGCCAGCACGTCGGCGATGTCGCGGCCGACGTCGACGCGCGAAACCTGGAACCCGCGCGCTTCCAGCGCGTCGGCGCAGCCACGGCCCGACATGAGCGAGACCGGCCGCTCCGCCGACCACCCCCCCATCAGAACCGCTACGTGTTTCATCGCTCGACTGCGCCTCTCGGCCGGCGCCATAGCCGGTTAACCGAGCCTTAAGGCGAGAGCGTTAACGAGCGATTAACCTACCGGCGGCGGCGCCCGAAAAACCAGCGGACGATTCCGCTGAGTCCCGTCAGCCTTTGATTAACGTTGACGCCTCGTAAAGACTTTGATCGGCGCCGGGCAATGGAATTGGCTTGCCATTCTCCGGATAGGCGCCTATCTTCAAGATGTTTCGCGTCGGGTCGTATCCCGCGCCGTGTTGTGCTTGCGCCGGGCGAAAGCCGCGTTATGGCGTAAGGTGCGGTCGCAGAATACGATCCTGCGGTGGGTGTTCTCCCGCCCCTTTGCCGCCTTCTTCGTCTGACGCCTTGCGACGGATGAAGGGTTTGCGGCCAAATGCGGGGAGCGCCGCGTCGAACTACCCTTGGGAGCCGACGCGACCGGTAGCGAAACGTCGGCGCTTTGGGGCGCCCCTCGATCGGCGCGAGGTCATCTGCGCCGAGATTCAGGGTCGTCGCTTTCAAAGGTTCAAATGCCGAGGTCGCCGAGAAACGTCGCCAGCGCCGTCCGAACAGGGACGGTCGGGGACGCGCGCGCCTCCTCTCCACACGCCGGAATGGGTCGGACGTTTGCGACGTCAGCGCCCCCTCCGGTCTCACCGCTCCCCTCCATTCCCAACATGAGCGCTGCGCGCTTGGCTTGTTCACGTCCCGGTCGGGCTGACGAGTCGCGTCTGCGGCGCCGCAAGAGAGTCCCTCATGGCCAACAAGATGATTATCGACGCGTCCCATCCGGAAGAAACCCGGGTGGTCGTGCTCAGAGGTAACCGAGTCGAAGAGTTCGATTTCGAAGCGGCAAGCAAGAAACCCCTACGCGGAAACATCTATCTGGCGAAGGTCACCCGGGTCGAGCCGTCGCTCCAGGCGGCGTTCGTCGACTATGGCGGCAATCGCCACGGCTTCCTCGCCTTCTCGGAAATCCATCCCGACTATTATCAAATCCCGGTCGCCGACCGTCAGGCGTTGCTCGAGGAAGAGGCGCGCGCCCATCTCGAGGACGAGGAGGAGCCGAACGGCGAGCGCCGCAGCCGCCGCCATCGCCGCTCCCGCCCCGCTGAATCGGCCTTGCGCGCCGACGACGGCGAGACGATTTCCGAGCCGGCCTCGCGCGAAGCCGCCGAGGAGACGATCGCGTTCGAGCCGCCCGCGGAGCCGATCAACGCGCCGTTCATCGAAGCCGCGAGCGAGGCCGCCGAGGCGCCCGCGCATGAGTCGAGCCCGGAGCCGCACGAAGGCCATGTCGAAGCGGAGGCGCAACCCGCGCCTGTCGAGCTGGAGCTCGAAGCGCCGGCCGAGGTCGAGGCCGCCGCGCCCGAGTCCGAGATTGTCGCAACCAGCGAGCCTCTTTCGGAAGACGAGCGCGAACCGGCGCATGCCGAGGCGCCGAGCGAGTTCGTCGCCGAACCCGAGCCGTCCTTCGGCCACGTCGAGAGCGTCGAATCCGTCGCCGAATACGACGACGAACCGGAAGTGACGACGCTCGGCGGCGCCGGCGGCGACGAGCCGGAAATGCGCGCCCCGCGTTCGCGTAACGACGAAGAAGGCGAGCCGGTCGAAGTCCTCGGCGGCGACGCCATGGACGAGACGCCGCGCCGCGCGCCGCGCTCCCGCCGTCAATACAAGATTCAGGAAGTGATCAAGCGCCGGCAGGTGCTGCTGGTGCAGGTCGTCAAGGAAGAGCGCGGCAACAAGGGCGCGGCGCTCACCACCTATCTGTCGCTCGCCGGCCGATATTCGGTGCTGATGCCCAACACCGCGCGCGGCGGCGGCATTTCGCGCAAGATCACCAACGCGCAGGACCGCAGCCGCCTGAAGAGCATCGCCGAGGAGCTCGACGTGCCCGAGGGCATGGGCGTCATCCTGCGCACCGCCGGCGCCTCGCGCACCAAGCAGGAAGTCAAGCGCGACTTCGAATATCTGCTGCGGATGTGGGAGACGGTGCGCGAGACGACGCTCGCCTCGTCCGCGCCGACGCTGGTCTACGAGGAAGGCTCGCTCATCAAGCGCGCGATTCGCGACCTCTACACCAAGGAGGTCGAAGAGATCGTCGTCGCGGGCGAAGCCGCCTATCGCGAAGCCCGCGCGTTCATGCGCCTGCTGATGCCCAATCACGTCAAGTCCGTCGTGCCCTATCGCGACACCCAGCCGCTGTTCGCCAAGGCGGGCGTGGAAGCGCAGCTCGACGCGATGTTCTCCAATCAGGTCACGCTGAAGTCTGGCGGCTATATCGTCATCAACCAGACGGAAGCGCTGGTCGCCATCGACGTCAACTCGGGGCGCTCGACGCGCGAGCACAATATCGAAGACACCGCGTTGCGCACCAATCTGGAGGCGGCCGACGAGGTTGCGCGCCAGTTGCGGCTGCGCGATCTGGCGGGTCTCATCGTCGTCGATTTCATCGACATGGAGGAGTCGCGCAACAATCGCGCCGTCGAACGACGGATGAAGGAAGCGCTGAAGAACGACCGCGCGCGCATCCAGGTCGGCCGCATCTCGCATTTCGGCCTGCTCGAAATGTCGCGCCAACGCATCCGCACCGGCGTGCTCGAGGGCTCGACGGTGCAGTGTCCGCATTGCCTGGGCGGCGGCGTCGTGCGCTCGACCTCTTCGATCGCCCTGCATGTGCTGCGCGTGCTCGAAGACGGACTCATCAAGTCGGCGACCCACGATATGATCGTGCGCACCCGCACCGTCGTCGCGCTCTATATCCTCAACCAGAAGCGCGCCCATCTGCGCGATCTCGAACGCCGCTTCGGCGTCGCCATCTCGGTCGAGGCCGACGACAGCCTCGCCGGCGCCAACTATCATGCGCTGGAGCGCGGCGAGCCGGCGAGCGGCGACCGCGCGGGCGAGGGCGAGCCCGAACATCGTCCCGCCGGCTACGGCGCGGCGCCCGATGACGAGGACTTCGCCGTCGAGGAGGTCGTCGAGGCCGAAGAGGAAGTCGAGACCCCCGAAATCGAGACTGCCGACGAAGAGCTCGAGGCGGAAGGAGAGGGCGACGCCGAGGGCGCGGGCGGCGAAGGCGACGAAGCCGAACGCAATCGTCGTCGCCGCCGCCGTCGTCGCCGTCGCGGCGGCGAGCGCCCGGCGGGCGAATTCGTCCCCGCCGACGCGCCGCAGCCCAATGACGAGGGCTTGGCCGTGATGGCCGAAATCGGCGGCGACTTCGCGGCTTCGACCGAAACGGAAGAGAATTTTCGCCCCAACGGCGTGCGCCGTCGTCGCTCGCGGCGCGGGCGGCGCGGCGAGCGTTTCGCCGGTCCGGGCGTCGAGGGCGCGACCGAGGAGGGCGGCGCGAACGAGGAGTTCGAACCCGAAAACGCGCCGTTCGAGCCGGAATCCCATGCGTCCACGGACGCCGGAGCGTCGTCCTTCGCGCAGCCGGAACTGCCCTGGCACACCCCGCTGGAGACGAGCGCGCCCGTGGAAGCGGCGCCCGCAGAGACCGAGGCCGACGCGCACGAAGCGCCCGCCGCCGAAATAGCGGCGCCCGCCGCCGAAGCTCCGGCGCCGGCCGTCGAAACACCGGCGCCCGTCGTCGAAGCTCCGCAGCCGATTGCGCACGAGCCCGAACCCGAGCCCGCCGCGCCGACCGTGGCGGCGGCGGAACCGGCCGTGGTTGCCCCGCCTGCGGCGGCTGAGCCTGCGCTGGTCGAACCCGTCGTCGTCGAACCCGTTGCGGTCGAACCCGTCGCGGTCGAGCCTGCGGCCGTCGAACCGGAAGCGCCGGCCGTCGACGAGCCGCCGCGTCCGCGTCGTTCCGGCTGGTGGCAGCGCGCGCGGGCGACGATCGTCGGCGAGTGACTGAGCCTTGAAACAGGCTCCCTGATCGGCCCCGGCCTCGCGCCGGGGCTTTTTTGTTTCGAGAGGATGTCCGAATGCGCTGGCTTTTCCAGTCTTGGGCGTTTTGGGCCGCGCTGTCGGCGGCCTTCGCCGCGCTCACCGCGATCTTCGCCAAGGTCGGCGTCGAGGGCGTCAATTCCGATTACGCTACATTCCTGCGCACCCTGGTGATCCTCGCGGTGCTCGCGCTGATGCTGACGCTGCTGGGCGAGTGGCGGCCGCCGGGCGAGATTTCCGCCCGGACCTACATGTTCTTGACGCTTTCCGGCCTCGCCACCGGCGGCTCCTGGCTCAGCTACTTTCGCGCCCTGCAATTGGGGCCGGCGGCGCGGGTGGCGCCGATCGACAAGCTCAGCGTCGTGCTGGTGGCCATTTTCGGCGTCGCCTTTCTCGGCGAACGGCTCTCCGGCCTCAACTGGCTCGGCGTCGCCCTGATCGCCGCCGGAGCGATTCTGGTGGCGTTTCGCTGACGAACGACGACCCGCGGCGACGCGCCCTCACATTTCAATAATCGCAACGCCCCTGTTTTCCCGGCGATCGAGCGACCAGGACACGATGAACACGCCGAGGCCGACGGCCGACAAGGCGGCGCCGACATATCCGGTGGCCGGATAGCCGAAGCCATGGTCGAGCACGCGCCCGCCGAGCCAGGCGCCGAGGGCGTTGGCCATGTTGAAGGCCGAATGCATCGAAGCGGCGGCGAGCGTCTGGCCGTCGCGCGCCACGTCCATCAGCCGCGATTGCACTGCCGGGCCGGCGGCGAAGGTGCAGCCGAGCAGGAAGGTGGTGACGCACAGCGCCGCCGGCCACTGGGCGGAGAGGCCGAACAATGTCATGATCACGATGTTGAACACCAGCATGCCGCCGATCGCGCCCATCAGCGACCTGTCGGCCATACGCGAGCCCAGCAGATTGCCGGCGTTCATGCCGAGACCGAACAGGCCCATGAGCACCGCCACCATGGCGACGGGCATATGGGCGTAGTCGGTCGCCGTGGCGGCGATGTAGCTGAAAATCGAAAACATACCGCCGAAGCCGGTGGCCACCATCGCCAGCGTCAGCAGCACCTGCGGGTGGGTGAAGGCGATCAACTCGCGCATCACGCCGGCCTTCTCGTGCGGCTGGTCGTTCGGCAGATACAGCCACAGCAGCATCACGGTCAGCGCGCCGATGCCGCCGACGGCCAGGAACATCACGCGCCAACTGAGGAACGCGCCTAACACGGCCATGACCGGCGTGCCCAGCAGCGTCGCCCCGGTGAGCCCGAGCATCACGTAGCCGACCATCTGAGTGCGGCGTTCGATCGGCGCCAGCGAGGCGGCCACCAGGGCGGCGACGCCGAAATAGGCGCCATGCGGCAGACCGGTCAGAAACCGCAACACGATCATGCTGGACAGGCTGGGGGCGGCGGCGCTGGTCAGATTGCCGAGGGCGAACACCGTCATCAGGATCAGCAGCAGCGTGCGGCGCGAGGCTTTCGCCCCGGCCACGGCGATGAGCGGGGCGCCGATGACTACACCCGCCGCATAGGCGGTGATGACGTAGCCGGCGTCCGGCACGCTGACGCGAAAGGTCGTCGACACCGCCGGCAACAGCCCCATGATGGCGAATTCGCCGGTGCCGATGCCGAAGCCGCCGCAGGCGAGCGCCAGGATGACGAGCGCCACTTTGAACGTGGAGAACGACGTCCCGGTTTCGGTCGTGGTTTCGGGCAGGCAGATGTCCAGAGAGCTCAAACGGATCGGTCCTTTTCGATGGGATTGTCGGATGAACAGCGGCGCCGCGTCCTCCGGCGACGGCGATTACAGGTAGCGGCTGACCGGACGCCACAGATCGACGCCACCCTCGACCGCATAGGCGTCGATCTCGGCCAATTCCTCCGGACCGAAGCTCGCATTCTTCAGAGCGTCGAGACTGTCGTCGAGCTGGTTGACTGTGCGCGCTCCGACCAGCGACGAGGTGACGCGTTTGTCCCTCAGCGTCCAGGCGATGGCCATCTGCGCCAGCGTCTGGCCGCGGCGGCGCGCGATGGCGGCGAGCGCGCGCACGTTGGCGAGGTTTTCCGGCGTCAGCAGAGCGGAGCCGAACGAGCCGCCCTTGGTGGCGCGAGCGCCTTCGGCCGGCTGGGCGTCGATGTATTTGTCGGTGAGCAGCCCCTGCGCCAGCGGCGAAAAACCGATGCAGCCGACCCCTAGGTCGTCGAGCGTGTCGAGCAGCCCGTCGGTCTCGATCCAGCGGTTGAACATCGAATAGGACGGCTGGTGGATCAGCAGCTTGACGCCTTCGACGGCGAGCGCCTCAGCGATGACGCGGGCGCGCGCCGGACTGAAGGAGGAGACGCCGACGTAGAGCGTCTTGCCCTGGCGCACCGCATGGGCGAGCGCACGGGCCGTCTCTTCCACCGGCGTATCCGGCCAGGGACGGTGGGCATAGAAGATGTCGACATAGTCGAGCCCCATCCGCTTCAGGCTCTGGTCGAGCGAGGCGATGAGATGTTTGCGCGAACCGCCGATGCCGTAGGGGCCCGGCCACATGTCCCATCCGGCCTTGGTAGAGACGATCAATTCGTCGCGATGGGCGGCGAAGTCCTTCGTCAGGATGGCGCCGAAGTTCTCCTCTGCCGAGCCGTAGGGCGGGCCGTAGTTGTTGGCGAGGTCGAAATGGGTGACGCCGCGATCGAAGGCCCGGCGGATGACCGCGCGCCCGGTCTCGAAGGCGTCCGCGCCGCCGAAATTCTGCCAGAGCCCCAGCGAGATCGCCGGCAATTGCAGGCCGGATCGGCCGCAGCGGCGGAAATTGGCGACGCTATAGCGATCGGGGTCGGGCACGTAGCTCACGGAATCGTCTCCCGTCTGGGCGCCCGTTCCGCTCGGAACGAACGCAAACTATTGATACTATTTTGTTTTTCTTCACAGAAGCCGGGACGCTCGGTCGAGCGAGGCTCAGGCTGGTGTTCGAGGCTGCAACTTAAGGGGCCGGCATGCTTGAAACAATCTCATAGGCTACAACGCTTTGTTGAGCCAAATTCAACGATGAGGCTTCCAGCTCAGCGTCGGGTCGACATCCCGCATGGTCTTGATCAGCGCGCCGAGGCCGAAGGGCAGCTGCCTGCGGCTCGGATAGTACATGGCGAGCGGCGGCCCCATGGAAATCCACTCCGGCAGCGCCACTTGCAGCCGGCCGCCGACCAGATACGGACGGATGAGCGCTTCCAGGCAGTAGGCGACGCCGACGCCGTCGAGCGCCGCGGCGATGGCGAGTTCGGAGGAGCCGACGATCAGCCTGCCCGGCGCGTCGATGACGCGGTGATCGTCGCCGCGATCGAACTCCCAATGGTAGATCTGGCCGCGCCCGGTCCGCATCCGGACGCAATTGTGGTCGGCGAGATCCTCGGGGATCTCGGGACGGCCGGCGCGGGCGATATAGGCGGGCGAGGCGACGGCGACCCAGCCAAGCGGACCGGTCAACGGCGCGGCGACCATGTCTTCGGGAATGGCGCCGCTGTAGCGCAGGCCGGCGTCGAAGCCCTCCGCCGTCACGTCGACGAAATGATCGTCGACCGCGATTTCGATCTCGACCAGCGGAAACCGTTCGGTGAAGCGCGACATGACGGGGGCGAGCAGCAACGGCACGGCGTCGCGCAGCACGTTGATGCGCACGCTGCCGGCGCTCGAATTGACCTGGGCGCGGATCTCGTCGAGCCCGGCGTCGATCACCTCCAGCCCGGCGGCGACCTTCTGCGCGAGGGCTTCGCCCGCCGCGGTCGGCGCTACGCTGCGGCTCGTGCGGTTGAGCAGGCGGACCCCGAGCCGGCTTTCGAGCGCCTTCATACGGTGGCTCAGGGCCGACACCGTCATGTCGAGATGATCGGCGGCGCGGCGAAAACTGCGGAACCGCGCGATCGTCAGGAACACCGACAGATCGGCATAGTGGCTGCGGTGCGGTTCCATGGCTATGCCCGTTGCGCGGTCCGACCGGTCGCGGCGGATGCCGAGCCGCGCCGATTCCGTGCGGCCGCCGCGCCCCGCTGTCGCGCAAGCGCCCCTCGACCGCTGGATTCTGCTCGAAACGCCCCACGAGGTAAAGCGTTGACTGCATGCGGGCCATTCGCCGACGCCGGCCACCCGATAGGCAGGGGGTATTTGTCCAAACCGGAGAGGCGCGCTGCGGGCGACGAACGCGCGATCATAAGTTCGATTCCGGAAAACCTTGACGGTGCGCCGCCACGGGGGCCACAACCTGTAAGTCCCGGGAATCGCGCTCCATGAACACTGAAGACTTCGTAAGACTGATGGACCTCGAACCCGCCGGCGAGGACCGCTGGATCGGCCATTCCCCGGACAACGGCTGGAAACGCGTGTTCGGCGGGCAGGTCGTGGCGCAGGCCCTGGTCGCCGCGCAGCGCACGGTTCCCGATCGCGCGCCGCATTCGCTGCACGCCAATTTCCTGCTCGGCGGCGATCCCGGGGAGCCGATCCGTTTCGAGGTCGAGCGTATTCGCGACGGCCGCAGCTTCACCACGCGCCGCGTCGTCGCCAGCCAGCGCGGCGAAGCGATCTTCGCGATGTCGGTCTCGTTCCACATCGAGGAAGACGGCCTCGACCATTACATTTCCGCGCCCCAGGCGGCGGCGCCCGAGGACACGCCCGATCCGCTGCAGATGGCCGCGCTCGCGGGAGAAAAGGTGCGCGAACAGGTCGCCGACTTTCTCGCCCGCATCGCGCCGATCGAATTCCGTCCGCTCGACTACAGGCGCTATACGAAGCTCGCGGCGGGCGACGCGCTCGAGGCCAAGCAGATGCATTGGCTGCGCATCGGCGTCGGCCTGCCCGACGATCCCGCGATTCACCGCGTGGCTTTGGCCTATCTCTCGGACTTGACCCTGCTCGACGCGGCGTTGGTGCGCCACGGCCATTCGATGGCCGGCGGCAAGTTCCAACTCGCCAGCCTCGATCACGCGCTGTGGTTCCATCGCCCCGCCCGCGCCGACGATTGGCTGCTGTACGCGCAGGACAGCCCGAGCGCCGAAGGCGGACGCGGCCTGACCCGCGGCCTGCTTTACGACCGCACCGGACGCCTCGTGGCCAGCGTCGCCCAAGAGGGCCTCATCCGCTGGCGCCGCGGCGCGGAGCCCAAATGATCGGCGCGAGTGATCAGCCCAAATGATCGTTTTGCAGGCGCCGCGGCGCAGAGCCCAAGTGATCGTTTCGTAGGCGCCTACATTTTGATCATTTTGCCCGATTCATTGGCGAAAGCCGCGCGCTTGTAAGGAAAATATAAGTAAAGTCGAAGAATTTCCGGTCTCCGCGCTCGCCGGAGCAGTTGGCACGCCCCTTGTAAGCAACGGTTCGGCTGCGCGTCGGAGGGCGTGCTTAGTCGAGCGTAACGCGGGCTGAAGGACGAAGCGCGAAAGCGGCGCGGCCTTCCCTGAAACTGGGGCGAAACGACATGAAAATTGTAATGGCAGTGATCAAGCCGTTCAAACTCGAGGAGGTCCGCGACGCGCTGACCGCCATCGGGGTGCACGGTCTCACGGTCACGGAAGTCAAGGGATACGGCCGTCAGAAGGGGCATACCGAAATCTACCGCGGCGCCGAATACGCGGTCAGCTTTCTGCCCAAGCTGAAGATCGAAGTCGCTGTCGCCAGCGACGTCGTCGACAAGGTCATCGACACCATCGTCGCCGCGGCCCGTACCGGCCAGATCGGCGACGGCAAGATTTTCGTCTACGGGCTCGACAGCGCCGTGCGCATCCGCACCGGTGAGAAGGACAACGACGCACTGTGAGCGCCGACACCCCTACCTTTGGTTATGGAGTAGTTCCAAAATGAAGCTTACACGATTGCTCATGGGTCTCGCGCCAGCCTTGGCGCTGGTCGCGATGATCGGCTTCGCCGCGCCGACGCCTTCCAGCGCGCAGACCGCCGCTGCCCCCGCCGCCGCCGCCCCGGCCGCCGCCGCTGCGCCTGCAGCGCCCGCCGCCGCCAAGCCTGCTCCGCCGGCGACTCCCGCCTGCGCCGCCGCCGTCGCCGCGATCGACGAGACCGCTCAATACGCGGCCGTTCCCGCCGTTCCCGCCGTACTCACCAAGTGCACGCCCTCCGGCGGCGACACCGCCTGGATGCTGACCTCGGTCGCGCTCGTGTTGATGATGACCATCCCGGGCCTTGGCCTGTTCTACGGCGGCATGGTCCGCAAGAAGAACGTCGGCGACACCGTGATGACGTCCTTCGCCATCACAGCGCTGGTGACCGTCATTTATGCGGTCGTCACCTACTCGCTGTCGTTCACCGCGGGCGGGCCGTTCATCGGCGGGTTGAGTCGCGCGTTCCTGCAAGGGATCCTGAGCGACATCAACAACGGCGGCATCGGCAACCCGAATACGCTCGCGCCGACGATCCCCGAGACCGTCTACATGGCCTTCCAGATGACCTTCGCGATCATCACCCCGGCGCTGATCGCCGGTGCCTTCGCGGAGCGCATGAAGTTCTCGGCGATGCTGTGGTTCATCGGTCTGTGGGCGATCCTCGTCTACGCTCCGGTCGCGCATTGGGTCTGGGGTCCGGACGGGTTCCTCTCGGCCGCCAACACCGACGACAAGGGCAACTTTGCGGGCTGGGTCAAGGTTCTCGACTTCGCCGGCGGCACGGTCGTTCACATTGACGCGGGCGTCGCGGGTCTCGTCACCGCCCTCTTCCTCGGCAAGCGTCGCGACTCCGGCCCTGGCCACAACATGGTCCTGACCTTCATCGGCGCGGGCCTCCTGTGGGTCGGCTGGTTCGGCTTCAACGCGGGCTCGGCGGTTTCGGCGGGCGTGCAAGCCGGTATGGCGATGACCGTCACCCAGATCGCCACCGCCGTCGCGGCGTTGACCTGGATGTTCGTGGAATGGGCGCATCGTGGCAAGCCGACCGTCATTGGCATCGCCTCGGGCGCGGTCGCGGGTCTGGTCGCGATCACTCCGGCTTCGGGCTTCGTCGGCCCGGTCGGCTCGATTGTGATCGGCGTCGCCTGCGGCGTCGGCTGCTACTGGGGCGCCACTGGCCTCAAGCATGCGTTCGGCTATGACGACGCGCTCGATTGCTTCGGCGTGCACGGCGTAGGCGGCATCATCGGCGCGATCCTGACCGGCGTGTTCGCAATCAACGAATACGGCGGCACCCCGGGCGCGATCGAAGGCAACGTCCATCAGGTGCTCAACCAGTTTATCGGCGTCGGCACCGTCATCGTCTACGACGCGATCGTCACCACGATCATCCTCTTGGTCATCAAGGCCGTCATCGGCCTGAGGGTCAGCGACGAGATCGAGCGCGAAGGCCTCGACCTCGCCCTGCATGGCGAAACGGTGCAGTAGCCCGCAAATTCCCGGCGGCCTGCGGGCCGCCGGTCTCCGGTTCCTCCCCCCTGGGACGCCCTCGCGGCGTCCCTTTTTTATTGCGGCGGCGCCGGCCGGGAAAATCATCGACGAGCGGACTGCGGCATTCCCGGGATGAGTGTGAAAAGGATCGGACGCGCAATGCGCGATCGAGGTCAGATTTAGATCAAGATCAGTATTCACTTAATTGTTATGTAATCTAATCGGGTGAACCCCCTGAAACCACCCTATGAACCGGCGAAAATAAATAGGATTGAACAGCCATGGACAATTTCCCTCGAACTGTCGGCGACAATGAGAGCCGCCCGTCGGATCCCACCAGCGTGCTGGTTATCGTCACCGTGGCGATCTTTGTGGTGATGCTGTTCACCGGCCACATCCCGTTTCTGTGATCGACAGTGGTTCTCGACAGGGCGCAGTATCGCCGTTGGGCTCGCAGTTCCGGCGATTGGCGCGGCTTGCGATGGAACAGCGAGGGCGCCGCGCTCTCCCTTGATTCGGGGAGGCGTCAGCTCTGCGACTCTCATCGTTCGGGCGCCGCTCCAGGGGGGCGGGGTTCGGACTGCGCGTGGGGCGCCTGGGCGAGCGCGTATCGACCCCAACATACTGGCGCCGCATGTTCTACTCGTCTACAGTGGGGCATCGTTCCCATCGCGCTCGTGCGGACAAAGCCGTAGATATGACTGAACCGGTCTGGGATTTCGCGGACTTCGAGTTCAGTCTCGGCGAGGGCCTGCGTCAGGAGGGGCGAGATATCAATCTGCAGCCCAAGGCGCGACAATTGCTCGAACTGTTGCTGCGCAGCGAGGCAGGCTCGTGAGCAAGGTCGCGATTGGCGCGGCGCTGTGGCCGCGCGGCGCGGCCTCAGGCGAGTCGATATCCAGGGTCGTGTATTGTTGGGGCGCGCGCTGAGCGACGGCGCGGGCGAACTCGTCAAGACGGTCTATGGCGATGGCTTGCGGCTTCACGCCGCAATATCCGTTCGCAATTTGTCGGCTGTCGACGTCGACCGCGTGCGCGCGGGCGAGGCCTTTCGGCGTTCGATTTACGAGATCGCCGGCGCGCGCAAGAACGCGAACGTCAACCGCGTGCTCGCAGCATTGAGTTTGGCGCCGGCGAAAAATCCCGCCTATGCCGCCGAGGGGCGGCGCTTCGCCGGCGGCGCGGCGCGCGGCGGCGTCGGCCGGGCTTTCACCGGCGCAGCAGGCGCCACATGGGGGGCAACGCCCGACACGGAGAACTGGTCGATCAGCGCGAACAACGTCCCGGTCTCGCGCTGCAACGACGCCGCTGCGGCGGTCGCCTGTTCCGCCATCGCCGCGTTCTGCTGCGTGAGCATGTCCATTTCGTCGACCGCGACCGTCACCTCGCGCAGGCCGTTGGCCTGATCCTGGGTGGTTTTCGCAATTTCGGCGATGGTGGCGTTGATCGTGGTCACCTGCGTGGCGATGCGCTCGAGCGAGGCGCCGGCTTCGGCGACCTGGGCGACGCCGTCGCTCACATGGTTCGAGGCGGTTTCGATCAGACCGCGGATTTCCTTCGCCGCCTCGCTGGAACGCTGAGCGAGCGCGCGGACTTCGGAGGCGACGACGGCGAAGCCGCGTCCAACTTCGCCCGCGCGAGCCGCCTCGACGCCGGCGTTGAGCGCGAGCAGGTTGGTCTGGAACGCGATTTCGTCGACGACGCCGATGATCTGATTGATCTCGCGCGAGGAGTCGGCGATCTTGCTCATGGTCGTGACGGTGCGTTTGACGACCTCGCCGCTGTGCTGGGCGTCGGCGCTCGCCAAACCCATGGCTGTTCGCGCCTTCTCCGCCGCCTCTGCGGCCCGGCGCGAAGCGTCCTTGATCTCGTTGAGCGCGGCCGCCGTCTGTTCGAGATTGGCGGCCTGCTGTTCGGTGCGCCGCGACAGATCTTCCGACGCCGTCGAGATTTCGTTCATGCCCGCGCGAACCCCGCCGGCGGTCGCGACCACCCCCTTCAACGCGTCCTCGAGGAACGTCGCCGAGACGTTGAAGTTGTCTTGCAGCGCGCGATAGGCGGACGGCAGGTTCTCTTCCATACGATAGGTGAGATCTTTCTCCGCGAGTTTGGCCAGCCCCTGCCCGATCGATTTCGCGACCATGCCGCGCTCCGTGCCGATTGCCTCCTCTTCGCCGCGCAGTCGCGCTTCCTCGGACACCTGCAGATAGGTGGAGATGGCGAGGTCCAACTCCAGGAATACGGTCTTGATGATCGCCGTCATCGTCGCCGCGGTCGCCTCGCCTTGTTTTGCCGACCCGCCGCCCCAACGACTCTTGGGCCATTTCGCGACGATGAGCGCGCTGGCCAGATCCGAGAGAATGTGGGCGTAGCCGCCAAGATACCAGCGCGGCTCCAGGCCGATGCGCGCGTGGGTGAAGCCGATGCGGCGCACCCGCGCCAGATAGCGTTCGTCGAAGGCGCCCGTCGTGACATCTTCCCAATGGCGGGTTTGCGCGCCCTTGGCCCGATTCAGTTGGTCTTCGCTATCAAAGAAGGACATCAGGCCCGGCGTCGCGCGAACCCGCTTGTAGAACTCATCGAGACAACGCGGCATCGCGGCGTCGATGAGCGGCTTGGCTTCCACAAGCGCTGCGCTGGTCGCCTCGTCCATATTGAGGAATTTCAGCCGGGCCTCGATCATCTTCTCGGCGCTCAGCGATTCGTAGAATTTCATCATCGGCGGCGGCGCTTGCATTCCCTCCTCGAGTTCGAAGCCGTATCGGGGATGCGCAGCCCAGCGAACGCGTCCGTGGACGGAACCGAAAATTTCCGTGGCGACCGACACTTTTTCGCCGATCTGCAACTCCGCCGAGGCCGTCACGACCAAGCGCAGGCCATGCGGCGACATGTCGATGACGACACAGGCGAATTCGCCGATCGTCCTGTGCAGCTTTCCCGTCAGGCTGCAATCGCGGCGTTCCTCGCGCCGGCGGTCGGTGGCCGGGGAAGCTGAAGCTGACTGTCGAACCGCGTTGGCGCCGCTCATGTTGACCCTCGTTTGCTGCGGTTTTCAACGCTGCAAGCAACGATGAAACGAAAAAATTATAGTTCTTAATGAATATATTTACGTTATTAATAGTCAGTTACGCAGCGCGTCTATTCCTGCAGAGCGCGTAAGTTTCCAACGCGGCGCCCAAACGACAAGCGGCCCGCCATTAGGCGGACCGCTGAAGATTAGGAGCAGAAACTATCGCGGGTCTGTCGCGACCGCGCCTCACATCACGATCACCCGGGCGCCGACTTTGACCCGCCCATAGAGGTCGATCACGTCTTCGTTCATCATCCGGATGCAGCCCGAGGATACGTTCTGCCCGATCGTCCAAGGCTCGTTGGTGCCATGGATGCGATACATCGACGAGCCCAGATAGAGCGCACGGGCGCCGAGCGGGTTGCCGGGGCCCCCGTCCATGTGTTGGGGCAGATCGGGGCGGCGCAACAGCATCTCCGGCGGCGGCGTCCAATCCGGCCATTCCGATTTGCGGGTGACGGTCTTGACCCCCGACCATGAGAAACCCGGGCGTCCCACACCGATTCCGTAACGCAACGCCCGATGGCCGGGCTCGACGAGGAACAGGAACTTGTGCGGCGTGTCGACGACGACCACGCCCGGAGCTTCGGGGCCGTCATAGTCGACCTCCTGGCGCGCGAATTGGGGGGAAATCTCGTGTTCCGGCTCTCGCGCCGTCGGCTCGACCGCGGCGACGACCGTCGGCGCCGACGCGGTTTGCGGAAACGAACTCTGCGGCGGCGCGGCGGGCGCGCGCGCCTCGTGGCCGCCCGTCGCCAGAAACTCCAACAGCCCGCCCCCGAGACCGCCGCCGCGATAGCCGTCGGTGTCGGCAAGCGCCGGCGCAGCGCCGAGGGCCGCGAAGCAGGAAACGGCGATAAACAGGCTACGCATGGGCGACTCCGGCAAGCGGTCGTGGGCCGGGAAGCCGCTTCGTCAAAGGCGCGCGGGCGGGCGGGCGACGAAGCTCGAGGCTTCCTCGCGTCCGGCGCGTGTGTCCAATTGTTCGGCGGCGCCTCGGGGAACTCGAGCGACGATGGCAGACTACGCGACTTGGCCGGGAAGCGCGACGCCGTTGACATCGTGTGGTTGAGACGCGGTAAGAACCCTTGGTTAACCCGCAGTAACCGCTCGGCCCATGATCGAAACGCCTCGCTCTCGCAAAGCCGCCGCCGCTCCGGATTTTCGCTGCGAACGCGAGCGGCTGGCGCTGGGCGCCCGCTTCGTCGCCGGGGTCGACGAGGTCGGGCGGGGACCGCTCGCCGGGCCGGTGACCGTCGCCGCGGTCATCCTCGACCCGCTGGCGATTCCCGACGGGCTCGACGATTCGAAAACGCTGAGCGCGGCGCGGCGCGAGGCGCTGACCATGGCGATCCTGCAGAGCGCGCTGGGCGTCGCCATCGCGCACGCGAGCGCGGAAGAAATCGACATTTTCAATATCCGCGGCGCGACGCTGCGCGCGATGGCGCGCGCGCTCGCCGCGCTCTGCCCTCGCCCCGATTTCGCGCTCATCGACGGGCGCGACGTTCCTCCCGGCCTGATCTGCCCAGCGTCGGCGCTGGTCGGGGGCGACGGCCGTTCCGCGTCGATCGCCGCCGCCTCGATCGTCGCCAAGACCACGCGCGACGCGCTGATGCGGCGGGCCGATCTTCATTACCCCGGTTACGGGTTCGCCGTCCACGCCGGCTACCCGACCCTCGCGCATCGCCGCGCCGTCCAAAGCCAGGGCCCGAGCGCGCTGCATCGGCGCAGTTTCAAGGTTTCCGCGCCCAGCGAGTCGAGTTGACGCGGCTTATTCAGAATTCTTTAGAATTAGTTGATTTTTCGTGGAAATCGTCGTGCGTCGGCGCGTGCGAAAACGGAACAGGCCGATAAGCTCGCAGCTAACGCGCCCTTTACCTGAATCGACTCATAACACGGGCGCCGGAGGGTTGTAGCCGGCGCGAGCGTAGAGTGGTTGCGTACATGAGTTCTTCCCGTGCCGGGACGTCCGGTCGCCCAGCCCAGCTTCAGGTTTTGCGTACTGGGAACGCTGCGGCCCGACGGCCCGTCACGATGGAAGCTCCGCCCGAGAACGTCATTCTCCTGGGCGATTGCGTCGAGCGCCTGGACGCTCTGCCCGCGGGAAGCGTGGACTTCGTTTTCGCCGATCCTCCGTACAATCTGCAACTGGAAGCGCCGCTGTCGCGCCCCGACCAGAGCCTCGTCGACGCCGTCGACGACGACTGGGACAAATTCGCCGATTTCGCAACTTACGACGCCTTTACTCGCGCCTGGCTGACCTCCGTGCGCCGGGTGATGAAGCGCGACGCGACGATCGCCGTCATCGGCTCCTATCACAACATCTTCCGCGTCGGCGCGATCCTGCAGGACCTCGGGTTCTGGATTCTCAACGACATCGTCTGGCGTAAGGCCAATCCGATGCCGAATTTCCGCGGCCGGCGCTTCACCAACGCCCACGAGACGATGATCTGGGCGGCGCGCTCGGCCGACGCCAAGGGCTACACATTCAATTACGAAGCACTGAAGGCGGGCAACGACGATTGTCAGGCGCGCTCCGACTGGTACTTTCCGATCTGCACCGGGGGGGAGCGGCTAAAAGACGCAGCGGGTAGAAAGACCCATCCGACTCAGAAGCCGGAGGCGCTGCTGGGCAAACTTCTGCTGGCCACGACGCAGGCCAACGACCTCGTGCTCGACCCGTTCTTCGGCTCCGGCACGACAGGCGCCGTCGCCAAGCGGCTGGGGCGGCGTTATCTCGGCATCGAACGCGACACGGGTTACGCGACGGCGGCCGAAGCGCGGATCCGCGCCGTCGAGCCCTGGCCCGCCGAGGCGTTGGCGCCCCTGCCGTCCAAACGCGCCGAGCCGCGCGTCGCTTTCGCCAGCGTCATCGAGGCCGGCCTCGTCACGCCGGGCGAGGCGTTGTTCGACGCCCAGCGCCGCCATCGCGCCTTGGTGCGCGCCGACGGCGCGGTGACGCTGGGTCCCGCCACCGGCTCGATCCACAAGGTCGGCGCGTTAGCCCAGGGCCTGCCCGCCTGCAACGGCTGGACGTTCTGGCGCGTCGAACGGAATGGCGAGCTCGTCTGTATCGACGACCTCAGGGGCGAGATGCGCGCGGCGATGCGGGCGGCGGAGTAGGCCTGGTGGCGTGATTCGTCGATTTTGACTCCCTCTCCCGCTTGCGGGAGAGGGTTGGGGTGAGGGGCCTTCAATGACGCAAAGCGTTGAAGGAAAGCCCTCATCCGGCGCTTCGCGCCACCCCGAGCGAACGCGAAGCGTTCGCGGAGTCCCGCGAGCGGGAGAAGGGACAGATCGCCTCAAAATCAGCGCCGCGCGCCACTAGCCTTTGTGGCGCTTGGCCTTCGGCGTCGGCGCCGGCAGGTCTTCCGCGCGCAGGAAGAACACCTCGCCTTCGCTCTCGCGGGTGTCGAGCCACATCCAGTTCAGATCCGGGAATTCCTCCTCGAGGGCGCCGCGTTCCGCGCCGACCTCGCAGACGAGAACGCCGCCGGGCGTCAGATAGGCGCGCGCCTCGTTCAGGATTCGGCGGACGATGTCGAGCCCGTCCTGGCCGCCGGCGTGGGCGAGCTTGGGCTCGGCGGCGAATTCCGGCGGGAAGGCCGCCAGCGAGGCCGCGTCGACATAGGGCGGATTGGTGAGGATGACGTCGTACTGGCGCGAGCCGAGCGGCGCGAACAGGTCGCCCCGCAACAGCTCGATACGGTCCGTCAGCTTGTGCATTTCGACGTTGCGCTTGGCGACCGCGAGCGCGTCGGCGCTGATGTCGACCGCGTCGACTTGCGCGACCGGGAAGGCGCCGGCGGCGAGGATCGCCAGCGAGCCGCCGCCCGTGCACAGATCGAGCGCCCGCTCGACGTCCTCGGCGTCTTCGATGAGCCCGCCCTCGCCGACGATGTCGGTGAACAACAATTCGCCGATGAAGCTGCGCGGCACGATGACGCGCTCATCCACGTAGAACGGCACGCCCTGGATATAGGCGCGGTTGAGCAGATAGGCGACCGGCTTGCGGGTCGTTACCCGCGCGTCGATCAACTCGGCCAGCCGCTGGCGCTCTTCCGGGAGCAGCTTGGCGTCGGCGAACGGGTCGAGCGCGTCGATGGGCAGATGCAGGGCTTCGAGGATGAGGAAGGCGGCTTCGTCGACGGCGTTGGTCGTCCCGTGGCCGAAGGCGAGGGCCGCCGAGCGGAAACGGCCGACGGCGTAACGGAACCAGTCGCGCGGGGTGACGAAGACATCCAGACGCGGATCGGACATGAGCGAGTTCCTCGAGATCAGCGAATGAAAATGGCCGGCGCTCGGCCGGCCATCATGAGCAATGGCGATCCGCCGAGAGGCAGGATTACATGGCCTTCTTGCACTCTTCGCGGAACTTTTTGCGATCCTTGCCGTGCAGGCCCTTGGCGTCGGCCTGCTTCGAGCAGTCGGCCGACTTGGCGGCCTTGGCGGCGGCGTCAGGCGAAGCGGCTTTGGCGGGAGCCGCAGCGGCGGGCTTGGCCGGCGTAGCCGCCGGGGTCGCCGGAGCCGTCTGAGCGAAAGCGGCGCCCGAGGCGAGCATGCCCAGCGCGAGCACGGAAGCGAGGATAGAGATTTTCATGATGGCAGTTCTTTCCGGAACAGAGAAACTCCAGCAACCGCCCCGGCCCTTCCGACGAAGCGGCGCTCAGGCTTTATAGGTGGTAAACTTCGCCGAACACAAGGCGGCGTTTGCGGCCCGCGGCGACAAAATCCCCAGCTTTCAAAGCGCTCCGTAGCGCTCCCGGAAGCGCTCCAGATTGACGGCGCCGCGCCGGTGCTGGCCTTCGCCGATCTTCCTGTCGCCGTCGAAGGCTTCCACCGCAAACAGCACGCTGCGGCCGGCGACTTCGACGACCCTTGCGGTGGCGACGATCTTCGCGCCGACCGGGCTCGGCGCGAGATGGCGGACGTTGACTTCGCTGCCAACCGTCACCCAGCCGGGCGGCAGATGCGGCTGCACGCAGGAGGCGGAGGCGACTTCCATGGCCATAATCATCATCGGCGTGCCATAGACCATCGGCATACCGGGGACGTGGCCGCCGACCGTCAGTTCGGGCGTCACGATCTCTTCTTTGCGCCCGGTCAGGCCGATCGCAACCTTCGCCAGCGGCTCGCTCATGAGGCCCTCGAAAGCTATTCGCCCTTGATCTCCACCTTGGGCGCCGGCTTCGGGCCGCCCTTGGAGACGCCGACCAGCGCGGGACGCAGCACGCGCTCGCCGATCTTCCAGCCGGTCTGCATGACCTGCGCCACGGTGCCGGCGGGCGTCGATTCGTCGGGGATTTCGAACATCGCCTGATGGAAGTTCGGGTCGAATTTCTCGCCCTGCGGATCCAGCTTCTTCACGCCATTGCGGGCGAAGATCGTGTTCAACTCGCGCGCCGTCAGTTCGACGCCCTCGACGAGCGCCTTCAACGCGCCTTCGGAGGGCTCGCGCAGTTCGGCCGGCACGTTCTCGATGGCGCGGGCGAGATTGTCGGCGACATTGAGCAGGTCGCGCGCGAACGCCGTCACCGCGTAGGTGCGGGCGTCGGCCGCCTCGCGCTCCGAGCGACGTCGCATATTCTCGACGTCGGCCAGCGCGCGCAGCAGCTTGTCCTTGAGTTCGGCGTTCTCGGCGTTGAGCTTCTCGATGACGGCGAACCCATCGGGCTCTTGCGAAATCGGCGCCGCCGCCTCGGTCGGGTCGGCCGCCGACGTTTGGGTCGTATCGTTCATGTCGTGGAATGCCTTTTGATCTTTGCGCGCTGGATATCAGGACTCGGGACGCAAAAATCAAGCGCCCCGAGTGGCTCTCAATGGTTCTGGAAGATCGCCAGCAGGTGGCGCTTGATCGCCGCTTGACGCGAGGGGGCCGTGATCTTCGCCCCCGTCAGGTCGGTCACGTAGAACGAATCGACCGCTTTCTCGCCGAAAGTCACGATATGCGCCGAGCCGATGTTGAGGTTGAGCTTCGAGAGCGCATGGGTGAGTTCGTAGAGCAGGCCGAGTCGGTCCAATCCCGAGACCTGCAACACCGTGTAGCGGTTGGAGATCGAGTTATCGATCAGCACTTCCGGCTCGATGGCGAAAGCTTTGGCGCGGGGGTCGGTGCGTTCCTGCTTGGACGAGATGATGTCGGTGACGCGGATTTCTCCGCGCAACGCTTGCTCGATCGACTTGGCGATTCGCGCGGCGCGGCGCATTTCGTCGGAATCCTGCTCGAAGGCGCGGGAGACGCAGATCGTGTCGAGCGCGAATCCATCGGTCGTGGTGAAAATCTGAGCATCGACGATATTGCCGCCCGCGCCCGCGCAGCCCCCCGCAATGACCGACAGCAGTCGGGGATGGTCGGGCGCGACCACGGTGATTTCGGTGACGCCGCGATAGGTTTCGGTGGCGGTTTCGGTCGCCAGCGAACGCGCCTCTCTGCCCATCGCAGAGAGCAGCTTGGCGTGCGCGACCTTGCCGGCCAAGTCGACTTTCAGCCAGTAGGCGGGATAGTGGCGCTGCGCATAGGCCTCGAAATCGGGGTCCGACCAGCCAGGCAAGGCGGCCCGCAGCGCGTCCTGCGCCACCAAAACCCGCGACTTGCGGTCGATGGCGGAATGGCCGCCGCCGAGCACGACCTCGGTTTCCCAGAACAGATTGCGCAGCAACTGCCCTTTCCAGCTGTTCCACACCCCCGGCCCGACCGCGCGGATGTCGCAGACGGTCAGCGCCAGCAACAGCCGCAGGTTCTCCAGCGTCTGCACCTTGGTGGCCAGCAATTGCGCGGTGCGCGGATCGGAGAGGTCGCGACCCTGCGCGGTGTCGGACATGATCAGATGCTGCTCGACCAGCCAGGCCACCCGTTCGGTGTCGCCCGGGGAAAGCCCCAGGCGTGGGCAGAGATGGCGCGCGACCTCGGCGCCAGTGAGCGAGTGGTCCGTCGGACGCCCCTTGGCGATGTCATGCAGGAAACAGCCGAGATAGAGCACGGTGCGGTGGGCGATAGCGGGCAGGATTTCCGTCACCAGCGGATGGTCCTCGGCGAGCCGCCCGCTTTCGATCTGGCTGAGCATGCCGACGCAGCGCAGCAGATGCTCGTCCACCGTATAATGATGGTACATCGAGAACTGCATCATGCCGACGACGCGGCCGAATTCGGGGATGAAGCGGCCGAGCACGCCCGCCTCGTTCATCCGTCGCAGCGCCGTCTCGGCGGAGCGCCGCGAGGTGAGGATTTCCAGGAACAGCCGATTGGCTTCCGGATTGGCCCGCAGCCTGGCGTCGATGCGCTTCAGCGATTGCGTGACCAGCCGCGCCGCATCCGGGTGGAGGGCGAGGCTCGACCGATCGGCAACCCAGAACAGCCGGATGAGATTGACCGGATCGCGCTCGAACACGTCGGCGCTGGCGACGTTGACGCGGTCGTTGTCGATGCGGAAATCGGGGTAGTCGGCGACCGCCGCGGGGCGGCGGCGCAAGCGGCCGAGGAAGCGGTCGAGCGCCTGCGTGGGCTTGGCCTGACGCAGCTCCAGCGCCGCGCAGACGATGGCGGTGAGGTCGCCGACGTCCTTGGCGATGAGGAAATAGTGCTTCATGAAGCGTTCGACGGTCGCATTCGGCCCGCCGCGGGCGGAATAGCCGAGCCGCTCGGCGATGGCGCGCTGCAGGTCGAAGCTCAGCCGCTCCTCGGCGCGGCCGGTGACGAAATGCATGTGGCAGCGCACCGACCACAGAAATTCTTCGCAGCGCCGGAACAACGCGAATTCGCGCGGCGAGAACAGGCCGGCGGCCACCAGATCGCGCGGGTCGCGCACCTGATAGACGTATTTGGCGATCCAGAACAACGTGTTCAGATCGCGTAGGCCGCCCTTGCCCTCCTTCACGTTGGGTTCGACGAGATAGCGCGATTCGCCCGCGCGCTTGATCCGCGCGTCGCGCTCGCTGAGCTTGGCGGCGACGAATTCGCTCGCCGTCCTGGCGACGATTTCCTTCTCGAACCGCCAGCGCATGCGTTCGAACAACGCAGAATCGCCGTCGAGGAACCGCCCCTCGAGCATCGCCGTGCGGATCGTCATGTCCGCGCGCGCTTCCTTCAGGCATTCCTCGATCGAGCGCGTGGAATGGCCGACCTTCTGTTTGAGGTCCCACAGCACATACAGGATCAACTCGACGATCTTGCGCGCCGCCGCGCGGTCGCCGTCGGAGATCAGGAACAGCAGGTCGATGTCCGACCCCGGCGCCAGCATCCCCCGGCCATAACCGCCGACGGCGACGATGGTCACCTTGGCGCCGAGGCCGGGATGGCGCGCGCGCGCCTCATGCAGCAGCGCGCGGATCAGTTGATCTTCCGCCTCGCTCAGCCGCTCCGCGCAAGCGCGGCCGCTGCCGCCCGCCTCCAGCGCCTTGCGGGCGTCGTCGCGCGATTGTTCCAGCATGCCGCGGACGGCTTCGACGACGGCGCCGCGATAGCCGGCGTCGTCGGCGCCGTGTTTGAGCCGGGCGGCTTCGAACTCGTGTTCGAGCAACGCGCGATCGATGTGGGCGCGCGGATGCGCCGCGCGCGACCGGCGGCGGGGCTCTTGCGGAGCGATTTCGCTGTCCATGGCGGCTCTCAGTTGGCGCGGCGCTTGGCTTCGATGACGTCGAAAATCGCGGCGGCGAGATTGGGGCCGCCGAGCCGCTGGATCGCGCGCAGGCCGGTGGGCGAGGTCACGTTGATCTCGGTGAGAAGCCCGTCGATGACGTCGATGCCGACGAAGATCAGCCCGCGTTTCTTCAATTCCGGCCCGATGGTCGCGCAGATTTCGCGCTCGCGCGGCGTCAGATCGGTTTCCCTTGCCGCTCCGCCGCGCACCATGTTGGAGCGGATGTCGTCGCCGACCGGCACGCGATTGACGGCGCCCAGCGCCTCGCCATCGACCAGGATGATGCGCTTGTCGCCGTTCGCCACCGCCGGAAGAAATTTCTGGATCACCCAGGGCTCGCGCTGCGTCGTCGAGAACAAGTCGTAGAGCGAGCCGAAATTGACGTCGCGCGGCTCGAGCTTGAACACCGCCGCGCCGCCGAAACCGTTGAGCGGCTTCATCACCACCGTTCCATGTTGCTCGCGAAACGCCTCGATCTCGGCGCGGTCGCGTGAGATCAGCGTCGGCGGCATGAGGGCGGGAAAATCCATCACGAACAGCTTTTCCGGCGCGTCGCGCACGCTGCGCGGATCGTTGACCACCAGCACCTTCGGCTGCAACCGCTCCAGCAGATGCGTCGTCGCGATATACGCGAAGTCGAACGGCGGGTCCTGGCGCAGCAGCACCACGTCGACCTCGGAAAGGTCGGTGCGCACCGCTTCCCCGAGCCGGAAATGATCGCCCGCCTCGTCCTTGACGGAGAGCGGCTGCACCGGCGCGTATACCTTATCGCCGACCATCGAAAGCCGGTCCGGCGTGTAATAGCCGAGCCTGTGCCCCCGCGCCTGCGCCTCGAGCAGCAACGCAAAGGTCGAATCCCCCGCGATCCGGATATTTTCGATCGGGTCCATCTGGACGACGACGTTCAACTTCATGCTTGGGCTCGTTCGTAGAGGGGCTGAGGAAGCGTATACGCCGGGATGAAGGGTGGGGGAAGCGGCGTACCCCCTTCTCCCGAGGGGAGAAGGGTCGGGGATGAGGGGATTTCGCCGCAGGATCAATGCCGTGGCCCCTCACCCCTCCCCCTCTCCCGACGGGAGAGGGGTTGCCCGCTAGGGAGCAGGAGCGCTCAAACGCAAAATTCGAGTTGAGACCTCGCCCGCTTTCCCCCCCCCGATTTGCTTATCGTCGCTCGCCTGATTTACACCTGAGCCCGCACGCCCCCCCAACCGGACCCCACGCCCATGGTCAAACTCAATCGCATCTACACCCGGACCGGCGATAAAGGCACTACCGGCTTAGGCGACGGGGAGCGGCGGGCGAAGTCGGATGCGCGGGTCGTGGCCTATGGCGAGGTCGACGAACTCAATTGCGTGCTGGGACTGGCGCGGCTGGCGACGGGCGGGGCGAGCGATGCGGATTTGCAGCGCATCGACGCCACGCTGGCGCGCGCCCAGAACGACCTGTTCGATCTCGGCGCGGACCTGTGCTTTCCCGTCAAGGCCGAGGAGAAAGCCGGCGCGGCGTTGCGGGTGACGAAGGCGCAGGTGACGGCGCTGGAGCGCGAAATCGACGCGCTCAACGCCGATCTGGCGCCGCTGAAATCCTTCGTGCTGCCGGGGGGAACGCCTGCGGCGACCGCGCTGCACCATGCACGCACCGTCTGCCGGCGCGCCGAGCGCGCCATCGTCGCGCTGGCCGCGATTGACGGCGAGATCGTCGGCGAGCCGGTCATCGCCTACGTGAACCGCCTGTCCGACTATTTGTTCGTCGCCGCCCGTTCCGCCAATCACCGCGGCGCCGACGACGTGTTATGGGTTCCCGGCGCGCATCGCTGACACCCGCCCGATACGAGAAAGGTTCCGCCGCATGTCCGACTATCTGTTTCCGCCGGCCCCGGTCGCCTCGTTGCCCGTCGTCGGCGACGACCGCCGCTATCCGGTGGCGCGCATTTTCTGCGTCGGCCGCAATTACGAGGACCACGCCAAGGAAATGGGCCACGTCGTCGATCGCGAAAAGCCGTTCTACTTCCTCAAATCGCCGACCGGACTGCGGCAGAGCGGCGAGACGATCCCCTATCCGACCGGCACCAGCAACTTCCATTTCGAATGCGAACTCGTGGTCGCCCTGGGCGGGCCGGCGTTCCGCATCTCGAAAGAAGACGCGCTCGGCGCCGTGTTCGGCTACGGCTGCGGCCTCGACATGACCCGGCGCGACCTGCAGCTTTCCGAGCGCGCCAAGCAGCGGCCGTGGTCGCTGGGCAAGGACATCGAGAACGGCGCCCCTTGCTCTTCCATCGTCCCCGCCGCCAAGGTCGGGCGCCCCGCCCGCGCGGCGATCACGCTGAAGCAGAACGGCGCGTTGAAGCAGAATTCCGACATCGACCAGCTCGTGTGGTCGGTCTCGGAGCTGATCGCCCATCTCTCCGGCTTTTATCACCTCGGCCCCGGCGATCTCATCTTCACCGGCACGCCCGCGGGCGTCGGCCCGGTGGCGCCGGGCGACCTGCTGGAAGGCGAAGTCGCCGGAATCGGTGAGATCGTCACCCGCATCGGACCCGCCGAGTGAGCGGTTTTGCACCGCTCGTCGCCATCGGCGTGATGAGCGGCACATCAATGGACGGCATCGACGTCGCGCTGTTGAGCAGCGACGGCGAGCGCTTTGCCGAGCCGGGTCCGGCGGCGACTTTCGCCTATCCGAATAAAGTCGCCGCGGAACTTCGCGCCGTCGTCGCCGACCCCGCCCGCGCGGCCGGTCCGCTCGACGATCTGGAGCGCGCTGTCACCGACGCGCATGTCCAGGCGATCGAAGATTTTCTAGAAAAGTTCGCGCTCGACCGCCCCGCGATCGCCCTCGTCGGCCTGCACGGGCAGACGGTGCTGCATCGCCCCGCCGAGCGCTATACGCGGCAGCTCTGCGACGGCGCGCGCGCGGCGGCGCGGCTCGCCACCGACGTCGTCTGCGATTTTCGTTCGGCCGACGTGCGCGCGGGCGGCGAGGGGGCGCCGCTGATCCCCGTCTATCACCGGGCCATCGCCGACACGCTGGAGAAGCCGGCGATGCTGCTCAACTGGGGCGGCGTCGGCAATGTCACTTACCTCGGCGACCAAGGCGAGATCGTCGCTTTCGACACCGGGCCGGCGAACGCCCTCATCGACGATTTTATCCGACTTCGCCGAGGCTTGGCCTACGACGAGGACGGCCGTCTCGCGGCGAGCGGCGAGGCGGACGCAACCGTCGTCGCGCGTCTGCTCAACGACCCCTATTTCCGCCGCCCTGCCCCCAAATCCCTCGACCGCAACCATTTCCGCCATGCGCTGGGCGCCGTGCAGGGCCTCTCCGACGCCGACGGGGCGGCGACGCTCACCGCCTTCACCGTCGCCGCAACCGCCGCGGCCGTGGGGCTCGTGGCTGAGGCGCCAAAACGTTGGATCGTCTGCGGCGGCGGGCGGCGCAACGCGACGCTGATGGGCCAGCTCGCTGAGGCGCTGCAAACGCCGGTGGAGCCTGTGGAGACGCTGGGCTTCGACGGCGACGCGATCGAGGCGCAGGGTTTCGCCTATCTGGCGATTCGCGCATTTCGCGGGCTGCCGCTGTCCGGACCGACGACCACGGGCGCGCCGGCGCCGATGACCGGAGGCGTTCTCTGGCGCGCGCCGCATTTGCGCTCCGTCACAATTTCTTAGCCGAAACGGCGCTAAGCGGGCGCGAATTCCTCTTCCCAGGGTTGGCCATGTCCGATTCCGTTCTCACGCTCAACGCCGGCTCTTCGTCGATCAAATTTTCGTTAGTCGAGATCGGCGGCGGCGCGGCCGCAATGCAGGCGACCGGCGAAGTGGAGGGGCTCGGCGGCGGCTCCTATGCCGGCATCAAGGCCAAGCGGGCGAATGGCGAGCGACTGCTCGACCGCGCGTTGACGGCTGCGGAAGCCGCCAGCCATCAGGCCGCGCTGGTCGTCATCCTCGGCTTCGTCACCGAGCATTTCCCGCAGGCGCGCATCGCCGCCGTCGGCCATCGCGTCGTCCACGGCGGCCCCGACTACGACCGCCCGGTGCTGATCGACGACGCGGTGCTGGCCAAGCTCGCCTCGTTCGCGCCGCTGGCGCCGCTGCATCAGCCACATAATCTCGCAGGTATCCGCGCCGCGCGCGCAGCCTTCCCCGAGGCGCCACAGGTCGCCTGTTTCGACACCGCCTTCCATCGCGGACATACATTCGAGAACGACGCCTACGCGCTGCCGCGCGCGTTTTATGACGAAGGCCTGCGCCGCTACGGCTTCCATGGCCTCTCCTACGATTACGTATCGCGCAAGTTCGCCACGATGGCGCCGGAGGCGGCAGCCGGCCGCGTGGTCGTCGCCCATCTCGGCAACGGCGCCTCGATGTGCGCTATTCGCGGGGGCAAGTCGGTAGCGACGACGATGGGGTTTTCGACCCTCGACGGCGTGCCGATGGGCACCCGGCCCGGCCAGCTCGACCCCGGTCTGCTGCTCTATCTGTTGGACTCGCGCGGTTACGATTCCAAGAAGCTCTCCGACCTGCTCTACAAGCAATCGGGATTGAAGGGCCTTTCGACGCTCTCCAACGACATGCGCGATCTCGAGGCCTCCGCCGATCCGCGCGCGGCCGACGCGATCAAATATTTCGTCCATCGCATCCGCTACGACATCGCCGGTCTCGCCTCCACGCTCGGCGGCCTCGACGCGCTGGTGTTCACCGGCGGCATCGGCGAGCATTCCGCGAGGGTCCGCGGCGAGGTGATGAAGGGTCTGGCCTTTTTGGGGATCGTCGCCGACGAGACGCGCAACGCCGCGCACGCCTCGAAGATCAGCGCCGACGATTCGCGCGCTCCCGCTTTCATCGTTCCCACGAACGAAGAGTTAAGGATCGCCGAACTGACTGCGGCGTTCCTCCCGCGCGATTAAGAGGGCCTTAACTCACCCGAACTACCCATAGGTTGTTCGCATGCGACGAACGCTTCGCGCCGATCTGCGGCTGTGAAGCGGCGCCATCCGTGGCGCGCTTTCCTGATCGAAAGGCTCCGTCCCATGGCGATCTCGCCCATAACTTTCGCCGTCGCGGCCCCCATTCGCGCCGTCGATAAGGTCGAACGCGTCCGGCGGCGCAGCAAGGCCGAAATCGAGGCCGACGCGGACACGTCCAAGGGGTCGTCCGTCATCAGCCGCACCCGCGCGGCGCTGACGCCCGAAGAGATGGCGTCGGATGCGATCCAGGAAGCGCTGCAAAACATTCGGCTTGGCGGCTGAAACGGCGCCGGTGGGGACAAAGCCGAAATTTCCGAAAATCGCAATTCTGAAACCCATTTCCGGCGATGATTTCCTCGTCGAGCGGCCGCACGTCTGCAACTTTAGCCGACACAGCGCGTAAATCCTTGCGAGCGTTCACGATCTCTCGTAACTCGTTGGCCTCCCCAACGGCAGGATCTCGTTGATGTCCAATCCCACCGACGGCGCGCCGCGCCGTTCCTCCATCACCGACCAAGAGGCGCTGCTGTTCCATTCGCGCGGACGGCCGGGCAAGCTCGAGGTCGTCGCGACAAAGCCGATGGCGACGGCGCGCGACCTGTCGCTCGCCTATTCGCCGGGCGTCGCGGTTCCGGTGAAGGCGATCGCCGCCGACCCGAGCAAGTCCTACGACTACACCGCGCGCGGCAACATGGTCGCGGTCATCTCCAACGGCACGGCGATCCTGGGGCTCGGCAATCTCGGCGCGCTCGCCTCCAAGCCGGTCATGGAAGGCAAGGCGGTGCTGTTCAAGCGCTTCGCCGACGTCGACTCGATCGACCTCGAAGTCGGGACGGAAGAGCCGGAAGAATTCATCAACGCGGTCAAGTACCTCGGACCGTCGTTCGGCGGCATCAACCTCGAGGACATCAAGGCACCCGAGTGCTTCATCATCGAAGAGCGCCTGCGCGAGATGATGGACATCCCCGTGTTCCATGACGACCAACACGGCACGGCGATCATCGCCGCAGCCGGCATGATCAACGCGATCCAGCTCACCGGACGCGACATCAAGAAGACGCGCCTCGTTTGCAACGGCGCGGGCGCGGCGGGCATCGCCTGCCTCGACCTCATCAAGGCGATGGGCTTCGAGTCCTCCAACGTCGTTCTGTGCGACACCAAGGGCGTCGTCTATCGCGGCCGCACCTCCGGCATGAACCAGTGGAAGTCGGCGCACGCGGTCGAGACCCCCGCGCGCACGCTTGCCGACGCGATGGTCGGCGCCGACATCTTCTTCGGCCTCTCCGCCAAGGGCGCGCTGACACCCGAAATGGTCAAGTCGATGGCCTCCGATCCGATCATCTTCGCGATGGCCAACCCCGACCCGGAAATCACGCCGGAGGACGCGCGCAAGGCGCGCGACGACGTCATCATCGCCACCGGCCGCTCGGATTATCCCAATCAGGTCAACAACGTCCTCGGCTTCCCATATATCTTCCGCGGCGCGCTCGACGTGCGTGCGCGCACCATCAACATGGAAATGAAGATCGCCGCGGCGAACGCGCTCGCCGAACTCGCGCGCGAAGACGTGCCCGACGAGGTCGCCGTCGCCTATCAAGGCTCGCGTCCCAAGTTCGGCCGCGAATATATCATCCCGACGCCGTTCGATCCCCGCCTCATCCATGTCGTGCCGATCGCGGTGGCGAAGGCGGCTATGGCCTCGGGCGTCGCCCGCAAGCCGATCGTCGACATGGACGCCTACAAGGCGCAACTGTCGGCGCGGCGCGATCCGATTGCCGGCGTCATGCAGCGGGTGTTCGAGCGCGTGCGCCGTCTGCCCAAGCGCATCGTGTTCGCCGAGGGCGAAGAGAGCCAGGTGATTCGCGCCGCCTATTCCTTCGTCCAGCAGGGGCTCGGCACGGCGATCCTTGTCGGGCGCGAGGATCGGGTTCGCGCGACCGCTCAACAGGCCGGCCTCGATATCGACGAGAAGGGCATCGAAATCCATAACGCCGCGCGCTCGCACCGCAACGCCGTCTACGCCCAGTTCCTCTACGAGAAGCTGCAGCGGCGCGGGTTCCTGCTGCGCGACTGCCAGCGCATGATCAATCAGGACCGTAACTATTTCGGCGCCACGATGGTCGCCCACGGCGACGCCGACGCGATGGTGACCGGCGTCACCCGCAATTTCTCGATCGCGCTCGAAGAAGTGCGCCGCGTCATCGACGACAAGCCCGGACACCGGGTGATCGGCGCCTCGCTGATTCTGGCGCGCGGCCGGCCAGTCGTCGTCGCCGACACCGCGATCACGGAACTGCCGAACGCCGAGGAACTCGCGCATATCGCCATCGAAGCGGCCGGCGTCGCGCGCCGGCTCGGCTACGAGCCGCGGGTCGCGCTGCTCGCCTTCTCCAATTTCGGCCATCCCCCTGGACAGCGCACCCATGAGGTGCAGGAGGCCGTGCGCATCCTCGACGCCAAACGCGTCGATTTCGAATACGACGGCGAGATGGCCGCCGACGTGGCTTTGAATCCGGACCACATGGCCTCCTATCCGTTCTGCCGCCTCAAAGGTCCGGCCAACGTGCTGGTGATGCCGGCGTTCCACGCCGCCTCGATCTCGACGCGCATGTTGCAGGAACTCGGCGGCGCGACGGTCATCGGGCCGCTGATCGTCGGGCTGGAGAAGCCGGTGCAGATCGTTTCGCTCGGCTCGCTCGACACCGACATCGTCAACATGGCGGCGTTGGCGAGTTTCAATATCGGCGGCTGAGGGCGCCGCAGGTTTTGCGGCAGACCGTAAAGTCCCCCTCGGACCCTTTGGGGTATTTCGGTCGCCGAGAGGAGAAGCTCATGAACAAGGTTTTACGCGCAATCGTCATGGCTTCCCTCGCCGCCGCGACCGTTGCGGCGTTTTCCGTCGAGGCTCAGGCTCAATCGTCCCGCAAGGCCTATTGCCGGGCCGTCGCCAAGCAATACGCCGACGAGGCCGCGGCCGGCAGCACTGCCCAGGGCGCGGCAGGCGGCGCGCTTCTGGGCTTTGGCGCGGGCGCCCTGTTCGGCGGGCGCGGCGGCGTGGTCCCCGGCGCGATCATCGGCCTTGGCGCCGGCGCGGTGACGGGCGCCGCCAGCGGTTCGGCCGAGTGGAACCAAAATTACTGGGGGCGCTTCAACGATTGCATGGCCGGCAACTGACCGCCCGCCGCGTCTCCCCGTCGCGATCGCGGTAGCCGTGGCGCTGAGCCAGACGACGGTCGCGCGAACGTTCGCCCTGGGCCGCGCCGCCGCCCTCAGCTTTTCGGATGGACGTGCGTATGCGTATGCTCGTGACCATGATGGTCGTGGGCGGTCGTCGCCACTTCGCTCGGCACGAGGTTCAGGTGGCCATGGCGAACGCCGGTCTCCGCGATCGTCGTTTCCGCGAAAGTCCGCACGTCCCGTGTCGGGCCTTTCAGCACGGCCACTTCCAGGCAGTTCTCGTGATCGAGATGAACGTGGAGCGTCGAAAGGACGAGATCGTGGTGGGCGTGCTGCGATTTCGCCAAGCGCCGAGCCAGCTCGCGCTGCTCGTGGTTGTAAACGTAGGACAAGGCGCCGACAGCATATCGGGATCTGTCTTCGCTCAGGCGATCCCCCTCCAGCCGTTCGCGCAGCAGGTCCCGGATGCCTTCGGAGCGGTTCGCATAACCCTTGCGTTTCAGATAATCGTCGAACTGTAAGAGCAGATCGTCGTCTAGGGAGATCGTCACCCGCTCCATGCGTCCTCCTCGGTCGGTCAGCGCAACGGATTACCACAAAGCCGAGCGGACGTGCAGTCGCGCCCCGGGCTATTTCCCCGCAGCGTCGGCCAGCGCTTGCAGCCTCGCCTAGGCGTCTGCGTCGAGCTCGGCCCGGTTGGCGCTCGCGTTCCCCGCGCGGCCCGCGGCGGCGGCGAGGATCGACTCGCGAATTATATTGTAAGCTCAGTTTTATAAACGTTCGCCATGTACCCTTACTGGTGCGCCGCTCCCTGTTCGCTTCGTCTGCGTCGACCGAGCCGACGTCAAGCCTCTGGTAACGCCGCCCAGGCAAACCAAATAGCGAGGAGGCTCCGCACGACGTCTCCCGCGATTCCACCTTGTCGTGACATAAAGATATCTTTATATGATTATGCCGAAGACCCGAAGGATCGCCTGCCG
>Ga0302319_10003344_pt1 | contig 33683 bp, 27 predicted proteins | sample Bog_T0_2_FD_203319 | JGI IMG/M metagenome (GOLD analysis project Ga0302319, IMG submission 203319) | Peat permafrost microbial communities from Stordalen Mire near Abisko, Sweden - Bog_T0_2 | ecosystem: Environmental > Terrestrial > Soil > Wetlands > Peat | place: Sweden: Abisko, Stordalen Mire... | reverse complement strand
TCGTCATCGGCCGCACCTATCGCGCCGACCACGACGCCACCCACTCGCCGATGTTCCACCAATGCGAGGGGCTGGTGATCGACCGCGACATCACGCTCGGCCACCTGAAGGGCTGCCTGATCGACTTTCTGCGCGCCTTCTTCGACCTGGCCGACCTGCCGGTGCGCTTCCGCTCCAGCTATTTCCCGTTCACCGAGCCCTCGATGGAGGTCGATATCGGCTGGAACCGCAAGACCGGCGAACTGGGCAAGGGCGGCGACTGGCTGGAGATCCTGGGCAGCGGCATGGTGCACCCGCGGGTGCTGGCCAATTGCGGGATCGATCCGCGGGAGTGGCAGGGCTTCGCCTTCGGCATGGGAGTCGAACGGCTGGCGATGCTGAAGCACGGCATCCCCGACCTGCGCCCGTTCTACGATTCCGACATTCGTTGGCTACGGCATTACGGGTTCAGCCCGCTGGCGCCCACCATGCTGCACGAGGGGGTGTGAGATGAAGTTCTCGCTCTCCTGGCTGCGCACGCATCTCGACACCGGCGACTCGCTGGATCGGATCACCGACACGCTGACGCGGATCGGGCTTGAGCTGGAAGGTGTGCATAACCCCGGCGCGGCGCTGTCGCCGTTCCGCATCGCGCATGTGATCGAGGCGGTGCAACACCCGAATGCCGACCGGCTCCGCGCGTGTCGCGTGGATACCGGCGACGGCATTGTTTCCGTGGTGTGCGGCGCGCCCAACGCCCATACCGGCATGAAGGCAGTGTTCGCCGGACCGGGCAGCTTCATCCCCGGCACGGGCGTCACGCTGAAAGTCGGCGAGATCCGGGGCGTCACCAGCGCCGGCATGCTGCTGTCGGCACGCGAGATGGGCCTTGGCGACGACCACGCCGGCATCATCGACCTGCCGGCGGATGCGCCGGTGGGCGTGCCCTACGCGGCCTGGGCAGGACTCGATGACCCGGTGATCGAGATCAGCGTTACGCCAAACCGTGGCGACTGTTTCAGTGTGCGCGGCATCGCCCGCGATCTCGCGGCGGCCGGCATCGGCACGCTGAAGCCATGGCAGCCCGCCCGGATTTCGGCCGCGTTCGAGGGTGGCCCGCGTTGGCGGATCGAGTGGCCGGAGGCGTGTCCCTGGATCATCGGCCGCACCATTCGCGGCGTTCGCAATGGGCACAGTCCGAAATGGCTGCAGGAGCGGCTGATCTCGGTTGGCCTGCGCCCGATCAACGCGCTGGCGGACGTGACCAACTTCTTCACCATCGATCTCGGGCGCCCGCTGCACGTGTTCGACGTGGCCAAGCTGACCGGCGACGTGCTGACGTTGCGCCCTGGCAGGGGCGAGACGTTCCGCGCGCTGAACGGCAAGGACTACGCGGTCGGGCCGGAGGATTGCGCGATCGCTGACGCCGCCGGCGTGCAGTCGATGGCCGGCGTGATCGGCGGCGAGGCAACCGGCTGCGACGAAACCACGAACACCGTGTTCGTCGAATGTGCGTTGTTCGATCCGGTGCGCATCGCGCTCACCGGCCGCCGCCACCAGGTGGTGTCCGACGCCCGCCAGCGCTTCGAGCGCGGCATCGACCCGGCGCTGATGCCGGACGCGGTCGAGGCTGCGACCGCGATGATTCTCGATCTGTGCGGCGGCGAGCCGGGCGCGGTAACGGAAGCTGGCGAGCAGCCGGATTGGCGCCGGAGTGCAACACTGCGTTTCGCGCGGCTCGCGGGCCTGGGTGGCGTCGAGGTGCCGCCCGACGAGGCTGTTGCCGCACTGGAACATCTGGGCTTTGCGGTGGAACGCCGCGATACGGCGAGTGTGACCGTCGCGGTGCCGTCCTGGCGCAACGACGTTGCCGCTAAGGTCGCGCTGGACCAGTCGCCGACGCTGGCCGCGGACGTCTCCGCCCAAGCCGCCGAGGGCTGCGCCATCATCGAGCCCGAGGCTGACCTGATCGAGGAAGTGCTCCGTCTTCGCGGCCTCGATGCCGTTCCGCCGGTCTCACTGCCGCGTCAGGCGCCCGTGCCGCCGGTGACCCTGACGCCGCGCCAGCAGCGAGCGGCGCTGGTCCGGCGGACGCTGGCGGCGCGCGGCCTGGTGGAATGCGTCACCTTCAGCTTCCAGGCCTCCGCCGAGGCAGCGCTGTTCGGCGCGGTGCCGGAGTCGCTGCGGCTGACCAATCCGATCGCCGCCGATCTCGACCAGCTTCGCCCGACGCCGGTGGCAACGCTGGCGCTCGCCGCCAAGCGCAACGCCGCGCGGGGTTTTCCGGACGTGGCGCTGTTCGAGGTCGGCCCGGCCTTCGCCGAGGACGCGCCCAACGGCCAGGTGCTGGTCGCCGCCGGGGTGCGCGCCGGTTCGGCGCCGCGCCACTGGCTGGAGCGAGCGCGCGGCTTCGACGCGATGGACGCCAAGGCCGATCTCTGGGCTGCGCTGGCGGCGATCGGGGTGCCGATGGAGGCGCTGACGGTCACGGCGGATGCGCCCGGCTTCTTCCATCCCGGCCGCTCCGGCACACTTAGGCAGGGGCCGAAGACCGTGCTCGGCAGTTTCGGCGAGATCAACCCGCGCGTGCTCGCGGCGCTGGATTTGGCGGGTCCCGTTGTTGCGTTCGAGCTGTTCCTGGACGCGGTGCCCGAGCCGAAGCGGCGCCGCAAGTCGCCGCCGGAGCTCTCGCCGTTCCAGCCGGTGCGCCGCGACTTCGCCTTCCTGGTGGACGAGGACGTGGCCGCCGATGCGGTGCTCCGTGCCGCCAAGGGCGCCGAGCGCGCGCTGATCGCCGGCGTGTCGCTGTTCGACGTCTACGCGGGCGACAAGCTGGCCGCCGGTAAGAAGTCGCTGGCGATCGAGGTGGTGTTCCAGCCGCGCGAGCGCACGCTGACCGACGCGGAGATCGAAGCGGCCTGCCAGAAGGTGGTAGGTGCGGTGGCAAAGGCGACGGGCGCGTCGTTGCGGTAGGGTTTTGGTGGGGCGGATCGGCGGAGCGCCATCCGCCTCTTGCCGTGCGGCTGGCGGCAATGGGGAACGGCGCTGCGCTGGTTCACCCTACCTCGGCCCCCACCAACCGGGGCACCCCGGGGTGAGTTCGACTTCGGCCTGGAACGCTGTACGCTCGCCGCGGCAACGCGGAGAAGACCATGCGGCGCGAGGAACTCATCTTCGTCGGCACCTGCGATATCGCTGGGCATGTCCGCGGGAAGGCATTCCCGGCGAGCGAGATCGAAGTCCGGCGGCGCCGGGGCGTCGGCTGGACCCACACCAACATCATGCAGTCGGCGTTCGGCCCAGCCTTCGACACCCCGTTCGGCACCGCTGGCGATCTTATGATCGTGCCCGACCCCGCCGCCGAGGTTCGCGTCGATTTCGGCGACGATTCGCCGCCCGAGCACTTCTTCCTCGGTGACATCCGGCAGACCGACGGCGGGCCGTGGGAGTGCTGCCCGCGCCAGTTCCTCCGCCGCGCCGTCAATGCGTTGGAGGACGCCGCGGGGTTGTCGCTGGTCGCCGCTTTCGAGCAGGAGTTCGTCTATACCGGCGTCGAGGACCGCCCGGGCCATGGCTACAGCCTGGGCGCATTTCGCCGCCAGGGCATGTTCGGCGAAATTTTCGTCGCGGCCCTGCGCGCCGCGGGTGCGGAGCCCGACTCGTTCCTGCCGGAATACGGCGATCGGCAGTTCGAGGTGACGGTGGGCCCCGCCGCCGCGCTGGTCGCGGCTGATCGTGCTGTGACCACGCGCGAGATGGCGCGGGCCGCCGCGCTTCGGCTGGGCCACCGCGCGATCTTCTCGCCGATGCCGGAGGCCGGCGGGATGGGCAATGGCGTCCACATCCACATGAGCCTGCGCGACGAGGCCGGCTCGCCGGTCATGCTCGAGCCGGGCGGTCGGCTGGGCCTCAGCGATCTGGCCCGGCATTTTTGCGCTGGCGTGCTGCACCACTTACCGGCGATCGCGGCGATCACCGCGCCCTCGCCGGTGTCATATCTGCGGCTCATCCCGGACCGCTGGGCGCCGACCGCGATCGACATCGGCCAGCAGGACCGCGGCGCCGCCCTGCGCGTGTGTCCGGTCTTCGCCGCCGACTCCCCGGAAGAGACCGCACGGCAAACCCATGTCGAGTTCCGGGTCAGCGACGGGTCGGCCTGCCCCCACATGGCGCTTGGCGCTGTCTTGTTCGCCGGCGCCGACGGCCTGCGCCGCTCGCTGCCGCTGCCGGAAGCGGGGGCTCCGGCCGAAATGCTGCCGCGGTCATTGTCCGAGGCACTGGATGGCATGGAGCGGAGCGAGGCGGTGCAGAGCTGGTTCGGGCCGGTGTTTCTGGACGCGTACCTGCGCCACAAGCGCAGCGAACTGCAGCATGTCGCAGGGCTGGACGATGCGGAACTCTGCGCGCGCTATGCGGAGGTGTATTGAGCCGCCAACGATACCCGACCGCGTAGGGCGGATAAGCGGTAGCGCCATCCGCCGCTGCGGTGCGGCGGGCGGCAACGGCGGAGGGCGCTTCGCTTCTCCGCCCTACAGCTCGTGCGCATGACCGCCGCCATGCCGACCACGACTTCCTCCGTCTCGCAGCGGGCCTAATGAAAGCCGACGACGGCGTGCGGCGTGTAGGGTTCTTCCAACGTCGCGATCTCTTCCGGCGTTAGCTTCAGTGAGAGCGCGGCGACCGCGTCGTCCAGGTGATGGGGCTTCGACGCTCCGACGATTGGTGCGGTCACCCCGTCCTTCTGGGCGACCCATGCCAGCGCCACCTGTGCGCGGGATACGCCCCGCTGTTCCGCCACCTTCGCGACGCGCTCTACGATCCGGCGATCCGACTCGATTGCTCCGGTATAGAGGCTCTTGCCGAACACGTCGGTTTCCTGTCGTTCGCTGGTTTCGTTCCAGTCACGAGTCAGCCGGCCGCGCGCCAGCGGACTCCATGGCAGGACAGCCACGCCTTGGTCGGCGCAAAGCGGCAGCATCTCCCGCTCTTCCTCGCGGTTCAACAGGTTGACGTGATTCTGCATGCTGACGAACTCGGTCCAGCCGTGCAGGCGCGCGGTATAGAGCGCCTTGGCGAACTGCCAGGCATACATCGAGGACGCGCCGATATAGCGAGCCTTGCCCGCCTTCACGACGTCATGCAGGGCCTCCAGCGTTTCTTCGATCGGCGTGCTCGGGTCCCAACGATGGATTTGATAGAGATCGACGAAATCCGTGCCGAGGCGGCGCAGACTGTTGTCGATTTCCAGCAGGACCGCGCGACGCGACAAGCCGGCGCCGTTCGGGCCAGGCCGCATGCGGCCATGGAGTTTGGTCGCGATCACCACATCCTCGCGTCGCGAAAAGTCCTTCACCGCCCGCCCGACGATTTCCTCCGAGTGGCCATCGGAATAGACGTTCGCCGTGTCCAGGAAGTTGATGCCAAGTTCAAGCGCCTTTTGAATCAGAGGCCGGCTGCGATCCTCGTCCGACGTCCAGGCATGGTTGCCCCGATCCGGTGCGCCGTAGGTCATGCATCCAAGGCAGATGCGGGAAACCTCCAGACCGGTGCGCCCGAGTCGTGTAAGCTCCATCGCGAGTACTCCTTTTCCCGGCGAAACACCGGTCACTGGCGAGACGCCGGCATTCGCGGTTCGGCCGCCGCGCGCGCGGCGATGCGGCACCGCTAGCTTAACCGGCGGTGCGCTTGCCGTTCAATGGCGGCCGCCCGAGCCGCCGCCCTTCGCAAGGGTCGGCGAACGTGGTTTGAGCCCAATCGGTAGCGCGGCGTCCGCATCGGCGCGTTGATTGACGTGCTGATCACGGGCATTGCCGAAAAACCTGAGTATACCGGCACTACGGAACGATCGGAGCCGAAACGCCGTCCAGTATGGTGCGGCGCAATATCGTTTCCAACGAAACCTGGCACTTCACGGTGCTGTCATCCGCCGGAAAATCGCATGCGATGCGGCTGCGTTGGTGGTAGTATGCACGCAATTCCAAAAATAGGGGGAACGTCAATGTCATACCTGTTTCCGACCGGCCCGATCACAGGCATGGAGATGCTTGTCCGCGATCTGCTGCGCAGCGCGCTTATTATCGTCGGTTTCGTCGCCGCCGACGGGGCGCTCAGCGTCAGCCCCGAAACCAGCCTCGCCCTTGTCTGGATCGTCGGCAGCATTCTGGCCGCCGCCGCCTTCTGGTCTACCTGGCAAACAGCATTCTGGCGGCTTCGCGACCTTGGTCTCGGCACGGACGGCGCCATCGCCGGCGTGGTCGGACTCTATTGCGTGATTCCGGGCATCGTCACTTGCGCGTCACCGGATATGTTTTTCCTGTTCGCGCTCGCGGGCCTGCTTGTGTTCATGTATTTCGCGCCGACCGGACTGCTGAGTCGGTGGTCCGCGCGAGACGATCACCCGATGCCGCGCGGCGTGGCCAAGTAACCTTTGTCGTCGCTGGGTTGCTCCAACCAGCAGGAACGAAGGTAGGAACCCCTGCTTTCGTTCCTCGCGCTGGCAGCCTCCACGCTGGGGTCTGAAAGCCGAGCAGCGAGGTCGCGAACTCGGTTCTCTCAGCGGCTAACGGCACTCGATCGGTTCAGTTCGCTTTTGTCGGTGGGGGCTCCGACGGTCGATAACGCCAAGGTCAGCGCGAGGGGCCTCGCCGCGCTATCAGCCCCGACCTTCTTCATAAACCCCTCCCGCAGCCGTTCCAGGCGGCGCAGGTGCGCTCTTCTATCACTGCCACTCAACATCACGGCCTCCGATCTATGTCTGATCGAAAAGCAGGATAGCGCATCACGGTTGCGTGAAGAAATCCGTACTTGTCCGCATTGCGACCAGGGGGGTGCCATCCGCTCCCTTCAGCGATTGACGATCTTGGCCGGAATACGCAGGACCAGCACCACGCCGAACAGCATCAGGCCGGCCAGGATGTAGAGCGCCAGGTCCGTGCTGTGCGTCGTGTCCTTGATCCAGCCGACCAGGTAAGGGCTCAGGAAGCCCGCGCATTGGCCAAGGGAATTGATCAGCGCCAAGCCGCCGGCGGCGGCGGCTGCCGTGAGGAACCCGCCCGACAGCGGCCAGAACATCGGCAGGCTGGTGAGCGCGCCCATAGTCGCCAGGGTCAGGCCAAGAACCGCAACGGCGGTGTTGGAGGCGAAGTTCGCCGCTATCAGCAGCCCGGCCACGCCCATCAGCATCGGCACGCTCAGATGCCAGCGCCGCTCCCGCCGTGCGTCCGCCGACCGGCCGACCACCACCATGAAGAAGGTGGCTGCCAGGTAGGGAATGGCGCTGAGCCAGCCGATGGTCATCGCATCGGCGATACCGCTGGATTTGATGATGCTCGGCAGCCAGAAGTTGATCGCGTAGACCCCGCCCTGGATGCAGAAATAGATCACGCCCAAAACCCAGACGCTGGGGTTGCGAAGCACGCGGCTGAACGAGTCGGAGACTCCGGCCGGGCGGTTGCGTTCGTCGTCGATCAAGGCTTGTTTCAGCTGCAAGCGTTCGTCCTGGTCGAGCCACCTGGCCTGGTCGATGCCATCATTGAGCAGGAAGAACAGTCCAATCCCCAACAGGACCGTCGGGACCCCCTGCAGCAGGTAAAGCCACTGCCAGCCCGCCAGTCCGCCCAGGCCGGAGGAGAATGTCTCCAGAATCCAGCCGGAGAACGGGCTGCCGATCAAACCGGAAATCGGGATGGCCGACATGAACAGGGCCGTGACGCGGCCGCGCTCGGCCGAGGGAAACCAATAGGTGAAGTAGAGGATGATGCCGGGGAAGAAGCCAGCTTCCGATGCGCCGGTCAGCAGGCGGAGGATGTAGAACGAGCCGGCCGAGTGCACGAACAGCAGGCTGCTAGAGAAGGTGCCCCACAGCACCATCGTCACCGTCAGCCAGCGTCGCGCCCCAACCCGGTAGAGCATCAGATTGCTGGGGACGCCGCACGCCACATAGCCGATGAAGAAGATGCCGGCGCCCAGGCCGTAGACGGTTTCGCTTAGGTGAAGGTCGTCAAGCATCTGCAACTTGGCGAAACCGACATTCACGCGGTCGAAGTAGTTGAACAGGTAGCAGATGAACAAATACGGCAGGAGGTGAAGCGAGACTTTCCGGTAGGTTCGCCGGAGATCGACCTGTGTCGTCGGCCCCGTGGTCGCGGTCATGGCGTCCTCCCTGGATCGGGCCGCCTTGCTCGGGCGGTCCCTGATTCGCAACCAGCCCGGCGGCTGCGCCGGCACGGCCGTCACGCTTTCGCGCCGCCTCAACAAGATGGTCGATCCGGTGGGCGTCAGGTGGCACGGGCCGCGGGGAGACCGCGCACCAGCGGCGCCCTGCTCGCCAGGAACTCACCCCCCGCAGCTGCCAGCCCAGGGGGTCAGACCGCCAATCGGAACCGTGATGCCGCCACTTGGTCAGTGTCAAGGACCGCCCGGATCGCCGCCGCGCCGGCAGCCCCCGCGGGCACGGCCAGCACCGCGCCAAACAATCCCACCTCGCCCCGCGCCCGGGCCAGGAACAGGCGGGCCAGCGCATCGGCCACCGGCCCGCGCGGCGTGCAGCAGGCGCATCCGATCCGATGCGGTCCTGCTTTCCCGAACACCGGCGCTGCCAAGCGAAAGCGTTCCGCCGGCAACCCTGGCGGTACCACGCCGCTGTCGCCTTCGATCAGCAGCGCATCCCCCAGTCTGGCCTCGGCCAGACGCCCGATCCGCACGGGTATTCTTGTATCCAGGGGCACCCTCGTCTCCAGGACCTGCCTCCACGAACACCGCGTAGCTGGACATAAGGATATCTTTATGTCATTGGCAACCCCATGGAACGCCTGCTCGCCAGCCTGCGCGCCGCCGCGGAGCCGACACGGCTGCGCCTGCTCGCGCTTGCGTCCCGCGGCCCGTTCTGCGTCACCGAATTCACCGAAATCCTCGCCCAATCTCAGCCCCGCCTGTCCCGCCATCTGAAGCTGCTGTGCGACTGCGGCCTGCTGGAGCGCCAGCGGGAGGGCGCGAACGTCTGGTTCGCGCTGCCGCCCGGTTCCCATGGCAGCCTGGCCCGCGAGCTGCTGGCACGCCTGCCGGACGACGATCCCATCCTGGAAGCCGACCGCCGGCAAGCTGCCCGCGTCCTGGCCGAGCGCGCCCGCGCCGCCTCGGACAGCTTCCGCCGCCAGGGCGCGGACTGGGACGAAATGCGCGCGCTCGACCTGCCTGCGCACGAGGTCGAGGCTGCGTTGCTGCGCCTTGCCCCGGAGCCCAATGCCGGACGGCTGATCGACATCGGCACCGGCACCGGTCGCGTGCTGGAACTGCTGGCTCCGCGCATCAGCCAGGGGCTGGGCGTGGATGCGTCGAAGGCGATGCTGGCGCTGGCCCGCTCGCGCCTCGCCCGCGCCGACCTGACGCATTGCTCGGTGCGGCTCGCCGACATGTATCGCCTGCCGCTGCCCGATGGCGGCTTCGACCTGGCCGTGTTGCAGATGGTCCTTCACTACGCGGAGGACCCGGCCGGCGTGGTCGCCGAAGCCGCCCGCGTGCTCCGTCCCGGCGGCCGGCTGATCGTGATCGATCTCGCCAGCCACACCCGCACCGACCTCGCCGGCAAGCTGGCGCATCGTTGGCCTGGCTTCTCCGACGACGCGATGCGCGCACTGCTAACTGAGGCCGGGCTCGATACCGGTCACCCGCTGACCATCGAAGGTCCGCTATCCGTACGGCTCTGGCCGGCAATGCGCCTGGCAGATGCCCCCGCCGCCCGTTCCCACGAACTCGCCGTCTAGCGATAATGCTCCTGTTTGTGCGTTCGTTCCTCAGTCGATTGAGCGCACGCCTAGATCGCGGCAGCGTTCAGACGGTGGCGCCGCAACAGCGTAAGCGTCGGCAGTGCCCCGAGCAAGAGAGGCAATGTCGCTGGTTCGGGAACTGAATCAACCGCCTGGGTTACGGTAATCGCCAGAAGGCCAGCATCGGCATAGCTCGGGGCAAAAAACGGCGACACGAAGCAGGTGCCGATGCAAATATCGTTGATTCCGATATCAGTCGCGTAGCTGCCAGTTGGAAGGGACGCGAGTGTGGCGATTGTGCCGAGCACAAGGTCCACGGAGCCGCCCGGCTGCACGTTGAGATTCGCGAGAGGGTCGGATGCGGCCGTAAAGTTCGTATTTTGCTCGAAAAAATAGTCCGGCGTTCCAAAAAACATACCGTCCAAGAACTGCTGCTGGTAGACGACGATTGGAAAGCCAAAGCCGTCAGTCACGAGCGCAACGTCGCCAGGGTCGAGCGTCAGCGTCGCGCCGACGGTGATCGACTGACCAGCGGTGATCTGCAGCGATGGCGTGTCGTAGGTTAATGTGGTCGCCCTGCCAGAGGCGAGCGGCAGCGCTATTGCGAGCGCGATCAGCAGCAGCCGTTGAGCGCTCATTGAGGACCCTTCCTAAACCATGTTTTGAAGTGAGAACCTTTTGTAACCGGGCCATTTTGCGTGCGCAAGCGTAATATCGCGCCCGGCGTGATGTACCTCCGAACACTGATGCGGGATGCCTCATCGAGAGGTGCACAAAATCGTCGTTGCAGGCGTCATACTCATCGGGCCGCGAACGCAGCCTGACCGGACCGCGGTTCATGCAATGCCCCCGGACCGGCATGCTGGGCGACTAGACATAAGGATATGTTTATGTCACAGGGAAACCTGTAAGTGGCGCCCCCGTTCCCACGAACTCGTCGTCTGAAAGAACTGCTCATGTCCCGACCGCACCTGCTCGATGCCCTGCGCGACACCGTCCTGCTGTGCGACGGCGGCATGGGCAGCCGCGTGCAGGCGCTGACGCTGGATGTCGAGCGCGACTACTGGGGCAAGGAGAACTGCACCGAGGTGCTGAACCTGTCCCGCCCCGACCTGGTGCGCGAAATCCACCGCGGCTACTACGCTGCCGGCGCCGATATGGTGGAAACCAACAGCTTCGGTGGCTCCCCGGTCACGCTGGCCGAGTTCGACCTTGCCGACCGCACGTTCGAGATCAACAAGGTCGCCGGCGAGCTGGCCCGCGAGGCGGCCGAGACCTTCGCCGATGGCCGCCACCGCTGGGTGGTGGGCAGCGTCGGCCCTGGCACCAAGCTGCCGAGCCTTGGCAACATATCCTATGACCCGCTAGAGGCGGCGCTGGCCGCGCAATGCAGGGGCCTGATCGCCGGCGGGGTGGACGCCATCCTGATCGAGACCTGCCAGGACACGCTGCAGATCAAGGCCGCGGTCAACGGCGCCAAGATCGCCCGCGCCGAGGCCGGCACAGACACGCCGATCTTCGTGCAGGTTACCGTGGAAACCACCGGCACGCTGCTGGTCGGCCCCGACATCGCTGCCGCGGCCACCGTGATCCATGCGCTGGACGTGCCGCTGATGGGGCTGAACTGCGCCACCGGCCCGCAGGAAATGGCCGAGCATGTCGGCTGGCTGGCGCGGAACTGGCCCGGCCTGATCTCCATCCAGCCCAATGCCGGCCTGCCCGAACTGGTCGATGGCCACACCCACTATCCGCTGTCCGCGGACCAAATGGCGACCTGGGTGGAACGCTTCGTCGCCGAGGACGGGGTGAACCTGGTGGGCGGCTGCTGCGGCACCAACACGCCGCATATCGCCGCGCTGGACGCAATGTTGCGGCGGCGGGCGACCAACGGCTTCCGCCCGGCGCCGGTGCCACGGACACCCTTATGGGCGCCGTCGGTCGCCAGCCTGTACCAGCCGGTCGCGCTGCGGCAGGAGAACAGCTACTTCTCGATCGGCGAGCGCTGCAACGCCAACGGATCGAAGAAGTGGCGCGAGTTGCAGCAGGCGCATGATTGGGACGGCTGCGTCGCCATGGGGCGCGAGCAGATCGCCGAGGCATCCAACAGCCTGGACATCTGCACCGCCTTCGTCGGTCGCGACGAGATGGCGGAAATGACCGAGGTGGTGCGCCGCTTCACGTCCTCGGTGAACGCGCCGCTGGTGATCGACAGCACCGAGACGCCGGTGATCGAGGCAGCGCTGAAGCTGCACGGTGGCAAGCCGATCATCAACTCGATCAACTTCGAGGATGGCGAGAAGGCGGCCACCGACCGGCTGCTGCTCGCCAAGCGGTTCGGCGCCGCGGTGATTGCGCTGACCATCGACGAGCAGGGCATGGCGAAGACCGCCGATGCCAAGCTCGCGCTCGCGCGCCGCCTGGTCGATTTCGCCTGCAACCGCCACGGTCTGCCGCAATCGGACCTGCTGATCGACCCGTTGACCTTCACCATCGCCACCGGGAATGAGGACGACCGCAAGCTGGGCCAATGGACGCTGGAAGGCATCCGGGCCATCCGCGACGCCTTCCCCGACATCCAGATCATCCTCGGCCTGTCCAACATCAGCTTCGGGCTCAACCCCGCCGCGCGTGCGGTGCTGAACAGCGTGTTCCTGGACCATGCGGTGAAGGCCGGCATGAGCGGCGCCATCGTGCACGTGTCGAAAATTCGCCCGCTGCACCTGATCGCGCCCGAGGAGGTGCAAGTCGCCGAGGATCTGATCTTCGATCGCCGCCGCGAGGGCTACGATCCGCTGCAAGCCCTGCTGGCGATGTTCGCCGACCGCAAGGCCGCCGACATCGTCCGCAAGCAGCGGGCGGAGACGGTCGAGGAGCGGTTGAAGGACCGCATCGTCGATGGCGACCGCAAGGGCCTGTCCGACGACCTGGAGGAGGCGCTGCAAACGCTTGCGCCGCTGCACATCATCAACACCGTGCTGCTGGACGGCATGAAGGTGGTTGGCGAGTTGTTCGGTGCCGGCAAGATGCAACTACCGTTCGTGCTGCAAAGCGCGGAAACCATGAAGGCCGCCGTCGCCTATCTCGAACCGTTCATGGAGCGCGTCGAGGGCCAGGAGAAAGGCACCATCGTGCTCGCCACGGTGAAGGGCGACGTGCACGACATCGGCAAGAACCTGGTCGATATCATCCTGACGAACAACGGCTACCGCGTGGTCAACCTGGGCATCAAGGTGCCGCTGGCCGACATGCTGGCGGCGGTGCGCGAGCACAAGGCCGATGCGATCGGCATGTCCGGGCTGCTGGTGAAATCGACCGTCGTGATGCGGGAAAATCTGGAGGAGATGTCGCGCCAGGGCCTTGATGTCCCCGTGCTGCTCGGCGGCGCCGCGTTGACCCGCTCCTATGTCGAGGACGCCTGTGTCAGCGCCTATGACGGCGGGCGCGTCGCCTATGCGCGCGACGCGTTCGATGGTCTGCACCTGATGGACAAGGTGACCGGCGGCCACCTGGACGACTACCTGGCCGCCGTGCACCGCAAGCGAGTCGGCAAGCCGCGCAATCCGGCGCGCACGCTGGGCCAGGCCGACGAGCGCGCGTTCCTGCCGGTGGATGTCGGCGTGGCGCAGGCGCGCCGGCGGCGGCTGACGCACGATGTGCCCGTGCCGACGCCGCCGTTCTGGGGCGCGCGCGTGATCGAGGTGGCGCCCAAGGCGCTGGTGCCGTTCATCAACGAACGCAGCCTGTACCAATTCCAGTGGGGATTCCGGAAGCAGGGCCGCAGCCTGGACGATTTCCTCGGCTGGGCGAAACAGGAGTTGCGGCCGGTGCTGAAGCGCATGCTCACGCTGTGCGAGGAGCTGCAGATCCTGAAGCCGCAGGCCGCGTACGGCTATTGGCTCGCCGCCGGGCAGGGCAGCGACCTGCTCATCTTCGACCAGGATGGATCGACCGAGCTGGCGCGCTTCAATCTGCCGCGCCAGCCGAAGGCGGATGGCGAGTGCATCGCCGATTTTTTCCGCGACGTGGATGACGCCCAGCGTGACGTCATCGGGCTGCAGGTCGTCACCATGGGCGCCCGCGCATCGGACGTGGCGCACGACTGGTTCGAGGGCAATCGCTACCAGGATTATCTGTACCTGCACGGCCTGTCGGTGGAGATGGCCGAGGCGATGGCGGAATACGTCCACAAGCGCGTGCGGGCCGAGCTGGGTTTCGCCGCCGAGGACGATCGCGACATGGAGAAGCTGCTGACGCAGAGCTATCGCGGCAGCCGCTACTCGTTCGGCTATCCCGCCTGCCCGCGGCTGGAGGATCAGGCGCCGCTGCTGCGGCTGCTCGGCGCCGACCGGATCGGGGTGTCGCTATCGGACGAGACGCAGCTTCATCCCGAACAATCCACGAGCGCAATCGTCGTGGTGAACCCGCACGCCAAATACTTTTCGGTGTAGGTGCACAAGCGAACGCCATCCACCACTTGCGGTGCGGCAGGCGGCAATGGTGGACGGCGCAAAGGGCTCGTCTACCCTACGTTTCCATCAGTGTAGCGGCGCAACCGCGATCTCGCCCCAGCTTTGCAGAAGCCTTCGTGTGCGCGTGTCCATCGGCGGCTCGGCGCGCAAAAATGCAAGCAGATCCTGCGGATTGTCGATATCCAGTGCGATGCCGGGTGCGCGAACAATGGTCGGCTCGATGCCACATTGCTGGGCCGCCGCCAGATGGGGAAAGTAGCTGTTGTCGCCGAACCGCAGCGGCACCACACCCGGCGGCGCACACAGCACCGCGTTCGAGCCAAGCTCGTCATGCGCCGGCACGATCGTGAAGGACGGCGCGGGCGCCATCGCAGCCAGCACGGCATCGACTTCGGCTGATGTGACGCGCGGAATATCGCCGGGCATTGTCAGCATGGCGCGGCCTTCCGCGGCCAGAATCCGCCCCATTGCCGCCACGGCGCCAGTATGGCCGTCGCGCGCGCCCTCATCGACGACGCGGGCGCCGTAGCGTTGCGCCAACGCGGTCGCCGCCGGGTCCCGCGTGTTCACCATGATCCCGGCAAGCCGCGCGCCAGCCAGCGCGGCCAGCACGTCTTCCACCATCGTCGCGGCCAAGACCTGCCGCTGTTCGGGACTGAGCTGCGGCGACAGGCGCTGTTTGGCGCCGGCGAACTCCTTCACCGGCACAGCCGCCCAGACTTCAGTCACGGCCTCCCCCGCAACGCCGACGCGGCTTCCAGAACGGTGCGCGCCAGCGCCTCGCGATCGGCGAGCGTGGTCATCAGGGTCTGCGCCAATATCACTGCCGGCGTGATTCCGGTCGCCTCATCCACATCGGCATGGTCCACCACGTAGCCATCGAGCAGGTCGCCGTACAGCGCGGCCACAGTCCGCGGGCTTGGCGACAGTCCGAGTTCGGTCATCATCTTCGCCGTTGGTCCCTTGACCGCCCGGCCGCCGATGATCGGCGACACCGCGATCAGCGGCGCCCGCCGTGCCGCCAGCGCGGCGCGCATGCCTGGCACCGCCAGGATCGGGTCGATGCTGATGAACGGGTTGGATGGGCAGATTACGATCGCCTCCAGCCGCGGATCGGCAAGCGCGTCGAATACCTGAGTCAGCGGACGGGCTGTCTCGGCGCCGGCGAAGGCAAGACGGCGCACCATCGGAGCACAGCGGCGGCGCACGAAGTAGTCCTGGAAATCGAGCCAGCCCTCGTCGGTGTGGACGCGGGTGCGCACCGGATCGTCGCTCATCGGCAGCACGCGCGGCACGACACCGAGGCGCGCGCAGAAGTCCGCGGTGATGGCCGAAAGCGTCTCCCCCGCATGCAAGCGTCGCGTGCGTTCCACGTGAACTGCAAGGTCGCGGTCGCCCAGCCGGAACCAGTTTTTGCCCCCCAGCGCTTCCAGCGCGACCATGAACGACCACGTTTCGTCGTGCCGCCCCCAGCCCAGCTCGCGGTTGGCAAGGCCGGCCAGCGTGTACATCACCGTGTCGAGGTCGGGAGAGATGGCAAGCCCCAGATGCTCGAAATCGTCCCCGGTGTTGCAGACTACCAGCAGATCGCCAGGCGGCAACACGCGCGACAGGCCGAGCGCCAATTTCGCGCCACCGATGCCGCCTGACAGCGCGACCACGGTCATGGGAACAAATCCTCCTCGGGTGGGCGCACCAACCCGCTCGCAGGCTGGTCGGGCGCCGACCAGTCGAGGCCGCGCACCACGACCACCGGCTGCGCTTCCGCCGCCTGTCCCTGCAGCAGCGATGCGGCTGCGGCGATCTCGTCCGCAAAGCCGATAATGCTGACTTCGAGCGTTCGGCCGAACAGGTCGGGCATTCCGCGCAGGTCGATCAGAGCCGGCAGCCCGGCGGCGCCGATCGCGACCCCCGTGGTGCCATGCCGCCACGGCCGGCCGAAACTGTCGCTGATCACCACGCCGAGCCGGACATTGAACCGAGCGGCCAGCGCGGCCCGAATCGCCTCAGCCGAGCCGTCCGGGTTTTCCGGCAGCAACAGCAGGCGCGGCGAGCCATCGAGGGGCGCGACGTTCGATCGGTCCACCCCGGCATTGGCCATCACGAAGCCAAGCCGGTGTTGCATGATCATGAGGTGCGGCCGGCTGCGCACGATGCGCCGTGACTCTGACAGGATCACCTCGACGTGGCGCGGGTCCTTGCCGACTTCTCCGGCCAGCCGCCTGGCCTCGGGCGACGGCGTCACGGCTGACAGATCGACCATGCGGCCTTCGGCCTTGGAGACGATCTTCTGCGCCAGCACCACCACGTCGCGATCGCGCAGCGTTTCACCGGATCGGTCCAGTGCGTCGCCGATCAGAGTAGCCAAGGGGTCTCCGGATGCGATCATCGGCAGACCCGGAACGGCGAACAGCTCCAGCCGCGCTGTCATAGCTGCACCCGGTTTCGGGTCGGCCGCCACTTGTGCTGGCGGTCGATCGCTTCAGGGGGGCCGTAGGGAGGATAAGCGAAGCGCCATGCGCCACTGCCGCCCGCCGCACCGGCGCGACGGGTGACACTTCGCTTATCCGCCCTACCCTTCCAAACCAAGCCGCTTGCTATCATGGAATGATATGACTCGCGGTCAGTTCGCTTGAAAAGTGACACTGTGGCGGCTTGCGCGCCATGACGGTTCAGCCGAACCGCTGGCGCAGCCGCGGCAGCACCTGTTCGCCATACAGCCGCAAGAAGCGTTCCTGGTCCGGGCCGGGTGCGTGGAACACCAGATGGCGGAAACCGAGATCGACGTAAGGCTTGATCTTTTCCACATGCTCATCCGGGTCGGTCGAGACGATCCAGCGGCTGGCGATTCGCTCGATCGGCAACGCCTCGGCCAACCGTTCCATCTCGCGCGGGTCCTGGACCGAGACCTTTTCCTCCGGCGTCAGCGCCAGCGCCGCCCATTCCCGCGTGTCTTGCAGGGCGCGGTCGGGATCGGTGTCGAACGAGACCTTCAGCTCGATCATCCGGTCGAACGGGCGATCCGGTTGGCCCGACGCCGCCAGCCCCTCGGAAACGGCCGGCAGCAGGGTGTCGGTGTACAACCCCCACGGCTTGCCGCTGGTGCAGATGAACCCGTCCCCGCTGCGGCCTGCATACTTCGCCACCACCGCCCCGGCCGCCGCGACATAGATCGGCACCGGCGTCGCCGGCCGGTCGTAGATCGTGGCGTCCTGGGTGCGGTAGTAGGTGCCCTCGAACGTCACGTGCTGCTCGGTCCACAGGCGGCGGATCAAAGCGAGGGCCTCGCGCAGCCGGGCGAAGCGCTCCTTGAACTCGGGCCAGGCGATCCCGGTGGCGGGTACCTCGTTCAGCGACTCGCCGGTGCCGACGCCCAGCAACACCCGGTCGGGAAACATCGCGCCGAGCGTGCCGAACACCTGCGCGATCATAGAAGGGTGATAGCGGAAGGTCGGCGTCAGCACGCTGGTGCCCATGACCACGCGCGTCGTGCTGGCTCCCAGCGCGCCGAGCCATGCCAGCGCCGAGGGGGCGTGTCCGTCCGTGTGCTTCCAGGGCTGGAAGTGATCGCTGACGAACACGGACTCGAAGCCGACCTGCTCGGCGAGCACCGCGAACCCGAGCAGCCGTCTCGGGTCGAACTGTTCCGCCGACGCCTTGTAGCCGAGTGTCAGCATTGCGCCTCTCCCCGCTTTCGCCGGGGCCCACGCTAACGCTGGGGACGCCGGGCGGGCAACCGCGGGTGGCGGTTGCCGCCGTCACGTGGTCAGGCGGTCACGTCGAGTTGGCGTGAGGACGCTGTCTCGGCAGCCTTGGCGGTCGCGGACTCGGTGGCGTCGTTGTCGTTATCCCCGTCGCTGTTAGCCGGCTTCGGGGCGGGAGGCGGGGGCAATTTGTGTAGAGCGGAGGTTTGGGCGCCCGAGAGCGAACCGATTGAGGACATAAGTCGATGCTTTCCTGGTGGAGCGAGATTTTCCCGCGTCAGCCGGGACGGGCGTCCCACACCGGTCGTATTAGCCGAGCGCAGCTTACCAGCAGGTAAAGCGCGGGCGAACGGCGATGCACCGCCGTCCGCCCGCAACTCGCTCAGTTCATCATGTTGTGCCCGGAGTGGGTGCCATCGCTCGACATCGGCATCTCATCCATGGACGGCGCGACCGGCGCCGGGCGTGTCCATCCCCCGAGCGTCGGGTCCAACATTCCGGTGATCATCACGACATGACCGGTGACCAGGAACAGGCCGATCAGCGTCGCGTGAAGCTTCAATCTCGCATGCTCTGGCGCGTGGCGGCAACAAATCGGAGCCTGGCACCGATCGCCCGCGCAGGGCACTCGGTGATCCGCTGGGGAAACCAGCAATGATGCTGCGTGTGGCCGGATACATGCAGCGGTGCGGCAACCGTCCGAGCCAACGGAAGCCAAAGCAGTGCCAGGACGAGAAGTCCTGACACGAGTGTCCCAAGAGGCTTTACCAAGTAGGCCCGCATGCGGCTCGCGATCATCCACCATAGACTGGGCTTGGGCTGGCCGGGCGGCCTTGATCTGCATCAACCACGCGGGCACCCGAGCCAATGGCCGAACCGGACCCAGCGCATCCGTCCGGCCCCGAACCTACACGGACAGAGGCTGGATCGAAGATCCTTATCGCTCAAAGAAACGACACCGGGTCCACATCCACATCCACCCGTGCCCCCCGCGGCACCGGCACCTTCGCCAGCCACGCCCGCAAGATAGGCTGCACCGCCATATCCCGCCGCGTCTTCAGCAGCAGCCGGCGCCGATGCCGCCCGCGCAGGATCGACAACGGCGCGGGCGCCGGCCCGAGCACGGTAACCCCCGGACCGTTCGGCGCGGCACGGCCCAGATCCCGCGCCAACAGGTCCGCATCCAGCGCCGTCTCCGCGCTGACGATCAGCGCCGCCAGACGTCCATACGGCGGCCAGTGGCCAGGCCGGCGCTGGGCCGCCTCTTGCGCCATAAACGTGTCCAGGTCCCCGGCGACCAGCGCCTGCATCACAGGATGTTCGGGCGAGAACGTCTGTAGCAGCACCTGCCCCGGCGCCTCCGCCCGTCCGGCCCGCCCGCCGACCTGGTGCAGCAACTGCACCGTGCGCTCGGCGGCGCGCAGGTCGCCACCGGCCAGCCCCAGATCGGCGTCCACCACGCCCACCAGCGTCAGGTGCGGAAAATGCCAGCCCTTCGCGACGATCTGCGTGCCAATGATCAGATCGACATCCCGCGCAGCAATCGCCCGCGCCGCCTCGGCCGCCGCATCCGGCCCAGGCATGGTATCGCTCGCCATCACCAGCCGGCGCGCATCCGGGAACAGCGAGGCGGCCTCTTCGGTGATCCGCTCCACGCCCGGCCCGACCGGCGTCAGGCTGCGCTTTTCCTGGCAGGCGGGGCATTCCTCGGGGATCGGCACCGTATGCCCGCAATGGTGGCATTGCAGGACCCGCCGCGCACGGTGCTCCACCAGCCAGGCGGTGCAGTTCGGGCACTGCATGCGATGGCCGCAATGCCGGCACAGCGTCAGCGGCGCATAGCCGCGGCGGTTGAGGAACAGCATCGCCTGCTCGCCGCGCGCCAGCGTCTCGCGCACCGCCGCGATCAGGGGCGGCGCAAGAAAGTGCCCGCGCTCCGGTGGGGCCGCCCGCAGATCGATCGCCGCCACCAGCGGCATCACCGCCCCGCCATGCCGCACCGGCAGGTGCAGGCGGCGGTAGCGGCCGGCCTCCACATTCGCCACCGTCTCCAGGCTGGGCGTTGCCGAGACCAACACCGCCGTCGCCTCGCACAGCCTGGCCCGCACCACCGCCATGTCGCGGGCGTGGTAGACCACGCCGTCTTCCTGCTTGAACGCGGTCTCGTGTTCCTCGTCCACCACCAACAGGCCCAGGTCGGGGAACGGCAGGAACAACGCGGAGCGTGCGCCCACCACCACCGGCGCGGCACCCTGGGCGACCGCGCGCCAAGTCATCCGCCGGATGCGCGAGGACAGGTCGGAGTGCCAGACCGCCGGCGCCACGCCGAACCGCCGGGCAAACCGCTCCAGCCATTGTGACGACAGAGCAATCTCCGGCAACAGCACAAGCGCCTGGCGCTGCTGGCGGAGACACTCGGCCATCGCCTCGAAATAGACCTCGGTCTTGCCGGAGCCGGTAACGCCATCGAGCAGCGTGACCGAAAACGCCCGCGTCGCCACCGCCTGCCGCAGCACCGAAGCCGCCGACGCCTGCTCCGGCGACAGGGTGGGGCCGGCATGGTCCGCATCGGGCGGATCGAACGGGCGCTCGGCCGGCAGCGGAACCGCGATCAGCAGCCCGGCATCCGCCATGGCGCGCACCACGGCGGCCCCGACGCCCGCCATCCGCGCCAACTCCGCCGTGCCGCGCGGCTCGGCAACGGCCAGCGCGTCCAGCACCCGGCGCCGCGCGTCGGTCAGGCGCAGCTCGGGCAACGGCTGCATCCGCTGCCAGCCCACCGGCGCCGGCCCGGTCGCCGGTCGCACCACGCGCAGCGCCATCGCCATGACCTCGCCGGGCGGCGACAGCGTGTAGGCCGCCATCCAATCGACGAAGCGGCGCAGCGCCGGACGCATCGGCGGGGTATCGACCACGCCGATGATCGGCTTCAGCCGGTGCTCCGGCACGCCGGCGTCGGACGGTCCGTCCCACACCACGCCCAGCTCCTGACGCCGGTTCAGCGGCACCAGCACCACGTCCCCAGGCTGTGGATCGAGCTCCGGCGGCACCCGGTAATCGAACGGTCCGGCAAACGGGTACGGCAGCAGCACGGGAACGCGCCGCAACGAACTGGACGCCGGCTGGCTGTGGTCCCCCGCCATCATGTCCTATATGTTCGGCTCAGCCGGATAACGGAGCCTTGCCATGAAGTTCTTTGTGGATACCGCCGACACCGCCGAGATCAAGTCGCTCGCCGCCAGCGGGCTGCTGGACGGGGTGACGACGAATCCCACCCTGGTCGCCAAGTCCGGCCGCAAGATCGCCGAGGTGATTGCCGAGATCTGTGCAATCGTCCCCGGCCCGGTCAGCGCCGAGGTCGCCGCCACCGCCTACGAAGGTATGCTGGCGGAGGCAAAGGTGCTGCGCGCCATCGCACCGAACGTCACAATCAAGGTGCCGCTGACGCCGGACGGGCTGCGCGCCTGTCGCCACCTGACCGATGACGGCGCCATGGTCAACGTGACGCTGTGCTTCTCGGCCGCGCAGGCGATCCTGGCCGCCAAGGCGGGCGCCACCTTCGTCAGCCCGTTCGTCGGCCGGCTGGACGACGTGGGCGAGCATGGCATGGGGCTGATCGCCGAGATCATGGCGATCTACCGGAACTATCCGGCGTTCAAGACTGAGGTGCTGGTGGCCAGCGTGCGCAACCCGACGCACGTGGTGGATGCCGGCAAGCTGGGCGCGCATGTGGTCACCTTGCCGCCTGCGGTACTGCGCTCGCTGTTCAATCACCCGCTGACCGAGAAGGGCCTGGCAACGTTCCTTGCCGACTGGGCCAAGACCGGACAGCAGATCGCCTGACGGCGGAGTCATGGCCCTTCCTGATCGTGCAGCCTCGGCGGCCGATGCCGACCGCGTCGAAGCCTTCCTCCGGGCCCACCCGAGTTGGCTGGCGGAGCACGGCGAGCTGTACGGCGTGCTGGCGCCGCCGGTGCGGGTCTACGGCGATCGCCTGACCGATCACATGGCCGCCATGCTGCGGGTCGAGCGGGCGCGGACTCACCTGTTGCTGGCCGCCGGGCGCGCGGCGGCGGGGATTGCGTTTCGCGTGCAGGATGCCGTGCTCGCGTTGCTGCGGTCAGCCGATCCGGTGGACTGCGTGAGCGGCGAACTGCCCGGCATCCTGGCGGTGGACGGGGCGCAACTGTGCCTGGAAGCGGATCAGCCCGGGACGCGGCTGATCCCTGACGGTACCGTGGCCCGGTTGCTCGGCGGCCGGACAGTCCTGTTCCGGGACGCACCCACGGACGACGATGCGCAGCTGTTGCATGGCGAGGCGGCCGGGCTCGCGCGCCGGGACGCGCTGGTGCAGGTGCCGGGTGAGGGACCGCCGGCGCTGGTCGCCCTGTGCGCCCGGGACGAAAACGGGCTCGATCCGGCACAGGGGGCGGGCGCGCTCGCCTTTCTTGGCCGCGCCGTGGCTGCCGCGCTCGGACGCTAGGCTGCAATGACCGGCGAGGAAGCGCGCGTCGCGTTCCTCGACTGGCTGGGCGGCGAACGCCGCGCGTCGCCACTGACCGTGGAAGCCTATGCAGCCGACATCGCTGCCTTCCTCGGCTTCCTGACGCAGCATTTGGGCGGTGAGCCGGATACCGCCGCGCTGGCCGGATTGCGTCCGGCCGATATCCGCGCCTGGCTGGCCGCGCAGGCGGCCGAGGGACAGGGCAACGCCACACGGGCGCGGCATCTGTCGGCGGTGCGCAGCTTCTTCCGCTACCTGTTGCGGCGCCACGGGATCGACAACCCGGCGCTGCGCCTGATCGCCACGCCGCGCAGCAAGCGGCCGGTGCCGAAGGCGCTCGCCCCGGTCCAGGCCTGCGCGGTGGCTGAGGATATCGGCGAGATGTCCGACAGCGCCGCCATCCAGGCGCGCGACGCGGCACTGTTCACCCTGCTGTACGGCTGCGGCCTGCGTATTGCCGAGGCGCTGGCGCTGAACGTGCGCGACGCGCCGCCGCCGGGTGGGGACGCGATGCTGCGCGTCGTCGGCAAGGGCTCGAAGCAGCGGATCGTGCCGGTGCTGCCGGCCGTGCGCGCAGCGATTGCCGCCTGGCTGCGCTTCCATCCGGACCGGCAGCCGGACAGCCCGCTGTTCCTTGGTGCGCGGGGCAAGCGGCTGGACCCGGCGGTGGCGCAGCGGACGCTGCGGACGTTTCGCCGCCTGCATGGTCTGCCGGAGCACGCCACGCCTCACGCGCTACGGCACTCCTTTGCCACGCATCTGCTCGCGGGCGGGGCGGATCTGCGTGCGATCCAGGATTTGCTGGGCCATGCCAGCCTGTCCACCACGCAGCGCTACACGGATGTGGATTCGGCGCGGCTGATGGAGGTGTGGCGCAAGGCGCATCCCCGCGCCTGAAAAAATTGGGGCGGCGCGGGGTTGGGCCGCACCGCCCCAAGGCCGTCGCGCCTGTGGCGCGACATCGGGGGGAGAAAACAGGAGCCGTATGACCGGTTCCATGGCGATAGTATGGATTCAGAATACTTATGCATGGTTAACGGCCTCGCCGTTACCCGATGCCCGCCCAGCTATCGTTCCCGCAGCGATCCGGAGGTCCCCGATGCCCGCTCCGCCCGCCCGCACCGGCCCGCTGGTCGGCCTGAAGGTGCTGGAGATCGGCCACTACATCGCCGGGCCGTTCTGCACCCGCATCCTGGCCGATCTGGGCGCCGAGGTGATCAAGGTTGAGCCGCCCGGCGGCGACCCGGTGCGAGGCTGGGGGGCGGCGGTGAACGGCAATCCGGTCTGGTTCAGCGTGCATGGGCGCAACAAGCTCTCGGTCGTGCTCGACCTGAAGCGGGAGCGCCCCACCGTGCTGTCGCTCGCCGCGCGGGCCGATGTGCTGGTCGAGAACCTGCGCGCCGGCCAACTGGAGCGGCTGGCCCTGGGACCTGACGTATTGCAGGCCATCAATCCGCGGCTGGTAATCGCGCGCGTGTCCGGCTACGGCCAGGACGGACCTTATCGTGACAAGCCGTCGTTCGGCGCCATCGGCGAGGCGATGGGCGGCATTCGCCACCTGACCGGCCACCCCGCCGGCAGCTCCGACCTGCCACCGCCACGCTGCGGTATCTCGATCAGCGACGACCTTGCCGGGATGTATGCCGCGATCGGGCTGCTGGCGGCGCTGTGGGAGCGGGACGCGGCGGGCACCGGCCTCGGCCGCGTTGTGGACGTGAACCTGGTGGACAGCGTGTTCAGCCTGATGGAGGGCATGCTGCCCGAATACGCGCTGGACGGCCGCATCCGACAGCCGGCGGGCGCCGAAATTCCCACCGCCGCGCCGTCCAACACCTATCCCTGCGCCGACGGCAAGTGGCTCTGCATCGCCGGCAACTCCGACCTCATTTTCGCCCGGCTGATGGCGGCAATCGGTCGACCGGAGCTGGCAGCGGACCCTGCCTATGCAACCAACGCCGACCGTTGCGCGCACCGGATCGCGCTGGACACGGCGATCGCGGCCTGGACTCGCGGGTTGCCCGCCAAGGAAGCCGAGGCGATCCTGGAGACAGCGGACGTGCCCTGCTCGCGCCTGTACGACATCGCCGACTGCGCCGCCGATCCGCACTTCCGGGAGCGCGGCTCGGTGCTGGAAGTGGACGACCCGCTGATCGGCCGCACCCTGCATCCTGGTCCCGCGATCCGGCTGGACGGCCACGCGCCGGAGGCGGCGATCGGCTGGCCAGGTCCCGCCGTCGGCGCGCATCAGGATTATGTGCTGCACACGCTGCTGGGTCTGCCGCGAACCCCGCGTTGATCGGGGCGCGTTTTGCATCGTTCCGGGTTGTGGCTCCGGCGGGGGAACCCCGGATTTGCGATGGGGCAATCGCCGCCGCCGTTGCGCAGGGCGTCTTTCGAGGCTTCCAGGACGTCACCGGTCTCGGTGTCTTGAGAACCTGATGCGTCATGCAGAAGCGTTGGTCTCTGGCTGACAAACAGGATCGAACCGTATGGCGGCTCTTCCTCCCGGCGTGCATCACGCGATCGGCAAATTTGGCTACAGCGCGGTCGCTGCCGCGGTCGGCATCGAGAGCGCCGGCGTCCCGGTTCCGGGTGAGACCACGCTGGTCGGCGCCGCGCTCTATGCCGGCGCTACCCACGAACTGAACATTGTGCTGCTGGTCGCGGTCGCGGCGGCCGCCGCGATCGTTGGTGACAACATCGGGTTCTGGGTCGGCCGGGAAATCGGGGTCCGAGCGGTGGAACGCTACGGCGGTGCCGTCGGACTGACACCACCGCGGATCAAGCTGGGGCAATACCTGTTCCGGCTGCACGGCGGGAAGGTGGTGTTCTTCGGCCGGTTCGTCGCCGTGCTGCGCGCGCTCGCCGCGTTCCTGGCGGGCGCCAATCGGATGCCCTGGCCGCGGTTTCTGGTGTTCAACGCCGCCGGCGCCGTGGTCTGGGCATCGGCCTACGGGTTCGGCGCGTATTTCCTCGGCGACGTCATCAAGCGGCTAGCCGCCCCCGTCGGCATCGCCCTGGGAGTGGTGGCAGCCGTCCTCATCGTTGTCGGCGCTGTCTTCCTGAAACGGAACGAACGGCGCCTGGCGGACGAGGCCGAGAAAGCCATGCCAGGCCCTCGCTGATCCCCGCCGCCAGATTATTCGGCCGCGTATCGGAAGTCAGAGGAAGGGCGGCTCTCAACCCAGTCCGGCAGGCCAGCGCTTTCGTAGTTCCCGAACCCAATCCGCGCGACGCGGTGCCGATGTTGGGCATCCCGTTCATTCATGGCGTAGAAGACGGTCGTCTCGCCCGTCGCCGCGCCGCTGAATTCCGTGCTGAGGATGCGGTAAACGTTGCGGTCAGCATCCGCCGCACTGATGCTGTCGCGCACCGGTATGCTCCACCAGCGCAGGACCGCCTCGCACGCCACCTTGTCGAAGGCCAGGCAGTTCGGGTCCACCCATCCTCCGGACTTCCGATAGATCCCCGCGCCTGGCCCGACCGATTCCCAGGTGTCCTCGCAAAGCGGCTTCCGCGACCTGGGGTGAACGAACAGGCGGCGCGCGTAGGCCCATTCGTGACCGGCGAGGGCGGCTGCCATCGATGACAAGTGCCGTTCGTCCCACCAGTTGTCGTCATCGAGGAAGGCGAGCCTGCGACTGTTCGCGAGATAGCAAAGCACCGTCCGCATGGCGCCGCCGTCCCAGGATGGATGCAGACCGCCGTGCCGGACGGAGGTGGAGTAGCCGGGATAAAGCAGAAACACCGAATGATTCCGGGGGATAGTCAGGCAGCACTGCTCGATAACATCCAGCGTGGCTTCGGACTGATCGAGGCCGATCAGCGTCTGTACCGATCCATCGAAGTCTTGCCGAAATATACTTCGCAGGGCGGCCGCAATCGTCGGGCGCGCCGTCGTCGGCATAATGACGGAGAAACCGAAGGGCTTCTGACGCGGCGGCCTAGGCCAGCCATCATACACCCGCAGAAACGGACCGTCCGGATGAACCGGCGAAACGCCTTGCGGCTCGGGCTGGGTGCCGAGCTGGGCCGTGCATCTCCAGCAATCGGAGCCGCTAACGATCTGCAGGTCAAAGCGGCGCAACAGGCGGTTCAGACCGTGCAGCCATACAGCCACAATGATGTCCCCCGAGTCCAACCCGACGACCCGATCCCGCACCATGCGTGCGCGCAACGTTTTTGTGTCCAACTTATCATGTGCGGTTTTTTCTGGTGGCCAATCAAGCATTCTTGAACGGCCCCGTCTTATTTCTTGAAAGATTCCCATTTTTGACTGAATTCTGGGTCGGCTTCGGGTTCTGGACGGCCGCCGGAACAGAAAGGAGACTCATCCAGAAAAAGCGTTGATCACGAAGGCGTTATGTGGTCAGGCGAGGTCGCTATCGGCCCCGTGACCACTGGAGCGCGTCATGCCTCCGCGCCAAATGCGTGAAAACCGAGGAAAGCTCATGGCGCACTGGAACGATGGTTACATCACCGATGTGCTCTATTATGCGAACAACTATTATCGAGAATGCTCGGCAAGCTGGCTCGCCGCCGCCGCTCTGCTGCTCGGTCACCGGCCGCCGGACCTCGGTGGGCCATTTCGTTACGCGGAACTCGGCAGCGGCCAGGGCTTCGGTGCTCTGGTCGTTGCCGCCTGTTCGCCGCAGGCGGAGGTCTGGGCCTTCGACTTCAATCCCGCGCGGATCGAGGCCGCCACGAGACTCGCCGCCAGAGCCGGAATCGGCAACATCCGCTATGTGGAGGCGTCGTTCGCCGAATTGGCGGCGCTGCAGGCGACCGATTTGCCGCCTTTCGACATAATCGTCTCGCATGGCGTGCTGAGCTGGCTCTCGGCCGCGAATCGCCAACATCTGATCGCGATCATCGGCCAGCGGCTGAAGCCGGGCGGGATCGCGTATCTGGGCTACAATAGCGCGACCGGTTGGGCCTCGATGGTGCCGATGCGGACGCTGATGCTGCAACTGACCGCGGTCCGTCCGGAGCGGCCGGATCTCGCGGCCACGGCGATCTTGGATGCGGTAGAGCGGTTGCGAGCGGCGGGCGCCTTGTATTTCGCAGCCAACCCAATGGTGGAACAGCGGCTTGCCCGGCTTCGCCTGCACGACCCGCGCCATCTGGTGCATGAGTTGTTGAACGCGGACTGGCATCCGGCGATGTTCGCCGAAGTCGCCGCCGCAATGACCGAGGCGAAATGCAGCTTCATCGGCAGCGCAATACTGACCGACAACATTCCGGCGACCGCGGTGCCGGCCGGCGTGGCGGCACTGCTGGCGGAAACGCACGATCCCGTCTTGCGCGAGACGCTGCGTGAGTTCGGCGCGCCCCAGGAGTTCCGCTGGGACATCTACCGTCGTGGGCTGACCCCGATGCCGGCCGGCGAGCACCAGGAGATGGTCGAGGCGCTGTCGGTTGCCCGGCTCGGACGGGCGGTCCCCGAGCGTGGCATTACCTTCGCGACATCCTTCGGCCCGGTAATCGGACGATCGGAGATTTACGCGCCGCTGCTGGCGCTGCTGGAGCGGGGCCCGATGAATGTGCGGCAGGCTTCTGTCGCGCTGGGGTTCGAGGGCCGCCCGGCGCCGGACGTGCTGCAGGCGATCGCGCTTTTGGTGCATGGCGGCTATGCGCACCCGCTATTGCCGGGGGGCAACTCCGCCGCTGCTTTAGACGCGGTTCGTGGGCTCAACCAGGCGATCGTGCGGGCCACCGCCGACGGCATGGATATGCTTCGGCTGGTCTCGCCGGTGCTGGGAGCGGCGCTGCCGGAGGACACGATTGAGACGCTGGTGGTCGGCGAACTGCTGGGCGGTCGGGCGGCCAGGATCGAGACGCTGTCGGATGCGGTGGCCGCCTTGCTGACTCGGGGCGGCCACACGGTTCAGCGCGACGGAACGCCGGTGACCGACGCGGCCGAGATACGAACGCTGGTCGCGGATCAGGCGCGCGGGACGCTGGACCGGATTCCGCTGCTACGCGAACTCGGTGTGCTCACGTCATAGGCGGCGGGCGGCCAAGTGGCGACAGTGGGTGCGGCCCAGGGACGTCGCGCGGCGCGCCGCCGAATTGCGGCATGGCCCCCGCGTGCCGATGGCCGTTGACCGGCCGCGCAACGTCCTTTACCGCCGGGCTCGCCAGCACCGAATCGGAGACCTGAGTCTTGAACAACGGACATCCCCAGAGTGGCAGCCGCTTGGCGTGGCTTGCCATGGCCGCTGCCGGCGCGCTGCTCGCGGCCTGCGCACCGCAACAGGCCGCCGGGCCTTCCTCCCGTGTCTACGCCGTCGATCAGGCCGGCGCGGCCAAATCCTGCAATTCGCCGGCGCCCAGCCTGACAGCCGGCCAGGTAACGGACGTTGCGCTGAAGGTCGGCAATGATGGCGGCTGGTGCGCGATCACGGTGTCCCGGTCCGGACACGCGCCGTTCTCCGCCGGCTTGCTGACCTCGCTGCCGGCGCACGGCAAGGTGCTGATCCATACCGTCGGCGACGACACCCGCATCGACTACACGCCGGCGCGCGGTTTCACCGGCAACGACGCCTTCGCCGTGACCCTGATCCCTGGCGACCCGGTGGTCCGGGCCGCCGTGACCGTTACGCCCTGACAAGAGAGAGCGTTGGGCGGATAAGCGGAGCGCCATCCACCGCTTGCGGGGCGCCTGGCGACAATGGCGGACGGCGCAAGGGCTTGTCCGCCGCCCTACAGCCAGTGCCCGACGGCGACTCCACAAGTCACCGGACCATCACGTAACCAACGAAAGCCACGGCGCCGACCAGATAGCCGACCAGTAGCGCAACCCGCAGTCGCGAGGCATAGCCGCGCAGCGCCGGGACAGTGCCGATCAGCAGAAACGCCGCCATCACGAACCCGGTCAACACCTGGGCGACGCGAACTTCCTCAGCCGCCATGACGGGCATCATCGTGACGGCTCGTGCTGCGCCAGCAGCGGCGCCAGCACGTCCTGCACCCCGGTGATCAGGATCTGCACGCCGATGCACAGCAGCAAAAATGCCGCCAGCCGCGTCACCGTGCGCGTGCCGGTCGGCCCCATCAGCCTCCCCAGCCGGTCGGCGAAGCGGTAGCCGATCCAGATCAGTCCCGCCAAGGCCACCGCGGCGCCGGTCATGCCCACGAAGAACCAAACCAGGCTATCGAGCACCCGCGGCCGGCCGGCCCCCAGCGCCACCGCCACGGCGATCGTCCCGGGGCCGGTGGTGAAGGGAATGGTCAGCGGGAAGAACGCGACATCCTCGGCGCCTTCGGAACTCACCGCCTGCTCCTGTTTGCGCGCTTCGCGCCGCTCCGGCGTGCCCAGCAACTCGATGGCGCTCAGCGAGACCATCAGGCCGCCGGCCACCCGCAGCGCCGCGAGTGTTATGCCGAAGAAGGTCAGCACGTACGACCCGGCCCACAGTGCCACCATCATCACCAGCAGGGAGTAGGCGGCGACCTGGCGCGCCAGCCGCGCGCGCTGCGCTTGCGAGCGTCCCGCCGTGACCCCGCTGAAGATGAACGCGCCGCTGACCGGATTCACGATCGAAAACAGCGCCGGAAAGCCCAGCAAAAATGCGTCGGCAGCCGACTGCAGCCCGGCATTGGCCCAGATCATGCGAACGCGGGCCGCTTGTCCGCCCAGGGCTGCACCGCCTCGAACGCCGCCGCGGCCTGCAGCACGCCGAGGTCGTCGAAGCGGCGGCCGACGATCTGCAGCCCGACCGGCAGTCCCGCGGCGGTGAAACCGCAGGGTACGCTGATGGCGGGGTCACCCGACATATTGAACGGGTAGGAGAACTCCGCCCAGGTCACCCAGCCCCACTCGTGTTGTGTCCAATGCTCCGGCATGATCCGTTCGACCGGGAAGGCGGCGACGGAGACCGCGGGGGTCAGCAGCAGGTCCCAGTCCTGGAACCAGCGATGGATGGCGGCGACGTAGGCCATCTTGCGCTCACGCATCAACTGGTACTGGCTCACCGGATAGTCCTCGGCGGAGCGGATGCAGGCGACCAGCCCGGGGTCCATCTGCTGCTCCCACTTTGCCAGGTGGGGGGCCAGACGGGTCATGTGCGCGGACCAGAAGAAGCGGGCCAGTTCGGGGCCCTCCACCGCCCAGGGCGTCGCGACCTCCTCGACCGTCGCGCCAAGCTCCGCGAACCGCGCGACCGCGGCCCTCACCAGCGCGGCCACGTCCGGATCGACCCGCGCATGGCCGAGATCGGGGCTGTAGGCGATGCGCTTGCCGGCGATGCCCTCGTGCAGGCGGCCGAGATAATCGGCCGGTCCGGCTTCGCAGCCGGTGTGATCCAGCGGATGCGGGCCGGCCATCACGTGCAGCATCAGGGCGTTGTCCGCGACGGTGCGGGTGATCGGGCCATTATGCGTGGTGTAGTCGCCGACGCTCACCGGGTAGCAGGGCACGCGGCCGTAAGTCGGCTTCAACCCGACCACGCCGCAGAAATGCGCCGGCATGCGTATCGAGCCGGCGCCGTCGCTGCCCTGGTGCAGTGGCCCCATGCCCGCCGCCGCCGCGACGCCCGCCCCGGCCGACGACGCCCCGGCGTTGGCGCCATGCTGCCATGGGTTGTGGGTTATTCCGGTCAGCGGACAGCGGCTGATGCCGCTCCAGCCGAACTCGGATGTGGTGGTCTTGCCCAGCACAATGGCGCCTTCGTCTTGCAGGCGCGTGACCAGCGGCGAGTCCTCGGTGGGCTGGTGGCCGGCGAAGATCTTGCTGCCGAATTGCGTCGGCATCTCCTTGGTGATCGTCAGGTCCTTGATGGTGACCGGGATGCCGTGCAACCGGCCGATGCGCTCGCCGGTCATCAGCGCCTGTTCGGCGCGCCTGGCCGCCGCCATGGCTTGGTCCGCGGCCAAATAGGCGAAGGCGTTCAGCCGGGGCTCCAGCCGATCGATCCGTTCCAGCAGGACGCGCATCAGCTCGACAGGCGACAGTTTCTTGGCGCGGATCAGCGGCGCTAGTTCGACCGCCGGTGTGAAAGCCAGTGTCTCGCTGTCCATGCGGATGGTTCCGTTCAATCGGTCGCCCGGCCGCGACGGCGACCCTGCCGTGAGATCAAACAGGTTTCATGCGCCCCCTACCAACGATGCCGACGTTGGGCTTACCGGTCGAAGCACCCAAGATGCGCAAGAGGGGCGTAGGGCGGAGAAGCGAAGCGCCCTCCGCCGCGGCGATGCCGCGAGCGGCGCGGGTGGACGGCGCAAGCGCTTGTCCACCCGACCGACCCAGTTTACGCGGCGCCGCGCTTCACTTCGGCCCGCGACTCCGCCAGATGGTCGAAGCGCCGCTGGTATGTCCCCAGCCCCATCGTCGATGAGCGCAACTCGATGATCAGGTCGTGCAATTCCGCCTGCGGCACCAGCGCCTGCACGTCATCCCAGCCGGGCCAGCCGGGCTTCTCGGCGAAGCCCAGGATCTGGCCGCGCCGTCCGGTGAGCAGCCGCTGCGCCCGCGGGGTGAACTCGGCCGGCACGCTGATCGTTACCTGGTCGATCGGCTCCAGCAGAACCGGGTCGGCCTTGGCCAGCGCCTCCTGCATCGCCTGCCGCGTCGCCGACTTGAACGCCATGTCGGAGCTGTCCACCGAGTGGAACCCGCCATCCACCAGCGTGACGGAGATATCCACCACCGGGTAGCCGAACGGCCCCTTCCTGGCAGCTTCCTCGGCGCCTTCACCCACGGCCGGGATGAAGTTCCGCGGCACCGAGCCGCCGACCACCTTGTCGATGAAGGCGAACCCCTCGCCGCGCGCCAGCGGCGCCACGTCGATCTTCACGTCGGCAAACTGCCCGTGCCCGCCGGTCTGTCGCTTCAGCCGCCCATGCTCATGCACCGGGCGGCGGATCGTCTCCTTGTAGGCAACCTGCGGGCGGTGCGTGGTCACCTTCAGCCCGAAATTCTTCGCCAGCCGTTCAATCACCGTGGACAGGTGCATCTCGCCCTGGCCGTGCAGCACCGTCTCCCCGCTGTCCTGGCTCTGCTCCACCGTCAGGCAGCGATCTTCCTCCTGCAGCTTCGCCAGTGCGCCGGACAGTTTCACGTCGTCCTTATGGTCGGCGGTGGTGATCGCCAGCGCGTAGACCGGCGCCGGCGCTTCGGGGAACGGCAATTGATCCGGTGTCCCGCCGGGCGACAGCGTCGCCCCGGTCGGCACGCCGTCCAGCCGGCCGAGCGCCACCAGTTCCCCGGCGACCGCCTCCGCTTCTTTCGCCATGTCGCCGCCGCCCGGCATCCGGTACACGCCGCCGAGCCGCGTGCCGCCCAGCGTCGCGCCGTCCTTGATCGCGCCGCGCCACACCCGCGCGTAGGACAGCTTGCCGGTGTGCCCGGCGTAAACGGTGCGGAACACCTGAGCCAGCGGCGGCCCGTCCGCCTCGACGCCCTTGCGGTCGGCGCTTTCAACCGGCGCCGGCGTGTCGTGCCGCAGCGCCTTCCACAACCGGCGCACCCCGCCGGCGGCCTCCGCCATGCCCAGCATCACCTCGATGACGTCGCCATGCACCAGATCCTTGTGCAGGTCGGCGAAGATTTCCTCCGTGCTGGGCTTCACGTCCTCCAGCACTTTTTCCATCAGCGCGTCGTCGTGGTCCGCCAGCACCTCAAGCAGCTTTCCGCGGGCCTCGTCTTCCTCCGCCGCCAGGCTGGCGGGGACTTCGACGAGTTCGGACGGCTGGCCCTTGCGATAGCGGTAGGCGCGGTCGCGGACCACATCGACATAGCCGACGACGGCCTGGCCTTCGGTGATCGGCACCTGGCGCAAGACCAGCGGGCTTTTGGTATAGGCCTGCAGCGCCGCGATGGTGTCGCGCACGCTGCCTTCCAGGGTGTCGATCCGGTTGACGAAGATCAGGTGGGGAATGCCCTCTTCCGCCAGCAGCTTGAGCAGCGGCGCCACGGTCAGCGCGCGGGCGGGCGTGGGCTCGCAGACCACCACTGCCATATCGACCACCGACAGCGCGGCGTAGGTTTCATGGGCGAATTCGATCGAGCCCGGACAGTCCAGGATCGACCAGGAATCGCCTAGATAAGTACAGTGGCCAAGACGGATCTCCGTGCTCATCGGGCGGTTGCGCGGATCAGTGGGGCGCTTCACGGGGGCGCCGGCGGCCTCCATCAGCGCCTCGAACAGCGTGGACTTGCCACTGCTGTAGGGGCCGACCAAAGCCACCGAGCGGGGACTTCTGCCGTTGTTGGGTCCTGACATGCGGCGCCTCCTTCTGCACGTTGCGACGCCGCGGGCCG
>Ga0302319_10003343_pt1 | contig 33686 bp, 30 predicted proteins | sample Bog_T0_2_FD_203319 | JGI IMG/M metagenome (GOLD analysis project Ga0302319, IMG submission 203319) | Peat permafrost microbial communities from Stordalen Mire near Abisko, Sweden - Bog_T0_2 | ecosystem: Environmental > Terrestrial > Soil > Wetlands > Peat | place: Sweden: Abisko, Stordalen Mire... | reverse complement strand
AACAAAGACCGGACGTTTATGTGCGCATTCCCGCTTTCCGGGAATCCGTCTTCCGCGCCGCAGTCGTCCGCGACGGCGTTCCAGTTGCTGACATCCTGCAGGTTTGGCTGGACGTGAGCTCCCATCCGGCCCGCGGCGAGGCACAGGCCGAAGAGATCCGCCACCGCGTCCTTGCGCCGATCTTCGAGGAGAAACCGTAATGGCCGTCCAATCGGATGTCGAGTATTTCGCCCGCCTGGTCGACGCCCTGGAACCGTGGCTAGATCAGGTCGTCATCATCGGCGGCTGGGCACACCGCCTCTACCGCCAGCACCCTCTCGCGCAGCCGCTCGACTACGAACCTCTCGGAACCTTCGACACCGACATCGTTGTCCCTCTCGATCTGCCCGCTACCGGCGAGCAGATTCGCGCGCGGCTGCTCGAAAGGAACTTCCATGAAGAGCTGATGGGCGATATGCAGCCTCCGGCCGCGCACTACCGCGTCGAGACGGGAAACAACAGCTTTTACGCTGAGTTTCTGGCGCCGCTTGAGGGCAGCGCAGTCAAGCGCGGAGGCAGGCGCGACGTAACGGCCCGTGTCTCCGGAGTCTCAGTCCAGAAGCTCCGTTACCTCGAACTGTTGCTCCAAAATCCCTGGGACGTAATGATCGCACCGGCCGTTGGCTATCCGACGCCGGACGTGCGGCGCATTCTTATTCCCAACCCAGCGTCGTTCCTCGTACAGAAGATATTGATTCACGAGAAGCGTGATCACGACAGGCGCGCCAAGGACATTCTTTATATCCACGACACGATCGAGACCTTTGGCGGCAATCTCGCAGCGATTCGCGAGCAGTGGCAAACAAACGTTCAGCCCGTGCTGCACGCGAAGGCGGCCCGTGGGGTCGAGCGTGCAGCTGAAGAGTATTTTCGCGAAGTCAGTGACACGATCCGCGAGGCCGCGCGCATCGCAACAGGCCGGAGCCTGACGCCGGAAATGGTGCGGGAACTCTGCGCGTTTGGGTGGCAGCAGATTTTTGCGTGAGAAAGCCGCTCGGCCCGACACGAGGCGACGGCAGAACTATGGAGGACGGAAAAACGGAGATGAGGGAGTACAAGTTTCTCTTCGACAATGACAGCCATGCGGCAGCGAAATTCTTTCCGGAGAAGCGCGTTATCACGCTCGCTCAGGCCAAGGTCTCTACCGCCGCTTCCGATGCTGAGATCGTCGCGCGGGCGCGGGAACTCGGAGCCATCATCGTCACCGCGAACGGCGAGGACTATGAGAAGGAGATCAAACGGTTTCTTCAGAAGTCTCAACGGAACGACTGCTACGACCTGTTTGGGCTCGTAGTAATCCCCAATCCAGCTGCAATCCAGGAAAGAGTACTGCCTGGGCTCGCGGAGAAACTGCGATTCAATGGGAAGGCCATTTCATGGGACGATGTATGGCGCGAGAACTATCTCGTGCGGGTACATTCTGACTCCAGGGTGGATGTGCGAGAGCTCGGACGCTGCTTCTATTGCAAAAAGCTCGCGTCTGCATAGATATGGCTCCGCGGAACGGGACAATGGACTGAAACGGCGTGATCGTATGTCAAACCAATTCACTTGGTACGAAGGACGAGGCATCTACGAGGGTCGCGGAACGATATGGTCGGAAACTCTGAAGTCTCCGATCACCGGACGATTCCGCGTTACATGGAGTGACAAAGGCGGATGCCGAATTGAATGTTTCGGGCGACCGTACCGATCACCCCAGGAACCGATCACGAGACCGAAGAGCAGATCCGGCAGGCAGTAGCCCGAGAGAACGAGTCCAATTCCGATCTCACCCAGGTTGTAGCGGCTGGTCAGGAGCACACCAAGCCACGCAAAAATCCCGCCGTGAAACGCGCCGTTAGCAAAGATAAATGCGAGGGTCCTCGTTTGCCAATATCCGCACGGAAATCAATTCATCTGTCGCAGACCGTACTTTGCGTGACGATCTGCTTCATTTGAAAAGGCTTGGCATGATTGATTCTCGCGGGCACGGTCGGGGAGCCGTGTGGTTCTTGGGCGCAACGCCGAAGTTTGAGGGTGAACCGAATAAGGCGGAATAAGGCGGTCTAGACTAAGCTTCGGAGGCGTTTGCCGTCCATGAGGATCAACGCCCCCTCGCAGCAACCCCTCAGGACAGATCCCCACTTATCCGGGCAACGTTGACAATGGCCGAAATCTGGATATAGATGAAGTTTGAATAATCAATCTACCGTGAGCAGTTGTTCGAAAAAGCCGCCGATCTGATTTTCGCGGTCAACAAAGTGGATCTCGAGAATCCAATGACGCTTCTGGCCCTTCTCATTGAGTGACCGCATTGGCAGAGAACTGTCCGGATGAACGTAGAGAGTCACCTTATCGCCGGCGATCTTTTCATGCGGGAAATGCCCGATTAGATGGCCGGCAATCCGGCCGCCGAATTCCCAACCGAATTCGTGTGCAAGAGATACCACATAAGCAAAGAACTGGCTCGCCGTGATGCCGGGATTTTCGTGGAAGTAGCGCTTCCCCTCCGCAAACGCCGTGCACACGTCATCCCGTAACTTGAGCTTTCGCGGGTCGGAACCAAGGACGAATGTCCGCCCAAAATCGGCCTCCCAGTCCTCAAAGACGGGCCCAAGATCGAGAAAAAGTATGTCGTCTTCGCAAATCATCAGGTCGGGCGGGTTCTCATCGTAGGGCGCCAACGTGTTCGTGCCCGCACGGACGATGCGCTTGTGCCAATACGTCGTGATCTCGTGCATTTCCTTGGCAAGGTCGTAAATATCCGCGTTCAGCCGGCTCTCGCTGATGCCGGGGCGGATCAGGCCACGTTTCTCGATTTCCAGGAACAACTGTTCAGCCTTCAATTGGGCCGCGCGAAGTTCTGTAACGCGTTGCTGCTCGAAAGCGTCTACAGGAAGGACGGTATCAGACAATGGGGGTTGCACCTCACCCTATTTATAGTGCTCCTTGGGAGATTGAAGCCAATATGAGAACCGATTTCAAACCGCGGCGACGGACACGAATTGTGCTGGCTCTGGTTGCCACCCTCTGCTGGAGCGCGATTGCAGAACGGACGGCCGCGAAAGCTCAGGAGCCTCCCAGCATCGTCGGCAGTTCGCCCTTGCCTGGTCTGTCGGGAGCGACCGGGTGGATCAACTCCGCGCCGCTGACAGCCCAAGAACTCAAAGGAAAAGTCGTCCTTATCGATTTCTGGGACTATTCCTGCATCAACTGCATTCGCGCCATTCCCTATGTTCGTGCGTGGGCGGACAAGTATAGGGACAGCGGCCTGGTGGTGATTGGGGTGCATACGCCGGAGTTCGACATCGAGAAACTGGCGCCGAATGTTCAGAAGGCGGTGAACAAGTTTGGCATCACCTATCCGGTCGCGATCGACAGCAACCAGGCGATATGGAAGGCGTTTCACAATGAGTACTGGCCGGCTCATTACTTCATTGATGCCAAGGGAAAAGTGCGCTTCGAACACTTCGGCGAGGGGAACTACGACCAATCCGAACGCTGGATCCAGAAGCTTCTGCAGGAGCAGGCCGGGAAACCAATGCCGGCAGGCGCTGTGAACGTTGGCGCGCAAGGCGTGGAAGCTGCGTCTGACACGAACGACGTGCAATCACCAGAGACGTACATCGGCTATGCGCGAGCCGAACACTTCGCATCGCGGGGCGGGATTAAGCCGGACGTGGAGAAGACCTATTCAGCGCCCGCCAAACCATGGCTGAATGAATGGGGACTTGACGGGAAGTGGGTTGATCACAAACAGATCGCAGTTCTCATATCGGCCGGCGGCAAGATCGTGTACCGCTTCCATGCCCGCGATCTGCACCTTGTACTCGGCCCGACAGGAGATGGGAAGCCCGTTCGGTTTCGGGTGACCGTTGACGGCCAGGCTCCCGGTGACAATCATGGCGTGGATACCGATGCACAGGGCAACGGCGTCGTGACGGACCATCGCTTGTATCAACTGGTGAGGCAGAAGGGAACCGTCGCCGACCACGTCTTCGCAATCGAATTCGAGGACCCGGGAGTACAGGCTTTTTCATTCACGTTCGGATAAACGGGATAATCGGAGGGAATCATGATTCAGAAATCAGAGAACGATTCGAACCGAATGACTCGTCGAGAGCTGATTGTCGCGGTCGGCGCGGCAGTTGCGGCAGTGGCGTTCAATACCCACGGAGGAATTGAAATTGTCGAGGCAAAGGGAAACGTCCCAAAGGAAGTCAAGGTTGTAAAGTTCTCCGACACAGGAGAGCGAGAAGACGTGGCTACTTTGCTCCCCGTGGTCAAATCCGACGCGGAGTGGAAGCAACAACTATCCCCCGCCTCGTTCGAAGTAACGCGTCATGCGGCCACAGAGCGCCCTTTCTCCGGTGAGTATTGGAACAATCACGACAAAGGTCTCTATCGCTGCATCTGTTGCGGCACGGCGCTCTTCAGCTCCGAAACCAAATTCGAGTCCGGCACAGGCTGGCCAAGCTTCTGGGCGCCGATTGCCAAGGAAAATGTGCACGAAGCCAATGATTTTTCCTTGGGCATGACACGAACTGAAGTTTCGTGCCGATTGTGCGCTGCACATCTCGGCCATGTCTTCGATGACGGTCCGAAGCCAACCGGCCTTCGCTACTGCATGAATTCACTGTCGCTCCGTTTCGTAAAATCTGCCTGACATCAGGTGATGGAAAATAGAGGAATGACAAACGCGGCCTTTCATGACATCGTCTCAGAAATTCGACGCTTTGCTGGGACGGCCAAAGACCTTACCTCGTTTCAGGAGTTCTGCGTCGGCATCATCGCTGAAGGGCTACCCGATTACAACTGGGTGGGCTTCTACATGCTGGACGCGAAGGACGAGAACGTCCTCGTCCTCGGGCCATACCGCGGTGCTCCGACTGAGCACGTTCGTATTCCCATTACGGAAGGGATCTGCGGCGCGGCAGTCGCTCAGGAAAAGACGGTGATCGTGGGAGATGTTTCCGCAGAGCCCCGATATCTTGCGTGTTCGCTCGAAACCAGATCGGAGATCGTCGTTCCCATCCGAGCCAACGGAAAGATCGTTGGCGAGATCGACATCGACAGCCACACAATCAATGCGTTCGGCGCAGACGATCGGAGCTTTCTTGAGAATTGCGCAGATGTGCTTGGGAAGTTTCTGGAAAAGTAAGTACACCTGCTTTGCAAGGCGCGAACGCCCACTGCGTGTCAAATATCTAATCGGTTCGCTCAGTGCTCGCGAAGTAGAACTGGTAATGCTTGCGGCAGCCCGGATTAAACGAGGCGTGACAATGAGGGCATTTATAGCTGCTTGCCATGTACTCATTGATCGACATCTCATGTCCGCAAGCGCCACAGAGCACCGCAAGCTGGGTCCATTCCGCGTGCGGCCAGACCTCGGTCGGATGGCCGGCCAAGGCCTCATGGCACTCCTTGCAGGCGAAATAAATGCCGCAGCACTTCATCTTGATGGCGATGATGTCGAGAGCTGTTGTGTAATGGGCGCAGCGGGTTTGCACATCCAGATTGACTCCGCGAACTTCAGGGCGCGAGAGCTGCATAGATAAACAGATTACCGCAGCCTGAATGAATGCAGTTGATCTGGCCTTTGCTTCGCCTTCATAATGATTCATGGAATCTCTCCCGCCCTTCATTCCATCCTCAGAATTGTCAGTAGCAGGCACTTCAACGGCACTCCCGCGTGGATGCACCTTTGCCGAATCGGACTGGCGAGCATTGGCGACCTTCTGGTATCCGGTTGCTCATTCACATGAGGTAACCGGCAAGCCGCTCGCTACTCGGCTGCTCGACGAACGCGTTGTTGTCTATCGCCTTTCGGACGGATCAGTCACCGCGGCGCGAGATATCTGCTATCACCGCGGAGTTCCTCTCAGCTTGGGCCATGTGGAAGGCGACGAAATCGTTTGCCGGTATCACGGCCTGCGTTACGATCGCTCCGGCCGCTGCACCTGCATCCCGGCACACCCTGGAGGGGCCATCTCACCCCGACTGCGCCTCGACATGTACCAGGCGCAGGAGAAGTATGGCCTTGTCTGGGTGCGCCTGGTCGACAATGGCCCGCTGAATTTGCCGGAACTTGCCGAGTGGGATGATGCCGACTACCTTCAAGTGTGCCTGGACAGCGTGGAAATCAAAGCTGCCGCCGGAAGACAAGTCGAAGGCTTTCTCGACGTGAGCCACTTCGCGTTCATTCACAAGGAGAGCTTTGGTGAACCCGACAACCCAGTTGTTCCGGATTACAAGGTGACGAAGACAGAGCTAGGATTCGTAGCTGACTACATCAGCACGGTCAGCAATTATGCGCACGGATACAAGCACCTCGCGCCACCCGACTTCGACTGGCACAGGCGATTCGAAGTCTTTCTGCCATTTACCGCGAAGCTCACTGTCACGTTCCCCGGCGGTGGCAAGCTTCACATCCTGAACGCGGCATCACCAGTCTCGGCGCGCAGAACGCGGCTCTTTGTCCCGCTCTGCCGCAACTTCGACAAGGATGCGCCGATCGAACAAACTCTCGACTTCAATTACCAGGTCTTCTCGGAAGACATCGAGATCGTTGAGTCGCAATACCCCGAAGATCTGCCGCTGAATCTCCACGACGAAGCGCACTTCCCGGCAGACCGTAGCTCCGTCACTTATCGCAAAGGCCTGGCTGCGTTGGGACTTGGCCGTCAATTCACCGCCTGAAGAGGTTGACGGTCTCGTTTTGGGAGCAAGGCGGGACCTTCGAGTCGTGGTTCCGTCCCCTGCCCGTACTAAAGGCAGCGGTAGCGACCATCGAGCCACATTCGAATATTCCGCCATGTATTGAGAAGGGTGGTCGGCGACGCACACAGATAGGCTCAATTGTCGGCAGCAGGATTCTTCGCCCACACGGCAATCGAAATTCCGCTCAATGCAAACCCTGAAACGATGGCGTTGCTGCGGTGATGCCAGGCGTCGCTACGAATCGCGGTCCTGTCAATGCCCTTGCTGACGAGAGAGACATAATGGGATAGCAATATCTTGAGCTTGGGTTTCCAGATTTCGAATGCCATGGCCCTTTATAATCCCTGATAAGCGAGGCAATCCCGGAAAAAATGCCAGAGAAGCGCGTAGATGATCGGTCCAGCATGTCGGACAAAATGCTTGAAGACGCGAAACAAATTCTCCGCGACCATCTTGCCCGGCTTGGCCTGAAGCACAGTTCGCAACGCGATACAATTCTGCGCGTCTTTCTCGCCACCCGCGACCACCTTTCCACAGAAGAACTGCACAGTCTGATCAAGAGAAACGATGCCGTCATCGGATACACCACCGTCTATCGCACGCTCAAGCTCTTTACTCAATGCGGCCTGGCCACCGTGGTTGAATTCCACGACGGCGTCGCCCGCTATGAACACAGCCTTAACAGGCGTAACCATCACCACATGGTCTGTACCGTCTGCGGCGACTCCGTCGAATTCTTTTCCCCGGAACTGGAAGAAGTCGAACACCGCATTGGCAAAAAGTTCCACTTCGCCACCTCCCGGCACAGTTTCCAAATTTATGGCACCTGCGAGCCCTGTCAGAAAAAACTCAATAGTAGGCCCGCAAGTACCTAGGACCCCTGTCTTCAACTCAGAAGGTGAACTTTGCAGCCAGCTGCAGTTGGCGCGGTGCGTTCGCATTGATGATCTGACCGAAGTTGATGCTGTCAGGGTTCCCATTGACCGCGTTCGGTCCAAAAAACTGGGCGTGGTTGAAGACGTTGAAAGACTCAAGGCGTAGTTGCAATGAACGCGACTCGCCAATTGACAGCTTCTTCTCAAGCGACGCATCGAAGTTTTCGCTTCCCGGCCCGTAAAAGAATCGTCTTCGGGCTGTCCCCATGCCTCCCTCTTCAGGAATCGTGATGAGCGCCGTATTGAAAGCCGCCCGTCCGTTTCTCGGATTCCGGTTCACCAAGAGATTGCCCTGGCCGATGTTGGGCGTGTCTACGCCATTGTTGTTGATACCGTTCGGCATGGAGCCAATCAATGAGGTGTCGTCATTGTTGTAGAGCGTAACCGGCATCCCGGAGCTGAACCGCGTAATCCCGGAAAGCGCCCAATCCTGTGTCCAGCGGTTACGGCGGCCTGTCAACTCAGCAAACGGAAGAGGCGCGTTATAGCTGAATACGAAGTTATGGCGCACATCGAAGGCAGAAATGGCTCGGCTGATTCCAGGGTCAAGTGGATTCACTTCCTCTGAAAGACTGGAAGAGTTGTCGATCGATTTGCTGTAGGTGTAAGCAGCCAGAAATTCCGCATAGCGGCTGCTGTGCTTCAACGTCAGCTCCATAGCATTGTAGCCGCTGGCGCCAATCGTCTTCTGGTAGGTGATGCCATCGAACGCTGGACCAAAAGGGCCGCGCGCCTCCACTTGCGTTCCATCTGGTTTAGTGAACAGCCCGCCTTCGTTGAATGGACCGCAAGTGTTTGTTCCGGACATTACCTGGCTGGGATCGCTCACACTCAGACATCGTGTCGCATTGCCTGGTGATGCGGGCGTGAGCACCAGCAGATGATGTGCCTGCGTGCCTACATACCCAACATTCAGGATGGTACCAGTTCGCAATTCACGTTCGATCGATAGCGTATAGCTCTCCGTATAAGGAGAGCTGTTGCGATAGTAAAAGGCCGGGTCTCCGGTAATGGGGCTGTATTTCGTCCAATCGACTGTCGTATTCGGATTGCTTCTCGAAGCGCCGAAGGCCGGGATCGGTGACGGAAACGGCTGTCCATTCGTGTTGCCTGTACTGGCCGAAACGAACGGCTTGTCAAACAAAGGTCGCCCTGACGTACTGTCGTAGTCATACCCGTAGGGAGCGCAAGCACTCATGATGCCTGCTGAAAGTCCTTCGAACGCGGTGTAGAAGGTTCCGAATCCCACATGGATGCTGCTCTTGCCCGCCCCGCCAAAGAGCTTGTTCGCCCATCCTTCAGTCCAGCTTGGCGAATAGGCAACGCCAAGTCGGGGAGAAAAGTTGGACCATTTGGTCGGCGTCAATGTCGAGGGAACGCCGCGGTCACCGGGAAATATCAGTCCTTGCGGTGCGCCGGGATAGACCTTTGACTGCTCTCCAAGAACGAACGTCTGCAGTTGGTTATACTTCTCGCGCCACGGCGGCAGCATATCCCAACGTACCCCGTAATTCAGTGTCAGATTGCTGCGCGGCTGCCAGCTGTCCTGCGCGAAGATGCCGGTATATTTGTTGCGGATATAGAAGCCGCTGGCATCGCCTTGCTCATACGTGCTGGCCACTCCGATGAGATAGTCCGCGATGTCGAGGCCCGTCTCTGTCCCCTGAAACACGAACGCGCCATTATTGATTGAGTTGGAGTTGATGTTTATCTGATCCAAGTGGAAATCCGTTCCGAACTTGAGCGTGTGCTTCCCTGCGACCTTCGAGAGACTCTCGGTTCCCTGATACGTGTTATTCACCTGGCGCTCACCAGTCACATCCACACCGAACGTGAAGTCATTGAACGAAACATTCTCGATGCCTTCGACGCCTGGGTTCAAAGGGACGATGCCTAAAGTGCCAGCGCCTTCCGTAAATCCCTGCGATGCAAGTGTCGGTCCGACGCCGCCGACCGGCTGGCCGATCTTGTTCGCATCCCGCATGTAGCTGAAGTGAAGTTCGTTCACAAGGGTGACGCCCCACGGCTTTGTCCAGCCCAGATTCACGAGCTGTGCGCGGCCTCGCGACACGGCATTGAAGCCTGGGACGCTCGCTCCGCCCTGAGCCGTTGGATATGGGTTGTCGAGATCGTAGCCGTCCCGGAAGTAGTACGCCGACAGGTTGCCGACCCGCGTAGTCCAATCCAGACGCAGAGCCGCCTTGTTGTCGCCAAGTGTCTCATTTTGGCTCGAATCGGAGAAAGTGTTATTGCCAATATTTGGTTTGGGAATGAAACTCAACAGCGCCTTCGCTGGCGCGGACCAAGCGGCGTCGGGAATGACGGCATTCGGAAAGACACAGTCGTTTGCGGCTGCAGTACATGTGGAAGAATAATACGGCTCGCCGGTACTGACGACGCGTCCCAGCTTCTGGGTCAGAAGCGTGGCAAGGTAATCGCCGCTCACCTTTCCGCTCAATTGCTGCCCCTGATCGATCAGATTGCCGGAACGGTCTGCCATCGATGGAACTGCAATCTGACCGGTCTCGACACCTTGGGTCATGTTCGTGTCCTGGTAGTCGGCAAAGAAGAAGACCCGGTCGTGGATCGCTGGGCCGCCTACGGTCGCCCCGTATTGGTGGCGGTCATACGCGGCGCGTGACCGGCCCAGATAATTGGTCGCGTCCAGATTCGTGTTGCGAGCGAATTCAAATGCGCTGCCATGAAGCTGATTGGTTCCGGTCTTGGTGACTACCAGCACCTGCCCCCCGCTGAAGTTTCCATACTCGGCATCGAATCCGCTCGTGAGGACGCGAAATTCAGAAATCGAATCCAGGTTCGGAATGACGCCGGCGCCGTTGTTGAAGTCCTCTTCAACCGAGCTGCCATTTACAACGAACCCGTTTGCTGTCTCTCGCTGACCGCTGACGGACATGTTTCCGGGGTTCAGGTCTCCAGAAGGAGGAGCGCTGGTTGCGCCGGACATAACCACTGCATTCGGTTGCGCCGAACTGGCCGGAATTACCCCGGCCTGCAGCGCCAGCAGATCGGTAAAGCTACGCCCGTTCAGGGGCACCGCCGTCATCTTGTCCTGGGAAATTCCTTCGCCTACTTGCGTACTGGAAGTGTCCAGTTGAATGCCGGTAGTCGTTACCTCCACGGTCTCCTGCTGCGACTCCAGTTGAAGAAGCACGTCAGCACGCAAGGGAGCCGTCGGTCCGAGCACCAGGCCGTCCCGTATCGCACTGCGGAACCCGTTGGCTTCAACCTCAAGACGGTAGGTTCCGGCCGGCAGAAGAAATTCGTAGGCCCCTTCGTTATCGCTCTCTATTGTTTGCCGAAGACCGGTTCCGGTGTTTTGAGCTGTGATCTTTGCGTTCGGGACCAACGATCCGGTTGGATCCGTTACCAGTCCTGAAAAGTGCAGAACATCTCCGGCAAATAGTTGCGTCGAAAAGAAAATGGCTACCGAAAATAGCAAGAAAGTCCGAATAAATCTGCTCAACGAACAAAGCACAAAGTCCATCACTGTTTCCCCGATCCATCTTCACCATTTGCCTGAACGAGACATGAAAGTGAAAATCATGTTCAGTTTAAGAAGCATTCCATGGGATTAAAGTGACAGCCATCACAAGTGCGACCAATTAAGTCGGGATTGGTACTTTGGATCCCGATATCGTGCCAGAACGTGAGACCAATAGGGCGATTGAAGCCAGATGTGTCCGCGGCAATTCAAGGCGACGGGTGAAGGAAGCACAGCTCGCTGCGAATCCGCCGGATCGGCGTCATATAGGGGACCCGGTGGCTAGAGGGCAACTGTTTGTGTCATCGGGACATCGAAACAACTACGCAACGGATCGCGCTTGCGTCCCTGCGTTTCTTCAAAAGAACCTCGATGCCAGAGAACGAATTCATTCATTTCCTGTCGGTACTCTCTCTCGCGAATGATCAATTGCGCGCAGAGGCGCAGGCGTGCCTCGAAGATTTGGATGCCAAAAACTCTGAAACCCTATTGAGCACAGCGTCAACCCATCATGTGATCGTGCGCGCCTTCGAACAGCATGATTCGAGCGCAATGATGGGCAGGTTTTCCGCACTAGCCGCGGCTGAGCGCGCGCGCGCACTTCGAGCGATAGACCGGCTTCATGAGATCTGCCGGGTTTTGGAGGAAAGCGACTGCCGCGTCTGTGTGATCAAGTCTCTCGATCACTGGCCGGATTTCGGCACGGATCTCGATCTTCTAACTTGCTCGCCGGAGGAGACAGTTGTCGGCATCATGACTGAGCGGTTTAGAGCATCGATTGAAAAGCCGAACTGGTCTGATCGAGTCGCACGAAAGCTTAACTTTCGCATGCCGGGACTGTCCGAGTTCGTTGAAATACACTTCGGTCGCCTGGGACAGGCTGGGGAGAACGCGGAGCTCGCCGATCGAATCCTTGAGCGCCGCGTGGAGCGCGAAGTGGCCGATAAGTCGTTCTGGGTCCCGGCCCCCGAGGATCGCATTCTTTTGGCTACGCTCCAGCGCCTTTATCGGCACTATTACGTGCGCATCTGCGATATTGCCAATACGAAAGCGTTGATCGAGTCTGGTTCGGTCGATTTCGATGAATTGCGGCGAGCCGCAAAGCGCGCTGGCATCTGGCCTGGCGTTTCAACGTATCTTCGCTTGGTCTCTGGCTACGTGCACCACTATGGCGGCCGACATCTGGAGCTTCCCAGGCGTGTCTGGCTGGCATCCAGTTTCGGAATTGAGAAGGTCTACGCCAACGCGGGATTTCTCCGGTTGCCTTTGTTTCCCCAGGGTGCGCAGCTTTACGTGCGTCAACTGATCAGAGCGATGCGCCGCCGGGATACTACGGGAGCGATCCGGCTTGGCCTGGTTCCACCGCTCGCTATCGCCGCCAACATTCGATTCAAAGTATCGGGAGATGAGCACGGCATCTGGTGACCAAACAGGATCGGGTACGAGCAATTGTACTGTCATTTCTGAATTGGGGAAGCGATGAATCGATTTGAGAAAATAAGCGAACGAGACAGAGTGAGGCACAAGCTTCCTTTGATCATGCCTATGCTCGGTTCATTGAATCGTGTCATCGACTCCAATTCTCCCTGGGTAGCTACCGACCCGGTTCTAGTAAGAGAATGCCTTGCCGTCTATCGCAGCGTTCGTCTGGTCCTACTTGCGCTCATCGCATTGGTTTCCGGCCCCAGACGAGTTCAAGCTGAAGAGTCCAACGGCGAATGTCAATGGCAAGTTGCAACGGCGCATTTCGGAGCAAATCAGGCGAAGAACTCAGGTTCGCTGCGACAATCAAGCGCTTTGTATGAGACCGTTCAGGCACGAATAGACCACTTTGCATCGCTCGTTTCGGAAGCTCCGATAGAAGTCGACGGCAATTGTGGTGCTTGGACACTGGCTCTCGATGCGCCGAAGCAGCAATCGCATTCTCGCGGAAGGGCGCAGGCGCATGCACCTCCATTCAGCCTCATCCTGATGAACTTGGATGCGCCCAACTTCGATTGTTCAATTACTTTACCGCAGTCCGCCGCTCGTCACGCCAATACATTATTTCCGTCAATTCATCAGGCCGAACTCTCTGCTCAGTCCGTCCCGTATCCACCTTCAAGTCAGAATGACTGCCTCATTGCGGCAGTTCTTCAACTTCCCATAAGGCAGTCCCTTCATCTCGACGTGATTCGAGCTCACGCACCTCCTGTTCAGCAACAATTACTCGACTTCAAAGCCTTCCCCGTCCATCCTTCAATCGCTATTTCAGCTAGCTCTGACTTCGTCTCCGTTGCTTCTCCCGCCTCCATCGATCTAGCCCTCCCTAAATTCCGGTCTCCTCATAGTTATCTTCCTCCGGTTTTACAGCTGTCCTATCACGCCTATTCCGCATCCTGCCAGCGCAACTTCTCTGAAGGCGCAAGCTTTCGGGCGGTGAGCCTGCTTGTCTCAACGCAACCTAATCAACTCAAAGGAGGGCACCACTATGTCTGCCAGTGACTTCGGTCAATTCGTTCTAACCATTGCCGCATTTCTTGCCATTGTGCATGGCCTGGGCTATCTCGCTGAACGGCTCAAGCAACCGCGCATTGTGGGCGAGATCCTTGCCGGAATTCTGCTCGGCCCGTTTGTGCTCAAGTTCTTGCTGCCGGGAGCCTACGCGAAACTCTTCTCGTTTTCGACGAGCGGCGGCACGGTTCTCGGCTTCCTCTATCAGATGGGATTGATCCTGCTGATGTTCTGCTCGGGTGCGGAGACCCGTCGCCTGCTTGGCAAAGAGAACCGGAAGACTACCGTTCTGCTGATCACTGTTTCCGATATTGCAAGCTTCATCTTTGTGCTCGGCCTTGGATTTCTGGGGTTCATACCGCTGGCCCGCCTAACAGGCACGCTTGGCCAAAACACTTCGACACTGCTGGTTGTGGCAATTGCCACATCGGTCACTTCGATCCCCGTGATCTCGCGCATCTTCTGGGATCTCGGCATCATGCGCACCCGGTTCGTCAGTCTGCTGCTGGGCTACGCAGTGCTCGAAGATATCGCCTTGTGGATCGTTCTTGCGTTTGCGACCGCGTTGGCAAAGTCAGCAACACTCGTGAACCAGAACCTCACGGCGACCGTTTCGTCGCATGTGCTCGGCACATTCATCTACATGACCGTGGCAATGGCGATTATGCCCACGGTTTTGCGCTACCTCGGCAAAGCTCGCTGGAACATCATCGTCCAAGCATCGCCCGTAGGCTATGTCGTCTTCGTGCTGATGGCCTACTGTGCGGTCGCCGCACTTGTGGATGTCAACCTGCAGTTCGCGGCATTGCTCGCGGGATATGGCGTCGTGGGTGGAATTCGCGGCACGGAGCGCGAACATTTCGCCGTTCCACTTGAATCCATCGCCAAAATCTCGTTCGGCTTCTTCATCCCGATTTACTTCGGCATGGTCGGCTACCGGCTCGTCTTTGGCCGCGAATTCTCCCTCGCCGTCCTGCTCGTCTTCTTCTTCGCCTCCTCAGCCATCGCCATCTTCTCCTCCGGCCTCGCCGCCCGCCTGGGTGGATTCCGCGGCCTCGACATCGCTAACATCGCCATCACCACCAACGCCCGCGGAGGGCCCGGCATCGTCCTCGCTAGCGTCGCCTACGACGCCGGCATCATCAACGCCGCTTTCTACACCGCGCTCGTCATTACCGCCGTCGTAACCTCCCAGGTCTGCGGCGCTTGGCTCCGCGGCATCCTCGGCCGCGGCTTGCCTCTGCTTTCCTCGAATCCCGAGGAAACCTGGCCGCTCCCAGTTCACCTTAGCAATCTTGAGGTTCAGGAGAAAACCGCCGCCTGATAACCGGGTTGAACTGCCGGTCGCCCGCGATTTAGTTGCCGACGCTCGAACCAACTCACACTCTCGTTAAGAGAAAGGAGCAATGAAATGCTGAACTCTCACTTACACTCGCCTTCGGTTCTCCGTGTGACGCGCAGCCTCGTCTACCTCGCCGTCCTTGTGGCAGCGGCAACCCTCCCCCTGGCCGCCCAGAATAACTTCTTCTCCAATTGGGAGGAGCGCGCCAGTGCTACGCAGTCGAAACAGCCGGGCTGGTCTTCGCCGCTCATCGGATCCTATCCCATGCTGGTGCAGGCGTTCCGCGCAGACTTTACGCGGCAAATCGCCCCGGCACTTACCCCGACCTGGAACTACGGCGCGAGCCGTGGACTCTATTTGATTCCCGGCTTCAACAGTGAAGTCGACGTATATTTTCCGCCGTTCATTGAGCACAACACAACAACAGGCAAAGACGGCTTCGGCGATATGTCGTTCAATTTCAAATATCGATTTCTGTCGGGAAATGAGAAACACGGCAATTACATGTTGAGCGCGCAGCTCGGCGCCACCATCCCCACCGGAAGTTATAGCAACGGTAGCACGGATGCTTCGGTGACACCGACCCTTCTGGCCGGCAAAGGATTCGGGAAATTCGATGTCATCTCGGCGCTCGGTGGAACGTTGCCCACCGGCGATACGGATAAGCTGGGCCGTTCGATCGCGTGGAATACCACGGGGCAATATCGCATCCACAAATATTTCTGGCCGGAAGTGGAAGCCAATTTGACTCATTACATTGGAGCCAAGAACGACGGCAAGACGCAGAACTTTCTTTCGCCAGGAATTACGACGGGCAAGTTCAAGCTGCGTCCCAGTGACGAACGGAGTCGGCTCGGGTTAACGTTCGGAGCCGGTATCCAGATCGCCACAACCCAGTTTCACACTTACAACCATGAATTCGCCTCGACCGCGCGCGTGATGTTCTGAGCGAAGGCGACAGCGCAGGCCAGGCCGCCGGCAACTACCGGGTGCGCATGGGCTGTGCTGTCGCAAGTGCGATGATCCGAGCCTTAGATCGGAATCGAGAAGTGTCACCCGCGGTTTCTCGAACTCATGGACAAGTGCCGACGTCCCTTCTAATCAACTGAACCGGAGACCCCCGGAATGGAACAGAAACCGGAATTGATCATGCTCTATGAAATGTACGACTATCCAGTGGGCGCAAGATGTTCCGCTTGCGGAAAAACGATGCCGCAGAGCAAGAAATGGATCAATCCGTTGGCGGAGAATCTTCGCTGGCTGAGAGCCCAGTTCGAACTCCACCTAGCACAAAATCACAGCCCGGACGAGATGCAGCCCCAAGCTTCCACCGCTTCATCACACGAGATTGTCATCTTTGACCGGGCTCTTGAATTTGAGCAAGAGGCGCCATCGACGATGCGAACAATCCTGTGAGACATTCGCCGAATGCCGACATCGGTAGACCGATCCCGGAACGCCTGTTCTATTTCGCGCTTGGTGTCTGCATGGAATGTTCGGATGGCCCAGCAACGGATGGCTGGAGCGATGAGAGTGCCGCCGCTCTTCCTGCAGCCGTGTAGAGGTTCAAACGGGAGTAGACGCCAAACGATGTCCCGTTGTCGAGGAAGCCGCCGCCGGGGCCCTCAGTCTCAGTGAGAATCTGGTCGGCCTGCTCCAATGTCAGAGAGGGGAAAGCCACAGTCAGCAGATATCCGGCCTCGGGAGCGAGCTTGGCAATGTCTTCCTGTGTGTCGGCTTGTTGCGGATAGACGACCGGCAGGTTGTAGGTCTGCGTGGTGGCATAGAAAGCTTTATTGGCCGCGGGATTATTCAGACGACCGGTGTCTTCGCGCGCGCATTCCTGGATGGTGTTTCCGCAGGCGGCCTCCAGGGTCTTTGTCACATCGGCGCGAGCTGCTTTAATCGCTGCGCGGAAATCCTTGAGTCGCGGAGCATGTTTCACTTGCTGGTCTACGTAACTCGGGTCATCGGCGAGAAGGTGGGCCAGATCGTAAAGGGCCAGCGTTCTACCTCCCATCACATCCATTGCATAATGGGAACCCATCAGGATGAGGTCATTTCCGTATTCGGCGCCGCGCGCGATCATCTCCTGGTATCGCTCCGGAACCAAAATGGCAAGAAGGACAGCCCCTGTATAGCCGTAGGTAGTATGACCGCTCGGGTAGGAAGGACTGTCAACCAGGTTCATGAGTGGACCGCGGTTATATTGCCCGTTATCTGTCGCCAGGTTGAAGTAATCGTGACCGACGATAGTTGCAACGCTCGGCTCGGTTTGAAAGGGACGTGAATCTCCATAGGCATCAGCGCCGGGGCTTCCCGCCGGGAGGCCGTAGCTCTTGCCGAAGATGTCGGTTTCACCATGCACCTGCTTGAGAATCGTCAATTCATCTGCGGGGACCGGGGTCTTTCCATCCGTGGTCCCGTTCGCAAAGAGGTACTTGCCCTCGTTCGAGTGTGATCCAGAGATCCCGGTTGCGTAGGCAATCAAATCAGCGACAGGCTGGGATATGTCGGTGTGTTTCTTTTGATCGATGTAGTGGGCACGTGCAAGATAACCAGCGCCGAGTGTTGTTCCCAGGCCATCGGCAAGCTCAGCGAGATTCCCGCCGGTAATAAAGGCATCTTGAAGCGCTTGTTGTTGCTGTTGAGGAAAGGGCAGTAGCGTGGCCTGCCGGATGGTGCCAAGCTGGATGCCGCCGGTGACTTTCAAGTTTGCGGTGAGCGCCGCTCTGCCTTCAGCCGTATTCGAAAGCACGGTGACTGGCGCAAGCCCCTTAAGCGCGTCCAAATCGGCAACCGACTGCGCCGCAGCCAGGAGCGGAATCAGTGTAATAGCCGCTGCAATCACCAAAGTCATTTTGCCTTTCATCTGCTACATCGAGTTCCTTGCATGGGTTTTGTTCAAACCCACTTTATCACTCTGAAAGACGCAGCACAGATTGGGATACCGGCGCCTGATGTGGCTTGAATTGACTCCAGGAACTTAGCGCCCAAGATGGAGCCGTCAAACTCGCCGGTCACATGGCTGATGAGATGTGACGCTGGTATGCACTCTAGCGAGAACCCGGGCACCCCAAATCCTGCGCGGATGAGAAGACGGCCGCTTGCTGGGTGGGTGGGTGAGTTGGCGAAGCTCTGAGTTCGGAGGCGCCAACTCGGGGTCTGAGTTCCATGTCAAAGGCCTTTCCGTGCGGAAATACTTCTTATATGCTGCGATCCAATCGCTCGAGATGTCGCTTTGTGCAGTGTGCAAATCGAGATTTCCGGAACAAACCAATTGGTGAAGGCGCTCTTCCAGGGCATCCTTGACATGGGCATTCCAGGTCCTGGATGTGAATGGCTGCGGCCATAGATTATGGATGTCGTCCGCTCCGCCCAGCCCAGGCGCAATCAGGTAATCGATCTCATAGTCGCTGGCGCGAGCATTCACGATTCCGTATTCCTGAAACACCTCTTGGCGCATCGAGTCCGGCACCTCTCGAACTACCTCTTCATGTGCGATGGAGCAAACGTCGCTCACTGCAACATTTCGTGTCGCGCCGGGAGTGAGGCTGCGTTCAGGGAGCGCCGCGCGTTCCGACTGCGGCATGCCAGGGTCTGCCTTGTGCTGAACAGAGCGCAGAAGAATGAGCCCGCAAACCAGGGCTGTGGTTATAGCAGACGTGCCGATGGCCGCTGCGTGCGGCGCTCGAATGAACCGCAGAAGCCACCGCCAGGAAGAAGTCTGGTGTAGGCTCGCCATTTGGGCCAGTTGAGCGCGTAAAAATGCGCGAGAGCCGTTAGGCGGTGGCAGTTGGGAAGCGAGAGACTCGCGGTGAATTCGCACGAAGTCAACAATTGTTGCCTCGATTTCAGCCATTCGCGCACGGCAATTCCAGCAGCCCATAAGATGACCGTGAACCTCCCCCGCTCGACGGCGCGGTAGCTCGCCATCCGCAGCTTGAAGAAGCTCCTGATCAGAGATATGCAGATCTTCTCCCGGCATTTCTTTACCTCCCGTCCGCACGGGCCAGCCGTGCAATCGATCGCGTTAGCGATGTCGATACGGTTCCAAGAGAGATTTCGAGTACTGCCGCTATCTCACGATAGCGGAGGCCCTCAGCGCGTAGCCGAATGCAATTCTGGTCTACCTCCGGAAGAGCCTCGACAACGGCCAGCAGCCGCTGTCGCCTTTGAGCTGAGGAAAGATGCTCCTCGGGATTCGGTGACGGGTCATTCTTCTGCTCTGCAATTACCTCGCCGAGGTCAACCGTTTCGCACCGAGCATTGTTGGCGTACCGCTGCTTGAGAGCGAGGTTATGCGTCACACGAAATATCCATCCGCGAAGATTTTTCCTCGAACGCCCCATTTGCAGGTGTCGGAACAGTGCCAGGAAAACCTCCTGGGTCACCTCCTCGGCGTCGTGCGGTGATAGTCCAAAAGAGAGTGCGTAGCGCAAAAGCGAATCACGAAATTGATCAAAGAGATTCATCACCTGACACTCAATCTCCGACAGCCTTGCCATCGGCGAGGAGGCGGGATTGGCCGGAAAGGATAGCTCATTGATCGAATCGATGGGAATCACACTTAGGACCTTCTATTTATATATTGCAGTCTCGCCACTTATGTTCAAGGTTTTTTCGATGCACCCAAGTTCGCGTTGCTCAAAAAAAAGACTGAACAGATCAGCAGGTGGCGGAATATTCAAAGTGACAAGGCGTGTCCGATTATCCCTGTGGGAGTCATCGGCGCAGCCTCGGTGAGCGATTCATGGAAGAAGCAAGGAGACCGACCCGCGTATGAAGAGATTAATAGCTGCTTTGTTTTTGATTTCCATACCGCTCTTTGGCCAAAGCAACAGCGGTGAACTGCGTCTCAAAGTGGCCGACCCCTCAGGTCGTGCCGTAAGGACAACAGTCCAGATCATCAGCAGCGGAAACCAATATCGAAATGCACTTGTCACAGATGACAAGGGAGACCTGGAGGTACAACGTCTTCCCTTCGGTATCTACCAGCTCAAAGTTGAGCAGCCGGGCTTCGCGGCCAAATCCGAAACCGTGGAAATTCGTTCGTCCTTACCCACAGTCTTGAAGATCCAACTGCAGGTGTCCTCGGTGAATGAAACCGTGAAAGTGAGTGCTAGCGACACGCTCATTGACCCGGACGAGGCAGGCTCCGTCAATCAGATCGGCACCGACTTCATCCAGAACCGGCTCGGTTCAGTACCCGGCCGCGACCTGCAGGACCTGGTGAACTCCCAACCGGGCTGGCTCTATGAGGGCAATGCCGTGCTGCATCCCCGCGGCTCGGAGTACCAGACGCAGTTCGTGATCGATGGAATTCCCTTGACGGACGATCGCTCGCCCAGCTTCGGCCCAGAGATTGAAGCCGATGATGTGCAATCGATGAGCATCTATACCGCTGGAATTCCCGCCGAATACGGTCGCAAAATGGGCGGAGTGGTCGAGGTCAACACCCAACAGGATTCAGATCCTGGCTTCCACGGCCAAGTCTCTCTGTACGGCGGCAGTTTTGACTCAGCGGGCGCGTTTGCTAAGGGCCAGTACACATGGGGCAAGGACACCCTTGGAGCGAGCGGCGACGGCAGCCGCACAGACCACTATCTGAACCCAGTTGTTCCCCAAAACTACTCGAACACCGGAACGATTGGCGACTTCTCCGTCGATTACCGGCGCGAACTTAGCCCCAGCGATAGGCTCAGCATGAGCGTGCGCCATGAGATCGCCCGTTACGACATCCCGAACGAGTTAGTACAGCAGGCCGCTGGTCAGCGCCAGAATGCTGACAACATGGAGACGATGGGCATCGTCTCCTACCAGCACACATTTTCCGCCAATGCCCTTGCCGAACTCCACGGCATGGTGCGCGACAATTCTAACGATTTTTATTCCAATCCCGCGTCGATTCCGGTCTATGTCGAACAGCACAACTCGTTCCGCGAGGGCTATTTCAGGGGAAGCTTTACCTTGAATCACGGGCGTCAGGAATTGAAAGCGGGCGTGGAGACCGATAACATGTTTCTCCACGAGAATACCTGCTACACAGTCACCCAAGACGATGACGACGACAGCGATGCCGTTCCCGTACGGTTAATCCGGCCGCATCCCGCGGATTCAGGCGCCTTTGGAGCCTCATGCGCTGCCATTGCGGACGATGACAATCCTGCCTTTATCTACCAGGATCAACGTCCCGATCTTGAGCAGGCGGGATTCATTCAGGACCTCATCCGGCTACGCAACTGGACGATCTCGGCCGGCCTGCGTTGGGACCACTACCAACTGGTGCTCAACGATGAAGCTTTCCAGCCGCGCTTCTCCATCTCGCGCTACTTTTCTTCGGCAAACACTGTTCTGCATTTCTCCTATGATCGCGTCTTCCAGACACCGTCATTTGAAAACATATTGCTTTCCAGCTCAACCCAGGTTGAGTCCATCGATCCGACCGACTTTCTCCGATTGCCAGTCAAGCCATCCAGAGGCGACTACTATGAGGGCGGCCTGGCCACTGTCTTCGGTCATCATCTCAAGCTCGATGCAAACTACTTTCGCCGCTTCGTCAATGACTACGCCGACGATGATCAGATCGACAGCACCTCCATCAGTTTCCCCATCTCATTCCGCAAATCCATCATCTATGGCGCGGAGGGCAAAATCACAGTGCCCGAGTGGCATCGCTTTTCTGGATTTCTAAGCTACTCGTACGAGGTCGGCAACGTCTGGAATCCAGTCACAGGCGGCCTCTTTCTTGGCGACGACGCAGATGCCGCAGCCTCCGCCCTTACCGGTCATTTCCCCGATTCTCAGGACCAGCGTCACACGGTCCGTGGCCGCACGCGATATCAGATCACACCGCGCTTTTGGGTCGCTGGCGGCGTGCAATACGATACCGGTCTTCCCTTTGAATTTGATGGCGATCAAAGTGAGGCGCTCACACAATATGGGCAGCAAATCATCGACCGCATCAATTTTGATCGCGGCCGTATCCTGCCTTCCTTCCAGGTGAACGCTTCGGCGGGTGCCGATCTTCACCGCAGTGATCGCATCGAGACGCGCATTCAGGCCGATGGGCAGAATCTGATGGACGTACTTGACGTTATCGACTTTGGCGGCCTGTTTTCGGGGAATGCGATTGGACCTTCCAGGAGCTTCTCTTTACGGCTTGCGGCTAACTTCTGAATCCGGAGTGCAACAAACGGAGTTCACCCTCGACGTGTCTACTCACCGCGATCGCATCGATTTTTCCAGGGATAATTGTGGCCCAAGTTGAGGCCAAGTAGATCGACATCCCTTAACTACTTGTCTTCGGTTGTCTGGGTGATCAAATAACGCTCGTACCCGATCTCCTTGATCTGATGGGCCTGCGCCTCCAACCAGTCCACATGGCCTTCTTCATCGCGAAGGAGTTTCACAAATAAATCACGCGAACCGTTGTCGGCATTTTCCACGCAAACTTTGATTGATTCGTTGTAAGAAGCTACTGCACCATGTTCGAGACTGAGATCGGATTCGATCATTTCTTTTACCGACTTGCCTATGGTCAGCGACATCGGTTCCATCGAGGGGGTTCCATCGAGGAACAAGATGCGTTCCATGAGAAGTTCAGCGTGCTTCATCTCGTCGATCGATTGCCTCTTGATGTACTTGGAGTACTTCTTATATCCCCAGTTCTCCGCCATTTCGGCATGCAGGAAATACTGGTTGATCGCGGTCAATTCGTCGCGGAGAGCTTCATTAAGCTGCTCAAGAACCTTCGGGTTTCCTTTCATGGAGCCCATCCTTCGGAGAATTATGGAAATGCAGATTTTAGGTGTGCTCCACAGACTATCACGGTCGATCAACAAGTGACCTTGCCTCGGCACTCTGACTTGGCCTCTTCCATCGCTCGGAATCATGAACGTCTGGAGGGTCTTGAAACAAGGACCTATTTTGTCGTATATATGACTAGGACCAAATTGGTCGGATATGCAAATTGCCTTGCGTTCTTTGTTGCGACTGAGTCGCAACTGGAGTCATTGTTTTGTTCACTCGCCATGAATTGCTCAATCAAGTGGAAGCAAGGGGCATTCGCCTTACCGCTCAGCGTCGCGCTCTGATCGAGACAATCCAGGAAGCGAAAACACATCTCGACGCAGCGAGCTTGCTAGAGTTGGCTCGCGAACGCGATCCCGATATCAACCGCGCAACGGTGTACCGCACTATCGAGTTATTGAAGAAGCTCGGAATGATTGACGAACTTGACCTGATGCACTTAAACGGGGAGAAGCACTACTACGAGGTCAAGACCCAGCAGGATCACTTGCATCTTGCCTGTTTTGGATGTGGGGAGATTATCGAATTCGCGACACCGGCATTTGAGCAGCTGAAGCAGGAGATCGCCGCAGCGAATCAATTCGAGATTCAGGTAACGCGACTTGAAGTGGGAGGGCTTTGCGGTGGCTGCGCCGCAAAGAACAAGGAGCGAGTGCAGTAACGCGTTAGAACCAGATCCCCGCGGCTGACTCTTGGCGGAGAGCCGCGAGGACCTGGGAACCACAGCCGGATAGACTGCGGGCTGCCTTCACTATAGGGGCCTGCCCGCAAAGATTCAACCGCTCTCTGCGCCACAGGCAGTCGCCGGTGGTTCGGATATCAAATTGTGTTCTTTGTGAGGCAAGGAAATGATGGATGTAGCTGCTCCTTTGTCGTGGCGTCATTGGGTCTTCTCAATCGCCTTGATTCTTCTTTTGCTGACCACACCTGGTCCGGCCCAAACTCAGCGCAAATATCCGGGCCGCGGCGCAGTCTCCGCGCAGGACTTTTCCAGACTGACTTCTTCCGCCGCAGCGGGCACCACCGCCGCCGATCAGGTTTGCGCGAGATACACGGCCGGTTCAACGATCTCAGACCCGCCGGTGCTGCAAAGCCAGAACGGCACGCTTGAGGTCACGATTGGCTTTTTCACCGTGACCGATTCTCAGGGGCTCGTCCGATACTGCTACGTCACCAGCAGCGGACTCGAATCCCCCACGCTGGTGGTGAATCCCGGCGATAACCTCATCATTCATTTCACAAACAGTATTCCGGCGGTACCGGCAACGAGCATGAGCGACAACATGGCGAGCATGAAGATGACGCTCGCCAATGACTCTGTAACGGGCAACGCCACAACCAGTACCAGCACCGTCTGCAATGGCTCGATGGGGACGAACGTCACCAATGTCCACTTCCACGGAACGAACATCGCGCCGGTATGCGGACAGGATGAAGTTGTGAACACGCTGGTCCAACCGGGACAAAGCTTCGACTACAACGTGACGATCCCCACCACTGAGCCGCCGGGCCTCTATTGGTATCACCCGCACCCGCACGGCATCTCGGAAGGCCAGGTGCAGGGCGGCGCCACCGGTGCGCTGATCGTCCAGGGAATCCAGAATGTCTTTCCGTCTTTGGCTGGAATTCCCACACGAACCCTGGTCATCCGCGACCAAATCCTGCCGGCTTCGGAGGCGAACGACAACAATATCCCGGCGTGGGATCTTTCGCTCAACTATGTCCCCGTCACTTACCCCAGCTATGCACCGGCCGTGATTGCGACCCTACCTGCGGAGCAGGAACTATGGCGCGTCGTGAATAGCGGCGCCGACACCATTCTCAATCTCCAGTACATCGTGAACGGCACTGCACAGCCGATCGAGGTGTATGCAATCGATGGCTATTCGCTCTCCTCCGGGAGTGCCGTCGGCATGACCACGATTCAATTGGGCCCCGGCGCGCGTGCGGAGTTCGTGGTGACGACGCCCAGTGTCGGCGACACGGCGCAGCTTGTCACGCAGTACCAGAACACGGGTCCGGATGGAGATTTCGATCCCGTACGTCCGATTGCCAATGTCGTAAGCCAAACCGGTGCTCCGGCTCCGGCCAAAATGCCTTCCATTGGCGGCTCTGTGAGCACAACGCTGAATAACAGCCTGGCTAACCTGACGCCCACGGCTCATCGCAACCTCTATTTCTCAGAAGTTCTCCAGAATCCGGCGGACCCCAACAGTCCAACCAACTTTTACATCACCGAAGAAGGACAGACGCCCGCGCTGTTCACCATGGGACAGTCGCCGAACATCGTTGTCCATGCCGGCACGGTTGAAGACTGGACAGTCGAGAACCGAGCCGGCGAAGACCACGTCTTCCATATTCACCAACTGCATTTCCAGGTGATCGCCGTCGATGGCGTCGCTGTGAATGACCCGGCTCTGCGCGATACCTACGACATTCCCTACTGGAGTGGCACGGGGGCCTATCACAGCATTACGGTTCGCATGGACTTCAGCGATCCGAACATCGTGGGCACGTTCGTCTACCACTGCCACATCCTGGAGCACGAAGACGGCGGGATGATGGGCGAGATTCAGGTGCTGCCTCCAGGATCTGCTGCAACCGCCGCAATAACCGCCTCCGCATCAAGTATCGCTCCCAACCAGAACGTGACACTCACAGCCAACGTAATCGACGCGAGCACAGGAAAACCGACACCGACGGGCCTCGTACAGTTCCAGTTGAATGGCGAGAACGTCGGAAATCCTGCAACGATCACCGGCGGAGTAGCGGCACTCACGACGCAAGTGGACGGAAACGTCGGCAGCAACAATCTTGTCGCTCTCTATGAGGGAGACACGACGTACACCGAAGTGACCTCGCCTTCAATTCCGATCACGGTTTCTCCGTTCGGGTTCACTTCATTCGGCACCACTGTGGCGATTGGAACTGCGGCAAATGCAACGGTCAACGTCAACGTCGCCAATAATTACACCAGTCTGATCACTCTCACTTGTACGCTGCCCTCGAACTTGACCGAGTCTGCCTGCTTCGTCAATCCCACGTCCATCACCGGCACGGGAACAGTGCAGTTGACGGTGAACACCACGCCTGCCCATCCGGCCAGCAGCAAATTGAACAGCCGTCCAGGATGGCTTGCAGCCGGAGGCGGCGCGAGTTTCGCGTGCATCGTCATGCTGGTTCTACCACGACGTAGAGGCCGAAAGACCGCGCTGAGCATCTTCGCAATCCTGGCGGTTGCCTTCACGATCATCGGTTGCGGAGGTGGAGCGGCGAAGGCCGATCCCGGCACTGCGACGGGAACGTACATGGTCGTCGTTTCGGGTGCCGCAGGCGCTGGTTTATCCCAATATCAGACCAGCGTCAACGTTCCCATCACCATCCAGTAAGGGCTTCTGCCCCACTCAGCGAAGAGGAGAGAAATCATGTCGAGCAGAGCCATTTTCATCCTGGTCCGGTCTATTCGTTTTGTTTGTTTCGCATTTGTGTTGCCGGCCACAGCCCTATGGGCAAGTGTTAGTGGAAGTATCTCCGGCACGGTGAAGGATCCGTCCGGACGTGTAATTGCCAACGCCCATGTATCCGCGAATGAGATGAGCACCGGGCTTTCCTATCAGGCTCATACCGACAGCAAGGGACACTACAGCTTCCCAGTCCTTCCGGTTGGCCGCTACGTGCTTGATGTCGATGCATCCGGGTTTGGCAATTACGAGCGCAAGGAGATTGTCCTCGATACGAATGCGGCCCTCACGCTCGATGCTTCTCTTGAGGTCGGCGGAGTCTCGCAGAACCTAACGGTGACCGATAACACGCTCCACGTTGAAACCACCAGCACGCAGCTCGGCCAGGTCATCACAGGCAGGCAGATGGCTTCGGTTCCTCTGGACGGTCGCAGCTATACCGACTTGCTTTCGCTGCAGCCCGGAGTTGCACCTCAAACGGCGATCACAGATACGACAGTGCAGGACGTGGGCGCAACGATTCTGAACCCTTCGGGCACTCTCAATCCCGGCAACCAATCCGTCAATGGCCAGCGGGAGACGGCCAACTACTTCAGCGTGAATGGCAGTGACGTGGAAGAAGACGTGAACGCCGGCACAGCCGTGATTCCCAACCTGGATGCGATCGCCGAATTCCGCATAGTCACCAGCAACTTCGACGCGGAATATGGCGAGTACAGTGGTGGCCAGATCAGCGTGATCACCAAGTCTGGAACCAACGGACTTCACGGTAACGCCTTTGACTTCCTGCGCAACACGGATCTCGATGCGCGCAACTACTTCTCTCCTACGCGCGGCGCCTTCCGCCAGAACCAGTTTGGAGGCACCGTTGGCGGCCCCATCCGCCGCGACAAGCTCTTCTACTTCCTGGACTATCAGGGAACACGCCAGACGATGGGCGTCGATACCGGCATCATTGCGGTGCCGTCCAATGCCGATCGCGCCGGAAACCTTTCGGATCTGACGACCGGTTCCGAAGGGAACCAGTTGAGCGGCCTCGTGAGCGGGCCGTATTTCGCAAATATTCTTACTCAGAAACTCGGATATCAAGTTGTGGCAGGCGAGCCCTACTATTTGTCCGGCTGCACCTCCTCCTCCACCTGCGTCTTTCCCAACGCCGTGATCCCGCAAAGCGCCTGGTCAGTCCCGGCGCAAAGGATGCTGCAATACATTCCCGCTCCCAACACACCAGAGGGGACTTTTGCCACATCCTCCTACAACCAGACTGTGCGCGACGATAAGGCCGGCGCGCGCATCGACTGGGATACAAGATGGGGCCTGATTTCCGGCTATTACTTTATCGACGACTTCGACTTGGGCACACCCTATCCGGTCGCGCAGAGTGGGTCCAGCGTACCTGGCTTCTCCGCGTTGACCACGGGTCGCGCGCAGCTCTTGACCCTCGGCGATACGAAATCCTTCGGCGCAACAATGGTGAACGAGTTCCGCCTAAGCTTCCTGCGCGACACCACCAACCTCGGCCAGCCCATTGGTGGCCTTGGCGTGACTCTCGCTTCGCAGGGATTTGTGAATGCGAACGGAACCGACAGCATCGTCGCTCTCGATCCCAAGGGGCAAAGCGTCGAGAATCTAAACTTCAATGGCTATTCGACCGGTACAGCTGCCAATCAACTCATTCAGGCCAACAACACCTATCAAGCCTCAGACAATTTTTCCAAGGTCCTCGGCAACCACACCTTGAAGTTCGGCGGCGAGTTCCACGCCGACCAGGTCAACGCCGCCCCGATCGCGCAGTTCAATGGCAGCTTTGTGTTTGCCGGGCAGGAGACAGGCGTCGATTTCGCCGACTTTCTGGTCGGCGTTCCCAGCCAATACAACCAGAGCCAGCTCAACCCCTTTTACGACCGCAACAAGTATGTCGGAGTCTTTGCGCAGGACAGTTGGCATGCTACCCACAGCCTGACCCTTAACTACGGCCTCCGTTGGGACCGCATCGCGCCCTGGTCGGAAAAGTATAACCAGATCTCGACCTTCGTCCCGGGCGCGCGATCGGTGGTCTTTCCGGGCGCGCCTCCCGGCATACTCTATCCTGGCGACCCGGGAATTCCGAACACCCTTGCTCCTATCGATGCGCTCGACTTCTCGCCACGTGTGGGCTTAGCCTGGTCGCCGGATGCAACGGAAGGCGGTCTCTTCAGAAAGCTCGTCGGCGCTCCGGGCACAACCAGCGTGCGCGCCGCGTTCGGTGAGTTCTACACTGCCATCGATGCAACTTCGATCGGCGTGCTGGCTGCCAACGCTCCCTATGGCACCACCTACTCAAGCCCCGAGCCGCCGCTCTTCGCAACGCCCTTCGTCGGCGCTGCGGATGGAGCCAACAACGGCCAGCCCTTCCCCTACAAGTTCGCGCCGCTCAATTCCTCCCGCAGCCATCCCGATGCAAACATCGACTGGCCCACATACGAGCCCATCAGCGGCATTCCGGGATATGACATCCACAACCACACTCCGTACACCGAACAATGGTCGCTTTCGATCGAGCGCCAGGCCGGTCCGAAGACGGTCTTCGACGCGAGCTACGTCGGCTCCGAAACGCATAGGCAGCGTGTTTTGGTCGCGGAAAACCCAGGCAATCCTGCTCTCTGCCTGAGCCTCAGCCGGACGAGCGACGTGATGTTTGGAACCCTGACCTGCGGGGCCTTCGGGGAAGACACAGCGTACTATCCGGCATCGGGCGGAGTGGTCAATGGAACGCGTCAGCAACTCGGGCCAAGCTTCGGAAGCAACGCTCTCCAGTCCGATATTGGCCGTGCCAATTACAACGCGCTCGAACTGAGTGCGCGCCATACTGCAGGGAGGCTTGAATTCGATGCCGCCTATACCTACAGCAAGTCGATGGACCTGTCGTCGAACATCGGCGAGGAAGTCAACCCCTTCAACCCTGCTCTCAGCTACGCCATTTCCTCATTCGATGTGAAACAGAACTTTGTCGTCAGCTACGACTATCAGCTTCCCTTCGATCAGCTCTTCCAACCCAATCGCCTGACAAGGGATTGGTCTCTCTCCGGCATCGCCCACATCTCCGGCGGGTTCCCGGTCACCATGATCAACAACGGAGACAATTCGCTGATTGGAACCAATCCCAACGGCGTAAACAATTCGAGCATTGATGAACCGGATTACAACGGAGGCCCAATTCATCTGGGAATTGACCCTCGCTCGAATGGCAGCAAATACTTCAACACGAGTTCTTTCAGTATGAATGTGCTCGGCGATCCCGGCACCTCCAAGCGGCGATTCTTTTATGGCCCAGGCACACAAAACTATGACATGGCCATTGCCAAGAAGCTTCCATTCACTGAATCGAAGTCACTGCTGTTTCGCGTAGAGGCATTCAACGTCTTCAACCATACGCAGTTCAGTGGCCCACAGGCCGTCGACGGCAATATTGGCGACACGACTTTCGGCCAGGTGATCAACGCCGCGCCACCGCGCATTCTACAGGGAGCGCTCAAGTTCTCGTTCTAGCTCTCCGGGAAAAAATGGACAGACGCAGGTGACCTTGGGGGCAGTATACTGAGCTGAAAAATCGGCGGACATGGTTTCATTTATGCGGGTACCGGGACATCGTGAAAGCTTCAATGAGTGCGTTTTAGTGGTGCCCCTGTTATCTGCTGGACGATAAGGGCGGACCCATTATCCGATGCCGGAAGTTCGCGCTTGAGCTGCTCAAAGTAGATAGTGATCAACGGGATTCGCTGACTGATGTCGTCGTGGAGCTCGCGCGCGATGCGGGTACGTTCCTGCTCGTGCGCCTCGATGAGTTTGCCGCTCATGCTGGACAGGGCTTCCTGAGTTAGTTTGCGTTCGGTGATATCAAAGACCACACCGAACATGGAGTGGGGTTTGCCCGTCTCATCAAAATACCCGCAGCCGTGCGACTGTAGCCAGCGCACACTGCCCTCGGACCCAACAACACGATACTCTAAATCGAAGGGCTCGCCGTGCTCAAACTGGTAGCGCCAATCGTTCTTGACGCGCTCACGGTCATCCGGATGCAATGCTTCGTAAAAGGTGTCGAGCGTAATTGCCTCGTCGGAACCCACGTTGAAGATCTCGCGGGTCTTCGCGTCCCAGAACAGATCCCATCCCAACTCGTTCCAGTACCATAACCCCATCGACGAGCCGTGCATGGCAAGACGAAGCCACTCGTTGCTATCTCTTACCGACTTTTCCGCGGCGGCCAGTCGGTCCTGAACCTCCTTTGCTTTTTCCCTGGCCTGAATCTCTTCGGTGATGTCGAAGGCCACTTGAAACCGGAACCCCACAACGCTGAATCGCAGATTTGCATGAACGAGTCCGTAGTCCCAGGGCCGGAACCCGCTATCTTGTCGTGATTGACTCCAGCGGCAGTCATGCGGTTCAGGAAAGAATGCGCCTGGTGAAGGGCGCTATTTCCGCCATGCTGACTCGTTCGTTCAAGAGGGGCGATGAAGTCGTGCTTATTGTCTTCCGGGGAACCTCCGCACAGGTGCTCCTGGAACCGACGGAAAGCCTTGCCGATGCATTGACCGCACTTGAGTACCTTCCCACGGGGGCCGGACGCCTCTTGCGCACGCCCTGAGTCTCGCCAAGAACTATGTCACTCCATCCACGATTCTCATCCTCCTGACAGATGGACGCGCGAATATACCGCTCCACGAGGGCGACCCCGCGCAAGACGCGCTGGCGGTCGCAAGCCAATTGAATTGCCGTGGATTCGTGATTGACACGGAGAACTCGATGCAACGATTGGGAAACTCCCAAAAATTGGCGGAAGCTTTTGGAGCCCGTTACATGGCCTTGGAAGATCTTGAAACAATTGAAGATATCACCATCGAAGTCGCAAGATGTGCGGAGTCTTTCCCACAAACTTGACCCGCACTAAGCGGCGGATTTGTCGAGACGTTTAGCCTCAATGAATACGCGACGGACCACACTTTCCACTGTTCTAGCTAAAGAAGCAATGGCCTACCGGGGATATACTCCTAATATCTGGTGTTCGGGAAGACGGTGCGACTCCGTCACTACCCCGTAACTGTAAGCGTTGAGAGCTTGGCAATCGACATGAAGCCACTGGGGCGAGAGTCCTGGGAAGGCTGTCCAAGTTCAACGAAGCGCAAGTCAGGAGACCGGCCAGATACGATACGGGCTTGATCCAACCTCGCTGGGAGGGTTGGAGAGCATATCGCGCTGTCCCTTTCTGGGAGAGCGTGGCTGCCGCCTATCAATGGTTCCCGCTCAGCTTCCGGCGCACGTACGCGCGCGCAAGCTAGGAGCGTAGCATGCAGCAAATCGAAGGCGAACGGGTCGTCCTCATCCTCGGCGGTGTTCGAAGCGGCAAGAGCCGCTGCGCACAGCAGTTGGCCCAACGTGCCGACCGAGTAACATTCGTCGCCACGGCCGAGCGCCGTGACGATGAGGAGATGCTCAAGAAAATCGAGCGTCATCGCGCTGAGCGTCCTTCGCACTGGAAAACGATCGAGGAGCCGCTCAACCTGGCCCATATTGTTAGATCGGCAGGAACTGACTGTGACGTGCTCCTGATCGATTGCCTGACTCTGTTCGCGTCCAATCTTCTTGAAGCACATGGCGAAGATCTGGCACTTGCCCAATCTCAGATTGACGAACTGTGCGCCGCATTGCAGTCGGCTCCATGCACCGTGATCCTGGTCTCGAATGAGGTCGGCAGCGGCGTAGTTCCTGCCTATGTGCTTGGCCGCCGTTTTCGCGATCTCGTGGGTGAGATCAATCAACGCATCGCCGCAGTCGCCGATACCGTGCTTTTCATGATGGCCGGACTGCCGCTTGCTCTTAAAGGCTCGGTCATTGCCGTTAAGTCGGGAGGCCAGCCATGAAGCGGCTCTTTGCATGGCTCGCTCTGATGATCGCGCTGCCCGCTTTTGGCGCTCGGACAGTTACCGACGAGCTTGGACGCGTCGTCCAGGTTCCCGACCATCCTCACCGGCTGATTTGCCTGATGCCGAGTGTTGTGGACGATGTGTATGCGCTTGGAGCGGGCGCGGATGTAATTGCCGTGACTGACTATACAAAATATCCGGCAGAGGCGAAAAGCAAGCCCAGTGTGGGATCAATTCTGGCGCCTTCGATGGAGATGATCGTCTCACTCCATCCAGACCTAGTGCTGGGTACAACGGAGATGAGTCGTGCCGAGACGCTTCAGCAACTGGAACGGCTCGGCATTATGGTGTTCATGGTCTCGACGCATGGGGTGGATGGAATCTATAAGTCCGTTTTAAGCCTGGGACGTGCGCTCAACCGGGAAGATTCCGCAACAGCGTTGGTCGGCAGTCTCCGCGAACGCGAGGCCGCTGTTCGGCGCCGGGTTGCGGGCAAGCCGGTGGTGAGCATCCTGATGCCCGTAGGGTATGACCCGATTATCACGATTGGAAAACACGCCTTCATCACTGAATTGATAGAAATCGCCGGCGGGCGATCGGTTACCGACGACATCGAGCAGGAGTGGCCGCAACTGAGCCTTGAAGCGGTGTTGGCAAGGTCGCCGGATGCATTGCTGCTATTTCGAAATTCGAGGATGTCGCTGGAGACGATACGAGCGCGGCCGGGCTGGGCGAATATGCCTGCGGTAAAGAACAGCCGGGTTTATTACGTGGACGACCGGATCAATCTGCCCAGCCCCGTTGCCATCGACGCCCTGGAGGATCTCGCTAAACAATTTCATCCCTGAGCTGATTGATCGACGTCAGTTCATTCCATCCATCAACCAGCAGGGTGTCGAGAAGCGCGGCGTGAATCCGCCACTACCCCGTAACTGTAAGCGCCGAGAGCCGTGCGAGGACGCCAACGCCACTGGAGTTTCACTCTGGGAAGGCAGCATGGATTCGATGAAGCGCGAGTCAGGAGACCGGCCCGGCTGAATACTTCCGAGGGGATAGCCATGTTTCGATTTTCACGCATACGCCTATTGCAATTTTCTGCCAGTTTCATCTTCGCCATCGCCGCCACCTCTCTTGCCGCCCAGACCACTACCATCCGCGGGAATGTTTCCGATCCTTCCGGCGCAATGATCGCTAACGCTCAAGTCGAACTGCTCGAAAACGGGGCTCCGGTATACGTCTCTGAGTCCAGGCGGGTTGTGCTATAAAGCCGGAGTTTGTTGTCTTCCGGCGAGTACGTCGCGGTGATGTTGCTCATCGGTGTAGCTCCTTTGTTGTTGCTTTTGAATGTTTTTGCTGTTGTTGTTTCCACAACAACGCCTTGGCCCAGGCCCACGCCTGCGGGGGTAGCAAGTGCAAGCCGAGGGGTATCCCCACCCCTGCAACGAAAGCGCAGCGGAAGTGGAAAGGGCGTAGCGCAGCGGAGGTCTGCACAAGCGCAGC
>Ga0302319_10003341_pt1 | contig 33697 bp, 31 predicted proteins | sample Bog_T0_2_FD_203319 | JGI IMG/M metagenome (GOLD analysis project Ga0302319, IMG submission 203319) | Peat permafrost microbial communities from Stordalen Mire near Abisko, Sweden - Bog_T0_2 | ecosystem: Environmental > Terrestrial > Soil > Wetlands > Peat | place: Sweden: Abisko, Stordalen Mire... | reverse complement strand
CTGTGGAGGAGGCTTCGAGAATCTGCGTGTCCGACCACACGCGCGATTTATCCGCGGAAAACGAATCCCCTGTCGCGGTGTACGTGGCCACCATGATACGGCCATTGGCCGTTCGGCGGAAACTTTGATCGCGACTTCACGGTGCAGGCGGGGGTCGTTGGCGCGGTAGACGGAACCCATCCCGCCGTTGCCGAGCACGGAGAGGATTTCGTACGGGCCGAGTCTTTCGCCAGAGGTCAATTCCATGGGACAGGAGGGGTGTTCGCTCTATTCTACGTTACAGAGCGGACAGCCTGAGCCGGGAGCAAAACCCAGCCTGGCCCGGAAGTAAGACCAGGCGGAGCCGGAAGCGAAAGCAAGGTGAGCCAGAAACAAAACGCACAGGCCCTCCCCATCAGCGTTTGCCCACCCGTTTCGCGTATATAATCGCGTATATAATAAAGCTGCATTATGGACAGAAGAAAATTCCTCGTCAGTTCAGCGGTCGCTGCCGCGTCCGCTTCTCTTGTGAAGGGAGCCGGCGCCAACGACACCGTTCGCGTCGCGACCGTTGGCCTACACGGCCGCGGCAAGTCGCACTACGACGCCTGGACGAAGATGCCGAACGTCGAACTGGTCGCTCTGTGCGACGTCGACGAGACGGTGCTCAACGCCGCGGCCAAGGCGGTGGAAACGAAGAGCGGCAAGACGCCGGTCCTCTATAAGGACCTTCGCAAGCTGCTCGAAGACAAGTCCATCGACGCGATCTCGATCGCCACTCCGAATCACCAGCACACTCTCCAGGCCATCTGGGCCATGGAAGCGGGCAAAGACGTCTACGTCGAGAAGCCTTGCTCTCACGACATGTGGGAAGCGAAGCAGATCGTCGGCGCGGCGCGCAAATACAACAAGATCGTGCAGCAGGGCAGCCAGAGCCGCTCCGATCTCGCCCTGATAGAAGCCGTGCAGAACATGCGCGACGGTGTCATCGGCGATCTCTACATGGCGCGCGGTCTCTGCTACAAGTGGCGCAACACCATCGGCAAGGCGGAACCGGAGGCCATTCCCGAAGGCGTCGATTACGACCTCTGGGTCGGCCCCGCGCCCATGAAGCCGTTCACGAAGAATCGCTTCCACTACAACTGGCACTGGCAGTGGGCCTATGGCAACGGCGATCTGGGCAACCAGGGCATTCACGAAGTCGATATTCTCCGCTGGGGTCTCGGCGTGAAGTACCCGACGAAGATCTCGGCCATCGGCGGTCATTTCATGTTCGACGACGATCAGGAGACGCCGAACACCCTGACCGTGGCCTACGAATTCGACGAGCCGGGCAAGCCGAAAAAGATGGCGACTTTCGAAGTGCGCCACTGGATGACGCACCACGAGGCCGACATTCAGAACTTCGACAAGAGCGTGAAGAGCAACACCGTCGGCAACATCTTCTACGGATCGAACGGCTACCTGGCCATCGATGGCTACGACCGCTACAACTCCGTGATCGGCAAGGATCAGACTCCGGGTCCGGCGAAGCAGGCGCCCGGCGATCACTTCGCGAACTTTATCAATGCCGTGCGCAGCCGCAATCGCGGCGAACTGACGGCGGAGATCGAGGAAGGCGCGATTTCCACCACGCTGGTGCACCTGGCGAACATGTCTTATCGCCTCGGCCGCACGCTCGATTTCGACGCCGCGACCTATTCGGTGAAGAACGACAAAGAAGCGAACGCCATGTTCCGCCGGCAATATCGCGCGCCGTTTGTTGTGCCGCAGATCGTCTGAACCCGGCCGGTTTGGCGGGGCGGAGCGACATGGCGGAGGAGCGGGTTCACCGCGTCGGATTCGTCTGAGCCGCGGAATGCACCCGCGCCGGCGTCTGAATCGCGCGCCACGACAGCTGACCTCCGATGTAGATGAGCCAGACGCAGAGTGCGAGACGCATTTTGCGCGGCTCGAGGATTTTCGTCAGCTGGGTTCCGATCAGCACCGCGGGCACGCCGCCAGCCAGCAGCTTCCACAGCACGGGCCACGGAACCCCCGTTGTACTGGCGTGTATCCCGCCCGCGAACAACGACAGCAGCAATCCAAACGCAAGATCCGTTCCCACGATTTCCGCCGGATGCAGCGTCGTGAAGCGCATCAGCGCGACGGTACCCAGCGCTCCCGCGCCCGCCGACGAAAACCCGACCTCAAATCCGATCGGCGCAAAGACGGCGGGCAGCCATCCCGGGTGCACCGCCATCGTCGGAATGCCCTTCGGCGACATGCTGCGCCAAAACGTTCCCAACGCCGATATCAGCACCGTCACGCCGACGATGATCAGGATCGGCCGCGTCAGCCCCTCTTTATCGAGATGGTTCAGCAGCAGGCTGCCGATGATGACGGCGGGCAATCCGCCACCGGCGATATAAGCCAGCACGCGGAAGTTCACGTGGCCGCGCGAAAGGTAGATCGGCGTCGCGATCAGCTTCACGATGGTGCTGAATACCAGCGACGTCGTGACCGCGTTCGGGGCCGACATGCCGAAGAAGAGGATCAGGATCGGTGCGGTGATGCTGCCGGCGCCCACACCGGTGGCGCCAATAGCAAGGGCAATCAGAAATCCCGCGAGAATCTCCACTCGGCCCAGTGTACCCTATTCCCGATGGGAATCGACCAGTTTAAGAAATATTCCCCGCAGACCGAATATCGAATGCTCGGGATCGTTGCCGGTTGCCGACAAGGGGTCATAAAAAACACTGACGGCTTCCGGGAACGAAACCTTATGCTTCCTCAGTTTGGCTGCGGCCTTCTTCTCGTCCCATTCGAAGCGCACAAGCCAGATCCCTGGCTTCAGCATAGCTTCAACGGGGGATGCGGTTCGGAACTGTCTCGGCGTCTCGGCGTATCCTGGCGTCCGAGCTTACGGCGCCCCTACTCGAAACGGAGCGGGCGCACGCTGACCATCCTCCACACCAACGACGAAAATCCTGCTGCGTCGGAGTGGTGTAGTGAGCATTGGCCAACAGACGCGCGAGCGACGGCTCGCGACACTGTCGCTGTTGGGGTTATTTCGGATGAGGAATGACGTCGCGGACGATGTACCGGTCATCTTCGATACTTTTCAGCCGCGCCTTCATGTCGGCAACCATCTGTGCGGCCGTATCAAAAGGGCCGAAGCCGCGACCGGTCCTGAGTTCGTCGTCGGACTCAGCCAACCGTCTATCGATCAACGCGCGCTGGGCGGGAGTGTATTTGTCTTCGGCCGAAGGAACTTCGAATGATGTCGATAATGCCGCCGAACACTCTCATAGGATACTGACCTCAAATGGACCAATACAACTGGGATGCAATTCCGCGGGAAGAAATGAACGCGAAGACGGTGCGGCAGGTCATCCACACCGAGCGGATGACGATCGCGAAGATCCTGCTGCGTCAGGGCGCGGTCGTCGCCATGCACCATCACGAAAACGAGCAGGTGACGATGATGACCTCCGGCGCGCTGCGTTTTGTTTTCGGAGGCGCGGAGAACGGAAGCGAAATCGTGGTGCGCGCAGGCGACGTCCTGCAGATTCCTCCCAACCTCCCGCACATGGTGGAAGCGCTCGAAGATTCTATGGCGACGGATCTGTTTTCGCCGAGACGCGAAGACTGGATCCGCGGCGACGACGCATACTTGCGAAACCCGCGGCCTTCGTAGGGTCCCGCGAACCGGATGGCGAACCACTCCGGCCCGGTCACGCTGCCGAAGCGCGACGCACCGGCAGCTTCTTTACCAGGCTCGTCTTCGAGACGGTCTTTGCCCCGGTCCTTGCCCCGCTTGTTACGGCCGGGCTTGCAGCGCCCGCGCTGCGCAGCTTATCCTTCCACAGCCGTAGCGTCGCGGCGCTGGAAAACTCGGCGGTAAACCGCTGCCGGAACTGTTCCGTCTTCTTATGCTGCCTCTTCTTAATAGCAGTCAGAATCGCCTTGCCCTCTTTTTGCCGCGATGCCTTCAGGCTGTGCAGCAGACGCCGCACGGTGACGCAGTCGTTGATGTCGCCGAGCAGGGTCTGGACGTCTTTGAGCTCGTCCCGCAGGCCGTCCAGGGCGGCTCCGTAAAGAGCGGCGAACAGGTCGAGCGTGTAGCGCAGGTTCTTGTCGGCGATTCGGAACCGGTGAATTTCGCCGGCGGAGGCGTCCTCCCGCGCGGCATCCTTGCCGCAGCGAAAGTGTTCCGTCGCCATGGGCGGCAGAATGCGCTTCGCCGCCGCGTCGACCGGAACGGCGCAAAAGCGCGCATCGGCGCCTTTCAGAGCCGCTTCGGATTCCAGGGCTTTACGCCAGCTTGCCGCCAGGTTCCGCTGCATCCAGCGCCGTAGCGTAGCGATCAGCGTTTCGGCCGCCTCGTCCCGCCGTTTCTGAAACTGCGACACGATAGCGCCCAATTCGGGCGGACCCGATTTTGAAACGGCCATTCTGGTAAGCAGGCGCGTAGCGACATCGTGATCCCGGACGGCGCCGGCCTGGACCATGACCCGCTTCAGTCCGCGCCGCATGCGCCGGGATTCGCCGCGCGGGAAACAGGGCTTGAGAACGACCAGGATGCGCTGGAAACGGCGGATGGCGACGCGCATATCGTGCACTTCGTCGGCTCCGCCGGAGCGGATGGCGCGGGCGATCTGAGAGGTGACACTGCGAAGGAGTTTGTCTCCCTGCTCTGTGGCGAACTGTCCGGTCGTCGACGAAGACACTTGTAGAACCCTTTTCCATCGTACGCCGCGATACTTCGCTTATCGATGACAATTCCGTGAATGCGGGGCGAAAAAAATGAGGGCGGCGGGCCGGAGTTCGTGGACGCGGGATCGGGGTGCGGACGCGGGATCGGGGAGACGCCTCCGCTGAGGGGCGGTCGCCGAGGCGGAAACGGTTTCACCCGGGCGGGGCCGACAGCGAACTGCCGCCGGACTGGAGATTGTCACTCCGCCGGGGCCGCGATCCTCTTCAGCGTCACGCTCGCGTTGCCCGCTGCCATGACGGTGACCTTTTCGCCGGGGCCGGCGTTGTGCGACATCCAGTCGTCCTCCGCGTAGGGAACGGTGTTGAGGTTATCGAATGCCCAGGCGCGGTACTCGCCGGCCGGCATGCTCGGGTTGGTGGCGTGCCCGTCGTCGCCGGCGATCATGAACATTTGCCGCCCGGACTGAGAGACGAGCAGGACCGATGCCGGCGCCGGATGGCCGTCGGCGTCGTTGACCGTCGCGTCGATGCTGCCCACATCGTCGCTGACCACGACTTCGATCGGGCCGGTGGTCCCGTTCACGGTGAGCGGCTGATTGAGGACGTCCTGCCCGTGGATCGTCGCCGACTTGACGTAAACTCCCTGACCGCCCGCATTGTAGGCCTGAAAGCGGAACTGCGCGGGGGCGACGGGGGTGAATTCGAAACTCAGATGGCTGGAGTCCCATTGCGGCCGGGGGAGCGGGCCGGAGAAGTTCGGGCCGTTCGTCGCTGGAGTCAGAGCCACGTCGACCACCGGGCTGCCAGCCGTCGAGGGGTTGGTCAGCTCGAAGCGTAGAGTGCCGTTGAGCGATCCCGGCGACTGCGCCGTCAGAGTCACGTTGTCGACGTCCGCATCGCCGACCTGCACATCGGCGAGCGCCTGTATCTGGGTTCCCGGACTGTTGTTGGCCCCGATCTGCGGTAACACCGCCCGCGCCACATACGATCCTGGCGGTACCGCCGGGATGTCGAAGGTTCCGTCGGGCTTCACCTGACCCCCGCCACGGCCGCCGATACCGCCATTCGATTGCTGCAGTTGCACCGAAACCTGCGGCCCTTGTCGGGAGGTAGCGGGGAATCCGGAAATGGTGCCGCGAACATGAGCTCCGCGCATGGCCGTCAGCGTGAAAGCGGTGCGGATCTCGCGCCCCGCTTCGAGCGGTAACGCGGTCGTCAAACCCGATGCGGGAGGTCCGGGATAGCACGATTCCGGGTATACCAGGGCTTCGCCGCCTCCGACCGGATAGGTAACCTGCCGCGAACTGGCGCAGACGAAATAATGCCCGGGCCGGAGCCCTCCGATGCGGAAATTCCCCTGTGCGTCGACCGCCCCGGCGCCCCCGGCCGTGTTTCCCAGCGTGCGCTTGCCTTGCTGGATATCGACGCGCATCACCCGGATCTGCACGTTCTCCATGGGATCGCCGTTGGAATCCTGCACTTTTCCGGCGACGGCCCCTTCCGGCATCAGCTCGATCTTTAAATTCGTCGCGGGGGAACCGGAAACGAGCTGAATTCTCTTCGGCATCGCGATGAAAAAGCCGGGGCGCTGATTGCTCGGAATAAAGCCGGGACGCGTGGCGCTCGGCAGGATTGGTCCGCAGACGGTGTTGGCGATGCTCCACCGCCCCATGGCATCTGTGCTGGACCCGGCTGAGTCGGCGCCTCCCAAAGTGACCGACGCCCGCGGGATCGGTACGCCGGTCATCGCGTTCACGACGGTGCCGCTGGCGGCGCAATCGGTGGCAGGCGGCGGAGCCTGCGCGCCAGATCCCGCCGCGTTGCCGGCGGCAACGCGCCCACCGCCTGGCCCGCCACCGCGGCCGCCTTGAGCGTGCATCGCCATGGCCGCGAGAAACAAGCAAAAGCAGAGGCGAAGTTGCATAGGGTCTACTCCGAGGGAGCCGCAGCCCTCTTCAGAGTGACGTTCGCGGTGCCCGCCGTGGTAACGGTCACTTTCTGCGACGGACCCGCGTTCTGTGCCATCCATTCCTCTTCGGCATAGGGAACCTTCGCGATGTCGTCGAACGCCCAGGCTTTGTACTCGCCGCTCGGTATGTTCTTCCGGCTGGCCTTGCCATCGTCGCCTGCATCGATGATGATAGGCGCTCCCGCGCGCGGTATCAGAACGACAGCGCCCGACGCCGGGTGGTCGTCGGCGTCGGTGACCGTTGCGTCGAGGTTGCCGGTATCGTCGCTCACTACGATTTCGAGTACTCCCGTCGGGCCATCCACCCTGAGCGGCTGGTTCAGGACGTCCTGCCCGCGAAGCGTCGCCGACTTCACGTACGTTCCGGGGGCGCTGGAGTATGCGTGCAACCGGTAGAGCGCGGGTTGGACCTCCGTGAACACGAAGGTCAGACGGCTGGCGTCCCATTGGACAGGTCCCGAACGGCTGTACCGGTCGTCGGGTTCGAGGTTGAGGTTGACCGCGGAATTCGCAGCGCCAGCCTGCGCTTTGACGAGATGCGACAGTTCATAGCGCACAGCTCCGCTCAGCGACCCGGGAGGCTGCAGCACCAGCGTCACGCCGTTCGCGTCAGTATCGCCCACCTGAAGCGGAGCCCGCACGCTCGGCTCGATGCCGCCCGTCAGCGGCCTTGGCCCGGTTGCCTCGATGATCCACAAACCGGGAGGCACGCCGTAAATTTCGAAGCTCCCGTCCCGATCCGACGGAACGGCATACGACGTGACGTCCCCATTGGGATGAAGAAGACGGACATTCGCCGCTGCCGACGACACCTTGCCGCGCACACGAACTCCCGCAACCGGCGTCAGCGTCAGAGTCGTTCGGACCTCGCGTCCGCCTTCCACGGGCATGGCGGACGACACGCCCGACGACAGAGGCCCGGGATAGCAATCTTCTTTATAGATGCGACCGCCTCCGCCACCCACCGGGTACGTGACCTCCCGCGAATTCGCGCAAATCAGGTAGCGCCCGGGTGGAAATCCGGCCAGCCGGAAGTTGCCCTGCGGATCGCTGATTCCGCCTGGAACGCCGTAGCCTGCCAACTGGCGTTTACCGTTCCATGTCGTAACGCGCATCACCTGGACCGTCGCGCCGCCGATCGGGTCGCCGTCCGGGTCCTGAACCCTTCCCGAGATCGCGGCTTCCGGCATGAGCGCGATCTTCAGGTCGTGGAGGGGAGAACCCGATACCAGCTCGATCGTCCGACGAGACGATCCTGAACCGGGGCTCGGCTGGTAGTGGCCGTCGATGAATCCCGCGTGCGTCACCGTCGGCGAAGCAACGCCGCAAGTCGTGTTGGTGATGGCCCACTTTCCCGCTACGTCGGTGGAAGCCCCGGAATGCGGCGCTCCGGGTAGCGCGACGCGAAACGTCACCGTGGCCTTCGGAATTGGTTCGCCGGTGATCGCGTTGACGACAGTTCCGCTGGCCGCGCAATCCTCCGCATGGCCTGTCTGCGCGTGGAGCGCGAGCGCGGTGAACAAGGCGCAAAGGCAGCAACGGAGCAACATCACAGAACCAATCTGGCCGATCTTAACACGCGCGCGGGCGAAAGCGAATATAATCGTTCTTACCTGCTGTCATTCGAAAGGAAACGACCATGCGTCTCGTTTACGGCTCTGCTCTTGCCATCACAGTCTTCTTCATCTCCACGTCCATAGGAGTCCGGGCCCAGGCGCCTGCTCCGAAGGCCGCCAATCCGGACGCCTCCCGAGCCGTTGCCGATGGCGGGATTTTCGTTCCCGGCTGGAACGGCAAGATCGACCCCGCCCCCGGCCTCACGCTCGAAAGCGCGAAGTTCGCGCTCGAAGGCAACATCATGAAGGTCACGACCGGTCCGGCGGTGACCTACTGGAATCCGGCCAACAAAGCGGCCGGCGACTACACCGTCAAGGCGACGTTCTTCGAGCCGAAATTCCAGAACCTGAACAGCCATCCGCATCCATATGGCATCATGATCGCCGGTAACGATATGGGCACGGCTGATCAGACATTTTTCTATTGCGCGCCGTATGGCGACGGCAAGTTCATCGCGCGCGGATTCGGTCCGGCCGCGTTTCAGATGAACGGGCGCGGCGCGGCCAACGCCGCGGTACACAAGGCGGCGGGAATCGGTGAACCGGTCACGCAGGACGTCGCCATTTCCGTGAAGGGCGGCCGCGTGGAGTGCTCGATCAACGGCACGGTGGTGGCCGGATACGACAAGTCCGAACTGGTGACTGCCGGGAAGCTGAAATCGACCGACGGCATCTATGGGTTGCGTTTTGCGCATAACACCGAGGTTCAGGTGACCGGCTTCACGATGACGAAGAATTAGCAGGCGGGGAGAAGTTCCTTCACAGGCTCAAGCTCAGATTTTTTAATTTGCAGTTTTTATTTGCCGAGGAGCTTCCACGGATTGGCCGACGTGGGCGGGCTAATCATCCCTAAGTAATTCATAAATCTGTGGTTTTTGGCACAGATGATGACAGCGGCCCTGTGGTTTGCTAACTAAAGTTAAATCCGTACCCTGGTACTATTCACGTTGCCGCGCCGCGACCGTTCCGATATGGTTCTTGTAACGGCCCCGCAGCCGGACCAGTCCAAGTCAATAGACGGGTTCGGTATGGGCTCGGAACGTCCACTGAAGAAAGAGGGATCCAGCATGGACCAGAACGGCGCTCCCGGGACGGATGCGGCACTGGTATGGCGGAATTCCGGCCACATATGTGCCTTGTCGGACGGCGAAAGGCACCTCGGCCACGTAGTGAAAATTGGCGGAAGGTGGCATGCACACGATGCCACGCACAGCAACGAAGCGGGCGACGGGTTCAGGTTTCTGGGCACCTTTGCCGCGGTGAAACCCGCCAAAGAAGCCGTGGAGCAGAGCTTAAGTCTGCTGCCGGTTTCGCTGGCGGGAGCTGCGTAGGGGCGGCTGCTTAAGTGGGCCGGGGCCGCTCAGGCCCGGCCCGGAAATTCCGGTTCGCCGAAGCTGCGGACGGCATCCTGCTCGTCGACGTAGTTCGGAAGCAGCATGCTGATACCGGTCACGTCGAGGACCTTGCGGACCTCGGCGCGCGCATTCACAATCTTCATAGCGCCAGCGTTCCTGACGAGGTGCGAATAGCAACCCATCAGCTGACCGAGGCCCGCGCTGTCGATCTTCGTGACGCGGCTCAGATCGATGATGACCCGCGAGTCGCTCTGCTCCAGAATCTCCCGGCGCAACTGATCGAGTTCGCGCGCCGACTGGGTGAGTTCGGCGTTGGCGCGGAACTGCAGGATGGAGACGCCGCCGGTCTGCTTCCAGGAAAGGTTGGACGATCGCAGCTCCGCCGCCAGCCGCTCGCTGACGCGCAGCTCGTCGAAGCACTCGTCGCAGCCGAGATAGTGGCCTTCGAACTCTTCGACCGCGTCGCCATCGAGGGACCGCGCCAGATATCTGGCGATGATTTCTTCCCGTTCAATCGATTCTTTTCCGCAGATCATATTCGGGTGTCCAAATCTCTTTCCGACTACCTAGTGCGCGCTTCGCGCCGTTCGTTTCAGCCAAAAACCTTCCGCGTTCCTGTGCTTAGCCCGGGCCGTGGGGATAGGCCCGGCGGAAACGTTCCTTGGCGCGGAAAAGGACCACGCGGAACTGTGCGTCGGTCATGCCCCACTCCCGGCAGATATCCTCTTTTTCCCGGCCTTCCAGGTAGAGACTGCGCAGAACCATGCGGTCGCGCTCGGCCAGTTCGCCGAGGCCGCGGTCTATGGCCTGGCGCATCTCAAAGATCTCGGCATCGGGCCGGACTCCGGCGTCTTTGACCGGAATATCGGGATCGGCCAGCGGTTCGCGCCGCATTTTGCGCCGGTATTCGAGGATCACGTTGCGGCAGACGCCGCTGACGAACGCGCCGAACTCTTCGGAGTTGTTGCGGATCTGGTGCTGCGATCCGGCGCGGACGAAGCGGGTGAGGGTTTCCTGGACGATGTCCTCCACGTCGGGGCAATTGTGCCCGACGTGATACAGGACCTTATAACGGAGTTTCAGCCGCAGGCGCTCGAGCGAGCGTTCGCTGAACTCCACGGGTTCGACTGGCGCGATGTGATTGCTGGTCACGACTGCGTCTTTCATTCTAGCAGCCGCTGTCCAGAACATCATTGTGCTCACAGGCCAGGCAGGCGATCTTGTCGCCTACCCCACAGCTCAGGTTCCGAAGTGCTTCTGCAGCACCAGCGCCACGGTGCCGCGCAGGCGGGCCATGCCCTCTTCGTGCGCCGGAATCAGCAACGGGGGAAAGCCGCCCTGCAAAACCAGCGCGCGGATTTCGGACTCGATCACGGGGCCGAAGCGCTGCCACGACTTGGTGAGTTCGCCGATCACGACGATGCGCTGCGGCGCCAGACCGGCGATGATCATGCGCATGCCGCGGCCGAGGAAATGCGCCATAGTGTCCAGAGCCTTCACGGCGCGGTTGTCGCCCATGTCGGCGAGGCGCAGCAGATCGGTGAAATTGGGGCGGTCGGAATGGGCGGCGGTTTCGTGGTAGTAACGGATGGCGGCGCGGTTGGAGGCAAAGACTTCCCAGCAGCCGCGGGTGCCGCAGCTGCACATCGGACCTTTGGGATCGAGCGGTACGTGGCCGAATTCGCCCGCCATGTTGTTGTGGCCGCGGGCCAGTTCGCCGTTCATATAAATGCCGATGCCGATGCCTTCGGAAACGGTGACGACGACGAGGTTGCGGCAATCGTCCATACGGTCGAACCAGACGGCGGCGAGGACGCAGGCGTTGGCGGCGTTTTCGATTTCGACGTCGAGACCGGTGGCTTTGGCGACTGGCTTGCCGAGGTCGAAATCGCGCCATTTGAGGTTGGGGGCGAAAACCAGGTGGCCCTCGTTGCGGTTGATGCGGCCGGGCACGGAGATGCCGATGCCCTCGATTTTCTTGCCTTCGCAGGACTGGGTAATGGCCTTGATGCGCTTGATGAGGATCGCGAGGGCGGCGGCGGGATCGCGGGGGGTGGGGAAGGTTTCCTGGGCGGTGAAGTTGCCGTTGACGTCGGCGAGAGCGACGGTGGTGAGGGTGGGGCGGATATCGACGCCGACGATGACGCGGTTCTCGTTGAGGTGGAGGAAGGTGGGGCGGCGGCCGCGGGGCAGGCGGCCGGTGGGGCCTTCGATGACCCAGTCTTCGTGGATGAGCTCTTCGACGATGAGGGAGATGGTGCTGCGCTGCATGCCGGAGACGCGCGCAAGATCGGCGCGGGAGATGGGATGGCGGGTGCGGATCAGGTTGAGGACGATGCGGCGGTTGACGTTACGGATGGCTTCGCTGGAGGCGATCTGGTTGGGGTCGAGGGCGCGCGAGGTCATGAGAATCGATTGTCTGTAGCAGTGTACCTGACGGCCCCGGCCGACACTGATCCCGCTGCGTCGGGCCGGGGATTTCGGATGTCAAAGAACTTTCACGCCGTCGCGGCAGGGGGTCGGATTCTTAGGCCGCCGTGTCCTGCCGCCAGTGAATTGAGCGGTATCTATATGGCCAGGGGTTCCGCGGTTAGTGTTGTACAAATGCCCGCGGAGCATAGCTCTGATTTCGATAATTACCCGCCCTCTGGAACTGCGTACTACGTCTTTCGCTGGTACGCCGTTATCGCCTCAGGCTGTCACCAACCCGGGCGTCTTCAAACATGTCTGAAAAAGTCCTCCCGTCGACGTGATCTTCATGAGTCAGGCGCCGTCATCCCCCACCAAACTGAAGGGGGAACCCGAGAGTCCAGTTTCACCTCAAACCGACGTTTCCTGCGCAGGAAAATTTTGTCAGGAACGACCGGTGAGAGCCGCTCCCTGATTGAATTGGATCACACGGGGTCAAGGGTTTTTGCGGGATATTTTTGTAAGCTGCTGAAAACACTCCAAATTGAGTTTTCACTTCGTTGAACTGCCGTCGAGCGCGCGGACCAACCTGACGCTGCCTCCGCGCACGAAGTAAGTTCCGCCGGCATTAAAACGAGAATCCGAGCAGGAGTTCAGCCTGATTCGCGTTCGATGCCGGGTTCAGTACCGACGGGTTCAGGTTCGAGTCCGAACCCCATCGCGTGTAACGAAGCTCCGGATCGATTTTCAAACGCGCGATTCCGAATTCGACGCCACCTCCCGCCGTGAATCCCGCGCGGGAAAGGTGAGGGCTGTCCGCGGCGAAGGATTGCACCCTTCGGAACGACGGCCCGGCTTCGAGGAACAGCCTGGCCGCGTGCGCCGGCAAGCGGTATTTCGCAAGCAACGGAAACTCCCAGGAGTTGACGGTGCTGCGCGTTGTGAAGACACCCAAGGGGATCACCGTGTTGACGAGGGTCAGATTCAGCGGCCCGTAGAGGGCGTCGAATTCGACCGACAGGTTCAGCGGCAGGCGAAGTTCGAGGGTGGGGCCGACGATGTAGTCTTTCGATCCGGAAAACACGTGCGCGTCGGTATCGACGCCCATCGCGGTTTCGTTGGAAAACGCATCGGTCAGAGCGGCGCCGCCTGTTATGCCGACCGATACGAAGCGCCCGAAGAATGGCTGGGCGGAGGCGGTGATGGGGACAAGGCACACTGTGACGATCAGAAGGCTGCTGAGCTTCATGTCCCGGAGGATGTGTTCCGCGTTTCGGCCGTTTCCAAATTGGGGCGAAGGTGCCTGGGCGATGGGCGAAAACGTCGGCTGTAACGCGGGAAATGGATCTCTGCGCTCCCGGTCGGGCCGATGTGGGCGTCGGGTGGCGAGAAGCGACACAAGAAGAAACTGGTTCCCGACTGCTGACAAGCCAGAGGCCATGCTGGTCTTGAAACGGTCGGTTCAGTTTCCAATAGCGGGAGTCTACAGCCTCTGTGAAAAATGGCGCCGTCCCAGTCTCAGTTTCCGAATAGCGCGCGATCCGCCCAGAGCGCGGTCCCACGCTTCCTCCAACGGGACATATGGACAATAACCGCGACGCCGGATCCGGTTTGCGCTCTCTGGCCGCTCGGGCGCCTGATAAAATTCAAACAATGCCGCGCCTGCTAACCGCTGACGACATAATGCCTCTGGTGGCGTCGCTGACCGACAGCGAGCGCATCAGGCTCCTCAGGCGGATCGCCGCGCCCCGCGGCCCGGATGCTTCTGCATACATGACGGCACCCCCGACCCGCGACGAGTTCTCGGGCGATGACGAACCGATCGCCTGGGAAGCTGACGGATGGGACGAGTTCCGTGATCTGGAGCGAGATTGATCCGCGGCGAAATCCGCTGGTACACATTTCGACTTCCCGACAAGCGCCGCCCGGTTCTGGTGCTCACTCGAGACGAAGTAATCGACCGTCTGAACGAGATCATCGTCGCTCCGGTTACGCGCACCATTCGGGGATTAAGGACCGAGGTTGTTCTGACGGAACAAGATGGCATGCCTACGGCGTGCGCGGTCAACTTCGATCACGTCTCGCTGGGCCAGCGAGGCCGTTTCGGATCCGCGTTATGCAGCCTGCCCGAAGAGCGTTGGCCCGAAGTGCGCCGGGCGCTGTTGACTGCGTGTGGTTTCGAAGGGGCCCCAGAGTGAGATCAGTGGGTCCCGCGAAAAATCCGGTCTGATGTCCTCGAACCGGACTTCGCAGACAACGAGGTCGATTTGAGTCCATGATGCGCATTTGTACCAGTCGCTTGTGACGCTCGTGTGCGCGCCACGAGTCGCATCTGATACTGTCATCAATTGGCGCAGAGATCCACAAGGCGACCCCCCACACTCCAGCCAGATGCGGGTCGATTTGCCCTTGTCGGATTCATTCAACAAATGCTGGGGAGCGCAGCAGATTACGTACGAAAAATTTCCCCTATGGGCGATGATGGCGATGGGGACTTTCAGACACTGGTTGCCTTCGAGATAGAGGTGTATGGTCAGGACCAGAACGCCACTGGACATACGTCCAAAGGTAACAAGAAGCGCATTCTGACTCAGTACAAGTTTTCTTTATCACAAAGGCAGATCCAACCAAAGGAGCTGACCGAAATCGCGGCGGCACTGCAGCAGAGCGAGGTTCTCGCCAACGCAATTGAAGACCTGCCAACGGAGAGGATTCTGAGAACTAATCGCCCGCTGAGCCCGCGAGCCCAAGCCAGCCCTGCCCTCCGCGAAATGAAGTACTCGCACTACGATGCGCTCGGAGTAAAGAGAGATCTCGAAGATTACGCCGCACGATTCGGTATCTCGGGCGCTGAAAAGCTTGGCAATTGTGTCCGGCGCCTAATCGGGTACCTGGCCGACATCGGTGCGTCTGCCGGACCACACCAAATCGCAAGAGGCGAATTTGACGCTCAATTTGCGGGCTTTGATAATCCGCGTTCTTTAGCCATCCATGACGCATGCGGCGAACGCACCAGGGAGCTCAACGAGCAGAAGTCGATCAACCTGGATCTTGACGGCCTCGCCATTGCCGCGCGGCTACCTGTTAGCCAGGCAATGGAACGTCTGCAGAATGACGCGATTGTGCTTATCACCGGGAACGGCGGCTGCGGCAAGACTACCTCCCTCTGGCAGGCCCTTTACGATGTGGCAAATGCGGGTGCGCCGGTCCAGCGACTTTCCTGTTTGCTCTTGTCCGCGAGGTCGATAGAGAGCCTGATAGACGAATGGAGAGGTGCTGCGAGCCCAGGAACCACCGGATCCGGTGACGCCACAGCCCTTAAGCTACTCATGGACGCGAATCGGTCCGTGACTAACCCGGTCCTCATTTTAGGTCTCGACGGAATAGACGAAATCCGCGAGTCAAATCCACTTTATGGACAGGCATCCCAACTCATCAGGTTCTTCTGGGAGCTTCATCGGAAGCACATGTTCGCCGCCTCCGTTCCGCCAGCGCGCCTGCTCGTGACCTGCCGTCGTAGGAGCGACTTCACCCGGTTCATTGGGCCCATCGCTGCTACCAGCGACATCTCCCTCACCCCCATAGATTTAGGGGAGTTCAGCCCCAAGGAGTTTGAAGGACTGCTGCTCAACACCGTTAACATAGATTCGGGCGTCGCGGAGAGACTCATTGACCGTACGCATTTCACGTTGGGGACCAGCCGCGAACGATCGCCCTTTTCCGCAAACAACGCCGCCGTGATCGATCCGAAATGGATTTCGCTGCTGCGCCGACCGATAATATGGCGTTTCTTCGCGAAACTGAAGCCGGCTGAGCAGATCCAACTGGTTGACGGGGACGAAGCGCCGGAATTCAAGATCGCGGAGAAATACTTTGAATGGTTCCTCACTCGGACTCGAAAACGGCATGGATTGGACGAAGACCGTGTTAATGACTCGCTCCGCGCTGCAGCTCGAGCATCTGACGCCTCTGGTGGGCCGTACGCCTTTACGTTCTGGAAGGACAATGTGATGCCACCAGGGCTCAGTATCGAACAAGCGCGTAGCCTCTACCATGAAAGTATCAGTGCCGGAATCATTGATGATATTCCGCCTGCTGGCCGGGTCCAGACCATGATTTCAGTGGAGTTTCCATGGCGTTGGCAGCATGAGTTTTTCTGGAAGTACCTTCGGAGCTCTGTATGAACCCTATTGCTGAGATCTGGACGGTCGCCAAGTCTCTCTCGGGCCTCGTCGAGGTAGACGCGTTTTTCCGTGATTTCCCGGAATCGATCCGAAACCATGAATTGCCTGACGCATCGGCTAAGGCCGCTCTCAATCAGGCTATCCAGACCGCCATGGAAGTTACGATAGACGATGCTAACTTCGCGTGGGAGGTCATTTCGCGTCATATACTGCCGGTCTGCCTAGAACGATCCTCTGCTCCAATTCCCCCCCAGATCGCCAGCCCCCATGATTTCCGGGACTACCTTTCCAGATGGATTGAACAATATCCCGATGGGCAAAGGGTACCGCTGCGAAGTCGCATCTTGGGCGAAACGCTCGAGTCCTTGCGGCTCGAGCCCACGCTAGCCGCAATTTGGACTATATTGGTGATCGGACTGCGATCGCCCGCGGTAGAGGACGCCTTGCGTCGATTGGTAAAACGTCGGGATGAGATTGGAAACGCGGCCATTGGCTGTTTCGCCGCCTTATCGCCTGCTGAAGACATCAGGAATGTCTTGGTTAATCTGGTTCTTCGGCGGCTAGCGAATGGAAGCTCGAACTCTTTCGGACTCGCATTACAGGAACTCGCAAGCTCACACTTAATCCCAGCGCTCGTGCGCCAAATGCCGGGCGATACCTTCGAGCAAATGCGGTTTGTGGGCTATCTTGGTCGCATCGCTGAACGGGCGCCGAACAATCGAGCGTTGCAAGCGAAAGTATGGCGCGTGTTAAAGAAGTGGATAAACGATGGCGGACAGTTGAGGCACGCTGTCCTTTTCACGGGACACGGAATTGCATCTTGCAACACGCCAGAAGTAATGACATCGTTGACTAAACTGCTTGAAGTACCCAACGCGAATTTGTTTCTGGTTTTCAGCCGCCTCCGGGACTGCATCAAACCAGAACAACTGTTAGGGTGGCGCGCGGTTGATCAAGCGCGCCTGACAACGGCGCTCACGCCTGTAGCGACACAATCCGGCGGCGGCCAGAGCGCATCGCGAACCGTCGAGTCCCACCACAGAAGTCTCGCGTGGGAAGTGGCCCTTTGCGCCGGCGCCACGGATCTTGACGATTGGCTCATGAGGTTATTGGAGTCCGAAAGCAATCCATACGGGAAGCAAGAGATCCTCTCGTTTGCTTCTCATCTTCGCCTCAGGTGCGTGCCGTCCGAGATCGAGGCTTTGGTTCGTGCCCGCGTCGACATAACGCACGGGGGAACGGAGCCGCTTCTTGGAGCAAGACTTCAGGCAGTACAGGTGCTCCGGGCAACACCTACTCCTGAAACATTCGATATCTTATTGGATTCAGGCCTGAGCTTTCAAGGCTCCTCCCCCCGGCGTACCGCTGAGGCCGTCGCAGATGTCGCCGAGCGCCTCAGCCTGGAACATCGGGATTTTGTGCTTTCACGGCTCTTCGGCGTCGCCAATTTGCCGGTGAACGGACACCGGCGGATGCTCGCGATTGCAGGACTCCAGCGCTTGGCTGCGGCCAGGGAGATACCTGACCAGGATCTACCACGGCTTCTGCTCCTCGCCGACGACGACACGCTACCCGCGTATGCGAGAGCATACGTCCTCGGATCGCTTGGTTGTTTCTCAAACGCAGGAATCGAGGCCGAAATAATCAAGTGTCTGCGCCGATATGCGAGTGATGCCGGAGCGGACGAGGAACTGCGCTTACAAAGCCTCGACGCATTGATACGACTTAATGCACCAGCTAAGCACGGAGACCTGTTTGTCCGCGCTTTGGGCCTTCCGAAGGCAGGGCAGCCGGCTAGCGCAGATCTGATAAAGGCGTATCGGCCGTGGCAAGCCGTCATTCTGGGTAACCTACTGCTGCTTGAGCCGGAACTGTATCGGAATCCCGCCCGCGAATTGGTACTTGTCGGGCGCGGCGAGATAGTCCATATGCTGCTTTGGACTGTCAGTCACGGCGAGATTGGGCATGGCGACAAAATGGCGGAACTGGCGCAGGCCGCGATCGCGCGCACAAAAGGCGCACTCGGTAAATCTTTCGGCGAGACAGACAACTTTGAATCGATCTCGAGGCTAGCACCCGGAGAATTTGTTACGACGGAATGGGAGAAGTATTGGGCTGATTGGATGCCGCCCGTGCGCGCCGCGCTTGCGGAGGCCATTACTGTTGCCTATCCGAGACTGCCGCATGAACTGAGGCAGAGGGTCTTCGATCTTCTGGAATCGCTCCTGAGCGACTCGACGTATCAGGTACGCCGCTCTGCCGGACGTACCTACTCCGGTCTTGATTGTGGTCGATTTTGTCAGTTGGCTGACAAATGGAGCGATAGCGGGTCAAGCGAGCTTAGGCGGAGAGCAGCGGAGATGGCCCAGTGGATGCCGGTTGATGATGATCTGGCGTTAGACAATCGGGTCATGAGGGAACTGATGCACGACCCGGAACCCTCGGTTCGAACCGTTGCCAGGCAAAGCCTTGAGGCGTTTCGGAATCGCGCTTCGTGGAAACTGTACGTCGATCGAATAGCACAGGAGCGAAGCATAGATGGTAATGCGTGGATAGCTAAAGCCTATCCCTACGGCCAAGCACTGGCGAAGATAGGCGACGATGACACTGTACGAGCCATCAGAAACATCAGTGCAGAGCGTGATATCCCATTTAACGTGCAAAACTGGCTCGATTCTGTAGGTGAGGCCATTGAGAGCAATTGGCGTGACGTGACGCGGAAGTGGCCAGATCCTTGGCTCCCATGGTCGGGCCTACTCGAAGAAGTGGAGGGTCAGGTAATTGTCGACGGTGCGCCGATGCGGAAGCATTTCTCGCTTTGGTGCCAGAGGCAAGACGGCCCAACCGACACTGCTTCGTGGGGTGGTGCGTTCAGAGCGCAGTCGGCTTCCGAAGTGTTTAGGTATTTTCTCCAACAGCACCGCACTTCGATTGTGATCGATGGAAGGCGGAGCGCGGAGATTGTCTTGAACGCGACGGGAACGGACGGGCAGGTGTTGTTCGTTGGCAATGGGCCATACCCGGAGGCGCCTGATTAGAGCTGTTTGTTGATGACGGATTCAGTCACTGGCAAGCTCCCAGGATACGGCGTTCTGGGAAGCGTCGTCCGGGCTCCTGCGTGATTGTGGGCAATCCGGAGATTGGGAACGGAGAGCACCGCTACCGGACCAGGGAACACGGGCCATGGATTGCGGCCGCAGTTCCGTAATCCGGAAGTTATTTCGTCTTACCGTTAACGCTTACGGGACCGCCCCACCGGAGCGGACTCAGTCTACGGCAAATACGAAATGCCCTGACTCAACTAATGGATGTAGGCCCAGCCCGCCTCCTGCCGGCGAACGATTTGGGCGATGCCGGAATCCACCTGCGAGGCGAAAGGGAAGAGATCCTCGGTCCGGATGTTCATCACGCGCATGGCGTTCTGGCAGGCGGAGAGAGTGACGCCGTCGTCGACCAGCTGCTTCAAACGCGCCTCGTAGCCGGTGTTGGTCCTGCGCAGCATGTTGAGCCCGGCTCCCCAGAAGACGACCTCCACCTGAGAGCCGCCGTCCGCAGCGAGCGCGTTGCGCGTGTTGTTGACGTGTTTCACGAGACTGTCCCAGGCGGCGCCGTCCGGTTCGGTCAGCTCGAAGACGATGTGGTGCTTAGCGGTTTTCGGCGTTTGCGAAACGGCGCCGAACACCAGGACGAGCGCCAATGCGGATGCGGAAAGAAGCGTGTTCTTCATGAGGGTTCCCCTAATGGGGAAGATAGCGCAGCACCTGTTGTCGTGGCGCGGCAAGGCAGGCCGGACCGGCGCCCGCCATCATATACCTTGACACGCATATGCTGTTTGCAGTATATAAAAAGAGTGGAATCCGTATTCGAAGTCATTGCGGAGCCGAACCGCCGCGCGATACTGAGCCTGCTGGCCGCGTCGCAACAGTCGGTCGGCGAGATCGAGCGCCGGCTTCGCATGCCGCAGCCGACCGTGTCGAAGCACCTGCGGGTGCTGCGCGACGGCGGTTTCGTGGAATCCACGGTGGACGCACAGCGCCGGCTCTACCGGCTGAAGCCGGAACCGCTGCGGGAGATCGATGCCTGGCTCGCGCCGTTCCGCCGTTTCTGGTCCGCGCATGTGGACGCTCTCGAACGACACCTCGACCGCATGGAGGATTCCAGCGACAAGCGGCCGCAACGACCGGCGACAGCAGCGAAGAAGAAGACGCGAAAACGAAGATGAGGAAAAGAAGATGAGGGATTGCGAGCGGCACTCAGGTCCCGAGGTCTGAAAAGGGGGCCGCGAAAAAGGCGGCTGCGCGCCCGGGATCGGCTCCGGGAAAAAGAAGTTCGATGCGGCTCAAACCGCGAAATCACAAAGGAGAAACGAAAATGAAAATCAAACTGACCAGCGTATATGTCGACGATCAGGAAAAGGCACTGGCCTTCTACACCGAGGTGCTGGGCTTCACGAAGAAGGCCGATTTCAGCCAGGGCTCGTTTCGCTGGCTGACCGTGGGCTCGCCCGAGGAACCGGACGGCACGCAACTGCAACTGGCGCTCAACGACAACCCCGCGGCCAAAACGTATCAGCAGGCGATGTTTCAGCAGGGCCAGCCCGCGGCTATGTTCTACACCGACGACGTCAAGGCCGATTGCGAGCGGATACAGGCCTCCGGCGGCGAGTTCACGATGCCGCCCACCGACCTGGGCTACGCGACCATTGCGCGCGTGAACGACACCTGCGGGAACTCCATCCAGATCACTGAGCTGGCACGCTATTGAGGCTCAGGAGGAGACGATGACTAATAGTGCACAGTTCACACCTCAGTACGCGCCGGGTCCGGCCAGTGGCGCGGAGGTGCGAAAGGACGGAGAAAAGTGGACGCTCGTGCTCGTCAGAGAACTGCGCCATCCTCCGGAAAAAGTCTGGCGGGCGCTCACCGAGCCGGCGCATCTGCGCGAGTGGGCGCCCTTCGACTCCGACGGGAGCATGGGTACGGCCGGAGCAACCGTGAAGCTCACGACAGTGGGAGCGCCCGCGCCGCACATTACCGAAACGACCGTGACGCGGGCCGACGCTCCGAGGCTGCTGGAGTATGGCTGGGGTGGCAACGATATGCGGTGGGAACTCGAAGCCGTTGGCGGCGGCACGCGCCTGACGCTGTGGGCCGGCATCGATCGCCGCTTCATCTCGATGGGTGCTGCCGGGTGGCACATTTGTCTCGATGTTCTGGATCGCCTGCTGGGCGGAACTCCGGTCGGCCGCATGGTTGGCGTCAAGAGCATGGCGTTCGAAGGCTGGCAGCGATTGAACGCCGAGTACGCAAAACAGTTCGGCGTTAAAGCGCCCAACTGGCCGCCTCCGGCGGGTCAAAAGTCGTGAACAGGAGGTCCCCATGAACTGGAACAAATGGTTTCGGCAGATCCACCGCTGGCTGTCCATTGCCTTTACTGTCGGCGTCATCGTCAACGGCATCGCCGTGGCAAGGGGGAAGTACACCACCTGGGTCGGCCTGATGGCGCTGATCCCGATGGGCTTGCTCCTGACCACAGGTCTGTATCTGTTCGTGCTGCCGTATGCCGGCAAGTGGGGCAGGGCGCGACGCGGCGGCTGAGCGGGGTAGACCTCGTGCTTTACCAGTACAAGCGTTTTGGCCATTGAGCAACGGGCAGCTTGCGGCGAAGCGAGATGCTTCTCATGTCGAACAACAGGAAGAGGAGGGCGAGGAACACAGCCCCGGTCCAGGGTGCCCTCGCGCCGTACAATACCGGCAACACCGCCGCCATCGCCATTGCGGTCCACCTGGCGATGCGAAACCAGCGACTCGCTTCCTCGGTGCAGAACGATATGGTTCGCCGCGTCAGATGAGCCGCGACCACCCAGGCTGCCATCGGCGCGAAGGCCGCCGGTTGCCATACCGCCATTCCGACGACCATCAGCAGGAGCACGGTGCCGGACACATTTTCGTATGACTCTCCTTTGTCGAGGGTGCGCAGTGTTATGGCCTCGACGTGCGTCAACCGTGGCTCGCCTGGAAGCAAGCTGTACGTCTGCCCTGCGGCCAGCTTGCGGAAGACAGACAGACGCTGGTGGTAGAAGAAATAGTCGGGCAAAACAATCATTGCCCCCAAAGGCAACGCAAAGGTCCAGCCCCGGTACCACCAGGCAATGGCAACCAGGAGGATGTTGCGGACTACGAGGACATAGCCATAGATTCTGGTTCGCTCCAGCGTGGTCGGGCGAAACAACCAGTAAAGGGGCGTGGTGCAGCACATCACGATCACAATCGGCCAGAATCCCGGAAGTTGAAGCTTGCGCGGCAAGAACCAGGCGACGACGACCGGAATGGCAGTAGCCAGCAGTAATCTTCGACGACGGAGTGGTTTGGGCTGCGCGAGGGCGGGAGCCATCATCGCTTCCCGCTCGGTCAGCAACACCTTACGATAAGCGCGATTGGCCGTCCGCGGATTGCCCAGCGCGGCGATCGCGTCGTCTCCGGCCTCGCAGGCCGAGTCATAGTGCTGTTGAATCTCCGCACGCACCTGCACTGCGGATTCCGCGGAGAGTCCCCGCGTCGCTTCCGATAACCACCGATCGAGTGGCGTCATGTTATGCCCCCTTCAGAATCAACGTAACGGCGCGGGACACCTCGCTCCACTCTTTGCGACCCTTCGCCAGCTCGGCCCGACCGGCTCGGGTGATGCGATAGTAACGGCGCGGACGGCCTTTTTCGACTCCTTCGTACGATTCCACGGTGCCCTCCAGTTCCAGTTTGTGGAGCGCCGGGTAAAGCGTTCCTTCCTTGAAATCAAGCACGCCGCTGGAGCGCTCCTTAATGCGCCGGGCGATGGAGTAGCCGTGGTCGGGGTGCCGCTCGATGGCTTCGAGGATGAGTGTGGGGAGAGTGCCGCGCAGATTCATTGATACATCGCTTTCCTATGCATAGGATAGACAGACGCCCGATCGGTTGTCAAGCGCCGTGGCTTTCGGGCGGTCGAGTCGGCGGCTGCGGTAAATCGGGGTATACTGCCGGGTATATGATTTCAAGACTTGCCTGGATCGCTTTGGCGGCGCTCGCGTGCGGCGTGGCATTCGGACAGACGGCGCTCAGATTCGAAATTGCGGACGTCCACGTCACGCCCAGAGTCGTGGCCAATCCGTACATGGAGGTGAATCCCCCGCGCGATGGCCGCTACGAATTTCACAGCGCCTCCATGATCGACCTGATCGAGGCAGCATACGGGTTCGACTTCGACAAGATTCTGGGCGGCCCCAGTTGGCTCGAAATGGATCGATTCGAGGTGATCGCAAGAGTGCCTGTCGGCACAAATCAGACAGCCCCGCCGGGAGCGGCGCAGGGGGCGCTGTCGGAATCGGTGAAAGAAATGCTGCGGTCGGTGTTGGTGGACCGCTTCAAGCTAACGATCCGCCAGGAGACCAGGCCGCTGCCGGGCTACGCTCTGACCGTGGACAAGAAGCCGCAGATGAAGGAGGCCGATGGATCGGGCGAAACCGGTTGCAGATATGTGCCCCCGACCGATCCCGCGGACACGCTGATCCGGTTTTCCTGCCGGAACATGAGCATGGAAGCGTTCGCCGCTTTTCTGCCCGGGCTGGTGGGCAGAGTCGGCGTGACCGACAAGACGGAACTGAAGGGCCGGTGGAATTTCGACCTGAAGTGGTCGAGGAGCGCGGGCCCGCAGGGAGGGGCGGACGAGATCGGCAAACAACTCGGTCTGAAGCTGGAGGCGCAACCGATTCCCACGCCCGTACTCGTGGTCGGGAGCGTCAATGAGACGCCCACCGCCAATCTGCCCGGTGTGGCGGAAGCGCTGCCTGCGACCCCTGAGCCGACCGCATTCGATGTGGCGACGATCAAGCCCACCGATCCGGATTATAAGAGCTTTTCAACCTTCGGCCGGCAGTCGAGCAGTCTTTGGGCGGGTCGCGGCGCTTTTCTTTCCACGCTTCTGGTAAGAGCGTTCAGTCCTTCTTTTATCGAAAGGAACGACGATCTGGTGGTGGGAATGCCGGGTTGGGCCGCGACGGCGCGATTCGACATCACGGGAAAGCAACCGCCGGGATCGCCTGCAAGCGCGCGATTGGCTCCGATGCTGCGTTCGTTGCTGGAAGAGCGGCTGAAGCTGAAGTGGCATACCGAAGAGCGCCCTGTTTCGGTGTATGTGCTGGTGGCGGGGAAGCCGAAGATGAAGAAGGCCGATCCGGCGAGCCGCACGCATTGCCTGGGCGCTGCGCCGCCTGCCGGGTCGCCGCCGGGTTCGGTGTCGCTGGCTTGCCAGAACATCACGATGGAGCAGTTTGGGGATCAGATTCGCCGCAGTTTGCCGGGACCCGGTTCGCCGGTGCTGGATTCCACGGGCCTGGAGGGCGGCTGGGATTTTACGCTCACATTCGTCTACCCCCGTGTGCCGGCCGGGCCGGGCGGAGATCCTGCAGCGCCGGGGACTGTTGCGCCGGCTGCCGCCGATCCGGACGACGGCGTGACGATTATCGAGGCGCTGGAGAAGCAACTCGGACTGAAGCTGGAAACGCAGAAGCGCCCGATGACGGTTACCGTGATCGATCATATAGAACAGACGCCGACGGACAACTGAAATGGTCTGAGATTGCCGGCCTGACCTGGGCTATGCCTTGCAGCAGCGGCGCCGATTCGGTCACGGTCGAAACTATATGAACAGGTCGATATTGACCTTGAACAGAGATGCGAGTCTTCTTGCCTGCTCCTTGCTGATCGTACGCTTGCCGGTCAGAACCTCCGAAATCCGGCCGCGAGTACCGAATTCGGGCAGCAAATCCCGCGTTGCCAGTCCGCTTGTCTCCATCAGGCAGGCCAGCATCTCGTTTGGCGCGGCCGGGGGCAAGGGATGGTAGCGATCGTCGCATGCCTGAACCAGTATTGCCATCGTTTCGCGCATGGCGGATTCTTCCGGCGACAGGCGGGCTTCGCCTTTGTCCTTCCTGGTGTCTATGGTCAGGGTAGTGCTCACGATTTCCACGTTCCTTTCGCATACTCTTGTGCGTCGTGATACGGCGGATGAACAGTACTCTCCGCATGAAGCCGATCTCCGCGCCCGCTCCCTGAGTGGCGGGCTGCGTTACGCGGATGTGGGCGGCTCAGCACCCGAATCGCTTAACGCGGACGAACCGCCGCCATGCGCCCGTACAATTCCGCCACCACCCGAACCGCGGATTCTGCGGCGGCGCGATCCGGCTGCTCATCGGCGTTGTTGTAACCTTCCATGTCGCCGATGCCCAGATCCTGCACGACGATTCCGTCCCGCCGCGAGAGAATGTTCACGTTCCTATACTGGACCCCGTAATTCACCTCCGGCTGCGGAATCAACCAGGCTATCTGACCCCGCACCGGAACAATCGATTCGTCGTTCCACAGCGCTCTGGCTCCATAGCCGGTCGCATTGATCACCACCTTCTGGGAGAGTTGACTCAATTCGGCAGGCGAATGAAACTCGGCGTGTTCAATCCTGCCGCCTTCGACGAGGAAGTCGTTCACCAGTTGCCTGGAGTAGCCCGCGATGTTGAAGGTGAGATTTGAATTTCGCCGGGCGTACCGGGTGGGAAAGGGATGGCTGCCCGGCGGCAGATTCTGCGATCTCGGCGTCAGATCGCGGACGCGATTTCCGTAGTGGGCAAAGGGCAGCTCGGCGTCCGGTAGCGGGTTGGCGTGGGCGCTGGCCTGGGCGCTGGCTTGTTCATTGGCCTGGGCGCTGGCCTCCTCTTCGGCCGGGCTCAGATCCGACAGACTGTATTCATCCTTCCATTCAACGGGATTGCCCGCCATACCGAGGTAGCTCTCGTAGGTGTGAAACGAGTTGCGGCACATCCTCTCCCAGAGCGCCGGGAAGTCGGACGACACGGCGTTCGTCAGCGCGATCCTGGAATCCGGCGTCCAGGAACCGGTGGCACGCGCAGATCGCACGTCCGGTGGGCGCTCTTTCGCATAGATCGTGACCTTTGCGCCCGCGTGCTGCAGCAGAATCGCCGAGGTCAACCCGAGCGCGCCGCAGCCAATCACCGCAACATCCCGTTCGCCGGACGCCATTGCTTTCCCGACTGCGATGCCGCTCGATCCCCACGAGAGCGACCAGCCGCTCCCGCCATGTCCATAATTGTGGATGACGGTCTTGTCGGCGACGCGCTCGACATCAAGGCGCGGCCCCGCCGCACGAAACGGCCGGAGGCACACAGTCACGCGAAAGATCCGGTCGACGTGCGCCCGGATCGGCATGATCCGGGGCAGTGCGTCGTACGGCGGCAGGGGCTGGGGAGCGGTGAGTGGAAGAGTCGCCGCTGTCTTGGCTCCGACTCCGCACCCGGACACGCCCACCGCGGAGACACCAGCAAGAAAATCGCGCCGCTTCATAGCCCTCGTATCGTGTAGCAAGCAATTTAGCACGAGGCTGTGGCTGGGCGAAGTGGTAGGATTGTGTACTCTCCACGAGTGTAATCTCCATGAGGAAATCCACGACTGCTGCCTGCGTTCTGATGTTCAGCGCATCCTTCCTGCTCATTGCGGGCGTATACAATGCACTGCCCGTTGAGTTGCCCGTGCTGCGCATTCCGATGGCCGGCATAGTCACCAAAGCGCCGAAGTCGGTGTTCACCGCCTTCCGCGTTCCTTTGATGAATCTTACACACGGTCTGATGGCCGCGGTGATGCTGTCGCACACGGGAGATTTCGACGGCGAAGGGCGAAGGGCATCTTACTTCGCGTTCTTCTCCACTTTGCTGTTCGCAGTTGCGTTCAAGTCGGACTTTGAAGCATTGGGGATCAGCGGACTGGCGTTGCCGTCAGGCCCGTTCAGGAGTTGGGCAACGATCGGGACAATGGTGTCAGTCGGGGGCGGTCTGGCGCTTGCGCTCGTCCGCGGCAGGGACGTTTCGATTCCGTGGACGGAGCTCCGGCTATCCGTGCGCGACAAGATCACGCTGGCCGGATTGTTTGCTTTGTACCTGGCAACGGTCGCGGCATCATTACTGGTTTCGCATCGAACTTAGCTCCCTTGGCGGCTGGCTTCCGAATCCGCTTACGGAGGTTGAACTTATTAGTCCGCCCTCGCCAGCACGCGTAATTCTCTGCGCAGGATTTTTCCCGTGATCGTCATCCGGAGCCGATCCAGAAAGACTACGCGGCGCGGATGCTGATGCGCCCCGAGCCGCTCGCGCACCCGATCCTGCAGTTCGGCAAGCGGGCCGCTGCCCGCCTCGAATCCATGCAGAACCACAAGTGGTGTGACCACCTTTGTTCGCAACGGATCGGGAACTCCGCCGGCCCGATCCTATATCCGGCACTCCCGATAACGTCGGCCGGGGCGCGGTTGTTGCGACACGGCGGACTCCGATCTGAGGAGATATCGTAACCATTTCGGCGATAGCCAGTTAACACAGGTAATGGCTGCTGAAATGGAGACGATCCCGTGAAGGCGGATAAACATTCAAACTTGCGCGCGGTTGCAGGGCGGAGAGTAGATGGAACGCTTCCGGCGACGAGCATGCTCGTACTCGCGATAGCTCTTGCCATGGCTTTCGGAACGACTCTGGCGTCCGCCCAGACGCTAAAGGAGTTCGATGTGGCCGTCATCCGGCCAAATCGTTCGGGCGAGCAGAACACCGGCCGGAACGTGACGGTCAGAACTCTTGTGCTGTACGGGTTTGACATCAAGGACTTTCAATTGGTAAGCCTGCCCGCCTGGTGTAATTCCGAGAGGTTCGACATTGAAGCGAAGGCCGGTGTTCCGGGAACGATAGATCCGGAAGAGCTGCGGCCATTGCTTCGGGCTCTGCTTGAATCCCGGTTACAACTAAGGTTCTACCGCAACACGAAGGAGCTCCCGCTTTACTCGCTGGTCGTCGTGAAAAACGGCCCGAAACTTCATCCGAACACCGGCACGCCCGGGCACTCGACCGACTGGGGAAACGATCATGTTAACGCAACTGCCGTATCGGTGACGGAGTTTGGCCGCGTGCTCGAAGCCCAGCTTGACCGCGTTGTGGTGGACGACACAGGCATTCCGGGGGCCTTCGATTTTCACCTGACCTGGACTCCGGATCAGAAAGCGGATACCTCCGGTCCATCTCTGTTTACGGCCATTCAGGAACAATACGGCCTGAGACTGGAATCGAAGAAAGGCCCGGTTGGTGTAGTTGTCGTGGACCGGATCGAACGGCCCACGGAGAACTGACCGTTGGGCCGCTAAGCAGCGGCTTTCTCAACACCATCTGCCTTGGGGATACCGAGTGCATTTCCCTGTGTAATCTGACGGCGCGGCCTGCCGCCCGAATCCGCTCACTGTTGCGAGCCGTTCCGGAATTACTCCTCCGTCCTCGCCAGCACGCGCAGCTCTCTGCGCAGGATTTTTCCCGTGATCGTCATCGGGAGCCGATCCAGAAAGACTACGCGGCGCGGATACTGATGCGGCCCGAGCCGCCCGCACACACGATCCTGCAGTTCGGCAACCAGGCTGCTCCCCGCCTCGAAGCCGGCACGCAGAACTACAAATGCGGTGACCACCTCGGTTCGCAACGGATCGGGAACTCCCACCACACCCGCGGAAGCGACGGCCGGATGCTGCAGCAAACAGTCCTCGATTTCCGCGGGACCGATGCGATATCCGGCGCTCGTGATGACGTCGTCGAGCCTGCCCACGAAATGGAAGTAGCCCTCTTCGTCGACCGTTCCGCAGTCCCCCGTAATGAGCCATTCGCCGCGATACTTCTCCACCGTGGCTACGGGGTTGTTCCAGTAGCCGAGGAACATCACCGGGTCGGGACGCCTGATGGCAATGTCTCCTTCTGCGTTCGGCGGCAGGACCCGGCCCGCACCATCCACGATTCGAACGTCATGTCCCGGTGCCGCTTTGCCGATCGCGCCCGGCTTCGCGGGAAACCACGCGCTCGATGAGGAGAGCACCATGTTGCACTCCGTCTGGCCGTAGAATTCGTTGATTTCGATGCCCAACTGCTCACGCCCCCAGGCGAGTAACTCCGCGCCCAGCGATTCGCCGCCGCTCGCAATGGAGCGAAGGGCCAGGTTCCAGCGGTCTCTCGGACGGTTTTCGTACCGCAGCATTTTGAGAGCGGTGGGAGGCAGGAAGGTGTTGCGCACGCCGCATCGCGCCATCAAACCGAAGGCAGCCGCAGCGTCGAATTTTGCAAAGCGATGCGCGACGACAGGCACGCCGTGATGCAGGGCGGGAAAGACCACGTCGAGAAGGCCGCCGATCCAGGACCAGTCGGCCGGTGTCCAGATGCAGTCGTGCTCGCGAGGAAAGCCGCTGTGCGACATTTCCACGCCCGGAAGGTGGCCGAGCAACACACGATGGGCATGCAGCGCTCCCTTCGAGGCGCCGGTTGTGCCGGATGTATAGATGATGAGCGCCGGATCGTCCGCCCGGGTTTCGACGGGCTCGTATGTGTCGGCGAACTTTTCGATCCGGCACTGTGTGGCGTCCGAGTCGAATGAAAATATGCCCTCAAGGTGCGGCAACTGGCTGCGGATGGTCTCTAGTCTGATGAGCCCCTGGGCATCGGTCAGTGCGATGCGGCAGCCGCTGTCATTCAGGCGATGCAGAAGCGCGTCGGGACCGAAGAGGCAGAACAGGGGAACCGCAATCGCCCCTGTCTTATAGGTCGCGATATGGGCGAGCACCGTCTCCACCCGTTGCGAGGTCAGAATCGCAACTCTGTCTCCGCGTCCTATCCGCGCGGCGGTCAGGAAGTTTGCGAGCCGATTGGACCGCCGCATCAGTTCGCCGAAGCTTGTCTTTTCCAGCCGGCCGCCGACGAGTTCGACGATCGCGGTACGGTCCGGCTCGCGCGCGGCCCAGCTATCGCAGATATCGACGCCGATATTAAAGTGGTCGGGAACGCTCCATTCAAAGGATGCGCGAGCGCGTTCGCAGAGATCTTGCATGGTGGCCTCAGGAAGGGTAACATTACCGATATGAAAAAATCCGTCGCGGTGGAATCTGCCTCCGCACTCATCGACGAGAGAATCAGAGAACTAGGGGACTGGCGCGGGAAGATGCTCGCGAGACTGCGCGCAATCATGCACGACGCCGACCCTGAGATTGTCGAAGAGTGGAAGTGGATGGGGACACCCGTGTTTTCCCACTCCGGCATCGTCTGCACGGGAGAGACGTACAAGAACGTCGTCAAGATGACATTTGCCAAAGGCGCTGCGTTACCGGACCCTTCAGGCCTGTTCAACTCCAGCCTCGACGGGAATGTCAGGCGCGCTATCGACATTCACGAGGGCGAGAAGGTCGATGAGGCGGCGCTGAAGGATCTCATCCGCGCTGCCGCGGCGCTCAATGTTGCGGGCAAGAGCAAGCCGAAGACGCGGCGAGCGAGCGGCAAGCGGGCCGGGTAGAGCCTGTTCCGGGCATTGTGAAACCGCTTCCTTGCGGTCGCGGCTCTGTATTCCCGGTTCGGATAGGATGGATCAATGAGCAAGCCTTCCGGCGGGAACAAGCCCGCTGTCACGCGCCCGCCCGCCCCCGACTACGGCTCCATCATCATCCGCGGCGCGCGCGAGAACAATCTCAGGAACGTCTCGCTCGATATCCCGAAACGCCGGATCACCGTGTTCACCGGTGTATCGGGCTCGGGCAAGTCGTCGCTCGTGTTCAGCACCATCGCGGCGGAAAGCCAAAGGCTGATCAATGCCACCTATCCGGCCTTCGTCCAGCAATTCATGCCACACTACGGCCAGCCGGACGCCGATGTGCTGGAAAACATTTCGGCGGCCATCATCGTCGACCAGCAAAGGCTGGGCGGCAATGTCCGCTCGACCGTGGCCACCGTGACCGACACGGCTCAGATGCTGCGTGTGCTGTTTTCAAGGCTGGGCGAGCCGCGTCTGGCCGCGTCCGGCTATTATTCCTACAACGATCCGCGCGGCATGTGCCCGCAGTGCGAAGGCGCCGGCCAGGCGGCGGCCATGGATATGACCGCGGTGGTGGACGAGAGCAAGTCGCTCAACCAGGGTGCGCTGCTCGCCCGGGGTTTTGAAGTCGACACCTGGTGGTGGTCCACCTATGTCCGCTCCGGCATGTTCGATCCCGATAAGCCCATCCGCAAATACTCGGCGGAGGAGCGCGCCAACCTGTTCGATCTCGACGACGGGCGCAAAATCAAAGTCGACAAAATCAACCTTACCTATCTCGGTCTGCGGCCCAAGCTCAAACAATCGCTGGGCAGCAAGGACCCCGAAACGCTGCAGCCGCATATCCGGGCCGAGTATGATCGCATTTTCACTCGCGGCATCTGTCCCGCGTGCAAGGGCGCGCGGCTGAAGGCGGAGGCGCTGGCCAGCAGGATCGACGGCAGGAATATCGCGGAATTATCGGCAATGCAGGTGAGCGACCTCGCGGCGCTGGTGCCCGGGATCAAGGCGCCTCAGGCAGGACCGATTCTGGCTGCGCTGGCGGCGCGCCTCGAAAACCTGGTCACGATCGGACTGGGCTATCTCAGCCTGGACCGCGAGAGTTCGAGCCTGTCGGGCGGGGAGAGCCAGCGGGTGAAGATGGTGCGCCATCTCGGCTCGTCGCTGACCGACATGACCTATGTATTCGACGAGCCCTCGGTGGGGCTGCATCCCCACGATGTGGGGCGGCTGGCCGGGTTGATGCAGCAACTGCGCGACAAAGGCAACACGGTGCTGATCGTGGAGCACAAGCCGGACATGATCGCCATCGCCGACCATGTGGTGGATATGGGTCCCCTGGCCGGCAGCAAGGGCGGCGAGGTGGTCTACCAGGGCGATTTCGCGGGACTTTTGACGTCGGGTACGCTGACCGGCAAGCACATGAAGAAGCACCAGCCGATCAAGGACAAGGTGCGCAAACGGAGTGGCGAACTCAGGATCGCGCACGCGCGGCTCAACAATCTCAAAGACGTGTCGGTCTCGATCCCGAAGGGAGTGCTGACGGCCGTTTCGGGCGTGGCCGGGTCGGGCAAGTCGTCGCTCATCACGGGCTGCCTGCCGCTGGCTTATCCGGAGACCATCATCATCGACCAGAACCTTGCGCGCGGCTCGCGGCGCTCCAACACGGCGACTTATACCGGCATTCTCGACAACGTGCGCAAGGCCTTCGCCAAAGCCAACGCTGTGGATGCGGCGCTGTTCTCCGCGAATTCCAAAGGGGCGTGTCCGGACTGCAACGGGCTGGGCGTCATCTATACCGACCTCGGCCATATGGACCCCATGGTCACGATCTGCGAGACCTGCGAGGGCAAGCGCTTCCTGCCCGAAGTGCTGGAGCACCGGCTGCGCGACAGATCCATCAGCGACGTTTATGAGATGAGCGTGGCGGACGCGGTCGACTTTTTTACCGAGCCGGCGATCGCGAAAATCCTGCGGGGGCTGGACGATGTGGGCCTGGGCTATCTGACCCTGGGCCAGCCGCTCTCGACGCTCTCGGGCGGAGAACGCCAGCGGCTCAAGCTCGCCGCGGAACTGGGCAAGGCGGGCAACATCTATGTGCTCGACGAGCCCACGACGAGCCTGCACATGAACGATGTGGACACGCTGATCGGGCTGTTCGACAGGCTGGTGGACGCGGGCTCGACGGTCATCGTCATCGAGCACAACCTGGATGTGATCGCGCGGGCGGACTGGGTCGTCGATCTGGGACCGGGCGCCGGACTTGCGGGCGGCACGGTGCAGTTCGAGGGCGTGCCGGCCGATTTGGCGAAGAAGGGGAAGACTCTGACTGGACGATATTTGGCGGAGCGCCGGGGCAGTCGGTGAGGCGGCAACTCCCCCGGCTCTTCCATCGCGTAGAACGATGCCGTCGGCGAGCCTGCGCCGGTCGGCTGTTATTTGAGACAGGTGAGAGATAGACTCAAAGTTCAGGATGTGAAGCCGATCTTCGAATGGGCCCGTGCAGGGAATCGGCAAATCTCGGCAAGCACGGCATCGGTTTTTCAGTCGGTCACTCACGGGCGAAACGGCTTCTGTTGGTGTGTTTCACCGAGCGCGAGGATGGCCGGGTGCGGATCGTTAGTGCCAGGCGCGCGGCAAGGAGGGAACGGCACGATTATGAAGACCACGTCACGCCGCAAGCCGAATCAGGATCGCGCCGGCGAACTCAAGTCTGAGCATAGGTTTGACTATGCCAATGCGAAGCCGAACCGATTCGCGAGCCGCGTGCCCGGCGGGTCCTTTGCAGTTTTGCTCGATCCGGACATCGCGCGTGTATTCCAAAATGCCGAGTCGGTGAATGCGGTCCTGCGAGCCCTGTTGACGACCATGCCTGCCCGCCGCATCCGCGAAACACGGTAGCGGATTGCCGTGGTACCGCTCTTAAGCGCGTCGCCGATATCAAACACCGTGCATCTTCCGACGGCGTCGGCGTGAGGGTAGACCGCGCGCGCCGCCGCAATATTGGGCATCGCCCGGCTCGCAACTTTGTGCCATGTCGTCAGCGGTCCGCGCGATTCGGCGTGCTGGTGTCCGAACT
>Ga0302319_10003340_pt1 | contig 33717 bp, 34 predicted proteins | sample Bog_T0_2_FD_203319 | JGI IMG/M metagenome (GOLD analysis project Ga0302319, IMG submission 203319) | Peat permafrost microbial communities from Stordalen Mire near Abisko, Sweden - Bog_T0_2 | ecosystem: Environmental > Terrestrial > Soil > Wetlands > Peat | place: Sweden: Abisko, Stordalen Mire... | reverse complement strand
ATGAAGGATGACTCCGTATGGAACCCACCAGTGTAGAACAAGCGGCTGTTTCGGGTTCCTTCAGGAGTTCTTCGCGGTCCTTACGCCCCCAGCAACCGCACCACGTGGTTCACAATGATCAAGTCCTCCGCCGGCGGAATTACCCGCACCGTCACCGGCGAATTCTCAGCGGAAATTACCGCCGCACCGCGCACATTGTTCCGCTCCGCGTCCACAACGATGCCCAGCGCACCCAGCCCAGCGCAAATCTCCGCCCGCGAAGCAATATCGTTCTCGCCAATACCGCCGGTAAACACCAGCATGTCCAGGCCGCCCAACTCGGCAACATAACTCCCAATCCAACGCGCAATCGTCCACGTGAATTTATCCACCGCCAGTCGCGCCTTCGCGTTGCCTTCCTTGATCGCGTCACGCAGGTCACGCATATCGTTTGACAGCTCGCTCACGCCCAGCAGTCCCGACTTCTTGCTCGCCACTGTCTCCAGCTTGTCCGCCGCGTCACTCGCGCTCGTCGCCGTCTCGCAAATCTTGCGCAGGATAAACAACAGCACGCCGGGATCGATATCGCCCGTCCGCGTCCCGCTGATGATGCCGCCCGTCGGTGTCAATCCCATCGACGTATCCAGGCACTCCCCGTTGCGGATCGCGGAGATCGAGGCGCCGTTACCAAGGTGGGCCACAATCAGCTTCTCCGGAACCTCCGACCCCAGCTGGTACACAATTGATTCGTACGAAATTCCATGCGCGCCATAACGGCGCACACCCATCGCCGTGTACTCCTCTGGAATCGGCATATGCTTCGCCACCTCCGGCATGGTCCGATGGAAGTACGTGTCGAGAATGACGAAATTCGGCACTCCCGGAAACAGCCGCAACGCCTCGCGCATAATGTAGACCGCGATGGGCGTATGCAGCGGCGCAAACGCCGTGTAACTCTCCATTTCGTCAATCAGAGCGGGCGTGATCAGCTGATTGTCCTGCACCGTGGGCCCACCAGAAACCATGCGGTGTCCGATCGCAGCCGGGGCAGGGAAGTCGCTCGAGTGCAACGCATCCGCCACCAGTTGGAACGCCACCGCGCGATTCGGCAGAGCCGGTGTCTGGTCCACAAGTTTCTTGCCGTCGGCGTCTTTGATCCAGAACTTGCCCAGATCCGTGCCAATGCCATCAACCGCACCCTCGTGCAGCTTGCGCCGTTCGCCGTCGCCGGCCTCATACACTGAAAACTTGATAGAAGAAGAACCGCTGTTCAAAACCAGCACAGGCAATGATGCCATCGAGAAAACCTTTCTGTTGTTGCTGCCCGCACTCTCGTGGAATGCGGGTCAGCGAGTTATCAAATAATCAGGCGGAAGAATCAGTTGCTGCTCCACCGCCAGTTACGAATCTCCGGCAAATCCTCGCCGTTTTCCGCCACATAGAGCCGATGGCGTTGAATATTTTCCGAGTACCACTGCTCCGCCGCATCATGCTGCGCTGCCAGTTTCGGCACGCGCTTGAAAACATCTAAAACAAGCTGGAAGCGGTCAATGTTGTTCAGCACGCACATGTCGAAGGGCGTCGTCGTCGTGCCCTCTTCCTTGTATCCGCGCACGTGCAGATTGTCGTGGTTATGGCGCCGATAGGTGAGTCTGTGAATCACCCACGGGTACCCGTGGAACGCAAAAACTACTGGCACGTTTGCCGGAAATAGTTGATCGAACTGCTCGTCCGGCAGCCCGTGTGGATGCTCCGATTGAGGTTGCAGCGCCATCAGGTCCACCACGTTCACCACACGGATGCGCAAATCCGGCGCGCGTTCCCGTAGCAGCATCACCGCGGCCAGCGCTTCCATCGTCGGCACGTCGCCACAGCATCCCAAAATCACGTCGGGATTTCCGCCGTCATTTGCAGCCCAGGGCCAAACGCCCAGCCCGGTGGTGCAATGCGCAACGGCCTCGTCCATCGTTAGCCACTGCGGCGCGGGTTGCTTCCCGGCAACAATCAAATTGATGTAATTGCGGCTGCGCAAACAGTGGTCCGCCACTGACAGCAGCGTGTTCGCATCCGGCGGCAGATAGATCCGCACCACGTCGGCTTTCTTGTTCAGCAGGTGATCAATAAATCCCGGATCCTGGTGGCTGAACCCGTTGTGGTCCTGGCGCCACACCAGCGAACTCAGCAGGTAATTCAAACTTGCAATCGGCTTCCGCCACGGAATCTCGCGCGTCGTCTTCAGCCACTTCGCGTGCTGGTTCACCATTGAGTCGATAATGTGGATGAACGCCTCGTAGCAGTTGAAAAACCCATGCCGCCCGGTCAGCAGGTAGCCTTCCAGCCAGCCCTGGCACATGTGCTCGCTCAGCACTTCCATTACCCGGCCCGTCTCTGAAAGGTTCTCATCCACCGGCAGCGTCTCCGCCATCCATGCCTTGCCGGTTCCGGTAATCACATCCTGCAGCCGGTTCGACGCAGTTTCATCCGGACCAAAAACCCTGAAGTTTTTGCTCCCTTCGTTCAGCCCCATCACTCCGTGCAAAAACTGCCCCAGCACTTTCGTGGACTCAACGTCCGTTGCCCCGCGCCCATCAATCTTCACCGCAAAATCGCGGAAGCTGGGCAGCTTCAACGGCTGCAGCAGCAAGCCGCCGTTCGCGTGGGCATTCATTCCCATGCGCAGCCGGCCCTTCGGTGCAATCTCCGCCAGGTCCTCGCGGAAATGCCCCTTCTCGCTGAACAGCTTCTCGGGTTCGTAGCTCCGCATCCACTCTTCCAGTTGCCGCAGATGCTCCGGATTCTTCTGAATTCCATCCAGCGGCACCTGGTGCGCCCGCCAGGTACCCTCCACCGGCTTACCGTCCACAAACTTCGGCCCCGTCCACCCCTTCGGCGTGCGCATGATCAGCATCGGCCACGCTGGCCGCGCCGTCTCGCCCTCTTCCCGCGCCGCCTTTTGAATCGCCGCAATCCGGTCGAGCATGGTGTCAAACACCGTCGCCGCCTGCTGATGCATCACTGCCGGATCGTCGCCCTCCAGCGTGAATGGCTCGTATCCATACCCGCGCATCAGGTCTTCCAACTCGGCATGCGGAATTCGCGCCAGGATCGTTGGGTTCGCAATCTTGTAGCCATTCAAATGCAGAATCGGCAAAACCGCCCCGTCCGTCGCGGGGTTCAAAAACTTGTTCGAGTGCCAGCTAGTCGCCAGCGGTCCCGTTTCCGCCTCGCCGTCGCCCACCACGCAGGCCACAATCAGGTTCGGATTGTCGTAGGCCGCTCCGTAAGCGTGCACCAGCGAGTAGCCAAGCTCTCCGCCTTCGTGAATCGACCCCGGCGTCTCCGGCGCAACGTGGCTCGGAATTCCATATGGCCAACTGAACTGCCGGAACAGCCGCTTGATCCCGTCCTTGTTCTGCTCAATGTGCGGATAAACCTCGGAATACGATCCCTCAAGGTAGGTATTCGCCACCAGCCCCGGTCCGCCATGGCCCGGGCCAATCAGGTAGATCATATTGAGGTTGCGCTCGCGGATCAGCCGGTTCCAGTGAACATACAAAAAATTGAGCCCCGGCGTCGTGCCCCAATGGCCCAACAGCCGCGGCTTCACATCCTCCAGTGTCAGAGGACGCTCCAGCAGCGGGTTGTCTTTCAAATAGATCTGGCCGACGGAAAGGTAGTTGGCCGCACGCCAGTAGGCGTCCATTTTGGCCAGCAATTCCGGGCTAAGAGGGCCGCTGCTTGCTGCGGTCTCGAGTTCCTCGAACATGATGCACCTCGATGGGATTGACTTGCGTGTCAGGGAAAGCCTAGCAGCAGAACATTAAAGGAATGGGTGACTCGAGTCACATTGAGCTGATACGAAAACCCACTTTGTGGGACAATCGCTACCGCTTCCATTCTCCGCCTGAAGCTTTGATGTCTGATGTGCATTTGTGATCTTGACATCCACTTTGGTTTCGGATTGCAATCATCTGCAGCCGCCAGCAAACCCGGCGGCTTGCACGACACACCGCAACCATGTTGCGGAGGCAGGAAATATGGTGCTATTTCTTATGGCGCTTCTGGTGATTGTTGGCGGCCGCACTCATCGTTATTTGGCCTCATGCCATAGCAATCTCAACTTCTGCGAATCTTCCCGGTTCAGGAGCGCCAGACGCCTCTCCCCCGCCGACCCGTGGAGATTCGTCTTTACATCTGGATTGTCCGGTCCGTATATTTTAGTCAATCTCAAGCTGTACTTGGTTCAAGCTTTTTTGCATCTTATCCAGCAATTGGGTTCTGCCGTCGTTGCAACATACGATCTCCATTTGTTGCCGTCGTCTTATCCATTGCGGGAACGCGCTCTATAGGCGGTGAACGGTCAAGGAGGTGGATTCATGAGCACGATTCTATCCATGAGCACAGTCCTTTGGTTCGCGCAGATTCTTATGGCGGGTGTGTTTCTGTTCGCTGGCTTCAGCAAAATCTTCGTTCGCCGTACTCAGTCTTCCGTGCAACCTCTCAGCCCCGGCTTCGCACTTCCCGGCATGCGCCCTGAATTTGCCTCAGCCATTGCGCTGCTCGAAATCGCCTTCGCAATCTGCCTGGTCCTGCCTGTAGACCTGCTCCCGCCTTACGTGGTTCCTCGAATCGCCGCCGCGGGCCTCGCGTTGCTGATGATCTTTCTCAGCGTCTATCACGCGCGCCGCAATGAGACTGCCGTGCCTCAAGTGGTCCTCTTTCTGATGGCACTTCTCGTAATCGTTGGCCGCTGGCCCCACTAGTGTTCTAATCCATTGGCACCGGCGGGCAACTCTGCACTTCAAAAGTGCCGCTTCAGCTTCAGAATCGGTGACTCAAACCCATACCAAAGCGCCGTCGCCACGCCCGTGCAGGCCGCCAGCCGGAACGCAACCACCGCCAGGTTCCCCGCCATCCCGTAGTGATCCATGCGCAAATCGAACCAGCCAAAAAAGATGAACACTGAAATGTGCGTCATATAGAACCCATAGCTGATGCGCCCGTAATACGCGAGCGGCCCGCTGCGCAGCACCGCATTCAGCGGATTCCGCGCGCCGGTTGAGGCAATCGCAGCCAGTAGCGCGCCGGCAAACGCCACCGCCAGCGCCGAATCCAGAAACGACGTGCCGCCGGCTACCGTCCCTGCCGCCAGAAACCCCGCCACCATCCCGAGGAGCCCTAAACCCAGCCAGACCCGCCGGCTCCACGTCAGCGTATACAGCCCAATCGCCAGCAGGCTCCCCAACGCAATCCCATCCAGGTGAATCAGCGTGTTGGTAGACGTAAGCCAGGTCCACTGCGAGAGCCGCACCAAAGGCGACACCACCAGCGCGCAACCCAGCACTCCTGCCAACATCCACGGCCTGCGCACAAACCGCACCACCGGCGCCCACACAAAGTAGTACTGCTCCTCAATCGCCAGCGACCAAGTCGGGCCCACGGCAGGCGGCAGTGTCAAGTGAAACAGGTTCTGTACAAAGAGAATGTAGGCCCACCACGGCGCCGTCTTCACCGCATCCGTGATGCTGGGGCCAATGAACCAGGGCGCGTTCAGGTAAACGAACACCAGCACCAGCGCGTACACCGGCCAGATGCGCAGCGCTCGCCGCCCATAAAAGTTTCTAAAGTAGTGTGGTTTTTCCCGTGCCTCCAGCAGGATGGATGTGATGAGGAACCCGGACAGCACAAAGAAGAGGTTTACCCCCGCCCATCCCCACAGCGACGCGTAGTGAACCCAGGTCCCCTCAAGCCGCGGATGGCAGTGATAGAAAAACACACCCAGCACCGCAACCCCCCGCAGCCCCTGCAGTTCCGGGATGTAACTAGGCAGCCAGGTTGGACGTTGAATGGGCAATACAGCAGGTTATCAGGTCAGCCAGTGACGGAGTCAGCGAAATCAGAGTAGAACTGGGTGCCGCAGGTCCGGATTTTCGGACCTGGGATAGAAGGAATCAGTTAGGCTTTAGCTCTGTCACCGGACTTGTAGGTTTGTACCGCTCTTTATCCACCCACTCCCACACGTCATTCTCATGTACGTTGAAGGCGTTGGCGACATGGCGCACGATATCAGCGATGAGGATTCCATACTGCGCGTGGCTCCGTTCGCCCGGATAAAGGTGCGTTTGTAGCTTTCCATCGTTTTCAAAGACGATTACGAGCGGATTCTCAATCTTCATGATCTCTCATGCTCATCCCGAATTCCCCAAGGCTTGAGCTTCGCCAGCGGACCGACGCCACTACCGGGCACTAAGAACTAGCCACTAATCACTAACCACTGCTTCTTATCCCGCCGCCAACTGCTTAGCCCTCTCCGTAGCCCGCATCACGGCCTTGATCAGGGTAACCCGTAGCCCGCCTTCTTCGAGCTCCAGAATGCCGTCGATCGTGCACCCGGCCGGCGTGGTCACCGCGTCCTTCAGCAGCGCCGGATGATACCCCGTCTCCAGCACCATTTTCCCCGCGCCAAACACCGTCTGCGCCGCCAGTTGCGTGGCCACATCGCGAGGTAGGCCCACCTTCACGCCCGCCTCCGCCAACGCCTCAATAATGATGTAGATGTACGCCGGCCCCGACGCACTAAGTCCGGTCACCGCGTCCATGTGCTTCTCGTCTACCACCACCACGCGGCCCACGGTCTCAAAAATCCGCTGCGCCAGCTCCATCTGCTTGGCAGAGACAAACCGTCCCCTGCACAGCCCCGCAGCTCCCGCCCCCAGCGCCGACGGTGTATTCGGCATGGCACGGATCACCGCGATGTCCAGCCCCGCCGCTTCCTCAATGGCCCGCGTCTTAACCGAGGCCGCAAACGACACCAGCGTCTTCTCCGTTGTCAGCGCCGGCTTAATCTCCGCCATCAGATCCGGCACCTGTAACGGCTTCACGCCAATCAAAATCAGGTCTGCCTGGCTGGCCGCCGACAGGTTGTCCGTGCTCACGTCCACGCCCCACTGCACGCTCAGAGCGACAGCCTTCTCCATGTGCCCCACGGTGGCATGGATCTGGTCCGGGTCAAAAAGGTTCTGCTTCAGGAAGGCCTGCAGCAGGATCCCTCCCATCTTTCCCGCTCCCAGTACGGCGACGCGGATGTTGGGCAGTTGCGCGGGTATCTCGGTAGGTTCAACAGCAATATCGGACATATCTTTCCTTGGCTTTCAAATGAGGGTGTAGGTGCAACTTCTAAGAATACTCGCTCTGGAAAGAACATCGCGCGACCTATCGTTTTATCCAGGCGCAATGGCCCGGATTCAAACCATCTGACAATCCGCGTGCACCTTTGTAACACAAAGTTTGATTCTTTCGACGTATTTACCGCCAGATGAGACACCTGTCAGGGTTCACATAGAGCCAGTAATTTGCCTGGTTCTTCAATGGAGGATGCAGTCATGAACAGGATGATGTTCTGTCTTTACTTAAAACTTCAGGATCTGATGCACAGCGAACAAGGGCAAGACCTGGTCGAGTACGCGCTGGTTGTCGCCCTCATCGCCCTTTCGGCAACCGTCGGAATGAAGAGCTTGGCCAGCGGCATCAACCACGCCTTCAACAGTGTCAGCCAGGCCCTCGCCACCGACATCTAGCCGCGCCCTGCACCCCTGATCCCTACTTCTATTCCCTGTTCCCTTTTCCCTGCTTTTCCGCGATCCACGCATCAATCCGGTCGCTCAGCACATCCAGCGGCAGCGCTCCCGCATCCAGTACCTGGTCGTGAAATTCCTTAAGATCGAACTTCTCTCCCAGCGCCGTCTTCGCCCGCGCCCGCAGCTCGAGAATCTTCAACTGTCCCACCTTGTAGGCCAGCGCCTGGCTCGGCCACGCGATGTAGCGATCCACCTCGGCCTGAATGCTGGTGTCGTCAATGTTCGAGTGGTCGTGGAAATACGCCACCATCTGCTCGCGCGTCCAGTGCTTCGAGTGCACGACAGTGTCGACAACCAACCGTATCGCCCGCCAGATATCGCCTTCCAGCCGCCCGTAGTCGGAATACGGATCCTGATACAGTCCAACATCCTTCCCCAGCCGTTCCGAGTACAACCCCCAACCCTCCTGGTAAGCCGTATAGTGCTGGTACTTGCGAAACGTCGGAATATCATCCAGCTCCTGCGCGATCGAAATCTGCAAATGGTGCCCCGGAATCCCTTCGTGGTACGCAATATCCTCCACGCTGTAAAGGTTCCGGTCCGTCGCGTTATATGTGTCGATAAACAGACGCCCCGGCCTGCTCCCATCCGGTGAACCCTCTTCGTAGTACGCCGGGGCCGAAGTCTTCTCCAGGTAATCCGGCACCGCCACCACTTCGAACTTCGCCTTCGGCAGCCACCCGAAAAGCTCCGGCAGCCGCGCCTGCATCGGCGTCAGGTAGCCGTGATACGCATCGAGCAGCGCCTCGCGCGATGCGGCCTTCATTTTCGGATTGGCCTTCAAACTCGCGCGAAAACTCCCCAGATCCTTAAACCCCAACTTTTGCGCAATGGCCAGCATTTCGGCCTCGTCCTTCTTCACCTCATCCAACCCAATCTGGTGAATCTGGTCCGGCGTCAGGTCCGTAGTGGTCGTTCGCCGAATGCGAAACGCGTAATACTTCGCCCCATCCGGCAGCGCATCAATGCCCGGCTTCTCACGTCCCGCCGGCACGTAGCTCACTTCCATGAACCGCGCAAAGCGCATGTACGCCGGCAGCACTTCCTTCCCAATCGCGTCCAGCATCTCGCTCTTGATGCGTTCCTGCTCCGCCGGCTTGATCCCCGCCGGAAACTTCTTCAGCGGCAGGGCCAGTGGGCTGTCTTCCGGCTTCTGCGCCGCCATGGCTTTCACCTGCGCCAGCGCCTTCTCCAACAAGAATTTTGGCGGCACGCGGTGGTCTTCCATTCCCAGCGACATGTTCTGCGTCACCTGATCGAACGCCGCGGGAATCAAATGCAGCCGCGCAATCCAGTCGTCGTAATCCTTCACGGTGGTAAAGCTGAGCTGGGCCACAATCTGGGGGTAGGTGGTGTAAATGCCGCCGCGCTGCGTGACCGGCATCTCCCACTCTTTGAAGTTCGCCGCCTCCTGGTCCTCGGCAAACTCGCGCAGCAACAGATCGCGGCTGATCTTCTCCTGGTCCGTCAGCCCGGCAACGTCCACTGCGCCCAGCCGCATCATCAGCGCCTGCTCACGCTCCAGCCCCGCGTTATACGCCTTCACCGAGTAGTCCGAGATCTGATCGTTATACCGCTTATCGCCGAGCGTTGAAGCAAACTCCGGGTTATGTTTCAGATTGTCTTCCCAGTAGTCCTTGAAAATCTGGTTCAGCTCTTTGCGGTTCGCATCAACGGAACCTCCAGCCGCGGCCGTGGGAGCCTGCGCGCGCATTGCAACGGGCTTTTGAAGAACAAGCGCAGCGGCGAAAACAAGCGCCAACACAGCCAGCACGGGGAAGCGGGAAATTCTCAATGGAATTGGCCTCACAGGTGAAATTAACTATCCCGTCGAGTGTAGAGGAACGGGGAGGGCGCGGGACAGATGAGGCCGCTAGCGGGTGCGCGAAAAGCGTGGTTTCTTGTGGGTGCGGAGGCGGACGAAAAAGACAAGTTTTCGGTGTGGAAGGGGACGTTTTGCCTATACGGATCTCGGATGTAGTCGAAGTGAGGGTTTGGGGCCGGACGAATGTGCCTGAAATGGGGGGTTTGAAAGGGGCCAAAGCATTTGTAAACGCATCGATTGCGGGGTCGTTTGTCAGCTTTTTAGGCCCATTTTGCCGAAAATATTGAGTGTTTTGGCTAGGTTAGAAACAGTTATCAGCAATCAAAAATCAAATGCCGGGTGGAAAGGTAGTGAGTGATGCGGGAAACAGAACGGAAGCAGGAGCGAAAGAGGCTCGATTTCGAGATGCGGTCTTACCGGAATGCGGGGCGGGCGAAGAACCCAACGCAGGGACTGCTAGCGGCGATTCGGCGTTCTCTGCGCATTCCGGTTTCGGAAATCGCAGGAAATGCGCGGGTGAACCGTTCGGGTGTGTACGACTTTGAAGCGAGCGAGCGGAGAAGGACGATCACTTTGAAATCGATGGCGAAAATCGCAGATGCGATGGGATGCAAAGTGGTGTACGGCATTGTGCCCAAGGGCGGGAAGACATTGGAGCAGTTGTTGGAGACGCGTCTGTGGGCGAGCGTGCTGGGAAGAAAAACAGTGGACAGTGAACAAGGACCAGGGACTAAGAGACTAATGGGCAGGGAACAGGGAACAGTGCGTTAGGAAATGAGGACTGAATGGCGGATGTGATGTTGGAGTTGGTGACAAAAAAGACGGAAAAGAAACCGAGCCGCAAAAAGGGAAGCACGAATAAGACTCGGGGGAGCGCAACGAGTATACGGGCACGCGCAGAGGCAAAACGGATCAAGGAACTAGAGAAAGAGGCGAACAAGGACGGATTGGAGCAGTTGCGGCGCGAGGCCGACATTCGGGTGGGCCGGAATGCGGCGAAGCTGGCTGAATTGCTGACGGATTCAGCGCTCAAGGGGGACTTGAACAGCACCAAGACGCTGGTAGGTTGGGCGGAAAAGAAGAAGCCGGTGGCGGCGGTGAAGAAGGGGAAGTCCTTTTTAGAAAGATTGACGAAGAATCTGAAGTCCCAGGGAGAATGGAAGGGGCCGATGGACGAGAAGCTCGGGGAAGTGGGCGAAGGAGGGGTGGAGCCGGAAAACAGTGGACAGTGAACAGTGGATAGTGGACAGCCACCCCAACGACGAAGGCGTGTCGTTGGGGACCCGGCGGCTACCCTTTTGAATTGCCTTTGACAGTTCGCCTGTTTGCGCGTAGCGTCAGACCCACGCTTCACCCTTTCCATAGTGCACAGAAGCCCCTCGGAGACCGAGGGGCCTCTGCGCATCGGCGTGAGTCTGACGACAATCATAAGTATGCCGCTGAAGCGGCGCAGATTCTAGTGAGATATTTGGCGTGATGTGAAGCACATCTCCGTCAGTCAATTGCAAATACTTTATTGACGACGGTGTCCCGATGAAACTTCCCGAGTTGAATATTGGCTACGACCTCATCGGCACACCGATTGAAGCGATTTGTTCAAGCTGCGGGAAGCGAATGGAGGAGGCAGACCCCCTGTTTTCGGTTGCAGCCGATGCCATTCGACATTATTCGCTCCAGTTCAGAGGCCACGTTGAAACGCACCACCCGGTGCCTTTGAGCAACTGACCCGCTGTGTCCGGTTCCCGAGACCTCTCCCCTGTGCTACCCTCAAGCCAAACCAACACAGACACTAAAAAAGCATCGGGTTCTGCGAGAACCCCTGAAAGCGGTAGGTGCCCGCTTTGAGATACTCCTCGACGGCCTCACCTGCGATCCAACGGCGATCAAGCTGTTCGGCGACTGCTCCCGCTGTAAGTGATCCTGCGAAGGGGTCGAGAACTAAATCGCTTGGATCGGTGAGGAGTTTGATGAAGAACTTAGGCAAGAGAGCTGGGAAGCGGGCTGGGTGGATTTTTACCCCTTCCGCTTTGCACTTCTTCGTGTACATATCGTTCGCGGAATTATTGCCCATCTTCATCATGCTCTCGGGGATTTCGAATTCGGATTCTGTCACATTCGAAGGTATTGCTCCTCCAGCGGAGATCTTGTCGAAGGACTCACGGATGACATGGCCGGATGGTCGCGTGGTACCGCGCACGCCATTCTTATTCAGGCGAATCATGTCCTCGCTATATTCCTTGAGGACATTCAGATTTGAAGCTTTGGGGTGCGGAGTCTTCGAAAACCACCATACATATTCGACGGAATCACGGACGCGTATCCTGCGAACGGTCACCCACTCAGCCGGGACGGGCATTTTCGCGGGGTTATACCAAAAGCATTCTTGTGCGAGATGAAAGCCTATTTCCTCGACTAACGCTACAAGCAGTTTAAAGTGGTAAATCGACCGGGTTGGAGTGCCCTGGTTATAGCTTCCCCCGATGTTCAGGACGAAACTTCCGTCATCTTTAAGAATGCGCTGAATCTCTCTTGCAAATGGTAGAAACCAGTTTACGTATCGGTCCTTGTGCTCGTTGCCGTATGCTTTCTTAAAATGCAATGCGTACGGGGGCGAGGTCACGACCAGGTTGACGCTCCCGGTCGGAAGCGCTCTTAGCATTTCCAACGAGTCCCCACAGTACGCTGCTCCAAGCCGCGAAGTAAAGAATGGGGTGTTGAAAAGCAAACGAGACGGGTGATCTAACGAAAGTTCAAGGGGAGAAGCCCCGGCGCCAGTTGGGAGCGGCGCTCCAGTGTTGTCGTAGACGTTTTGCGGTTTGGTCGACACGGTTGTTGTCATAATACGGTGTTGCTACTGAGAAAGGTAGTCGAAATCGGTTTACATTGTCAACCTATTTTCAGAACGGGAATGACTGGGTTTCACAAGCGGAAGCCGCTCGGATCCGTGGCGTATCCCGGCAAGCCATTTATCGACTCATCAAAAAAGGGAGGCTCCGGGTTTTCGAGATTGGTGGCAAGACCCTCGTAAATCGTTTGGAAATCGAAACTTTTGTATCCGATAAGCCAGGACGGCCCACGAATGAGCGAATCTCTCGAGGCAATTAGCAGACTCATCGATCAATGTTCGGAAGAGGACCGCAGAGCGCTGAAGCTCTATCTTCAAAGGCTCCTTCCGCACCCTTTGGAGCGTCAGTGGGGTATTGAGGCAGATACCATTCTGAGTGCAATCAGCAGATCGTCCGATCTAACAAAGCGCGGCGTCCGGGGCATCATCGCAGAAGCTGTTTTCGTAAATGAGATCATTCCTACCGTCGCCGGCTCTGGATGGATTCCCTTCGACTTCAGCGGCGACCAGCCTTTCGATGCCCTAGTCAAGAAGGGTGCAATCTCAGCACGCATCCAGGTCAAACTACAACGTCTCGAAGAGGGCAGGCCGAAGCTTTATTACCCAAAACATTACGAAAGCGGTTCCCTATTTGTCGTGGAAGTGCAGAAGACGCGGACCGGAGAGAAGACCGCCACCAAGACTCTACCGGGAAGCACATCCACGATAACGACGACTCAATCCGTAACGATAAAAACGAGACCTTACAGTTTCGGCGACTTCGATATTCTTGCTGTGAATATGCATCCGTCCTCCGGAAGCTGGAGAGATTTTCGCTATACGGTAGCGTCGTGGCTCCTTCCACGGCCGGCAAACACGAGCCTCATCGAAATCTTTCAGCCGGTAGCAGCTGTCCCAAACGACGTGTGGTCCAACAATCTGGACACATGCCTCGCGTGGTACGAGGAGGCGAAGCAGTTCCGCATTCTCACCGAATTGCTCCACTTGAAAAAGAAGGAAAGAGAAGGGTGATTTGTCGGCCCGCCCTAGCCGCAAAAACAAAGGTGTGGCGCGGATGGGCACCCAGATCCTGCGATTGGTCCGGCCGGTTCATTCCTCTGAACCAAAAATTAACCTCAGCTCAGTTGACATACCTGAGATTAAGTTGATATCAAACAATCCAGCCCGTCGAGAGCAAGAATCCCGGCGCCCCGCCAATCAAAGATCAAGGAGATTCCCCGCCATGTTCACTCCCAAAGGAAGATTCGCCTGGTACGAGCTCATGACCAGCGACACCGTTGCAGCAGGCAAGTTTTATTCCGACGTTGTGGGCTGGACCACCCAGGAAATGCCCGGCGGCGGTGGCCCCCCGTACACCACATTCAACCTCGGCGGCGTTGGCATGGCCGGCATGTTGAATATTCCCGGACACGTTGCCTGGGTCGGCTACATCGCGGTCGACGATGTCGACGCCCACATTGAAAAAATCGTCGAAGCCGGCGGCAAACTCTTTCGCCCAGCTACAGACATTCCCGGCATGCTGCGTTTCGCTGTCATGTCCGATCCGCAGGGTGCAGCGATCGTCGTGTTCACGCCCGATCCCGGGATGCCCTCGCCGGTGCGCCCCGCGCCGCCCGCTGCCGGCACCATTGGCTGGCACGAGCTTTACACATCGGACCTCGAGGCCGGATTCGACTTCTACAACAAGCTCTTTGGCTGGACCAAGCTCAGCGATATGGACATGGGACCCATGGGCCTGTATCGCCTTTTTGATGAAGGCGACCACAAGCAGATGGGCGACGGCGGCATGATGACAAAAGGCCCGCACGTGCCCGTCTCCTGCTGGAACTTCTACTTCTGCGTCGACTCCATTGGCGCAGCTTTGAAGCGGGTTGAGGCAGGCGGTGGCAAGGTGCTGAACGGCCCCATGCAGGTGCCCGGAGGCGGCTGGATCATCAACGGCCAGGACCCCCAGGGCGCGATGTTCTCGCTCGTCAGCAACAAGGAATAAGGCGGGTTAGGGTCTCTGCTTTCCAAGATTCCAGAACAGGGACCCACGCCATCGAGCACAAATCGGTCTTTGGGGTGAGATCAATGGTACTGTCTTGCGTTCGGTGCGGCAGTACTGTAGCGATCACGGCTCCGTGTTGCCAAACACCGTTGTTTCCCACTTCTGTCCGTCGGTGTTTATGGCGTAGATATCGTACTCGTTATACGCCGGCGGCAAGGTCACCGTCGTGTTCAAGGTCAGGCTGTTGGTTTCGGTGTACCTCTTCTTCCCGTTTACCCAAAGCTCCATCCGCGCAAGCGTCCCGGTGATTTTTCAGCGCTGCCTTGCGAGCTACTCCTGGTACACGTTCGCCTTCTTGAAGTCGCCGCCCTTGACGATAGAGAGTACAGATGGGTCCAGGTGTTTCTTCAACGCTGCATCCACTTCTTCTGGAGTGAGAGCGGCCACTTTGGCCTCAAGCTGTTCGTCCCACTGCATGGTGCGGCCCCAGCGTTCCACTGATTCGAGAACACCCGCAAGTTGGCTCTCGTCGGCGCGCTGCAGCATCCTCTGATCGAGCCAAGTCTTCTTAGCCTTCTCCAGTTCCTCGGCGGTCACGCCATCCTTGAGAATGCGCGCCACTTCCTCATTGAAAGCCGCTTCCACCCTGGGCACGTTCTGAGGAGCCGCAATGCCTCGCGCATAGAAGGCTGCACCCTCGTCCCTGGTGGGAACATGAAACTGTGCATTCATGCCATAGCTGAGACCGTCCTTTACGCGAATGCGCTGGAACAGTCGCGAATTCGCCGACCCGCCCAGAACCATGCCGCCCATGGTGAGAGCTGGGTAGTCCGGGGCGTCGTCGTCAATCTTTACGGTCATCCCGGCCATGAACACCGCATTCTGCTTATCGGGTGTCTCCACCTTGCGATTAATCGTGTCTCTCGCTTTGAACGGTGTATGCAGACGTTCGTATGGTTTGGTGCTCTTCCAATCGCCAAACAACTCTGTGATCAGCTTCTGCACCTGCTCGGGATTGAATTGTCCAGCGACGACAATCTCGCCTTCCGCCGGCGCGAAAAAGTCGTTGTAGAATTTCCGCGCGTCCTCAAGCTTGGCGTTCTTCAACTCCTCAATCTGCTCATCCATTGACGCCACGTAACGCACGTCGCCCTTGGGATATTGAATGTCGATGTGCCGGTACATTTCGTTCGATACAAGATACATTGGCTCGGTCTTCTGGCTCTCAATGCCAGCGATTCGCTGTTGCCGCACTTGCTCGAACTCAGCTTCAGGGAATGACGGTTCGCGCAGCAACTCGTGGGCAAAGCGCAAAGAGTCGGGAAGATTCGCCTCTACCGTGCGCGTGAAAGCGCCGCCATACCCGGCGCTCCCCCACACGTTCATCTGCGCCTTCAGGCGATCGGTCTCATCCTGAATCTGCTGCCGATTTTTGGTTTTCGTACCCCGCATCAGCATGTCCCCTGCCATGCTGGCCGCAGTTGATGTACCGAACAGCGATTTCTCATTGCCAAAACGGAAGTTCATGTTCACAACAACAATGCCGCCCCGGGTTTTCTTGGGGAACATGACCAGCTTCATTCCGTTGGGCAGCGTGGTACGGATCAACCTTGCCTCAATGTTCTTCGGCGTCGGATCGAACGCTTCCCCCTCTTGAATGGCGGCGCCCCCCTTGAAGTCTTTGAAGCGCGTTGCCGCATCCGGGGCAGCCGCAATTTCCGCGCGATCCGGGGCCGCAGTCGGGATAAACTCACCCAGCGTGCGGTTCGATGGTTTCAGATACGCCTTCGCTACGCGTATAACGTCCGCCGGCGTAACCTTGCCCACGTCATCGCGATTCAGGAACAGCAAGCGCCAATCACCGTCGCCCACGTATCCGCCAAGCATGATGGCCACTGACTGCGAGTTGGTCATGGCAAGTTCAGTGTTTTTGAGAATGCGCGTCCTGGCCCGATCCACTTCCTCCTGGGTCGGAGGATTGGCTGCGATACCTTCAATACCCTTCAGCAGCGTCTGCGCGGCATCGTCGATAGGTTGCTCCGGCTTAAGCTGTACATAGGCCAAAATGTATCCGGGGTCGTGCATCCCCGACGCATACATATAAGTGGAAACAGCCTTCCTCCCATCGACAAGGTCCTTATACAACCGGCCTGTCTGCGGCGCTCCAAGAACCTGTGCCAGGACCTGAAGTGCCGCGAGATCAGGATGGAGGGCCGAAGGAATGTGATACACAGCAAGAATTTCCTGCGAGCTTCCTACACGCCGCAGGATCACTTCCCGTTCGCCTTCCTGCGTGGGCTCTGTGGTGTAGGGCGTGGGCAGCACGCGGTCCGGCCTGGGAAGGGAACCGACGGTCTCCGCGATCATTGCCAGTGCCTTGGTCTCGTCGAACTTCCCTGAAATAATCAGGTCGGCGTTGTCCGGCTGGTAATACTTCTTGTAGAAAACCGCCAGGTTCTCAACCGGCACTCTCTCCACGTCGCTGCGCGCACCAATCACGGTCTTTCCATAGTTATGGAAGTTGTAGGCGGCAGCCAGCACCCGTTCGTCAAGCACATTCACCGGGCTGTTCTCGCCTGACTCCATTTCGTTGCGGACCACCGTCATTTCCGTATCGAGATCCTTCTTCAGCATGGTCATGTTCACCATGCGATCCTCTTCCAGACCCAGCGCCCAGCGCAGGTTTTCGTCGCTCGCATTGAACGACTCGAAGTACATTGTCTGGTCGTAATTGGTGGTGCCATTAAAAAATCCGCCGGCACGATCGGTTAGTTCCTTGAACAGCTCTCTTCCGGATTTCGATGTTTTGAACACCATGTGTTCAAGCAGGTGCGCCATTCCGGTTTCGCCGTAACCCTCATTGCGCGAACCCACACGGTAGGTCACATTCACCGTGATCTTGGGCTGCGAACTATCTGGAAACAGCAATACATGCAGGCCGTTCGGAAATGAGTATTCCGTGATGCCCTCAATCGATGTCACTTTGTGAACGCCGTTGGGCAGAGCCTGCGCCACGGCAGATGCTGTGCCGAGGAGGACAAAAAGGAAGACAAGAGCCGCAAGAATCCGTCTTGAAAGCATGTTTCGCACCTCAAAGGGGTATTGCTTGATTGACGCGCGAATTATACAAGACGCGCGACGTATACCCAGTTTGCCCCCGGACTTCTGTGAGGTGATCGAGAATCTCGTGCTTGGGTCTATCGGATCGCGATATCGGGCAGCACCACCGGCTGCGCATTTCGCGCCCCCAGCGCGATCATCAACCCGGCACCAATAATCAACGCGCTGCCCACCCACATCCACGACCCCGGCACATCGTGCCACACCACGTAAGAGATCAACGCGCCGGTAAGCAATTGTGTGTAGTGATACTGCGACACGTTGCTGGCCGACGTGTGCTTCACCGCAAAATAAAAGCTCAGCGTTCCCGCAGCGCAGAACACGCCCATCGTCCCCAGCGCCAGCCAGAGCGTAGGCGTCAGCGGCTTGGGATGAAAGCTAGTCAGCGCCAGTCCGGCCATCGCCGTCACCAGCCCCGAGCAGAAGGCAAGGCTCTCCGGCGGTTCGGTCCGCGTCAGCACACGCGACCACACCATATTCACTGAAAAGCACGTAACGCACACCATGCAACTCAGCAGGCCAATGAGATCGACACGCTGAGCGCCGCTCCAGGGCGCCACCGCGATCACCACTCCGCAGAACCCCGCCACCAGCGCAACAGCCTTCCTCGTCGTGATGCGCTCGCCAAGAAAAACGGCTGACAGCAACGCGATGGTGAGCGGCGACGTGAACACCAGAATGTAAAACATGGTCAGCGAAAGATGCCGCAGCGCAATCACCACGCAAACATTATTCGCCATGTCGAGGCAGGCGCGCAGCCCCTGCCGCCACACTGACCTCGGCCGCAGATTCCCAAGGTTGCCCCGCACCGCTGCCTGTACTGTGAGCGTCAGCGCCATGAACAAGCCCATGAACGCGACAACTTCTTCCGGTGGCAATCCGAATTGCCCGATCCACTTAATGCAACTGTCGCCCAGCACCCAGCACGTGAAGCCGAAGATGGCAAAAAAGATGGCGGTCAAATCGGAGACGCGGGCTTTCATTGCGCCCCGTCCAAGCGCGCAGCGCAGAAGAGGGAGAAGATCCAATCAGACATCGGTAGTTTCAGGGTAGACGATCCGGGCCAGCGAAATGAGTCCTGGTGTTCAATAGGCTTTCAATATTTTACCCGGATAATATTGACACGATAGTTTTACCCGGATAATATTGCGGAATGGACACGAACCTCACATACTCAGCCTTCTCCGGAAGCAGGCGATTGATCACCGGGCCCCTGGAGTCCGTCATTCGCGAGATCAAGCATTTCCATGACACTTCGGCTGACGCCTCCAATGACGGCCCACTCCTGGTCTTCTGCGATCAGAAAGGTCAGCAGTATGATTACGATCTGCGCGGGTCCATCGAAGAGGTGCTTCGCAAGGCCCTTCCTGCACCGGCTCGAACAGGGCCTGGCCGCCCAAAGCTGGGAGTTGTGTCGCGCGAGGTCACGCTGCTGCCGCGACAATGGGAATGGCTGGAGAGTCAGCCAAACGGCGCGTCGGCCGCATTGCGCCGATTGGTGGAGGAGGCTCGCAAGAACGGAAACTCGGACCAAACTGCCCGCGCCAGGCCCAGTCGCGCCAGAATCGACGCCGTGGGACGAGTCATGATGGTTCTGGCCGGCAATCTCCCCGGGTTTGAGGAAGCCTGCCGGGCGCTGTACCGGCATGATCTGGCCGGGCTGACTCAGCGAATTGAAAGCTGGCCCCCCGATGTTCGCGCGTACATCCTGGAGCATGCAATCGAATGAATCCAATGGCTTGTGAAGGCATTGCCCATTCAGCTATGCTGAACTCTCTTTATGGCCCACGGATTCGACGACTATCGCATATTCATCTCCGCCCCGGGAGATCTGGAGCCGGATCGCGATGCCTGTTACGCCGCAGTTGCGCGAGCGAATGAAGAGACGGCGATGCCGGCCAAGGTGCTGCTTATCTCCGTGGGGCTGCGTGAGGACGCTCAAATCCTGAGCAGCCGCGCTATTGCTTCAGAGAACGTGCGCTGGAGCTCCTTCTTTATCCAGGTTTTCCAGGACGACTGGGGGCCGCGCGATCTGTTCCGGAAGCTGTTTTTGCTGGCTGTGGAGTGCCGCGATGACGCGGCCTTGCCGATGCGCGACGTGGTAGTGGCCATCAAGGACGTGCCGAACGAGACGAACGCGGAAATTCTTGCATTTCGCAAAGAACTGGACGAGCGAACCGATCTCCGCATCATCCGCTACAAAACTGTCGATGAGCTGCGCGAGCAGATGATCGAAGTCTGTAACGGCTGGGCGCGCGCGGTGATTGAAGCAGCGGCGGCCAAGGCGTAAATTTATTCCGGTTACAACATCTTCGGAACAACAATTAGTGCGACCACAAAATGCGGAAGCATAGCAGAATTGCTGCGTATGCAGCCTAACTGTTCCTGGTCGAAGAAATGAAATCCCGGAGGTCGCTGATGCGATGTCCCCAATAAAACACTACTGGGATTTCTTGTGCAGCCTTGATGTAACTTGCCTTGAACACTCCTTGGATGGCCCCCGCAGGGACAATCAAGTCCGATCCAAAGCGTCCGACCCAATTTTGAGCATTTTGGCCAATCTCTTTGTTGATCCGCTTCCGGCTATTGATTTCCGAATTAGACGCCTTGCATTCAAGCGCCATGATGCGCCCGTCGTATAGTCGGATGACCACATCTGCCTCGTCCTCCCCAAGCACGCAGGGACCTGCAGAGAAGTGGCCAATATTCAGGACATCAACCATGGGGTTCGCGATGCGGCGAAGAGAAACGGGCGTCATTCCCATTCCGATCAGTACTCCGCGCACAGCATCCTCCGTAGCCTTGCCATCATCCGTGCGTCGACCGGTCTGCAGGCGTTGTGAACTTGCTGCAACGGTGGAAGCCAGGATGGCCGCCTTCCGCTCCGTCGAAGTAGGTGCGCGCTTCTCATATATCCAGGGAAAACGCTTTGGATCGAGAATTTGGCGGATCACGTCCCGTATAGCGCTGGCTCGCACTGCATCCTTCTCGATCAATGTCCACGCGAGCGTGGCGCCTGTAAGAGTCTCCAGGTCGTCGGTAGAGATTGGTGGAGCGCCGAGATACCGAAGTGCCGTGCACAGGTTCTGATCCCTGACGAAGCTCGCGATCAGCGGGGGATTGACTGGATCACCCACCAACGCATGCAAGCTGCCAATCACTTGCTGATTTGCGCGCTCAAGCTCGACGAAGGCGGCGAGGTACTTTTCCATGGGCTCGCCAAAGCGACGTTGACGGAATTGCTCCCGAGCGGTTTCGGCGTCAGCAACAATTTCGTGCGCCTCCCAGAATCGAGCCCCTTTAGGCCAACCCTTACTCATACTGCGGCCTCGAGCCAGGTAAAGGAAGTCCAGTCAATGAGCATGTCCTCAACAGCACTGGGTTCGAATTTAGTGAGTCCGCCTGCATAAACCCGCCCGTCCCCGAGACTGGATGCTTTGTTGAGCGCTAGACACGCGTTATCCAGGTCAACATCGGACATTGGCACACGGGGGTACAATCCATGGGCGATATTCAGCAGCCTTGCGCCAGCAATGTTGCGGATGAACACAGGCGCTCGGCGGGCCATATAGGTGCAGACGATGGGTGCGGCGGGTAGCAGACGAATAGCCCACCACGGGCTACGGTGCATGGCGATGTAGCCGCTGTTGCCGCCTTCCTGTTCGGCCCATTCGAGGAAGGCGGCGACGGCGGCGCGTTCCCGGGGGCTGAGAGTATTCAGGTCGCGGGGAAGGTCCACTACACGCTTCAAATGATCGAGGCGCCGAAGCTGCCCCCCGTCCTCGCTTGCCGCGAATAATTGGTTCGCCCCTGTCACACATGGCAGCAGAAACCGGGCTGGCAAGTTCACAGCTTTCTCGCCTGCGATCCAAACGTGATTAGCCCCAGTAACCTGCCCACGCGAAACACGAAACAGAGACCCCACCCGCGTTCCGCTCTGCGGTGCCGTCATTACATGCACGGTGGCTGGCGAAAAGAAGCGAGGATACCATTTCTTTTGAGAGGCAAGGTCGGTTGCAGAACGCGTCACTCCTCCTGCCAGTTTGCCCAGTTCGCTGACTTTCGCAACCGCTTGGAGCCTGATTGCTGTAGGAATTTGTTGAGGATGAAAAACGGTTATCGCAGCGGTCGTCATCACGCCGGGGAAGGGCTCCGCCTTGGCATCCACTACATGCACGGAAACACCGCCCAGCGTTGCACAAAGGGAAGCGCGCAGAGCCGCGCCATAGTTAGTGTCGATCCATTCAGCGGCGGTTATAAAAACCCCAACGTCGCCAGGCTTCGCGATTTCGCCTGTCCTCGCAAAGAAGTGAAGATGCAGCCCAGCCAGTTTGCTGGCCTTGCCACCCCCAAGTGTTCGCATAGTAGCTGCGTACCACTTCTTCCAATGCTCCTCGATATCGTGATGTCGCACATAAGGGGGATTGCCGATAAACAACCGGCGACCTCCCGAGGGGAGGTTCACCTCACGGAAGTCGCTAACCAGAACGGTAGCTCGATCCGTCATACCGGCAACGGCAAGATTGGCGCGGAGAAGCAATGCGCACACTGGATCCGGCTCGATCGCTAGAACCTGAGCTTTTGGGAAAGCACCACCAGCTGCGAGGGCGAAACGGCCTGTACCTGCACCGACATCCACCACTTGGGCAAATGGGCCGTCTTTTATGACCTCAGCTTGCGCTTTCCGCATCATCGTACTTACCAGGCCTGCCGGAGTAAAGGTCTGGCCGTGCCGTCGCCGGTCCTCAGCATTACGCAACTTGCAGAAGCAGTCCCCGAGAGGGTCGTCGCCTTTAGAGATGGCGATTCGAAAATGCTCGACGAGCGTTCTGTCAGTGGATGGTTTGATCCCTGCCACCACAGCGGCTTCCGCTGGCGACAGATCTTGGGTACGGCCCATCAATGCGAGTGCGGCTGAGAGAAGCTCAGGTTGGGGCTGCGGATTTATCTTTCTCGGATTCATCCTGCTCGGAGTCCCCACTTGAGGGCTACTTTATTCTTGTTTTCTTCGCCATTCTAAACCAATTCTTGACATATTTTCATCCTTCCCGTTCTTCCAGGTTCGGAGAGATGTGAGGCATGTTCCGAAACCGCTCTAGATCAGAGCCACGGTCCGCCATTCCAGGTGGTAGTGCACCTGGTCTTCGCGGATAATCGAAAACCCAAGGCGCTTGTGAAAGCGCAGCGAGCCCGGGTTGAAGCGCGACACCATGCAGTGAATGGGCAATCTGGCCCGGGCGGATTCCTGTTGCAGACGCTGGATCAGCGCCGATCCAATTCCCTTGCTTTGCACTGAGGGATGGATGGCGATATCGACCAGCGTGAACTGGAACTCATCCTGCGCCACCCACAGGCGGCCCACGGGTTTGCCATCCAGCATCACCACGTGGCAACAGGAGTTGGGAAACGCGGCCGTGTAGGACGTCGTCATCGCGCGGAATTGCATGCGGATGAGGTCGTCCCGCTGCGACTGCGGAATCGGCGCGAGCGCAAACTCCGGTCCGCGGACAGCCGCGTACAGGTCGTAGAGGAATATTTCGTCTTGAGGCAGTGCGGGCCGTACGGCGAGAGTCGACATGGAGAAAGAAAGTGGGGCCGGTCTTTCGAGAGGCCCCGTTGCGCAAGTGTACTACTGACGTGCGGGAAAGACACCTTGAAACGCGATGATCCAGTACATGCCTAGATACGGCATCATGTTCTCATGCGGTTGGCTGCCCCCGTTGAAGATCGGAAGAGACTGCGTCGACATCTGCAGTAGCGGGGTTGCGGTGTTGGTGTAAAGATTACCGGTCTTGTTGTCGGCTAAAGAGTTGCCGGCGGGCAAGATCGCATTGGGGACAGCGGAATGTGCCATTAGGCTGTGGTTGTGGTTCGGGGTCTCCGTTGACAGCAAGGTGACGGTACTTGAACCGCCCGTCTCCCCCTGGAAGTATTGGCTGAGCCCCGGGCTCTGGCCGGCGCCTATTGGGACATTGCCCTGCATGTTCGGCAACTGAAAGTTGCTGGTTCCGTTCCCGCCGTACTGAGTCCCCAGCAACGAAAAGAGCGCCGTGTTTTGCGAAATCGAGATGATCTGTCCGGCGGCCATCTGCCAACCCACTGGGTTGAAGTTGAAAGCCACCAGCATCATTTCACCTACAAATGGTTCCGACATGTTTCAATCTCCTTCAGCTACCAGGTCTAGTTCCGGGATGGGAAGATGCCGAACAACGCAATGCACCAAGTCATCACCAGGAAAGGCTGCCTGTTTTCGTGGGGTTGGTTTCCTCCCACGGTGGAAACGCTGGACGCGTTCATTGACCCGAGACTGCCGGCCGCGACGTAGTTATTCGATCCCCCACCGGCAAGCATGTCTCCGGCGGCAAGCCGTCCTGTGGAGGCTGCGGCGCCAGAAGCGTTGAGCGAGTGGATGTGGGGCGGAACGTTGACGGAGAGCAGCGTTACCGACTCAACGCCGGCTACCTCACCATAGTTGATGCCAGGGCCAACGCCGACCGGCGTCCTGCCCTGCAGGTTGGGGAGCGCGAAAGTCTGAATTCCATTCCCGCCGTACGTGGTTCCGACAAGTGAAAAAAGCGCTTGGTTCTGATTGATCGCCAGCAACTGCCCGTTGGCCTGTGCCCAGTTCTTAGGCGCGAAGTTGAAGCCTACCAGCATCATCTGAGCCACAAAAGGTTGTGACATTCTTATTCTCCTTAGACCGTTCGATATTGATTGCTCGGGTCAGTTCTGGCTCGGGTAAACGCCAAAGAGCGCGATAATCCAATTCAGCACCAGGTACGGCTGCAGGTTGTTGTGCGGCTGACTTCCGCCGCCGCTGGAGCCGATGCTCGCGTTGTTCATCGTGAGGGTGGGCGCCACGTTGCTGTAGGCGGATACACCGCCCACCACATTACCGGTGGGAATGTTTGAGCTGGCGTCCGTCGAAGAGCCCTGCAAAGCGTGGGTGTGTTGCGGGAATTGGTTCAGGTTAATGGTTACGTTCTCAACGCCGCCCTGTTCGCCGATCACGTAGGTGCTGACTCCGTTGCCGCCCTGGTGGATGGGAATACGGCTCTGCAGATTGGGAAGGCCGTAGGTTTGTACGCCATCCCCCCCGTAGTAAGTGCCAATCAGGGTGAACAGTGTGGCGTTTTCAGCGATGGATTGAAGCGCACCATTACAAGTTGCCCAGCCGACGGGCGGAAAGGTGAAGCCTACAGCCCGGACTTCGCCTATAAAGGGCTGACTCATGAGTGAAACCTCCTTAAAGCTTTTACGTGTGTTTTTTGGGAATGCGAGGTAGCAGGATTTTCTTTGTATCACTGCCGCATGTTACTTGCAAGAAATATCGGAAGGTTACTTTTTCAGCTCGAAGTAATCTTCGATCTGAGCTGTCCTTTTCATGATTACCGTCCCATGGATTGCTGCTCCCGGACGCCCCTGAGACAGCTTGTTTTGTGCTGTTCAATGCTCGAACCAATGGAATGCAAGTCCCGGACCGGCAACCTGATTTTCACGTGGGGAAAAAGCCAAGTGTCCAATTTACCAATATAGTACAGGCAAATTCAGCTCGATTGACAGAACATATGCAGCCGGATGCCTGGCTCAAAAAAATGATAGGCGAATCTACATTGCCCGATATAGGATGGGCTGGCAGAACCCTGTTGTTATTCCCCTAGTCCCAGTAGAGTCCGCTTCACTAGATTTCGCGGATGATTAAACCAAAGTTACAACCGGGAGGTACGGCATGTCCCTGTCTCGTCGTCAATTTGTTTATGTAGCTTCACTATCTGCTGTTGCCGCCGCGGCCAACCCCTCCCTGTTTGGACAAGAAGAGGCGCAGGCGGCAAGCGAAGCCATATCGGAAGAAGGTTCGGGAATCCTCGCCAACCTTTCGCTCAAGGACTTCCAATGGTTGGTCGGAGAACGCTTTTCAATCAGCTCTCCGGGGCGAAAACTGGGCAAGCTGACCTTGATTGAGGCCACCACGGTGGACGCCATCAAGCCTTCCACCGTGTCGCGCGTGGCTAGCCACGTTGCGGCGCTTGGACACGGCCCAGCCATTACAGGCTTCATGCTGCGCTTTCAGGGCGCGGGCGGAACGCTGCCGCAGGAAACTTACATCATGAGTCAGGGCGGTCTCGGCACGTTCCCGCTGTTTCTTGTGCCGGAGGGTCCTGGGGGATCCAATCGTCCCACCTACCTGGCAATCTTCACCAGGTTTGTCGGCCCGGCGCCGAATGCGCAGACCACCCCGTCGCAGTGATGGCTTTCCCCGTCAACGCGGCTTCAATGTCTGGTACTTCGCAATGGTGTAGCCCAGCGAGGCGCCCAGCCACACATCCGACGGGAAATGTGCCGACTCGGTAATGCGCGAAGCGCTGATCGCCGTCGCAAGCGTGTACGCCAGTACCGGCACCCACGGCTTGCCACGATGGCGATATCGCTCCGCCACCACCGTCGCCACCGACCAAACCGCCGTGGCATGGCCTGACGGAAAGCTGCTGCCCTTCAGCGGCGATTTGCTGCCATTGAAAAACGTATTGCCATAGTCCCCATTCAGCGGAACATCCGAGGGCCGCTGCCGGCGCGTCACGGCTTTCATTGCCAGGTCGATCACCACGCTGTCGCCGTATGCTTCCGTTGCCAGCAGGGCCGTGTTCACCTCGCGGTCATCGTGCCGTATGTAGCCGGCAGCCATCAGTCCCGCCGGAAGAGCAATCACCTCGGCTGTTGTAATCGTTGGGTCGAACACATCGTTCGCGTCATCCAGGTTCTTCTGGTGTTTGCGGAAGTAGGGCATATCGTGCGGGTCGGCGTAGATGAGGCCCACCGTGCCGCCCACAACAATCAGCGTTGGCAGCAGGGCGTGGCCGTGGACCAACCGCAACGGGAAGGTCCACAAATCCTTCTGGTCATGCAGAAAATCGCCAGGCAGAGTGCGCCAGGTAGCCTCGCGCTGCGGCACGCCCGTGGTCGTGTCAACTTCAGGCCGGGCTGTCTGGCCAGGATCATCCGGCAAATCTGTGTAGTCCTGGGCGCGGGCTTGGTTCGGTATCAATGCAAGCGAGAGCAAGCAGGCAGAAGTGAGCAGTAAGTGTTTCGCCGTCCTCATCATGCGCGTTTAGATGCAGGATTTTAAAGGAAGATAACCGGCGGTTCCCTTACTACTGCGTCGGCGGCGGGACATCCGCGGGCAACACGGTGATGGTGATGGTGTTGGATTTGATATAGCCATCGGCGGGTCTTGTCTCTGCGAGTCGTGAGACCTGAATCGTGTACTCGCCCGGGCGATCGAGGCGATAGGCCTTGTTTATCGCAACGTCCCATTTCTTGCTATCCCCGGGTTTAAGACTGCAGGGATAAGAACTTCCAGCAATGCCGATCTCTGGGTGAGACGATAGAGCAACCTTTTCTGCTGCATTTCCCTGCGGGTCACGAACATCGTATCGTAGGCTGTGGTTCACCGAATTGGTTTCGATGAAGGATGAGCAGCCGATGACCTGCTCGGAAGTGTTCGTCATTTCAATCGTTATAAAGAGATTTTTTCCCGAGTAGCCCTCCGGCCTGAGCTCACTCAACTTCAGAGAGAACTTCGGACCAGCCGGTTTAGCCTGCGCATCCGGCGCGGGTTGGCCGGAAGCCGCGACGAAGGCGGCGGAAAGCAGAAGAATGGTGCCGAAGTTCCTCATCAGGTCGTCCCCGTTCTACTGCGTCGTCGGCGGCCCATCCGCAGGCAACACGGTGATCGTGATGACGTTGGATTTGACTACGCCGTCTTTCTCATCGCTGCTGGCTTGACTCGATACCTGGACCGTGTACTTGCCCGGCTTGGAGAGATCGTAAAGCACTGTAATCCGGCTGTCGCGACTGGTGCTCTCACCTGGGGCAAGGTTGCACGGTCCCCTCCAACTCATGCCCCTAAGTTCGTGGTGTTCACCCGGAATCTTTACGGATTTGCCAGCCTCGTCCAGAACTTCGTGGCGAAATGCTATTTGAAAACCGTTCGAATCAGCCGAGGCGCAGCCAATGGCGTGATCGGAGGTGTTTGTCTGCGTTATCTTGATGATTACCTGCGAACCCGCTATCACCGTTGGCTGGTCCGTGCTTAAGGTTAGCGTATAGAGCCCCTTCCCTGTCTGTCCAAATCCTGCGCAGGAAGCAGCAACAATCCCACCAATTATCAGAAGCGCGCGAAAGTGCTTCATTTTTCCCTCACTGCTGCGTCGGCGGCGGCCCATCCGCAGGCAACACGGTGATCTTGATGATGTTCGACTTGACCACATCGGACTTGGGATCGTCTGTAATGTGTCCCGATACTTGGACCGTATATGTCCCAGGGGTGCTCATATCGTACCAATCGCTTATTGGGGCAAGATCGACCTTGCTTTCTCCTGGTTGCAACACAACATCTTTTGTGCCTTTCAGTCGCCCCTCTCCACCGCCGCTCGTACCAACCTTGTTGGACTTTCTATGCTCGACCAAGTTGCCGCTGCCGTCGCGCACCTCGAACGAATCGCCAAATGGGCCGCCCGTCGCTGGCCATTTAACAATCTCCCGATCCGAAACGTTTGTCTTCCGAATCCGCAGCATTACCGTTGCGCCGACTTTCACACCCTGGTCGGCCAGATCTTCGAGGGCTGGGTTAGTCGGGCTGGCGCTGATTGTGAGGGTGAAAGGGGGGTGGTCATCTCCATTCTGATTAGGCTCCGACGACTGGCCATCAGCGACGACGGAAGCGACGAGGAGCAATAGAACCGCGTAAAAGATTCTCATGAACTCTCCATTGATAGTTTCCTACTCATGCGTTGTCTGCGCCTAGCTCAAAGGGCAAGATTGAAGTTGGTGAGCCTGACGCTGCCGGAGTTGCGATTTCGTTCGAATCAGCGTCAACTCAGCGCGCGTTGAATCAGTATGAGGGTGGACCGGCCCAGGTCGGATACCCATCCACAAGCACGTTGTTCTTATCGTTTGTTTGGGTCTGGGACGGATCGCTCGTCACAAAGTTGCCGACAGGGCCTGGAGTCGTTCCTGGGGTGTTCGTTGCTGTCCAGTTGCTCGCCGATCCGCAATTCGCTTTGCATATCGCCGTGCCGGAAAATCCCCAGTTTTGGTATCCCACTGGGACCGGTATCGAACCTGTCGTGGTGGATTGCCACATCAAAAACATGTTTGCTGTGAAAGTCCGGCTTGCGTTAGTGATTGTTGGCGGGAGATAGGTGATTGGGTTGTCGTTGCTGGGAGGCAGTCCGTACGGGTATTTTGTGTCCAAGCCCGCAGGCTGGGTGCAACACCCCCCAGTAACTACATCACTACCTATCAGTTGCACGAGTACGAAATTTCCGCCAGAAGTGTTTTGATACCCCGTTGGGCTATTGAAACTGATGCCGAATGTTTCCATAAATCCTTGACCCGGGCAGGGAGTTCCAGAGTAGTTCTGCGCATAAGCAAGGTAAGGGCCCGCACGCCAGAAAACGCCATTAGAGTCAGTGCAAGAATCAAGGTCAGCAATGCTGACGGAGGGTGAGAAGGGAGAGAAGGTCATTGTTCCAGTTGCATTTGGCCCGTTAGGCCCGCTCACCTCGAAAGTCGCCGTCGCCGTGGGGCATTCGTAAAGCGCGGGGGTGGCGGCCTGACTCTGCATGCAGGACGTATAAGTCACCGGGTAGGTTCCGGGGTAGACCCAATAGGTGGTCAGGGTAGATCCCGTCAGCACTGTCTCAGTCACGCTAGCACTTGCGGTGCTTGGATTATACCCACCGACATTCGTGCCGTTCGCTCCTCCTATTGTCCAGGTGGGTGGCGATGGAACAGTCACGGACAGGGGGAGATCTTCCAGTTCCGCCGCCGTCGGAAGGCCGGTCAGAGCGATCTGCTGGCGGGTGGCCCAGGTCCCTCGCTTTTGGGGACCTGGGAAAGTGTTAATCCCAGCCCGTCCTGACCGCGTCGCAACAAAGCCCGAGCGAGCGCCCGCCAACCGCAGGCGGTCGGATATTCTCCACTTAGCAGGAGGGCGTTTCATGGCATCCCAATCCGCCAGCAAACCACGCCAAATCCTCACCTGGACTCTCAGAGTCCTTCTGGGGGTAGTCTTCCTCGCCATCGGCATCGAAAAGCTGACCGGAACCATGGGGCACCGTTCCATTCTTCGACGCCATTGGCTGGGGTCAATGGTTTCGCTACGCCTCCGGAGCCGCGGATACGGCCGGGGCCTTGCTCATCTTCATCCCGCGTTGGACCTCCTACGGCGCTCTCATCATTACCTGCACCGTTGGCCTGGGAACCTACCTATGTTTCACCCTGCCCCTGTACAGCCCCATCTTCCCGCTGGTCATGACCCTGCTCGCCGCCACCCTCGCAGCCCTGGCATGGCCACCAAAACCCGCCTGAGCGAGCGACAGCACTGCCGAGGCGGAATCGAGCGGAGGGAGCAGGAGCGGGGTACAATGTGGGTCGAGGCTCCTGAATGCAATCCGTCGGAGGGAGCAGGGGCCTTTCAGGCCCCTGAGTCAGTCGCCAATTCAGACTGGCTTTAGCCGCGGGCTTTTAATCTCTTCCGCCGCCGAATCCGCGCGCAATTGCACGGCAAACAAAATCGACATAACTATTTCATTTTAAACGAATTACGCCCGTATCTCATGCACTTTCAGCGCATTTCGCAAAGAAACGGCTAAATCTCCGCAACCCCCTTGCTCGTTTAGTCAAACTCTCTGCAATCGAAACATTTCAAAAAGGCTGCCCGCAAGGTACGTGTCTCAACGAGTCGCAACCGCGCGAGCAGCCATTTCGCATGTTTTGTAACCCCTTAAGCAGCCTTTTCAGCTATGTAGAGCAACCCTTGAAGCAGCCATTTCGAAGGTCGGTTCCAATCAGTTTGCCAACCCTTCTTCGTTCCCAAGGATGCGATAAAGCGTCGACCGGCTGATGCCTAACTGCCTGGCCGCGCGCAGCTTATTACCCCGGTTCAGCTCCAGCACCTGTTGCACATGGTGCTTGATCACCGCGTCCAGATTCAGGCTCTCCGGGCTCGGCTCCGGCCGCGCCTCGACCCGCGCTTCCGGCTCGCCAAACGCCGAAGGCAGCGCGAGATCGACTGCACGGATTACCCCGTTGTCCGCCTCCAACAGCGCCGTCTCCAGCACGGAAGCAAGCTCCCGCACGTTTCCTGGCCAGTTATGCTGCAGCAGCCGCGCCAGCGCACCCGGCCCAAGTGCAACAGGGCGTTGCTGATAGCGCTCGCAGATGCGGTCAAGCAGACACTGAGCGATAGGAGCGATGTCTTCCCGGCGCTGACGCAACGGTGGAATCGCCAACCGCACTGCCGTCAGCCGGAACGCAAGATCAGGCATAAGAAGACCCTGCCCGGCCATCTGCCGCAAAGACGTTTGCGACCCCGCCAGAAGCACAGCACGCCCAGTCGGACGGTCCTGAAGCGCCTTCAAAACCCGCAGCAAAAGACTCTGCCCCGGAGGCGCCAACAGGTCAACCCGGTCAAGATAAGTGAACCCGCCAAGCGACGCAGGATCGGCATCCGACACCAGCCACTCCCGCGCGTCCCGCCGCTGAAAAGTGGAATTTGCCAGCGGAGAACGTGAAAAAAGATAACGCCCCAATGTATGTTTCCCCGCCCCCCCCTCCCCCTCAATGGCAGCGACCTGAATATGCGGTGCTGCCATTTCCGCTTGCATGAGGAGTTTGCGCCAGACGGCGCTGACACCGGCGAGCTGGAGGGCAGGCGGATCGAGGTCGACCAGGGCAAGCCCTGAGGCGAGATTGAGTCCGGAGAGGTGGTTCGGGGCCGGGAACTGAGCGGCATTCTGGATGGATCTCACGGTGCCTTGCCTCCTTGGCCGATGCGGCCCGATAGGTGGTATTGGGCCAACAGATGAGTTATCGGCGGAGGGAGGAAAAGCATGAACCGGAGTGGCGGGGAAATTTCTTTGGGAATAAAGGGGGGATTTTAGGGTTTTATAGGGGTTTAATCGTAGTTCTCATTGCGGGATGGCCACGCAGGATGGCGACTCCCTGAGGAAATCGCCACACCGCTGTTTTGGTTTTGGTGGACTGCAGAAGCCAGATTGCGCTACCGGACGCGCTTGGATGGGGTGTCAGAGAAAATCTGGCCGTCGCGGATGTGAATGATGCGGTGAGCATATTCTGCGATGTCGGGCTCGTGAGTAACGAGGACGATGGTGTTGCCGCTGGCGTGGAGCGTGTCAAAGAGTGCCATGATCTCGTCGCCGGTTTTGGAGTCGAGGTTGCCGGTTGGTTCGTCGGCGAGGATGATGGATGGCTTGTTGACCAGGGCGCGAGCAATGGCAACGCGCTGCCGCTGACCGCCAGAGAGCTCGTTGGGTTTGTGATTCATGCGCGACTCGAGGCCCACGTCAGTGAGGGATTCCTTGGCGCGGGCAATGCGGGCGGCGGTGGGAGTTCCGTTGTAAATGAGGGGCAGCTCGACGTTGTGGAGCGAGGTCGCGCGTGCCAGCAGATTGAATGTCTGGAAGACGAAACCGATTTCCTTGTTGCGAATGCGGGCGAGCTGGTCATCGTCAAGCTCGGAGACGAGCTGGCCGTTCAGCCAGTATTTGCCTTTGGAAGGGGTGTCGAGGCATCCGATGAGGTTCATAAGAGTGGATTTACCGGAGCCCGAGGGACCCATAATGGCGACGTACTCATTGTGCTTGATGCGCACATTGACGCCGCGAAGGGCCTGCACCTGCTGCTCGGAGCCCATATCGTAGGTGCGCCAGAGGTCTTCGACGACGATGACGTCGCCGGTGGGGCGGACCGCAGGTTGTACGACTGCTTCGCTGCTGATTTCCAGAGCCATCCGAGTTTCATCCTTTGCCTGGTGGTTGAGGGGCCTGGTCCGGCTTACCGGAACAGAACCCTCAGTGATGGACGAAGCGCCGATGCGGCGATTTCGCCTCGAATACTTGTAACGACTACGACGATGAGCCGGAAGCCGGAGTTGCGGGCTTTTCGGTGTCCCGTTTAACGAGCGAACCGGATTTGAGGGCGCGCAGGGTTTTGAATGGTCCGGTGACAATCTCCTGACCTTCATTGAGGCCGGTGAGGACTTCAATGTCTGTGGCGCCGGTGATTCCGGTAGTAACGGGAACAAACGTGGCGCGCAGCTTACCGCCCTTGTCGGTTTGCAACACGTAAACGCCCTGGATGGGAGCGCTCTTGGGGGCGGAACTTGAGGCGGCCTGCACGTTACCCGCGGTCTTTGGCTTGTCGTCGTCGGGATTGTGCATGGTAAGAGCCTGAATGGGCAGCGAAAGCACACTGGACTTGTGCGCCGTGGTGATTTTGGCGGTGGTGGAGAGACCGGGGCGGAGCTCGTTCGAGACCGTATCCAGGGTAACCACGACTTTGAAGTCCTTGGCTTCTTCTGTTCCGGTGGTCGATGTGGAGGTGGCCTGGCCGGTGGAGCGAAGCAGGGCCTGGTCGCCGACGAGGGTCACATGTCCCTTGAAAACTTTGCCCGGAATGGCGTCCACGGTGACGTCTGCGGGCTGACCGACAGAAATATTTACGATATCTGTCTCGTCCACTTTGACCTCGGCGGTGACCACGCTCATGTCGGCGATGGTCATGATGGTGGAGCCTTCGGTGTTCTGAATGCCTTCGACCACGGTTTCGCCTTCACGGAGCGGCTCGTTGGTCACGATGCCGTCAAAGGGGGCGATGGCGCTGGTGAGGTCAAGCATGTTCTGTTGGCCGCGGAGGGTGGCGACAGCGGTCTGCATGTGGCCGCGCGCCGAATCGGTTTGCGCTTTGGATTGGTTGAGCTGGGCAACGGCCTGTGCGACGGAGGCGACGTCGAGATCGTAGGCGGCCTTCTTGGCGTCATAATCTTGCTTGGCCATGATGCCGTCTTTGTAAAGAGCCTGGGCGCGATCCCAATCGAGCTTCTTTTGCTCCAGATCGGCTTTCGCGTGATCGACGTTGGCTTCCGCGGTCTTTTCCGCAGCAACATAGGAGGCGATGTCCGTTTTGGCGGCGGCAATGGTGGCTTGCTGGCCTTCCACGCTTGCCTCCTGCTGGACGTGCTCGATGGTAGCCACGGTCTCGCCCTTTTTCACGGTTTCACCCTCCTTGACGTAGAGGTGGGTGATGCGGCCCATGGCGGTGGCGCCGAGATTGACGTAGTACTTGGCCTTGATTTGGCCAGTACCGCTGACGACTGTGGCCAGATCCTGCTTGACGAGCTTGGCCGTCAGGACCTTGGTGTAGCCGGATTGCTGTCTATAGATGAAGAACGACACGAGGCCGGCGGCCACCAGAACGGCGAGAACAATCAAAATTATCTTTTTCATGATGGGTGCGT